>Ga0079995_1029434_pt1 | contig 31625 bp, 28 predicted proteins | sample FaiFalFF_MnMetaG_2_FD_69198 | JGI IMG/M metagenome (GOLD analysis project Ga0079995, IMG submission 69198) | Freshwater microbial communities from Yellowstone National Park, Wyoming, USA - Fairy Falls C (FF_Mn_C) (SPADES assembly) (version 4) | ecosystem: Environmental > Aquatic > Freshwater >...
CCTTTTTTAGCGAGGAAGGGTTTGATTGTGGCGGTTATGGGTACGATGAACGCTATCATGTAGCGCAACGGTATGTGGTCTACCGAGTCCACCTTATCCGTCTTATTCTTCTTCTCACGGTGATGGCGGCGTCCGATCTCGTACTGGTAGTTAAGCCACTCCCGGTCGTACTCTCTAAAGCATGTGTCGAGAATCCATTGCCCAAACCTCTTCCTGACCGCTGACAAGTACTCTCCAATGGGCTGTCCTGTCTTTCTGTCACCGAAATAGTAGACCAGGTGCTTGTTGGAGCCGACCCAGCCGTACCAAAGGTCAAGTACATCCTCTACTTGGTCTTTCAAAACTTCGCCGGCCATGCGGAGATATCTTACGTCTTCATCAGTCATCAATACTGTGCTCTTCAAGAGCTTAAACTCTTCGTCCGATACAGGGGCCTGTGGTAGCTCTCTTGAGCCATAGATGTATCCCGGTATTTGTGATACCATGGCGCCCTGACATCCGGCATGCTTAAGAGATTTTGCTGACAAAACGGTTAGATTGTTACCTTAATGAAAGCCACGCCGCTCCATCACGGTTATATGCATGCACCTCTTTTCTCATAACATGGCTTTGCAGACGGCCTCTGTCCTCGACCTGCCGCTGTTTAGATGTAAGTGGTCGGTTCCGCTGATGGTTGCGCTATCCCTGAGACCTCACAGGTTTTCAGAGCTGGAGAAAACGCTGGGCGTTAGCTCGAAGGTCTTGTCCCGTAAGCTTACATCACTCTCCTCAATGGGCTATGTTGAGTTCAGGGAGGGTAGATATTTCCTGACAAGGCTTGGCGCGATGCTGGCTGAACGTCTAAAAACAGTTGCAACATCCACCGTGGAGGCCGCAGTGGTGGCCGAGGTTTTGAAATGCAAGTGGTCTAAGGAGTTGTTAACCATACTTTTAAACGGTCCAATGCATAGTGTGGAACTTGTTAACAGCGTTTCAGGTTTGAGCTGGAAGGTTGCCTCGGAGAGGCTGCGAAAGCTCGAGCGGATGGGTCTTGTTTCCCGGCGGTATTTGTTTGGGAGGGTTCCTGTGAGGGTTGTTTATAGCTTGACGGCGCGCGGTAGGCTGGTTGCTGGATGGCTCCTACTCCAAGCCGGCGAGAGAATAAGGGGCACACAGATAGTGCATCAACCTACCTGAAAAACAGGCCGATACTTTTTTCAATACCCCTTCGCCCGGATAATTGTTGAAAAGGCGGATTGAACATAGTACCATAGGTCTCCTGATATCACGGAGATCTATCAGAAAGTTTCGAAGTACCACGATAAATGAGGATGAGGTTAGGCTTATTGTGGAGACAGGCCAATCAGCTCCAGCCTACTTCCAAGCATACTCTGTTATCTGGCTCAGGGATAGAAACCTTGTTGAGAAGGTTGCGGCTATATGTGGGTCGGAGGCCATAAAACAGGCTGCGGCAACATTTCTAGTATGCCTTGACCTAAACAGGCTAGGGATTCTCCTCCAAAAAGTTTCACCGGACAACTTTCTCAAACTCGACACATACCCAGGTGAGGCCCTTCTATCCATATTTGAGACGGGCCTTTTTGTGGAAAACATGATAACCGCGTCTGAGGCCTTGGGTTATGGCTCGCTCCTCCTTGACTGTGGGCTGTTTGAATGTGAGATGCTTGTCGAGCTTCTCAAACTACCCTCGGGCGTGATTCCGCTCGTACTCCTGCTTGTGGGTGAAAAGGATGAAAACCCGCCGGCAAGGCCCAGATGGAGTGTGGAAAAAATACTTCACATCGATGCATATAGGCAGGTCAGTAACGAGGACGTGGAAAGGTATCTTGCAGATGTCGAGAAAACACTAGCATCCGAAAATTACCTGATGAAATACGCCAACTACAAGGGGTCGTACAGAGAATATCTTGCCGAGAGAACGGCTGCCGACAAAGAGGTCAAGCAGCTATATGAGAGGTTGTCGTCGTACTTGAGGAAGAGGGGGTTAAGGGTTTAGCCGCTCGTGCTTATAAGACAGCTCAGGTGTTTATCCACGATGGAGCTGGAGGCCGAGGTCCTGAAATTCATCGGCGAATACTCGTCCATGGTAGAGGAGGCTGTTGAAAAACACGTACCCAGACGGCTTACACACAGTTACCTGGTTACCCACTTCGGTGAAGCACGGTTCAAACACAGCCCCGAGTCGTTAACTGAGGGGCTGTCAAAGCCTTTCTGGGAGCTCTTCAGCCGAGGAGGGAAACGCTGGAGACCTGCTCTAACAATTCTCATCTATGAAGCGCTCGGGGGACGTGCGGAGGATGTGGCCTTTGCGGCGGCTGTGCCAGAAATAATCCACAACGCAACACTCATAGTCGACGACGTAGAGGACTCAAGCCAGCTCAGACGCGGCAAACCATGCATACATCACATCTACGGCGTGGATATAGCGGTGAATGCGGGAAACGCTCTATACTACCTGCCAGTCTACCTTTTGATGCAGAGTGTTAGCGGTAAGACAAGGCAGCTACTTCTGGAAAAATATGTTGAGATGATGGTTAAGCTGAGCCTTGGTCAGACTATGGACATAGTCTGGCACAGGGGTCTTGTCTCTGAAGTATCTGAAGAAGACTACCTGCAGATGGCCTCTTACAAAACTGGTGCGCTTTCACGGTTCGCTGTTGAGACTGCATGCATCTACTCGGGGAGGGAGGACCTCCTCGATGTGCTTGGACTCTTCGGTGAAAACATCGGAACCGCCTTCCAGATACAGGACGACTACCTCAACATCTTCGGCGAGGAGGCGAAATACCGTAAGGAGATAGGCGGGGACATAACCGAGGGAAAATACACATTGATGACCGTGTATGCCATGAGACATCTCCCGCGGGAGAAAAGCATGAGACTCCGCGAGATATTGGCAAGCCATACCTCCGACCCCGTTCTTGTAAATGAGGCTATACAGCTGATTAGGGATTCGGGGGCGGGTGATTATGCGAAAAAGGTTTCACGCAACATGGTGGAGGAGGCTTGGCGGGCTGCCGACAAAACTCTTCCAGAATCACCGGCTAAAAACAGGCTCAAAAAGCTTGCAAACTTCCTCGTCGAACGAACACTTTAACAGCCATCATGTCTGGGCTTATGCTAGATGGTCTATAAATAACTTCATCATGTTCCTGGGCCCTCTCAAGCGTTTCTTTTACTTTTCTGTCAACTCCTAAAGTTTAGACATTGGGAGAAATTAGACCGGCAAGCAAAATACTGCCTCTAGGCTCGTTGTGTTGTTTAAATGCAGGCGTGAAGCACGAGATTTTATGAAGCTTGAGGTTGTTGATGTTAAGATTCCTGAGGGCTGCAACGCAGTATTCGGGATATCACATTTCATCAAGACGGTTGAGGACATCTACGAGGCTGTGGTAAATACGGTGCCGGGGGCGAAGTTTGGGCTTGCGTTCATGGAGGCGAGTGGGGAGTGCTTGGTCAGGCATGAGGGGACAGACCCAGAGCTCCGGAGGCTGGCGGCTGAGACCATGCTCAAGATAGGATGCGGCCATACATTCATCCTCTTCATCAAAGGCTTCTACCCAATCAACATAATGCAGCGGCTGAAGGATGTTCCGGAGGTCTGCACCATCCTAGCGGCTACAGCCAACCCCCTACAGGTGATAGTAGCTGAGACAGAGCAGGGCCGCGGCGTAGTGGGGGTCATCGACGGATTCAAACCAAAAGGAATCGAGGACGAGAAACACATCGAGGAGAGAAAAGCCTTCCTACGCAAAATCGGTTACAAACTTTAAAGAATCAGCACGGGTATCCTCATCACAGCTCAGAAATACCCGCTATGCATCATCACCAAAACCTGCTACATGCCACAATTTATGCTATACTGTTGGTTGGTTGCTGTTTACCATAATGTGTAGAGGTGAAAGGCTGATAGCTAGGTCTTAAATGGGTTTGGCATGGTTAGAGTTGGTGAGAAGGCGGCTGACTTTGAGCTTCCAGCCCACACAGGTGAAATGGTTAGGCTTTCCAGCTTCCGCGGCAGGAGGGTTGTGCTCTTCTTCTACCCCAAGGACGGCTCACCGGGATGCACACGTGAAAACTGCATGGTCAACGATATGTTCTCAGAGTTTGAGAGGCTGGATGCGGTTGTGATAGGTATAAGCAGGGATGGCGTGGAGAGCCACAGGAGGTTCGCCGCAAGACATGGTCTGAAGCAGCTGCTGCTCAGCGATGTGGACGGCTCTGTCTCACGCGCATACGGGGCTCTGGGATTTCTAGGTGCTAGTAAGCGTAAGACATTCGTGATAGATAGGGATGGGACAATTGTTAAGGTTATTGACGGTGTTCTGCCGGGCAGGCATGTGAAGGAGGCTTTGGAGACGCTTAAACAACTGGGCTAGGGCCTTTCTCTTCTCAAAAGCTCGTCCCGCAGCCTCTAGTAGGCTTCCTCGCCTATCTTACCCCCTGCTTTCAGTTTGCCGGCTCCGATTTCTGTGTCCGCTGTTCAGAAGGTGTTGGCGGGGCTTCTGCTGGTTTCTCACCGGTAACTTGCTGTGCTGTTACAGTCGTTGCCGGGGCCTGTGTCTCGGCCTCTGTGGGCCGCCGCTCTTCACGTCTAACTATCCCTCTTAAGCTGCTGGAGGCCGCGTAGCCTGTGTATAGAAGGGCCGCTGCTAGAACAGCTAACCCCGCCGCCGTCCACGGCACCCTCTCAACCTCCACAGTCCTCTCCTGCACCGCTGTGACAACTCTCTCAGAAACGACTGTCTGGGTTTGGAAGACGACGGTTGTCGAGGTACTGGTGACGTATTCGGTGGCTGTAGCGGTTATGGTTGTGGTCACCGTCTTCGGCTTTCCAATAAACACTGAGAGGCTGTAGGTCCCGGTCGAACCGCCGAACCCTGTAACAACTATGTAGTGTGGTCCATGTTCAGCCGCAACATACTCGGCCAAGTCGGTTAAACCGGTGGGTCTGATGCTTTGTCCGACAAGCTCCCTCCTAGGGTTGAGAAGGTAGAGGTCGAAGTCCTGGTTCGTAGCCATCCTTACCAAAACCACAAGCACATCCCCCGGCTCCAGAATAACCTTGAAGAAATGCAGCTCACCGGCCCCCAGATAGAATGTATATGTGCCAGGGCTGAGCTCGAGCGCCGAGCTGAACCCAACCCCTGGAACCAGCTCCTGCCCGTAGGCTGAGAAGGAAGAGATTATTGCCAGCAGTATGGTGAGTGTGGCGATGGCTTTCATCCCCGATTGATGGCTTTGACCTCTTAATAACATTTTGCGGTTTTTGGGAAAAGGTTTTTTGCCGCGTGGTTTAAACTACTTCCCGTATGGCTAAGGCGTTTTTTGTAATGGTTGCGGTCTTTCTTGCATTTTCCTCTATCGCCGCTGTCTTGGCCAATGGCGGGGAGGAGGAAGGTAGGCTTTCCGCAAAGGTCTTCAAGATCGGGGAGTTCTTGGGTGAGAGGCTGTCGGCTGGAGTGGCTTACAGGCTTGGAGCCGTGGAAACGGGTAGGCAGTTTGAAGGATTAGCGATTGAGCAATTAGAGGCAAGGGCCCAGCCCGCCGGGCCCCTGATAACCATACCCTACCGCTCACCAACCGCAAAGTTCAGCCGAAACCTTATAGTCACCTACGACATAGGCAACCGGCCCTACCAGAACGAACCCCACATAGCCGTCAACCCCAACAACCCGGACCATGTAGTCGTCGTCTCACACGACTTTGATGTATCATGCGCGGTGGCCTACACAAGCTTTGACGGCGGGGAGACATGGAGAGGCCCCAGCATGCCCACCCCGGGCCCTGAGGACACATTCTGCAGCGACCCGGTAGTCGCCTTCGGCCGCGATGGCACCGTGTACTATGCACTGCTGTCTATAGGAAGCAGGCCGCTTAGGGTTGGGCGTCTCCTTTTCATAGCTGATGTCTCCAGCATGGCACTCTCAATTTCCAAGGACGGCGGTATAACATGGGAGAGACCTCTCATAGCCTCACGGGGACTTGTGATACCCTCGGCAGACAGGGCTGCGATAGTATTCATAGACAAGCCGTGGATGGCCGTTGGGCCTGACAGGCAGGATCCGCGAAAAGACACCATCTACATAACCTACACAGAGTTTAGAATAATCTACCCGTTCCTCGACTACTACCCGTTTGTTGCAGAGCCAACCGTTGAGGTTTCGATAAAGCTGGTAAAGTCGACCGACGGCGGCCTTACGTGGACAAGCCCAGTAGCCGTCAGCCCTGTTTTCAGCGGCTTAGCCGGTGACGAGGACGCCAGACTCGTTCAGGGCAGTAACGTCCACGTAGCCCGTGACGGAACGGTCTACGTAGCCTACTACGACTCACTGGATGACGGGCCTTTCAAGGGGCTTTTCACACCGATGGTGACGGTTTCCAAGGACGGGGGGAGGACGTGGTCGAAGCCCTCGCCCGTTGTTCCGGGAGGGACGTGGGAGCAGCCCTTCTTCCTCAACCCAACATACTTCAGGTCATGGTCCTCGATGTTCCCCGTACTGGCCACGAACCCGCAGAACAGCGACGAGGTATACATTGTCTTCGGCGCGCTCGGTCTTCAGGCCGGCGACAACTCCGATATCTTCTTTTCGAAATCCACTGACGGAGGAAAGACGTGGTCGAAGCCAAAACGCGTCAACGACGACCTAACCACACGCAACCAGTTCTTCCCAACAATGACCACATCACCTAACGGGACTATACACATTATGTGGGGCGACATGAGAGACGACCCCGACAACTACAGATACCACATCTACTACACACGTTCAGGTGACAGGGGGGAGACTTTCTTGGAGAACTCCAGGGTAACAGATTATCCGTCAAACCCCGCATACGGGATACCGTTCTTCGTAGGGGACTACTGGGGTATAGCTGCCACAGACAACGATGTCTACATGGTTTGGACGGATTCCAGGGCTGGTTTTAGGGGAGCCCCCAACCAGGACATAGGTTTTGCAAGAATAAGGCCGGTCAGGCCCCCAAGCATTTTCATCAGCCCGCCACAGGGGCCTGCTGGGCAGGTCATCTCGATCGTGGGGGACGGTTTTGCAGCCCGGCAGAAAGAGGTCTTCATAGAGGTTGACGGCGTCGTCATATCGTCTTTCCCGACAGATAACGCGGGAAGGTTCACAGCAACCATATACATCCCCGTCTCAGGCGAGGGCCCGCATCTCATAAGGGCGATCGACGTTCTCGGAAACGTGGCTGAAGCAACATACTACACAAGCTTCGGCTTCAACAACGTCAACGAACAGCTCAAAAGTCTGGAGGAAAAGATGTCCAGCAGGATTGACGAAGTGCTGAAATCCATGCCCGGAGAAGTAGATGTAGGTAGGCTTGCCGACGAGGTAGCTGCAAGGCTCAGGCCAACCACGCAGTCTAGCTCAAACCAGCTTGCGGAGATCGCCTTGGGTATTTCAATTGTAGCTGTCGCGGCCGCTGTAGCGGGAATCCTGCTTAGCAGGAGAAAGACGTGACATGAAGCGTGTAGTCCTTGCAACCGTTTTGCTGGCGCTACTCCTCACGGCTCCCTCGCTCGGCCAGCAGTACACCCCGCCGCATGACAGGCCCGGCCCAGCCGCCGAAACCATTAGGGTAAGAGCGTACGCCGAAGAGGTTGCCCCACAGGTCCTCGAGCGTGGGGACATGGACATATACCTGTACAGCATGAGGGTTTCGCGTCTGCAGGAGCTGGAGAGGAACCCGGACATAAGGATGGTTAGGGCGCCATCCCTGCTTCTCTCACTCATACTCAACCCCGCACCCGACCCACGGGGCCTCAACCCCTTCAGCATAAAGGAAGTTAGGCAGGCCTTCCAGTACCTCGTCAACCGCGACTACGTCACTAGGGAGCTTTACCGCGGCCTTGCGTCACCGATGACAACGCACCTAACCCCCTACGACTACGACTACGCAACATTCTTCGAAGCAGTGACAGAAGCCGGCATAAAATACGACCCCGAATACGCGGGCCGCCGCATCTCCGAGGCCTTAAACGCGGCGGGAGCTGTCAAACGTGATGGAAAATGGTATTTCAAAGACAGGCCCGTGTCAGTCAAGTTCGTGATCAGGACGGAGGATGAGAGACGTGAGCTGGGAGACCTCGTAGCCTCTGAGCTTGAGAAGCTGGGCTTCACCGTTGAGAGGATTTACGCCCCCTTCGCACAAGCCATTGCGAGGGTTTACACGACAGACCCCGCCGAGTTCCAGTGGCACATCTACACAGAGGGCTGGGGGAGGGGCGCGCTGGAGAAATACGACACATCCTCGATAAACCAGTTCTGCGCCCCATGGCTGGGAAACATGCCGGGCTGGCAGGAGTTCGGCTACTGGCAGTACCAGAACCAGCTACTCGACGACCTGGGCCAGAAAATATTCAAGGGGATGTACGGAAGCCGTGAGGAGAGGAACAGCCTCTACCTACGGGCCTTGAAGGAGTGTATGGCTGAGTCCGTCAGGGTATGGGTTGCAGCAGTCCTGCAGAGCACACCCGTGGTGAAGAAGATGGCCGGTCTGACGGAGGACCTTGCGGCGGGGGCCCGCGGTCTCTGGACTTTACGGGAGGCCCACATACCTGGCAAGGATGTGCTTAACGTAGGCCATCTATGGGTCTGGACACCCCGCACGGTCTGGAACCCTGTCGGAGGGTTCGGCGACGTATACAGCGCAGACCTCTGGAGAGCTGTCTCAGACCCGCCGATAACACGCCACCCCTTCACAGGGCTGCCGATACCTTTCAGGGCAGGCTACAAAGTTGAGACAGCGGGGCCGTCGGGGACAATCCCCGTGCCGTCCGACGCCTTCACATGGGACGCCGCCACAAAGTCGTGGAAGAGGGTGTCGCAGGGCACGACGGCGGTAAGCAAGGTCGTCTTCGACTACAGCCAGTACACCTCCTCGAAATGGCATCACGGCGTCAAAATCACGATGGCCGACATCCTGTACAAAATCTACCAAACATACGACCTCGCATACGACGACGTGAAATCACGCATAGAGTTCGCGATAGCATACACAGCGCGGCCGGTGCTCGAGACATTCAAGGGCTTCAGGATACTTGATGAGAACAGTCTCGAGGTCTACGTAGACTACTGGAACTTTGAGCCCAGCTACATAGCCGAGTACGCCGAGGTTTTCGGCGGCGGCATGCCCTGGGAGCTTCTTGCGGCCGGAGACGAGCTTGTATTCGGTAGGAGGCTTGTGGCATACAGCGACACGGCGGCGGCACGTTTCAGGGTGGACCAGCTGAACCTCGTCCTCAGGGAGCATGTGAGCCTTGTTAGGACCGTGGTAAACGACTTCCTATCCAAGCAGGTTTTCCCCGAAAACGTCTTCACAGTACTAGGCAAGAGGTACGAGACTTTGGAGGGGGCGTTGGCGCGGTACAGGGCCCTGCAGAGCTGGCTTAACACCTATGGCCTCGCCGTCGTCAGCAACGGCCCATACATCTTGTCCGTCTTCGACCCGGCTGGACAGTACGCGGAGCTTCGGGCCTACAGGGACCAGACGTACCCGTTTAAGCCCGGCAAATGGTATTTCGGCACGGTCGAGAGGCCGAGGCTCCAGAGGATTGAGGGTGTTGTGACGATAGGGGCTGATACTAGGATAACTTTGTCAACCATAGGGGCTGGTGAGGTGGCGGTCTCATACATATTGAGAGACCCTGTAACGGGCGCTGTTTTAGACAGCGGCTCCGGTAAGGCTGTCGGGGGCGTTTACACAATCAACCTGCCGGCGCAGAAAACCTCCCGCCTAACACCTGGATACCTTGAGCTAACAGCCGTGGTCTACAGCGAAGAGGTCGCCCAAGCCAACACGGTGACCCAGCGGGTTGAGGTCAGGCGTGAGGCACCAGTAACGGAGACTAGAACAGCCCAAACAACACCCGCCACAACCCCCGTACAGGAGGTGCAGCAACCTCCGCTAGGCCTGATAATCGCGGTCGTTGGGGTGGCCGTGGTGGCGGCGGCCACAGCACTTATCCTACGTCGCAGGAAGCCCGCAGCCACTACCGGGTAAGGATGTTGGACAGGCTGTCTATGTGGGCTATGAAGACGAGCATCGCCTCCTGTCTGAATTGGTTGACCGCGTTTGAGTACTCGTCGACACCAGGTGGTGCGTTCAGCAGCCAGTCTATGTAGAGTGGACACCACGCAACTATCTCCTGTCTTGACGTACCGGTCAGCGGCGGGAAGCTATCCAGCCAGTCGAAGTAGAGGTCGAGGCTGGCTAGAATTTTGTCGACCGTTAGGGCGAGGTTTGGGTCGCTCCTAAGGGCTAGGGCCCTTGTCTCGTTCCAGTAATCCCTCGCGGCCTCCCTCTCCCCGGGCGGGTCTGTCCTGATCCAGCTTATGAGGACGCGGTCATTCTCAAGAAGTCCTAGGACTTTCTGAACCTGCTCGACCTTGGATTTGAGGCTGTCCAGCTCTCCCCGTGCAGTAGAAAGCTGTGACCTCAGCTCTGAAGCCTGTCTGTCGAGCTTTTCAAGCTCCGCGCGGAGCTGTTGGGCCTCACGCCTAGCCTCCTCAACAGCTGTCTGGAGACTTCTCAGGTCTGCCTGAAGCCTGCTTCCCTGGTTGTTCGCCTCAGACAGTAGGTTCTGGAGGCGTAGGTTCTCAGACCGCAGCTCAGCTATGACGGCCTGAGACCTCGACTCAGCTTCGCCCAGGACGAACGTGTAGTAGACAGCCGTAACAGCCACTCCTGCGAACAATGCGACGACGGCAATTGCGGCATAAATCGCCTTCATTGGGATAACAGGTGTAAGACCGGCTTATAAGCTACATCTTTGGACAACCAACCTTTTTCCTAGACGGTGCCGTTTCAAAAATACCCTTGTCAGAACTTTAGCTGGGACGCTGCTTCCCTCAGAACCTTAATGCTTGCCTTGAACTTGGCACGCTCCTCATCCGTCAGCTCAAGCTCGATTATCTTCTCTACTCCGCCCGCGCCCAGTACGCAGGGGACGACAGCGTAGATGTCGCGCTCGCCGTAGTGTCCGTCGAGGTAGGCTGATGTGGGGATGACTGCTTTCTCATCCTTTATGATTGCCTGGACCATAAGGCTCACACCGGCTCCAGGTGCGTGGTGGGCTGACCAGCCTTTCAGCCTGATTATCTCGGCTCCCGCCTTCCGCGTCGCCTCAACAGCTTCCGCGATGGTTTTTTCATCCATGAACCTGTGGAGCGGCTCAACCCCGACGTGTGTAAGCCGTGGTAGAAGGACCATGCTGTCTCCGTGCTCACCCAACACCATGCCGCGTATCGATTTGTAGCTTACCCCCAGCCTGCTGTGTATTATGTGGCGAAACCTTCCCACGTCAAGGAGGCCGCTGAAACCCATTACGCGGCTGCTCTCAAAACCCGTCGTCTTGTAGGCTGTATACGTCATTACGTCAAGCGGGTTTGTTACAACTATTACCTTGGAACGGGGGGCGTACTCCCGGATATGCCGGGAGACATCCTTGATTATTTCCGCGTTTTTCAGCAGGAGGTCGAGACGCGTCATGTCAGGTTTTCGCGTAAGCCCCGCTGTTACCACAACAACATCCGAGCCCTCCATATCCCTGTAATCGTTCGAGCCCTTCACATCCACGTCTAGGTCAAGTATGGCACACGTGTGGTTCAGGTCAAGGGCCTCACCCTGCGGAAGACCGGGAACGATGTCGAGCAGGACAATATCCCCCAGCTCACGCATAGCAACCTGCAAAGCAGCTGAAGTACCAACTCTCCCAGAGCCAACAACAGTGATTAACGGCATAAGAATAAAACATCCAAGCAGTTATTAGATGTATTCTAAACTGTTGATGTAAACACATAGGCTGGATAAAGCAGGATAACCGCCGGCACATGCTTTAAACGGCCTGCCCTGACAGAATACGCCAGCACAGTTGCTGAGAGGCAGTAAACAGCTGAGATTAGAACAGCATTGGCTGGTAGACTCCACCCCGTGGAGGCCATGCCTAAGCCGACGACGAAGGTCGCCTGTATGAGGTTCTCACCCGAGAGGAGGCTTAATGCTATGTCGGGTTTGCGTCTGGCTGTCCAGTAGGCGGCGGCCAAAACCTCCTCGCTGCATGTTGCGAAAGGTGAGATGAGCAGAGTGTAGGTGAAGTGGTTCTCGAAACCCGAAACGGCGTCGAGAAACATATCAGCCCCGTAAACCATGCCGGAGACGGAGGCCGCAGCCTGAAGCACAGCAAGCCAGATATTCTCCTTCTTCAAGAGCCTCTCAGCCAACGTCAGACCAGCATCCGTCAAAGCATCTCCCTCAGCCAAAACCATCCACCTCGCCAACACCACGTAGAGCAGAATAAGCATGAATGCCAGCGTAAACCTGCCGACGAACGGTATGAAATAGGAGGAGAGGACCGCTGCGGGGAAAAGCCCGGCGAACAACACGTAGTTTTTCCAAACACCGCTACCCAGCTTTGCGCCTGACGCAAAAAGGGAGACCGCGGGCGCTCCTAGGAGCAGCGTAATAGAGGGTGCTGCTAGGACGCTGGCCGCCCCTATCTCGACAGCCTTAGCCGACCCATGGAGCGGCGAGATAAGCGCTATAAAGCTCTCAGGCAGGGCTGTGAGGGCGGCCGCAAGAAGAGCGCCAGTGGCAAACCTCGTAAGCCCAAGCCTAGCTGCAATTCTCTCAACCCCGTCGACAAAAACAACCGTCGAGACAACAAGAATTGAAACAGCCCCAACCACCTCAAACCCTGAACCCAGCAAACAGACCTGACAAAGACCCTGGAAAAATCTATTTAAAGATAACAGAAACGCATAGCTTAATAGCAACAGCACATAAAACCCAAACGGAAGCCCGGTCGTCTAGCGGACAAGGATGCGGGGCTTTGGACCCCGCGACGCCGGTTCGAATCCGGCCCGGGCTAATGTTATGTTGTTTTTTGCCGTCAAGAACTTACTATCGTTGCTAACCTTAGGTTCCTACCCAACTCAAGCAACAGATAGGCCATATAATCAGCAGCTATTATTCGTACTACACCCGATAAACCATTCAGCTAGGCCAAAGACATGGTCATCCTGGACGGCTTCGTAAGGTCAATTGTATACAAGGTTAGACTAGACATTGACGGCATTCTAAGGAGAGTGAATGCCCTATGCCTTTACAGATATGAGGTATGAAGGATTGCAGGCAGAATTGCCTTCCCAGATGGTACAGAGGCTTGTTAGACGCGCTACAACTCTCAGGTAGGCGGTGGATTGTGCGGTAAGGCACTATCCATTAATTGTAAAAATTTATATTAAGCACTTAGCTGCTATGTTTTGATAATGTGGGCATACCTAGCTAAAAGGGCTTTTACATCGCTTGCTGTTGTTTTAACAGTTGTAGTACTGACGTTTATTTTGGTTCGTATTGCGCCAGGTGACCCTGCTACATTGCTGGCCGGTGAGGCTGCTTCTCCGGACTATATTCAAGTTGTTAGAAAACAGTATGGATTGGATAAACCTATTCATGAACAATTGGTGATATATTTAAGCATGTTAGTAAGTGGAAATTTGGGATTTTCTATCACTTACGGAAGGCCTGTTATTGTAGTAATATTTGAAAGGCTGCCTCAAACTATACTTTTGGTCGGGACATCAATTTTGCTGTCGTTTGCAATTGGTGTTGTACTGGGCATCTTTGCCGCTAAAAGAGCTCACGGATACTTTGACTTACTTATCAATGCGATAGTCCTTATAATGTATTCAATTCCAGCGTTTTGGTTGGGATTGATGCTTATAATGGTTTTCGCTTTGTACATCCCTATTTTCCCTGTAGGGGGAATGGTTGATATAGGTATTGATGGAAACTTTTTCACTTATTTTCTAAATGTTTTACATCATCTTGTCCTCCCCGCAATAACTCTTTCAACTTTCTTAATAGCAACCTACACAAAACTCACCAGAGCGGGGATGATAGAAGTTCTTAGTATGAACTATGTAACACTTGCATATGCAAAAGGCTTATCTGAAAATATGGTTCTCCGCCGTCACGTATTTAAAAATGTGCTTTTACCTTTGATAACAGTTTTAGCGATACAGTTAGGACTGATGGTAGGCGGTGTTGTATTCACTGAAACAATATTTTCATGGCCGGGTGTGGGTAGTCTGCTCGTACAAGCAGTATTCTATCGCGATTACCCTCTGGTCACGGGGATTTTCGTGTTTACATCAGCCTCCGTTTCTTTGGCTAACTTTATAGCTGATTTAATATACGTAGTGGTAGATCCGAGAATTAGAACGGGGGCGTTTACATGATATGGTAATGAGAGCTTCCTTATTATATAAAAATTTGTTGAGGGAAAAATACATATTAATTCCAATAATTATTTTTTCGCCTATTCTATTGGCAGCAATCTTTGCGGATTATATCGCTCCCTATCCGCCACTTAAAACGGGTGTTGGTCCTTCTCTTACAGAACCTACGTCTGCACATATAATGGGAACAGATCAGGCTGGGGGTGATATTTTTAGCCAAGTTGTTTATGGTGCACGCACATCTTTGTATGTTGCCTTCGTCTCAACAACATTAGCTGTAGCAATAGGCTTGGCGGTTGGTGTACCCTCCGGTTATTTTAACGGAAGGGTGGATGAAGTTTTGATGAGAATTGTTGATGTTGTTTTATCGATACCTTCGTTTATTTTAATAATCTTCCTAATTGTTTTATTCGGAAGTAACATATTGACGTTAACAATTGTTATAGGTTTAGTTGGATGGCCTACCTTGGCCAGAATAGTCAGAGCACAAATTCTTTCTGTTCGGGAAAGGGAGTTTGTTCTGGCTATTAGAGCGCTAGGAGCAAGCCCATTAATGATAATGTTTAACGAGATATTACCTAACGTCATTTTACCTTTGATACCGGCGATTATGTTGCAGCTTGGATATGCTGTTTTGGTGGAATCTGGTGTGAGTTTTTTGGGTTTAGGGGATCAGAACATAATGAGTTGGGGGCGGGTGCTGTGGATGGCGAGCCGTTCCATATATGTGGGTGCATGGTGGGGGTTAATTTTTCCAGGGATGGCTATTTTAATAACAATTATATCTTTAAACCTTCTGGGTGACGGTATTTCAAAAATTATTAATCCCAAAACCGCTAAAAGAGGTTAAATGGTCTGAAGAGGTTATATACCATTAAAGGCCTGTCATCCAAATAACCACAACAAGTCTTTGCTGCATGTTCTCTAACATTAGACCTCGTGCATGCATGCCACGCCCTTCTTAGCCTCAACTGCAGTACCATTAACAGAGACACTATTATAACTCCCGATAGATGTAAAAGAAAATTTTTGAACCTCGTTAGTCAATTAACTTGTCTTATAAATTCCCGATAATGACACCGTATCATATAAACGATGTGTATCGGTTTCTTAGCTCTTCCCTTTTCCTAATCGTCTACCCATCAGAATACCTGCGACTGCGATGATTATACCTGCCGCTAATGGAATTGTAACCATACTCAAGTTTGTTTCTTGCTGAGTTATTGTAGTAGTGTAAACTGCAGTTCTTGTAACGAATACAGTTCTTTCTGCGATTTGGGTTTGTGTTACTGTTGGTGTTTGTATTACAGTTGTTTTCGGTTGCGAAGGCACGTGGTAAATGTCCTTCAAGGGGTCAAAGAAAACGAACTTACCTACTGGAATATCTGGGCCTGCGAAGTTTTTGTTCAACACATTTGGCCAGACCACCTCATATAAGATTATAACCGGTAGTTCTCTGCTCAATATGTCACCGGCTTTCTGTAGCAGTTCAACCTGTTTAGTGGGGTCAGTTTCCTCTAACCACTGATTCAATAACTCATCAAACTGTGGATTGCTGTATTGGAAGTTGTTGGTAAAAGCTCCCTTACCTATCCATTCCGTATGGAAGAGTTGGTAAACCCAGAGAGGGTCAACCCAGTACTTTACTGTTTGAATTTGATATTCAAACCTCTGTTGTCTAGCCAGGTAGGTAGCAAAGTCAACTGATACGATGTTTACTTTTATTCCAACGTCTGCTAGTTGATCACGGATGAGTTGTGCGAAAAGCTGTTCATCCGGTTCACCCGTCCTTGTCATTAACTCTATTGTAAATCTAAAGCCGTCAGGGCCGCGTGGAAAACCTGCCTGATCCAAGAGCCAATTAGCGATGGCTGGGTCGTAATTATAAATATACTGGTTGGGACTTGGGGGAACCTGTACAGGATCTATCATCCATTGATCTGGTTTTGATATGCCGAAAGTCGCTTTGTTAGCTATATCTGTTCTATCTATGGCATACGCTATGGCCCGTCTTACATTAATATTGTCTAGTGGTGGTGATTTAACATTAATGAATAGTGCCGCTCTGTAGGGTGGGCGAGAACTTAGATAGACTTCAAGATCCTTACTTTGCTGCAAAGATTTAAGGGCTTCAAATGGAATGCCTCTAAACATGTAATGTATTTCTCCTCTTTGTAAACCAGCCAAAACTGATGCGGGGTCCGAGAGAAATCTAATGATGATCTTCTCCAAGTAAGGTTTTCCAGAAGACCAGTAGTTGTCATTTCTAGCAAGTTCCATGAAGTTACCTTTTTCCCATCGGACAAACTTGAACGGCCCGGTTCCTACCGGATTCGTTCTAAAAGCACTAGTTAAAAATTTATCAGCTTCAGCTTCTAGAATATGTTTGGGATATATTATTGTTTCTGTTGTACCAAATAATCGCAGTTGCGCACCTGGTAAAAACTTCTCAGGCTTTATAATTACTGTATCTTCTGATTGTATCTGAACTGCAACATTTTTGAAATATAATGAGCCGAATGTGTGGAATTTGGAAATTATTTTTTCAAATGAAAATTTTACATCCTCGGCTGTGAACGGTTTTCCGTCGTGCCATAACACTCCTTTACGAAGTTTGAAAACGTAAACTCCTTGTGAATTATCGACACGCCATTCAACTGCTAGTCCAGGCTGCAGCTCAAGATTTGGACCAATTGAAAGCAACGAGTCAAAAATTTGGGCGGCAACAAATCCACTATTCCACGCAGCACTACCGGGAATAACAGATGGCTCCGATGCTAAATTCACTAATAAGCTACCTCCGACTTTTTTGCTTTCCTGTTCCGCTATAACCGGAACTAGCAGCACGCCTACGAAACATACTAAAGTCGTCAATACCAAAATACTCGATTTAGCCATAGCGGTAATTAGAAAAAACTTCAATATAAGCTTTTTCCCAACTCTGGATGTGAAGCACAAATAGGAATTTTTGCTCGTCTCCCTGTTCTCGCGGCCTTGTGGTGAGGCTTAGCAGGAACCTTCGTAAACTAAAATCCAAACCTTCTAAGCCTTGTGCAATAATAAATCAGGATAGCTTTAACTGCCTAATAGTTGAACTTTTCAATAGTAAAAATAAAAATTTAAGTAGGCACACAAGAAGCAATGGTTCAGGGAGATGACACTACTCTCAGTACAAAACCTCCGGGTGTACTATAAAGTCGGTAACAGATTATACCTTAAAGCTGTGGACAATATATCATTCAGCATAGCCGAAGGAGAAATAGTTGCATTGGTAGGAGAATCTGGATCTGGGAAAAGCACTGTTGCATTAGCCATACTTAGACTACTCCCTCCAGTTGCAGAAATCATTGGAGGGGAGATAATATTTAAAGGTAGAAATATCTTAAGCATGGTTAGTTCAGAGTTACGGAGTATACGTGGTAAAGAAATAGGTACGATTTTCCAAGAACCAGTTTCTTACTTGAATCCCTTGATCAAGGTTGGTGAACAAATAACAGAGTGTTTAATGGTGCATGAGGGTCTCGACAAAATAACGGCGACCGAAAAGGCTAAAAAACTTCTCGAAAAGGTTAGAATCCCAGACCCCGATAGGATTTTCCACTATTATCCCCATCAGCTTAGTGGTGGAATGGCTCAGAGAGTCGCATTAGCAATTGCAATATCTTGCAATCCATCACTTCTTATCGCTGATGAACCGACCAGCAACCTCGATGTAACAGTACAGGCCCAGATCTTGAATATGTTAAAAAAATTAAACACAGAAACGATGATGTCAATTCTCCTAATAACCCATGACTTGGGAGTTGTGAGTGGAATAGCCGACAGAGTTATAGTAATGTATGCAGGTAAGTTAGTTGAAGACACAGATGTAAAAAACATTTTTAGTCAACCACTTCATCCATATTCAAAACTACTTCTACAATCAAGCAAGGCACACTATGATCTAGAGGATTTTGACACAAAAGGTTTCTTACCTGACTTGACTAAACCTCCTCTTGGATGCCGTTTCGCACCCCGATGTCCATACGCGATGGAGAAATGTACCATTGAACCAGCCGAAAGCAGAGTTAATAGCAAACATAGAGTTTATTGCTGGCTTTATGGTGATTAACATTGATAAATAAGACATTAATAACATGCAGTAATGTCGTTAAATATTATCCAGTAAGGGGTGGACTTTTTGCTAAGGTAAAGAGATTTGTTAAGGCCGTTGACAGCGTATCGTTGGAAATAACAGAAGGTGAAAACTTTGGTATAGTGGGTGAGAGTGGCTCGGGAAAAACTACATTAGCTAGACTAATGTGTGGATTAATTGAGCCTACATCAGGTAAAATAGAGATATCAGGAAAACCAATAAACGAATTTGGTAGGAAAGAACTTGCAAAAATTGTTCAGCCAATATTTCAGGATCCATACTCTGCTCTGAATCCTTGGAAAAAGGTGAGGGAAATATTAGAGTTGCCATATAAAATCCATGGAATACGTTACAACAATGATACGTTGTGTGATTTGTTAAGGCAGGTGGGACTATACCCGCCGGAATCTTTCTTACACCGTTATCCTCACGAACTTAGCGGCGGCCAGAGACAACGGGTTGTAATTGCTAGAGCTCTTGCTTTAAGACCTAGGATAATTATAGCCGACGAACCCGTTTCAGCACTAGACGTAACTGTTCAGAGACAAATACTCCGCTTGATGAGGGAATTGCAAGAAACTTATAAAGTTACTTATGTTATAATATCACACAGTATTAGCTTAGTTGAAGCGATATGCGATAAAATCGCTGTAATGTATTTGGGAAAAATTGTCGAATTAGGGCCTACTCATGAAATAATCAACAGACCGGTACATCCTTATACGGTCTCATTACTAAAATCCTTCCCAACAGGTGATCCAGATAAAAGAGAGTGGATCGAGAACCCGCCTTTGATGGGAGATATACCTTCTGCAATAAACCCCCCCTCGGGTTGCAGATTTAGAACTAGATGTTCCTTAGCTCGTGCAGAATGCGCGTCTGAGGAACCAGCGCTGATTCAGTGTGGTGTACAGCATTACGCAGCATGTCCTGTAGTGATGAAGGGGGAAAGCTTATATGCAAGACATAATAAACCTTAAAGGTATGAAAGGAGGAAGGATACTATATCTTGTTCCGGGTGTTGGTCTTCCACTCGAGGAACTTGAACGACGAAGGCAGATATTAAACAGCTTCACAAGTACCGGTTTCATAGTGGATGTCGAAGCTGTCAAGGAAGGGCCTGCCTCAATAGAATCTTATTGCGATGAGTACGTATGCATACCCGATACTCTAAGACATGCAATAAATGCTGAAAAAAGGGGATACGATGCTATAATAATTGGATGTTTTGGTGACCCAGGCATCGAAGCTGTTAGGGAAGCCCTTAGAATACCGGTTATCGGTCCTGGTGAAACGTCTTTCCATATTGCTGCAATGCTAGGCTACCAGTTCTCTGTAATATCTATTCTTAAAAACATTGTCAACCCACTAAAGGTTTTGGCAAAAAAGCTTGGTTTGAAGGAACAACTTATGTCAATTAGGGTTATAAATAAACCTGTTCTTAGCCTTGCTGAAAACATTGAAGAGACCAAGAGAGCATTAATTATAGAGGGGAGAAAAGCTGTCGAAGAAGATGATGCAGATACATTAATTTTGGGGTGCATGTCGGAGGCCTTTCTAGGTTTCGCCGAGCATATGAAAGAGGAGCTCGGTGTCCCTGTGGTTAATCCTGTAGGTGTCTCAGTAAAAATGGCTGAACTAATGCTGATGAACCGCTTATCGCACAGTAAAAAAGCTTATCCTTTCCCCCCTAAAACAATTTATATAAAAACTAGCAAATGAAAAACTTTGATGTGACAATTGGAAAAGTGCCTCTCGTCATTGAGATAGTGAAAAAACATGAACGAAATAAAACTTTGTCTTGTTGGTGACGTACAAATAATCTCGCCCCTAGATATTAATTCGGAAGTTTTTAAGGTTCTTAAGGACTCTGATATTGTATTTTGTAATATCGAATCCCCCTTATCAAATAAAGGGCAGCCGTCCAACAAGTTGATAACTTTACGTTCTGACCCGGATCGTGTTAAAGATTTAAAGGAGATTAATGTATCTGTAGCAAGTTTGGCTAATAATCATATTCTTGACTATGGTTATGAAGCTATGTTTGATACTCTTAATTTATTAGATAAGGCTGAGATAAAACATGTGGGGATCGGCGGTAATTTAGAAGAAGCGTTAAAGCCTGTTGTTTTCAATTTTAACAACATATCAATAGGTTTTCTAGGATGTGCTACTACGCTACCATTAGATTTTGCCGCTAACAAAGAAAAACCTGGTGTAGCACCAATTCGGGTTAAAACATATTACCATATAGACCCTATAATAGAACAGGAACAACCCGGCACTCCTCCCTCGATATACACGGAACCTGTTGAAGAGGATTTATATACCGTCTTGGAGTTTGTAGAGAAAACCGCAAATCAAACGGATGTGGTTATAGCGGGCATACATTGGGGCGTACCTTTTCAATACGAGGTTATGGATTACCAATTAAAGATCGCTGAAAGAATGATTCATGTAGGAGTCGATATTATTGTAGGCCATCATCCGCACGTTTTACATGGAGTAGGCAAATACGGAGATGGAAAATATGTTTTCTACAGCTTAGGTAACTTTATTTTCCACTACAAACCTCCTAGTGAACTTATAAAAAAGGTACCTAAGGTTCTCAAAAAACTACAGATGTCTCCGGAGTCTGCTATAGTGAAAGTTTCTATAAATAGGGGGGGAATAAAGGAGATTGAGGTTGTGCCGGTAATCATTAATGAGCTAGGAAATCCGGTTTTTTGTTCTGAGAAAGAAGCCGATAAAATCTTTTCTAAGCTAAGAGAGCTTACAGAAGATTTAGGAACGAAAGTTGATATTTACAGAGACTCCAATGGAATAATAAAAGTTATATAGTGATTACTTAATAAATACGACATGAAGGAAATCAGTTTGTTTGAGGCAATTAACACATTGAGAAGTATAAGAAAATTTAAACCAATCCCAGTAGAGGATGAAAAAATAAGAACAATACTTGAAGCAGCTGTTAAAGCTCCTAATGCAAGTATGACAGAGCCGTGGCACTTTGTAGTTGTTAAAGATCCTGAGACAAAAAGGAAATTTACACCATTGTATTCGAGGGCTTTTTATTTATATCAAGGAGAAAGGCGTGAAATGACTGAGGAGGTTAAAAAAAGGTTAGAGAAGGCTAAACATTTTGCAGAAAACATTCACGAAATTCCGGTTATGATATTTGTTTTTATGGATCCAACTAGGCGGGCTGTTAAGGAGGGTTTTTTGGACAGGGAGATGGAGGTGGCTTTTTATGGTTCAATATTCCCTGCAATACAGAATATGATGCTTGCAGCACGCGGACTTGAACTAGGCTCTGTTTTGACGACACTGTTAAATATGTTTGAGGAAGATGTTAAAAAAATATTAAATGTTCCAAGCTACATCAAGTTGGTTGCCATGGTTGGAGTAGGTTATCCTGCTGTCAAATTCAGCTCACCGAAACGTAGTCCAATGGAACAATTTTTACATTGGGAAAGTTGGTAAACTCGGTATGAGGCATGGGATTTAAAATATAAGTTAACTTATTCTCCGATGCCCACAATATGCATAAAAACAAAACGGCCTTTGAATAGAATGGTTTATTCGGACACTGTCCACCTGTTTCATAGAAAAACATATATATAGGTTTTAGCAGCAACAATGCATGGTTCTGAACCAAACTGAATCAGAGTTATTGAGCCAAGTTAATGTAGAAAATGAGTGGAGAGTCCTTGAGAAGTTTTCCACATTGGTGAGGATTTCTGGTACAGAAGACGAGTACAGAGCAGCCGACTATATTATTAAAACATTGCAATCTTACGGTATTCCTGTAAATGTTTACGAACCGGAACTTTTTATAAGTATTCCTAAAAAAGCCGAGTTTGAAATTAAGGAGCCTGTCAGCTATAAGCCATCGCATGATGATGTTGCAATGAACCCTAAAACTAGTGCTTTTTCGAAAAAGGGAACATACGAGGGTAAGGTTATTTATATCAAGGGTAGAAAAGGCCCATCCCCATTATCCGGTTTTTTTGAATTCCAATTAGAAAATGGGCCGGATTTGCGCGGAAAAGCGTTAGCTACAGATGGAATAGTTTTCCCAGCGGTTGCACATACCGCGCAAAATAGAGGTGCGGCGGCGGTAATTGGAATAAGTCCTGGAAAGTGGACACATGAGGGGATCATTACACCCATATGGGGAACGCCGACAATTGAGAACATGCATATGATTCCCGATATCATAGCCGTTAGTATTTCTAAGGTCGACGGTGATTATTTGAGGGAAATTTTAAACAAGTACCAAGATGTAGTTGTGCGTGTTTCAGCAGATATAGAAACAAGCTGGCGCAGATGTATCATTCCAGTAGCGGAAATATTTCCAGATAAAGCGAAAGGAGGTGAGTTCATACTTCTGCATGGTCACTATGATTCGTGGCATGTTGGAATAGGTGATAATGCAGTCGGAAATGCTACGATGCTTGAAATAGCCCGAGTACTCCATATGAACAGGGATAAGCTAAAACGCGGCGTCAAAATAGCTTGGTGGCCAGGTCATTCCACGGGACGCTATGCAGGCTCCACATGGTATTGTGATACCTTTGCCCTAGAACTAGATGAGAAATGTATAGCTCAAATCAACTGCGACTCGCCAGGTTGTAGAGATGCTATAGCATACGAAGAAGTGATGTGGATGGACGAGATGGAGGATTTTGGGAAAAAAGTTATAAAAGACGTTACAGGTCAAGAATCCCACGGTATACGGCCTCTACGTGCAGGTGATTATTCATTCCACGGCATAGGCATTTCATCCATGTTCATGTTGCTCTCCAATATACCGCAGGAACTTAGAAAGCAAAGAGGACTCTACCCAGTAGGTGGATGTGGAGGAAATATTGAATGGCATACTGAATATGATGACCTACGAGTTGCCGATCGAGAAATACTTAAAACAGATACAAAAATTTACCTGCTAGCAGTTTTCAGGTTAGCTACAGAAAAAGTTTATCCAATGGATTTTAGGAAGACCGTGGATAAATTTATTGAAACAGTAAAGGAGTATCACGAGGTCGGCAAGGGACATTTCGACCTCAATCCCGTGATAGAAGACCTTAAGATATTAAGGGCTAAGCTAGAAACGGCTTATAAGAAAGTTAGTAATAACGAGACCTTTATAGATCCATTTAACAAGTTGTTGTTAAGGTTGTCGCGAATATTAATACCTATAAATTATACAAAAAGCGGCAGATTCGCACATGACCCTGCTCTTGAAGTACCGCCCTTTCCAGATCTAGCGCCAATTAAAAATATTCATAGTCTAAAAAAAGATTCAAACGAGTACCGATTTCTACTTACTCAACTTCAAAGAGGACGAAATAAAGTTCAATCAGCCATAAGAGATGCCATTAGATCAGTAGACTATTTCATGTCTCAAATCTAACTAAGTAATCTTATCTTAATTATTATCAATAGGATACGGCTCAATTAAATTGGCAGCATTTCTGTCACACCCGTTAATGTTTTGTACTGCTCGCGGGGTTTTATGGACAGCTGAGTAGATGGTAATGTTCTTTTGGAGAGATTTTATCTAGAAAAACCATCACCCGATACTTCAACTTTCCAGTAGACAATGCAGAGAGCGAGAAGAATGGAGTAATTGATTTCCTTATTGAGCTTTCAAAAGATGTTTATTTGTGCGGCGGCTGCGTTTAGTCCCGCTTTAGGGTCTCTGGACGCCGATTTTCTGCTGGACGTGGTAGGCTAGGCGGAGGACTGTGTTTTCGTCAAACAGCCTTCCGGCTATCTGTGCTCCGACGGGCAGACCACTGTCTGTTAACCCGATGGGGATTGATACTGCAGGTAGTCCGGCGAGGTTGTATAGGATTGTGTTTTCTGTTAGGCGTTGGTATGTTTCGGGGTTTTGGGCCTCGGCTATTTTTACCGCGGCTGTCGGTGTTGTGGGGGAGATGATGGCGTGGTATCTGTCGAGTGTTTTGAGAAGTTCCCGCGTAATCTCATGCCTAAGCCTCTGTGCTTTAACATAGTCTATTGCCGAGAAAGCCCTCCCCCTCTCAATCATCTCCCTGACGTCGGCCCCGTAGTCCATGGGTCTCTCCCTGAACCATTTGTCGTGGAAGGCCGCTGCCTCCCCAAGCCTGATGGGGGCCCAGCTCTCCCTCACTCTACCGCCGTACTCGAAAACGGCCTCCTCTACAACCACCCCCAGCCCCTCCAAGACGCTTACAAACCTTTTGAAGAGACGGCCGACCTCCTCGTCAGCCCTATCCATCTCCCTGAAGTAAATGACACGCATCCCACCAACATCTAGGTCGACCACATAATCGGGGACCTCGGCGTATACAGTTGACTCGTCCTCGGGGTCGTAGCCTGCTATGGCGTGGAGACATGACGCGGCCTCTTCAACCGAGTTTGCGAAAACCCCTACGTGGTCGAGGGACCAGCTGAGCGGTATGACGCCGTGTTTGCTGACCCTGCCATAGGAGGGTTTGAGCCCGACAACTCCGCAGAGGGACGCCGGTATACGCACGGAGCCGCTGGTGTCGGTTCCGAGAGAGATGGGTGTTAGGCCCGCCGCCACGGCCGCAGCAGAGCCGCCGCTGGAGCCGCCTGCTATGTATTCGGTGTTCCAAGGGTTGCGGACCGGGCCGTAGTGGGGGTTTATGCTCGTCACGCCGGAGGCGAATTCATGTAGGTTGTTAGTCCCTATTAATACCGCGCCCGCCTCCTTCAACTTCTTCGTGACGGTGGAGTCATATGGCGCCACATGGTTTGAGAGGATCTTAGAGCCCGCCGTACACCTCACGCCCCCTACGTAGATTATGTCTTTAAGCGAGACGGGGATGCCGTGCAAAGGGCCTCTGTAATAACCTGCCCGCAGCTCACGTTCACGTTCAGCCGCCTGCTTTAGGGCATCCTCCTCCAACACAGTGATGAAGACGTTAAGAACTGGGTTGAGCTTACGGATTTTCTCCAAACACCGGTGGACGAGCTCCGTCGGCGTTACCGCGCCAGACCTCACATCCTCCGAGAGCTTAGGCAGTTTCAACTCATCACCTAGATGTCTAGAGTTATTTAAACAGCTTTCCACCCAAACCGCAGCTTTTCAGCGATCTCAGCGGCCTTCTGACGTGGATTCGTGGACTGGATTATTGTTCTCCCGACGTTGACCAGTATCCGCTGTCCCCCATATGTGACGGCTTTGAGGGGGTCGCCGCCCTGCTGGCCAACACCTGGGAAGAGTATTATTTTTTCGTCGCCAAGGGCTTTCCTAACATGTTGGATTTCCTCGTCGGCTAGGTCCGGGTGGAGGCCGAGGACAACTCCTTCGACCTCCGTAGCGGCTATCTCTTCTAGAAGGTGTTCGTACAGCATTCGGCCGTCGGCCATGAACGCACGGTAGTAGCGTCTTGACTCTGGGTTGGACGGGTGTAGGAGCGCCAAGACGCCGACATCGAAGGACTTTGAATGTTTGACCATGGATTGGAGGTTTCCGAGAACAGGGTTGAAGGTGATGAAGTCGTAGCCTAGTCTCTGCGCCATCATCAACCCAGCCCTGTTCGTGCTATCAATGTCTCCAATCTTGCAGTCATATATTGTTACAAGGCCGTGTTTTTCAGCCTGTCTAGTCAGCTTAATGTGGGCGTCAAGCGAGAAGTCCCTGACAAAGTTTTCGTTGACTTTTACGGCTGCGGAGTATTCAGCCACCTCGTCTAAAACCCAGAGGCAGAAGCTCAGCTTCTCATCAGTTTGTGGATGGGTTTCTGGGTCTGGGTCGATGCCTACACATAGGACCGAGGATTTGGCTTCAACGGCTTTCAGATATCTCTCCAACGGTCTAGACATTCAAGCATCAACCTCTAAGGGCTTATCTTCACGACACCATACCTGTTATAGTAGTCCACCCAAGCCATCCTCTCCTCCGGGCTTAAATCCCTTTTAATCATCTCGTAGATCTCGGAGGCTGGGAGTATCGGGAAGATTTTCACCGAAAAGGTTTTCTCAAGGTATTGGACCGCGCTCATACCGTATTCCTCCGCTGTCTCCTGCCTGTCAACCGCCACCACGACAGCCTCTATTCTGTGCTCCCCGAGGGCGGAAAGCCTCTCGAAGGAAACAACTTTGGTCTTCCCCGTCGTTATCGTATCATCCACTATTAGGATGCTCTGCCCCGGACGGAAGTACTCGGAGCCGACAATCGCCCCGTCCATGGAGACGTCGCCGTAGTTTTTCACCTCCTTCCTATCGTACAGGAAGCGCTTGTTTATTCCATAGTACTCTTTCAGCCCTTCGCAGGTTAAGGATGCGAGGTTGATACCTTTGTATGCGGGGCCGAAGACGAAGTCGAAATCATTTATCAACCCCTCTTTGAGTAGGAGAGCTATGTAGCTGGCGAAAACCCATCTCAGCTTTGCAAGCGATTCCCCGTCGTTTAAGGCGCCCATGTTAATGAAGTAGGGGCTTACACGCCCACTCTTCAGCCTGAATGACTGGTGTATGCGGAGCCCGCCCTTCTTGATCAGCAGTGTGATAAGCTCACGTTTGACCCTATTCCGTGAAACAAGTATCCCGGAGTGGGCTTTCTGTGTTATTTCGCGTACGGCGTCTTCGTAGTAGTATGTGTAGCCGCATAGGCTGCAGCGGAGGCTGCTGTGCTCGAGGATTGGGTTGAGCTGTAATGTGAAGACGCTGCTGGGGCCTTTTGAACCGCATGCCGGGTTTCTGCAGTCTATGACTCCTACGAGCTGTTCAGGAGGTTTAACTCTCTCCTTTGACTTGACCTTCCAGTCGGAGATTATGTTTATCGTGGCTGTAGGGGCTATTAAGGCGATTATGTTGACTAATGTAGAGGTTATGTATTCGCCCTCGATCTTGACAAGATCTTTGCGGCCGTATTTTCTTGAGGGGACGTTTTTCGCTATTACCGCTGTTGAGTCTGGGTCTGGGTTAAAGATGTTGTAGACCAGGAAGCCTTTGCAGGGTGTTATGTGGTCTATGACCACGCCTTTCTCAATTTTCTCTACCAGCAGTTTCTCACCGGATTGCACCGGTAAACCCGCCTAAACGGCTTCACAGCAATATTTTAACGCTGAATAATTCTTCTAACACCCTCCCAGTCCAGCTTTCTAAACCCCTCAATACGTGAATATGAGGCCGACGCGTCGTAAAGTTCCGCAGAAGCCTCTCGGGCCAGCAGCTCCAGAAGCCGTTTACCTATCAGTAGTTTCCTCTTTTTTCGAACTATCTCCGCTTGGTTGAGGGGATAGGGTTTTGAATAGGGCCCTACCTCTCCTGTGAAGTCCATGCCCGCCAGCACAATTCTTTCAACACCCAATTCCAAGCATGCATACACTGCTCTGTCCCCGTCTGTGAAGCCGCCGAAATTCTCCAAGCACCCAACAGGCTCTGTCTGAGTAGTTCCTAGGACCGGGTTTTTAAACATGGGGACGAGTCGTCGCTGCCTGTCCATGTTGTCGCCGTGTGCATGGACTACTAGGAGGGCGCCGTTTCTGTTAACCTGGGTGAGGGTTTCGTCTCCCCCATCCAGATCAGTGAAAACTACGTGAGGGGTGAGGCCTATTTCCGTGAATGCTTTGGAGGCCCCGTCAGCGGCTACCGTCACAACGTTCTCAACCCCCACATGCTTGGAGAACTGAGCAAGGTCTTGTTGGAGCGAAGGCCCTGCGCCGAAGACCACTACCACAGGACTTGACGACAACGCTCTCGAAAGAACGTCCCGTCTTAAACATTTTCCAGCAATCATGTCTGAGAGAAGCTCGGCTGCCTGCCTGTCTTTTTCAGGGACTAGCTCCAGCTCCCTGCATATCTCCCCGTAAATCTTAAGCCATTTTGACAGCTCCAATTCTTTGCCTGAGTATACCGAGGTTTGATTTGAGCGTTGACTCGAGGTTGTGGCTGTGTATGCTCTCTAGAGCCCTGACCTTAATATATACGCGGTAACTGTCGGGCAGGTGTTGGAATTTTTCGACAACGTTTTTTGCTGCATGCCTGACAACGTCCTCTACGAAACGCGGCTTCTCAACGGCGGAGAGAACAAGAGCCGCCTCGTCTGGTCTTTTGAGTAGCTCGAGTGTTCTGCTGCTGAAGGAGTTGTGGAGTATGTCGAGTAGCTGGGTGAATGTTATGCTGCCGTCCGACTCGACTATTAGCCGACCGTGGGACCGCTGCATGTGGGTAGCCAGAGGTGTTCCCTCCTTTACCTCTCCGTTTACCCTCTGATAAAGCTCCCTTATGACCTCTTTAGCGCATGGGCATGCAGTTATCCCGGTTGCCTCTACCCCGACAAAGTTCCTCACGTGAATTGTGTGGCTGCCTCGTACCGCGAATGTGTGGATGGATGCGTTGAAGTGTTCAACGGAGTCGACATAGCTTATCGGCGTTTTGGCGGTTTCGAAAAGCCTCGCCCTGACACTAACCCGTGCCCGGGTGGAGTATGTGTGTTTTTCTAGGAGTGAGCGGGCTATGCGCTCCGCCAACCCGTAGAAGCCCACGCCGTCAAGCAGGGCCGCAGCCTCCTTTACACACTCATAGGTCCTCGATGCGTGTATGCCGCGCTGGCTCGCAGGCAGGTCAACCGCAGCGTCAACCACTGGGGATATGGCGAACTTAAGACCATTAAGCCCACTTTCGTTAACCGGTATCTGGATATCGGTAACGCTCACCCAGTCAAGCTCAAAAGGGGCCAAAGCCGACTCCGACTGCACATCTCTAGCCATTTTTAACAAAGCCTAGTTCGGCAACACCTAAACTACCTGCTATTTAATACCTTTCGTCAATCCAACCTAAATTGTTAAACTCTTATGCGACCGCGTGCTTCAATAGCTGGGGCATGTTGTTTAGGGAGGTCGTGGATTACTATGAGCAGCTTGAGGCTACAACCAAGCGGCTGGAGATGACCGACATCCTTGCAGCTCTGCTTTCCAAGACGCCTCCAGCCGTAATAGATAAGGTTGTGTATATGACGCTTGGAGAGCTTTACCCAGCCTATGTTGGGCTTGAGCTGGGTGTTGCCGAGAAGCTTGCGGCCAGGGCTATTAGGCAGGTATCCGGTGCGGGTGAGAAGGAGTTGAATGAGCTGTTTTCAAGGCATGGCGACCTCGGAACAGTGGCGGAGCTCCTCCTACGCACCAAGGAGCAGACAACGCTTTTCGTTCAGGAGCTTACTGTGGAGGAGGTCTACAGCTCCCTTGAGAAGATTGCGAAGGCCTCGGGGCCGGGTGCCGTGGACGTGAAGACTGCAGTACTCTCCAAGCTTCTCGCCATGGCCACACCGGTTGAGGCAAAGCACATCGTCAGGATTGTAACGGGAAAGATGAGGCTGGGCGTGGCGGACATGACTATCCTCGACGCCTTGGCTAAAGCCTTCGGAGGAGATAGGGAGGTCTATGAGAGGGCCTACAACCTCAGCTCCGACATCGGGCTTGTGGCCAAAACCGCCGCCGTGGAGGGGGTTGAAGGGGTTTCAAAGTTTAGGGTGAGGGTGGGGATACCTGTTAGATGCATGCTGGCCGAAAGACTCTCGTCTGCCGTAGAAATACTGGAGAAAATGGATGGTGTCGGTTTCACGGAGTACAAGTACGACGGGGAGAGAATGCAGATACATAAGGCCGGAGAGAAGGTGTGGATTTTCTCCCGCAGGCAGGAAAACATCACACAGCAGTACCCCGACGTCGTCGAAGCCGTCGAGAAATATGTCAAGGCGGCGGAGGCCATACTTGAGTGTGAGGCTGTGCCGCTCGACCCCGACACGGGAGAAACACTGCCGTTTCAGGAGCTGATGCATAGGAAGAGGAAGAAGGAGATTGAGAGGGCCGCCGAGGAATACCCCGTAGCCCTCTACTTCTTCGACATACTTTACGTGGACGGGGAGGACATGACGACTAAGCCTTTCCTCGAGAGGCGGAAGATGCTGGAGAAGGTCATAGTCGAGGATGAGAGGGTCAAGCTAAGCACCGGGCTTCTGACACATAGCCCGGAGGAGGTTGAGAAGATTTTCGCTGAAGCGGTTGAGGCCGGCTGTGAGGGGGTTATTGTAAAGTCTGTAGGGGAGGACAGTGTCTACCGCGCCGGGGCCCGGGGCTGGCAGTGGATTAAGTTTAAGCGGGACTATAGGAGCGAGATGATAGACACAGTTGACCTCGTGGTTGTAGGGGCTTTCCATGGAAGGGGTAGAAGGCGGGGCAAGTTTGGAGCACTCCTAACAGCTGTCTACAACGAGGAGAGAGATGTCTTTCAGACCGTCTGCAAAGTCGGCTCAGGCTTCAAGGACGAGGACCTAGAACGCTTCACCGAGATGATTAACCAGCTCAAAATACCGCACAAACATGCGAGGGTCGAGTCGCTAATGACCCCTGACGTATGGGTTGAGCCCAGCATAGTGCTCGAGATAATAGGTGCTGAGGTAACCCTGAGCCCTGTTCACACTTGTGCGTGGGGTGTTTTGAAGGAGGGCTATGGCCTAGGCATCAGGTTCCCGAGATACACTGGGCGTCTCAGGACGGATAAAAAACCCGAAGACGCCACCACAGACAGGGAGATAGTGGAGATGTACAGGAGGCAGCTCAAGAAGATTGAAGCCGAGTAGTGTGTGCGGTAAAGCTTATTATTTCACGTAGGCCTGGTGGCTGTGGGTTTGTCGTCCGATGACGCCGAGGTCCGTAGGCTGGCTGAGCTGAAGACGTTTCTCGAAGAGCGGTTGGCCGACCTGGACCGTGAGATGGAGAGTCTTAAGGCGTTGCTGGAGCTTGTGGACAGAGAGCTTGCCGCCAGGAGCTTCAAGAAAGCCCCACCCCCTGAGGCCGCTGAGAAGGAGGAGGCCGCAGCCCTCCGCATGATAAGAAGCAGGTCCGGGACACTGCTCGCAACCATGTCGCTGAAGGAGAAGGAGGCGAAGATAGTTTTCAACCCCGAGATACGGGTTACCCAGGACATGCGGCCCTTCTCATCCTTCCTCCTACGGAAGGTCTTGGACTCCATGCGTGAGGCTGATCTGAAAAGGGTCGAAGAGGGAAAGCTAAGCCCAGCCGATGTCTTCACATATGAGGTGGTCTACGACGGCGACGTTGCCAGAGAGCTTGTTGTAAAGAACTACCGGGAGGAGGGGCGGCTACGGGAGATAGTTAACTCCGTCAAATGGACGCTGGACACAATCAGTTCATCCTATAGGTAGGACGCTGGAAATCTTTGAATTGTTTCGAAAAAGGACAGGATATAAG
>Ga0079995_1091708_pt1 | contig 31577 bp, 36 predicted proteins | sample FaiFalFF_MnMetaG_2_FD_69198 | JGI IMG/M metagenome (GOLD analysis project Ga0079995, IMG submission 69198) | Freshwater microbial communities from Yellowstone National Park, Wyoming, USA - Fairy Falls C (FF_Mn_C) (SPADES assembly) (version 4) | ecosystem: Environmental > Aquatic > Freshwater >...
CTTTAGGCTTGAAGGTAGGTGTCATAATTGCTCCAATATTCCCAGTAGAAGGATGGAGAGAAGACCTAGAGATGCTGTTCAAGGAACTAGCAACTGTTGGTAACAATATAACAGTATATGGTGAGATACTGCATAGGAGAGGTTCTAACCTAAGGTACATAAAGGAACAAGGTATAAGCATAACATCAGAAGACCTAGAAGACTTTGATAAGCAAGTAGGCTCTCATTTTGAAGCATTGCTAGCAAAGTACAATCTAGAAGGTAGGTACTGGTATGAACGATAAACAATAAACCTTACCTTTCTTTCTTTCTTATATAATGATGGAATACTATACACTAGAAGAAGCAATACAGTACTACAATAAGATAGAAAAACCAGACCTTACTTTAGATGAACTTATACTATTGGTTCTAGGACTTGTAGCAGATAAGCCTATTAATGGTAGAGCTGTACTACATAAGGAAATCTTCTTGATATACAAAGAATTAAGCGATAATGCTAAGGTAAAGATTGTTGATCCTCGGTTTGTTAAGTACAGATACGGAGCTTTCAGCTTTTATATAGCGTTATCTCTAGAATACCTAGAAGAAGATGGATTCATTACCGTTACAAATAAGCATAGTCTTAGAAATGCAAGGTACATGCTTACAGATAAAGGAAGGAGATGGTCTAACAAGATTATTAACGAATTGGAAAGGAGACTAGGCAAGGACTACATAATAAACAACCTAAGAATGCTAAGGATAGGTTTAGACCAACTAGGGCATGAAGGTATAATAAGGTATGTACGTGAGAACTACCCAGAGTACTATGATAGGAATGCTAGGAAGAGAGACTATGTTGATATGGACTGGGGTGTGTTGGTAGGATAGGATAACCAACAGATAGATAGAAAGTAGTTATCATGCTACATACCTTCTAAACCTTTCCCTTAGCCTACCACATTTTGGTTTAGTCCTTAACCTAGTATGACAGCATGGACAGAACAGATCAAGCGAATGTATGAACCTACGACATACACTACATCTCTTTATGTCATCTTTGTAGGTATGTATTAACGATTCCATATAGATACATTGACCTTTACATCTACGTTTCATCAGTAGATAAAGGGAAAGGAAGGAAGGAAGCAAGAACAAGAATGAAGAAGGAAGAAGAATGGATGACAAAGTGTTTATAAATACGCTATCAGTTCAATGACAATTTATTTATAAATAAAGAAAAGAAAGAAAGGTTAGTTAAAGATGCTTGTACCTTAACGGTTCTTCCGTATCGTAACCAAAATCACGTTGACATGAACCGCAAGTCCATCTATGGAACATCTTAATCTTATATCCGTAGTATTCAACCTTGTTTATAACACCATTGCACTTAACACATCTGTACTCTGTAGGTATCTCCTTCCTTACTATACCATCTTCTAGTACTGTCTCCTTTATCTCCACCATCATAAGATAAAGGTTCAGCATGGATTCTACCATTATATACTGATGAGCATAATAGCAACAACTACTACAACAACTACAGCAACAACAGCAAGCAAGAACCTTGATGACATGGATAATAAGGAACTGATAATAGAAGCGATGAAAGAACTGCAAGAGATCAAGAGATTGCTAGGTATAAATGGTAAAGAAGGAGGAGAAATAAAAGAAAATAAATAAAGGTTAGGTAGTTAAGTACTGCTATTATTGACTATTACTGCTATTGTTACTACTACCTACTTAACTACCTATGCTATTACCTTACCTTTCTTTCTTTTCTTGCTATCAGCGTTATTATGGTTATTATCATCACCATTAGCATCATCAGCAACAACACCTAACCTACTAGCCAATACTGACAGTATTGCTTCTAATCTGTTTATCCTATCTACTACTTCTCTGCTAACATTACCTTCTACTGCTGTTGTCGTTGTTGCTGTTATAACATCCTTATCGCTATAACCGCATCTTATGCAGAACTCATGGTTTGGTGAGAGCATCTCGTTGCATCTTTTGCAATACCTAACCTTTAATGCTGATGATTCTTCCTTGTTAACTTGTACACCAGCTAGTTCAAGCAAGGCATCATCAGTCTTAACACCAGCAAGATGGATGTACCTCTGAACAACCTTAGTACCTAGTTGCCAGCCAAAGTAAGCACACATCTGTGCTTCTGTTAACTTGTTTGCTAGATGAGTTGCTCTAGAATGCCTTAGGATGTAAAGCCTAGGTCTTTTATTTATACCAGCTCTCTTCATTATAGTTCTGAACGCCTTCTCCATCGCTATTAAGCCTATAGGCTTCCATTTATGGTTGGATGCCTCTGCTAACCATAGATATGCATTAGGATCATTCTTGAATGGATGTATGGATAACCATTGCTTCAGTAAAGGTACATACGCTATGACTCTGGTTACTCTCTCAACGGTCTTACCTCTTAGGATTATCTTAGCTCCCTTGCTATCAAACATTATATCCTTGATCCTTATGTTTAAAAGTTCCTCTGGTCTTGCTCCAGTCTCATAACCTACAGCAATGAACGCTTTCTTTTGGATAGTATTAGCAGTATCTATAAGCAGTTTAATCTCATCTTCTGTTAAGAATTGATCATAGGATAACTGCTCTTCTTTTCTCTGTTTATCCTTGCTTACCTTTAACTTTATCCATCTAACAGCGTCTGGATAATGCTCGTTGTTACCATAAACTACCTTGAAGAACAGCTTTAATATGCTCTTCCGAAGTATCTGTGTTGTAAGACTGTAATTATCTTCTATGTAGTTGATATAATGCTGAATGTCCTCCTTACTGCACTCTCTAAATGGTTTCCTTATAACCTTCTTTGCCCGAAGCAGTACTGCTATGCAGGTGAACACACGTAAAGATGATCTACCTTCCCTCAGCATAAAATCAACGAACTTCAGTATATCCTCCTTATCTTGATAAGGTATATTAGCATCTTTAACCTTGTTTATCCAATGCTGTACTAAGGTATCTCTCTTGTATATATCCCTCATCATAATATAATGACTATAAACCGTAGAATGCAAGTCAGTAGGTAACAATATAAAAGGGATTAGTTGGTAAGATTATCTGCATTATAGCATACTCATACTCATATAGCCCAACTCTTGGCATATTCTAATTGCTCATTACTTAATCTATCTATCTTTACACCCATAGCCTCCAATGCATTAGATGCAACTTGAGCATCTATCTCCTCTGGAACCCTATATACAGTATTACTTAGCTTGGAGTGGTTCCTTACTATATATACTATTGAGAGGAGTTGGTTAGCAAAGGACATTGCCATAACCTCTGGTGGATGGCCCTCTGCTGCAACAAGGTTCGCTATCCTACCCTTTGCTATAAGGTATATGCTCTTACCATTAAGATTGTACTCATCAAGGTTATCCCTTATCTGCCTCTTGCTCTCAGCGTTATCCTCAAGCCATCTAACATCTATCTCAACATCAAAGTGCCCTGCATTTGCTAGTATAACCTTATCCTTCATAGCATTAAAGTGCTCACTCCTAACAACCCCCTTCTGACCAGTTGCAGTTATTATGATATCGGCATACTTACATGCATCAAGCATTGGCATAACCATGAACCCATCCATGTATGCTTCTAAAGCCTTTATAGGATCAACCTCTGTAACTATAACCTTAGCATTCATACCCCTTGCTCTATTTGCTATACCCTTACCAACCCATCCATAACCTGCAACTACTACAGTCTTACCAGCAAGTAGTATGCTCGTTGCCCTCATTATACCATCTATTGTACTCTGCCCAGTGCCGTATCTGTTATCGAATAGATGCTTTGTGTAAGCATCATTAACTGCTATGACAGGGTATGCAAGTTTAGACTCGCTCTCTAAAGCCTTCAATCTTATTACCCCTGTTGTAGTCTCCTCTGTACCTCCCGATGGCCTAAATACATTAACGAACTCCTTATGGTACATAGCATGCATATCAGAGCCATCATCTGTTATTGTATTAGGCCTCTTGCTTAACACTGCTCTTATACAATCATAGTACTCTTGCATGCTCTCTCCCCTCCAAGCATAAACATCTACTCCTTGCATAGCCAAGAAGGCAGCTATATCATCCTGTGTACTTAAAGGGTTTGCTGCACATAGGCTAACATCTGCACCAAGTCTTTTAAGCCCTAGTGCAAGTACTGATGTCTCCTTTGTTACATGCAAGCATAGTGCACTACTTATACCATGTAAGGGCTTCTCATGCTCTAACCTCTCTATACTCTTCTCAAGTATACCCATATGTGCCCTAGCCCATTCGTAAGATGCCTTACCTCTATCAGCTAGATTCATATCTTTAACCTTTACCATGTAAGGCTTCTAAGTAAGGCAACAATATTTATTTTATTAACGTATATTTACATCATGCAATGGTTCAAGGTTGCAAAGAAGAGCGATATTCCAGTAGGCAAGGGGAAGCAGTTTAAGATCAATGGCATTGATGTAGCAGTATTCAATGTTAATGGTAACTTTTATGCTATAGAGGCATACTGTAGACATCAAGATGCCCCTTTGGTTGATGGATTACTAAAAGGAGATGTGATAGAGTGCTATATGCATAGATGGCATTACAACGTTACTGATGGTAGACTGCTTGATCATCTCAAGGGTGTTAGATTAAATACCTACAAGGTAGAGGTTAAAGGGGATGATATCTATGTATGCATCTAATCTATAGGTTAAGCAGAGATAAGATAAATTACAGTAATTAATTATGATGAACTAATTTTAGTATATGCTGCGGGGGTCGCCAAGCCTGGTCAAAGGCGCCAGACTCAGAATCTGGTCCCTTAGGGGTTCGTGGGTTCAAATCCCACCCCCCGCATACCGCATAGTTAAGCTTATTTTACTAATACATAACTATACTGCTATGAGGCATAGAATAATAGTAACACCACCTGGTCAAAAGGCATTAAAGGTTATAGAAGCCATGAGGAGCAGATGTTATGATTCTACATTTACTTACCCTTTGGTTGTAAAAGATGGTGAAGGATGCTATATAGAGGATGTTGATGGCAATATATACCTAGACTTTACATCATGCATAGGTTCATGCCCTTTAGGCTATAAGCATAAAGATGTAACAGAGGTGTTAAGGGAATACTCTAGCATTGGTGCACATAAGATAGCTGGGCAAGACTTCTACTGTGAAGAGCATGCATTACTTGCGGAGAGGGTATTAGCAGTAGCACCAAGGGAGTTCAAGGCATTCTTCATAAACTCTGGTGCTGAGGCTGTTGAGAATGCAATAAAACTAGCATATAAGGCTATGGGTGCATTGCCAGGGGTATCATGCATAAACGCCTTCCATGGGAGAACCCTTGGGGCATTAACATTTACATTCAGTAAGCCTGTACAGAAGAACAACTTCCCAGAGTTACCTGTTAAGAGGATAAGATTCTGTACAAGAGAGGATGATGAGGATATTGATGCTATAGAGTACTTACTTAAGGAGAACAAGGTTGCTTTTATAATAACTGAGATAGTTCAGGGCGAGGGAGGTTACAATATAGCAAGTAAGAGGTTCATAAGGAAGTTAAGGGAGTGCTCAGAGCGGTACAATGTACCATTGATAATAGATGAGGTTCAGTCTGGTATAGCAAGAACCGGTAGATGGTGGGCATTTGAGCATTATGATATAAAGCCAGATATAATATGTGCAGCAAAGGCACTACAGGTTGGGGCAACTTTATACCATAAGAGGTTCGATCCAAACCAGCAGGGAGTGCTATCTAGTACATGGGGAGGAGGGCATAGGATAGATATGGCTGTAGGTGCAAAGATAATAGAGGTTATTGCTAGGGATAGGTTAATGGATAATGCTTATGCAATGGGTAGGCTTCTACTACATGGCTTGATGGATATAATGAAGGAGAGTAAGGATAGTATTATAGATGTTAGAGGGTTAGGATTAATGATAGGTGTAGAGTTTGCAAGCAAGGAGTTAAGGGATAGGTTTCTTATACAAGCATTCAAGAATGGATTGCTATTACTGCCTGCAGGTATAAAGGCTGTAAGGGTAATACCCCCATTAATAATAAACAAGGAGGAGGTATATGAAGGCTTAGAGATTATACACTCAACCATAAATAAACTAGTATGAGTGCGGGGGGTGGGATTTGAACCCACGAACCCCTAAGGGACCAGAGCCTCAGTCTGGCGCCTTTGACCAGGCTTGGCGACCCCCGCAGTATATACTAAATATTTTTATATGCATTAATTAAAGTATAACCCATGCTAGTACCTATAAGATGCTTCACGTGTGGTAGCCTTATAGCAGATAAGTATAATCTATACTTGAGCAGGGTTAGGGCAGGTGAGAAACCAGCAAAGGTGCTTGATGAGATGGGTATAGAGCGTTACTGCTGTAGGAGGATGTTCTTAAGTACTGTAGAGACTATATACCAACTACTGCCATACTATGAGGTACTGATGCGTAAGAAGGAGGAGATAGACACTCTATAATATATATCATGGATGATTAGATATGGCTAAGATAACATCTATTAGGTGTAGGTTATGCTATAATAGCAGAGGGCAGGAGAGTGTAGAGGTTGATGTTATAACAGATGGCAAGTATTTAGGGAGGGCATGTGCTCCTGCTGGAGCAAGCAAAGGCAAGCATGAGGCTATAGCATTCCCTAACAATAGCATAGAGCATGCTTTATCCTTGTTTAACTCAAGCAAAGATAAGTTCATAGGCATAGATGCTACAGACCCAAAGGCTGTTTATGATGTACTTAGGAGCATAGATGATACACATAACTACTCAAGGATAGGAGGCTCTATAGCATATGCATTAAGTATGGCAGCATTAGACTCTGCATCAAAGGCATTAGACGAGCCCATGTTTAAGTTAATAAGCAAGCACTTGTATCATGATCATGATTATAGGTTCCCTTACCCATTAGGCAATGTACTTGGTGGGGGTGCACATGCTGGTCCTGGTACACCAGATATACAGGAGTATCTAGTAGTACCAATAGGTGCAAGTAGCATAAGCACTGCAGTAAAGATGAATATAGATGTGCATAGAGCATTAAGATCTATACTGGAGGCTAAGGATAAGAGGTTCACATACGGTAGAGGGGATGAGGGCGCATGGGCACCAAACATTAAGAGCATGGAAGCATTAGAGGCTGTAGAGCAGGCATGCAATGAGGCTGGATATAGATTAGGCAAAGATGTGGCAGTAGGCATAGACTTTGCATCATCCTCACTCTGGGATAGTAAGGTGGGGAGGTATGTTTACACTAGAGAGGGTATGACATTAAGCAGAGAAGAGCAGATAGAGTTCGTTAGCATGCTTATAAGGGATCATAAACTGATATACGTTGAGGACCCATTACATGAGGAGGACTTTGAGGGTATGAGTGAGTTGGTTAAGAGGTTCAATAATAGCACTTACATAACTGGGGATGATCTTCTTGTAACAAATGCTGATAGGCTAGATTATGCATTAAAGTATAAAGCATGTAATGCTGCAATACTCAAGGTTAATCAGGCAGGTAGTCTATATGATGCTCTAAGGTTTGCATACAAGGCATATACAAATAAGATAAGGTTAGTAACATCACATAGGTCTGGTGAGTCTAACGATGCACATATAACACATGTAGCAGTAGCAACTGGTTCAAGGATGCTTAAGGCAGGTGTTGTTGGGGGAGAGAGGGTAGCAAAGTTAAACGAGTTACTTAGGTTAGATGAGCTTGGAGTGATAAAAGGTATGGTTAATATACTTGATTAGCCTAACAGGAAGATCTTTACATACTCATTAAATAATCTGCTATCCTCAACATGTGGCCTATGTGAGCAGTGCTCAAGTAATATTAGCCTACATTTACTTACGTTTACAAAGAAAGATGCATACTTTACAGGTATTATATTATCATTCTTACCCCATATAACTAGTGTATTAACCCTCTCTACTATCTCCTTGAACCTTCTAGTTAATCTACTTGCTTTAGCACTATTCCTTAATGCAGATAGGAATGCATGCTTTGAATTCTCCATATTTATGTATTCATACATCCATCTTAGGTAATCATCACTTATGCTAGAGCCATGTACATCAACTAGTATTCTCCTTAACCCATCTATATCCTTTGCATTAAATATCTTAGCATACTTTAATAGTGAACTCGTGCCCTTAAAGGATCTTGGTGTAAACCCAGCAGGAGATACAAGTACAAGCCTCTCTACCCTACCCATATTCTTTAATGTAAACTCACATGCTATCTGCCCACCAAGTGATGACCCTATTATGCTTAATCTATCCAACGATAGAGCATCTGCTATACCTTTAACTATATTGGTAAATACATCCATGGTATAATCTATCCTTGGTTTATCGCTCTTACCGAATCCAAGTAGATCAAATGCTACAACATGGAATAAACCTGCAAGGTAAGGGATGTTACTACTCCAACTCATTATAGAACCCCCTAATCCATGTATTAGGAGTACATGCTTCTTGCTCTTATCACCATGCTCAATATACCTTATCTTATAACCATCTATGTTAACATACCTCTCCTCCATACCTATCATAACTAAACTCCTCATTATATTATTATTTTTATAAGTGATTAATTATTATGGAATTGATTGTATGAGGTTAAGTGTAGCTGTATGTGAGCCAATGTATGAGGTTAATGTAGGGCATATAGCAAGGCTAGTCATGAACTTTGGGTTAGATGAACTTATACTTGTAAATCCAAAGGTAGATCTGAGCAAGGCTAGGATATTCGCAGCACATGCAGCCCATATAGTTGATAATGCAAAACTGGTTGAGTTTGATTACCTTAAGAGGTTTGATATGCTTATAGGCACAACCTCTGTTCCAGCAAGAAGGAGGGGCAATATAGTTAGGGATGCTATACAACCTAAGGAGTTAGCAGGTATAATTAATTCAATCCATGGCAATGCATGCATCTTACTTGGTAGAGAGAGCATAGGATTAACAAATGAGGAACTTGAGAGATGCAGTATAGTAGTAAGCATAGATACCCCTACTGAGTATAAGGCACTAAATATATCACATGCACTTGCCATAATACTATATGAGATATACAGAGATTCTACTCATAGAATTAGGGATATTGCAAGTAAGCATGAGATAGAACTCCTTAAGGATTATGCTATAAGACTTGCTAGATTGTCTATGGTTAGGGAGCATAAGATACCTATGCTTAACCTTGCAATAGAGCGTGTAGTTAGCAGGGGTATGGCAACATCTAAGGAGGTTATGTTGCTAGTAACCTTGTTCAGAAGTGCTATAAATGCTATAGAGAGCAAGAGTTATAATATTAATGCTAATCCTGCTAAGGATATCCAATAATTAATATTTATAAGAATATATACACTTGTATAAATCTGCATAGTATGGCAGATAGCATTAAGCAGAAGGGATCTACAACAATAGATTATGGATTACTAACCATTAGATGGGATGATAAAGATAATAGCATACTACTTATAGATCAGAGGAGGCTCCCAAACAAGTTAGAGTATATAAGGTGTACAGACTACAAGCAGGTTGCTGAGTGTATAAAGAACCTAGCCATAAGAGGGGCACCAGCCATAGGTGTTGCTGCTGCCTTAGCATTAGCACTAGCAGCATTGAAGAGTAGAGCAAGGGATAAGGATGCTTTCATGCATGAACTTAATGTAGCATATAATACACTAAGGGCAACAAGACCTACAGCTGTTAACCTATTCTGGGCACTTGAGAGGGTTATGAGTATAGCAAGGGATACAAGCAAGAGTATAGAGGAGGTGAAGGATCTTATGCTTAAGGAGGCATTAACAATGCTAAATGAGGATCTTGAGGTTAACAGATCCTTAGCATACAATGGCTCAACCCTTATGAATGATGGTGATAGAGTACTTACACACTGCAATGCTGGAGCATTAGCAACGGTAGGCTATGGTACTGCGTTAGGGGTTATAAGGGCATCCATTGAGCAGGGTAAGAGGCTCTCTGTAATAGCAACTGAGACTAGACCAGTTATGCAAGGTTCTAGATTAACAGCATTTGAGTTAAAGCATGATGGTATAGATGTTAGCATAGTACCAGATACAGCAGTAGCACTGCTAATGGCTAGAGGTATGATAGATAAGGTTATAGTTGGTGCTGATAGAGTATTAAGGGATGGGCATGTATTCAATAAGATAGGAACATATCAGATAGCACTGCTTGCAAAGGAGCATAAGATACCATTCTATGTTGCAGCCCCACTATCAAGCTTTGATCTAAGTAGTAGTGTTAAAGATGTTATAATTGAGGAGAGGGCATTCGATGAGGTTGTTAAAGTAGGAGGTAAAAGGATAGCCCCAAAGGGGGTAAGAGTATTCAATCCAGCATTTGATGTTACCCCACCTCACCTTATAAGTGCTATAATAACTGAGAGAGGAGTATTAGAGCCACCATACGAGGAATCAATAGCAAGAGTATTCAATACTAAAAGATAACTCTGCTATAGGTAAGCATAATAATGGAATCGTACATACATTAATAATGTTGAAGAAGATAGAGTATGAAGATACATTTGTAAAGATAGCAAACCTATTAGGTGGAGATGACTACATTAGAGTTGCTAGAGCACTACTAAATAATGAGGATACAACAGATGAGGAGATAGCTAGTGCTACAGGGCTTAAGATAAATACTGTAAGGAAGGTTCTTTACGATCTCTTCAGCAAGGCACTTATAAGTGGTATAAGGGTAAGGGATGAGAAGAAGGGTTGGTTCGTATACAGATGGAGGGTAAAGAGAGATAACGTAGATACATTCATAGATCTACAGAGGCGTAAGATACTTGAGAGGTTAAAGATAAGGCTTAACTACGAGGAGAGCAACCAGTTCTATCATTGTGGCAATGACTCATGCCAAAGGCTAACATTTGATCAAGCATATGAGGTATTCTTCAGATGTCCATCATGTAAGATGCCACTTAACCCAGTAGATAACACACCCTTAAAGCAGGCATTGATGGCTAAGATAAAAGAGTTGAGTGATGAACTTAAGAGCAGCAGTAATAACAGCAACAGTAACAATATTAACAACAGCAGCAACAACAGTAGTAGTAATGCAGATGAAGTAAAGCAGTAAGAGTAATAGTAGTAGCATAACCTATTTCTTTGAATGAATTTGAATAGGTAAGTTAATTAATTAATTAAATCTAAACATTTAAGGTAGGTAATGATAGTTGATAAGATAAGGGTAAATAAGGCTAGCATCTATCTTATAGATACACTTGCATTGGGTAATGCTAGAGCAGTAGCATGTTATCTGCTAGTAGATGAGAAGGTAGCATTGATAGATATGGGTTATGCATCAAGCAAGGATACCATATTAGATGATCTAAGATCACTTAACCTTACTCCCATGGATATAGATTACCTGATACCTACACACCTACACTTGGACCATTACGGTTCACTTGGATACCTTGCTATGCATAGTAATGCTGAGATAGTAGCACATGCTAGAGCAGTAAAGCACATGCTAGATCCTAGTAAGTTGATATCAAGTGTTAAACAAGTATTTGGGGAGCATGCATTAGATACATTTGGTTATCCTATGCCAGTAGATGCAAGTAAGAGCATAAGGAGTGTTGATAAGGGTAAAGAGTATAGCATAGATCTAGGTAGCATAGAACTAACATGCATGGATGCTGAAGGTCATGCACCACACCAGATAGCAGTTTACATTAATGCTAGCACTGCACTTATTGCAACAGCAGACTCTGTTAGCATGCTATACCCAAACTTCCCATACTGCTTTATACCTACAACCCCTCCACCAAGCTTTGATTACAAGAAGTATATTGAGACCGTTAATAGACTTAGAGAGTTTGATGCTAAGATACTGTTAATGCCTCACTTTGGTATAAGTGATAAGCCTAGCAGTGTATTCGATTCCACTCTAGCAAGCATAGATGAGTGGGTTAGTTTAGTACAGGGTCTAATTGATGATATTAATAAGAAGAGAGTAAGAGGAGAAGGGGAGGTTAGAGGGGTAGATGAGCAAGGCATAGATGCTAATACCAATCTTACTCTAAAGATCTTAGAGTCTAGCATAATAAACTATGTATCATCTACTGCAAGGGTTACAATAGACTCAATACCAGAGTATGTTAAGAACTCTATAAGGAATAGTGTAAAAGGCATCTATAGTTATCTAATTAATAGGGCAGAATAGGTTAGCATTAATAATCATTATATTACTTTAATCAGTTTATATTTTGCATGAGCATTGCAAGCAAGAAGAGGATAATAATAACAAGTGCACTTCCATATGCAAATGGAGAGATACATCTAGGGCATGTAGCATCAACATATCTACCAGCAGATATACTTACCAGATACTATAGGATGAGAGGTTATGAGGCATACCATGTATGTGCAAGTGATGACTTTGGTACACCAATACTTATAAAGGCTGAGCAGGAAGGCAAGGATCCTAGAGAGTATGTTAAGTACTGGCATGATAGAGATGAGGAGGATTTCAAGGCATTTGGTATCTCATTTGATATATTCCATAGTACAAGCTCTGAGGAGAATGTAAGGTTTGTACAAGAGTTCTTCCTAAGCCTTTACAGTAAAGGTTACATATATGAGAGTAATGTAATCCAATACTACTGTGAGTATGATAAGAAGTTCTTACCAGATAGATATGTTATAGGCAGATGCCCATACTGTAATGCAGATAACCAGTACTCAGATGTATGTGAGAACTGTGGTAGAGTACCAGATGAGATACTTGAGCCAAAGTGTGCAATATGCAAGAGAGAGCCAGTTAAGAAGGAGAGCAAGCATTACTTCTTTAGACTATCAGCATTTGCTAACATGCTTAAGGAATGGCTTGATAACAACAATAATCTGCAAAGGGATGTGAAGAACTATGTTCTAAGATGGATAGAGCAAGGGCTCCAAGACTGGGATATAACTAGGGATATAACATGGGGGGTTAAGATACCATTAGAGAATGAGAGTAAAGTGCTCTATGGTTGGTTTGATAACCACCTCTGCTATATAGCAAGTACATTACTGCTTGCAGAGAGGAGAGGTTTGATAAGCAAGGATAGTAAGGATGATGGCATATCATTCTGGAACTCAAGCATAGTATACCATTTCATAGGCAAGGATATAGTGTATCACCATTACCTATTCTTACCAGCAATGAGGCTAGGAGATGCTAGATTCAAGTTACCAGATTACATACCTACAAGAGGGCATCTTATGCTACAAGGGCAGAAGATATCTAAGAGTAGGAACTGGTACATAAGCCTAAGGGAGTTCTTACAGACTTTTCCAGCAGATTACCTAAGGTTCTACCTTGCGCTTATAACACCTTACAGCCAAGAGGATCTTAACTTTGACTGGGATGAGTTTGCATCTAGGGTTAACACTGAACTTATAGATAATATAGGTAACTTCATAAACAGAGCATTATCATTCGCTAGCAAGTATGGTATAAGAGAGCCTAGTATGGATGCTTATGATAAACTAGATAGAGCAAGTATAGAAGAGATAAAGGGTATAGCATATGAGGTAGGCTCTCTAATAGAGAGCAATGAGTTTGATAAGGGCTTAAGGAGGATAGTAGCATTTGCATCCCACTTTAACCAATACTTCCAGAGCAAGGAACCATGGAATATCTTAAGGTCTAATAATGAATCTGCAAGTGCATACAACTGCATTTACATATCTGTAAATGCTGTTCACTCATTAGCAATATTACTTGCACCTTACATACCATACTCCTCAGAGCTCATATGGAAGCAGTTGAACATGCATGGCTCTGTACATGAACAGAGTTGGGATAATGCATCTACTCTAGCAGTTAATGCAAATCATACAATAGGTAATGTTAAACCATTGTTCAAGAAGATCGGTACTAAAGAGATAGAGGAGCAGAAGAGTAAGTTAGGAAAGGCTCGTAAATAGCATCCTCTATCTCTTACTACAGGTCTCTTAATTATTATCTAGTTATTCAGCATACCACACAAAGTAATAATATTTAAAAAGTCTTATCTTACTAATAAGACATGATTAGATGTGATGCATGTGGGAAACAACTTAGCGAGGGAGATTATAGATGGGCAAAACGTTGTACAAATCCTTATGGGAGAGGGCATCTTATATGCTTCGACTGTTACAGTGGTTCTAGTTGTCCTATATGCAGTTCACCGTTAGAGTCTACTTAATACAAACCCAAAAAGTGACTTAATTATTATTTATGTTATGTAACTCAAACTCCTCATGTAATGCTTTAACAGCATCATCAGCATAAGCATGTTCTACAACGAATGCTAGATTAAGCTCTGATGAACCTTGTGCTATCATTATAACATTTATACCCTGTCTTGCAACTGCATTGAATACCCTTGCAGCAACACCCTTGGTACCCCTCATCCCAGAGCCTACTACTGCTATTATTGCTACATCATCTGTAACATTTATACTCTTTATTACCTTGCCTAATAGGTTCAACTCCAATGCATTCACTGCCTTATCTAAATCACTCTTCCTTACAACCATAGATATGCTAGACTCTGATGGTCCTTGGGATATCATAACTATGTTTATCCCATCATTACCAAGTATTGAGAATATCTTGCCAGCAGTACCAGGAGAGCCTATCATACTTGTACCTCTAACATCTATAAGAGCCATGTTCTTTATTGCAGTTACAGCCTTTACTATCTTGTTAGGATAAGCATTTGAGTTCTTAACTATAAGCGTACCTTGCTCCTCTAGATTGAATGCATTCCTTATCCTTATAGGTATGCCCTTATCTAGCACAGGCTCCAATGCCCTAGGATGAAGATACTTTGCACCAAAGAGAGCCATCTCCATAGCCTCGCTATATGATACCTCTCTAAGAACTTGGGCATTCTTTACTATCTTTGGGTCTGCTGTCATAAGACCATCAACATCACTCCAGAGTATTATCTCATCAGCATCCAAGCATGATGCTATTATGGTTGCTGTGTAATCTGAGCCTCCTCTACCTAGTGTAGTTATATTATCATACTGATCAACTCCTATGAAGCCTGTTACAATAGGAACTATACCATTATCAAGCATGGGCTCTAATCTATGCCTTATCCTTAGCCTAGTTGTATCCATCAATGGTTTAGCATTACCGTATGTTGAGTCTGTTACTATACCAGCATCCTTACCGCTCATATACTCAGCCTTTACACCGATATCCCTAAGTGCATAGCATAATATTGGTGTAATGAACCTCTCCCCAAATGAGAGTATGTAATCCATGGATCTAGGAGTAACCTCCTTTATTAGAAGTAAACCCTTGATCACACTACTTAACTCATTTGCTAAAGCATCTATCACACTACTTAACTCCTCTCTGTTAGATTCTTGTAATCTTAGATTATTAACTATATCTTTATGTTTATTTATTATATTGCTTAGTATAGTATTGGTAAGATGCTCATCTCTCCTCTTTATGCTATCACATATGCTAATCAATTCATCAGTTATACCCTTGATTGCAGATACAACTACGATCAATTTATTATTACTAGTAGAGTATGATCTTATTATACTAGCAGTATTGCTTACTCTCTCTGCAGTTGCTACTGTATTACCACCAAACTTCATAACAGTAAGCATATCCATCCATCTATGGTTAGGCTAAATCAATCCTTAATATATAAATATAATGAAAGGATACGATAGTTATTTAACACCTCTCTATTCATTCATACATGCATACATGCATAATTACTTACTCTACCCTTGGTGCTAGATAGTAATGTATCTTACACATGAAAGGTAGTCTGAACTCTAAGCGTAAAGGTATCTTACTGCTATACTCTATTGCTACACTCTCAGCATCATCTATAGCATTTACCATATCTAAGAGGTACTTTATACTGTATGTTGCTCTACTCTCACTTACACCTTCCTGCATAATAATCTCCCTTACCTCATCACCACCCTGCTCAAATACAACCTTTACATCACCAGTATCACCTTTACCCTCAAACTGCACAACACTTCCATTACTGTATATGGTTACCTGATCAGATATAACCTCTATATCCTTTAGAGTATCTATGAGTGCATTAAGGCTCATGGTTACCTTGGTTGTAAAGTTTAACTTTGGTAATGGTGTTACCGTTGCACTAGCACTACTACCAACCTCTAACAATCTAAGCCTATAATGCCTACTCTTCTTAGAATTCTCCTTGGTGAACTTTAATGATAGTGTTGATACAGATGCTGAAGGTTCTACATTCTCTTCCTCTCCCTCTCTCTCAGCACTCTTTATTACATTATTATTTATACTTACTTCTACACTCTCATCTTTATCTGCTCTCTTTAAGAGCTTTAAGAACTCATCTACCCTAACAGCAAAGATCAACTCACCATCACATCGGTAACTCTCAAATGCTGCACTACTCCATATTATATCTATTAAAGCAACATGACTAGGATCCATTGCTCTAAACATTATCCCCTCGCTTGTAGCATTGAATACTGCTTCATCAACTATTGTAGATATAGCCTGCATTATAGTCTTCCATTCATATGCACTCTTGCTCTTTATAATTAACATGGTATACCAAGTACAGGCTTAATATAAATTCCTTAATATTTATTATCTATCTATCTATCCTTATTGATCTATCCTTAAAACCCTGCCTCTTATCAAGTAATATGAATAAGGAAGCAAGAGTTATGCTTACAGCAATTATAATCAGTACCAATGGGTTCTTTGCTAATAGAATTATTATCCCTACTTTAGGGATTATATGTACAACCCTGCCTAAATAATTATCCATATACACAATCTCATCAATAGAATTACTACTACTATTATCACCCTTAGTTACTAGATATCCTTGAGCATTAACATCAACTACTCTATGAACAACTATGCTATTAGTTGTAATGGATCTATATGCTATTATATCTCCTTCCCTTATTAGTGAGAACTCTGGTCTATCAAGTATAAGTATATCTCCAGCAACTATGCTAGGGCGCATGCTTATCCCTTCAGCTACAAGTATAGGATTTGTTGTATTAAGTAGGAGAGTTATGCTATACAGTGATAAGGTAATTATGAGTAGTATTGGTATAACTTGTACAATTATACTTAGTATATGTATTAATCTATCATGATTTTTGTTATTATTAATCATCTCATTGTTATCATCTAAACTCTTATTCTCATTAAGATAATCGTCTCTCATATTACAACACCTCCTTCTTTATCATTATACCATCAACCAATGTTAACATTGAATCAATGCAACCCAATCTATTCACCTTGCTTCTACTTAACCCTACCCTTGATGTACATTATGCTAGCAGATATAACACTCATACTTAGTATAGCAAGTACTATGTACTGTTGCGTACTATCCTCATTCCATACAGCAACTATCTTGTAAGGCTTATCTACAGTTATGCTTAGTATATTACTCTTATCATTGATATCTCCCTGCCAACCAGCAAAGTAGGCTCTCTTCCCTAGCCCAAGATCTATCTGCTCACTTGCATATATAACTGCTTGAGTACCTTTCTCATATAAGCCCTCACCCTTAACCTCTCTATAAGGCGATATTATTGATACGTAGTAGAGTTCCTTCCATGAGCATGAGAGCTTATATGGTCTGTTTACAGTTATGCTTATACTCTCCTTGCTAGAGTCTTCTAAACCTACATTATCATTATTATTATTGCTATTATCTATACTCCATGATACAAACTCATACTTAACCTCATTGCTACTCTTTGGCATTGGGCACTTTATCTCTACTCTAGATCCATCATCATACCAGCCATAGGTATTACCATTAACCTCTATCTTGTACTGTTTCTTATACTCAGCAACGATTATCTTATCATCATTATAAACCTTAACCATATTACTTGTATTATTCCTTAGTAGCCCATCATTCCATTGCATGAATACATATCTAGTATCATTGCTTACTGGTATTATGTATTGAGCATCGATCTTTACTATTGAGTTACTCTCTACCAACTCATCTCTAATTAGTGCTCCATAGCTTGTTAATACTGTTAGCCTATGCAACTTTGATGGTATCAGCTGCTCTTTATCCGTTGAGCCTCTAGTAGATTCATCATGCTGTATGAAGATGCATTCAAGTGTATATGGGGCATCTACAGTTATAGTTGTTATACCATCTCTATCCCTATAATCCATATCTGGGGATCTTATAGCATTAAGAACTCTCCATGAGTAGAAGAGTAGGCTCTTACTGCTGCTACTACTACTGTTATTGTTATTGTTATTGGTAAGAGGTATACATGCTAAGTGTGCTTTAGAACCCTCATCATACCATCCTGAGCCTATAGTTATTATGTTATCTAAAGCATTACCATATATATCAATAGCCTTTACATTAATGTAATATTGCTTCTTCCATATGGGCTTCAATACAATGCTTCTATCCATAACTACTGTTATACTTTTACCATCGGATAATGGTATGTTAGGATCACTGCTAAACCATGAACTTAAGATCAATCTACTCCTTCCATCTATATCCCTTACTTTATCTACAGTAATGGTAGTCGATATATTAGCATTATACCACTCCTCCCTTGAGTTATCACCATCTATAATTAAGAGCCTATATTGTTTATCAAAGTATGCAATATATTGTATTGATGCATTACCATCACTATCATAGTCTACAGTTATACTCCTCTTAACATCCTTGCTAAGATCGTTCCATTGATTGAATATGAACCTTGCACCATTATCATCATACACTACTTCATTAAGGGGCATGAACTCATGCCTACTATATCTATCCCATGTGAACTGCACTGGTGGTTGGTAGATCTTGCCATCTACTACCAAGGGTGATTTTATAGGGTATGTATCTATAATTACAGTTATCTTGCTCTGTGCATAAATATCTACGCTTGAGTATGATATTATAATTATAATAGATAGTAAGAAGGTTGAGAGTAAATAAAAGTGGAGGTCTTTAATCCTTACTCTATCTATACTGTATCACCCCCACCCACCTAACCTCTCTTCTATTGCACCAAATCTATGCTATTCTAGTTATAGTTGTCTGTAGAACCCCTCCACTGAAGCTACTGCCAATGTTAAATCGTATCCTTACACCCTCAACAGCATTAACTGCTGTTGTATTACCTATGTAAACTGTAGCGACTTCATCATCATTAAGTAGCAATGTAACCTTCCACTTACTGCCTGATGGAGCACTATTAGCATTCTTCTCTTCTAATCGTATAAGGTAAACGAAATCACCCCTATTTATGTTATTGGCATTCACCAATGGACTTGCTGGAGTTATATCTATTGGGTTATTAACATCATTGGAGGTTGCTGATGCATTACTCCCTGCTACCTGCAATCTAGTCTCTACTACATTAAATGTATTATCATCCTCTATGATCTCACCTATTATACTTTGCTGAGTGCTATTAACTGTAAAATCTGTTGCCCCTACGCCTATGATGGTAAATAGCGGTAGTAATACAAGTGCTATTGCTATTATTAGACTCCTCATAGCATTAATTCCATCTTGGTGTTTAAAAACTTTTTGTTCTTCAGTTTTTGAGAGAATCAACTAATACATTTGCTAAAAACGGATTATGAATGGGTTAATATAGCCTTATCTAAGGTTAATTTAGTTTCATATGATATATAATATGGGCTCATATTATAATAGCAATTTATAATTATGTGATGATAATTATGCGTAATGCCTCCATGTATGATTACATCTTACACATCTATAGAATTGTGTGGTAGGCTCATCTGCACTTCTAGTCTGTAACATCCACCATACAGCTGTATCATATCCACACTTTGGGCATAGGATCTTTATAGTAGGCATAGTAGATATATCCTCCCCATCCTCTCCAAGAACCTGGATCAATGGTTTAGACTCTTTACTGCTAGAACCAATGTTCTTTGCTAATTGCTTGTCTGCTAACTCACGGTACCCGCATTTCTTGCATGTTAGATAAGTGCCTTCGCTACCCTTTACATACATTAATCTCATACCGCACTTGGGGCAGAAGTGCATACTTTATAACACCTCTACTGTTTATTTAAACTGTTAATAACCTCTTCCTTTAATCTTCTTACATTACTTAATGCAGTATTTATTGCATCTCTAACCGCATTAAATGGATCTTCATTATCTGTACTTACCCTAAACTCATACTCGTTTATTAGATAGTGCCTCTGTGCTACTCCAGCTATGCTAACATGATCCATCTTTACAAGTTCATGCTTCACTATATTCAGTACAGATATATCTTCATCTTTAACCTTGAATGTTACATCATTCCTATCATTGATAGTTGCTATACTCACATCAGCCATTATAATTAATTAATGTATCAAAGATAAATACCTTTATCTCTCTACCTATCTATCTAGCCTATAATCAGATAAAGCATTAATAAATAAATAATATATTATGATGGATGGATAGATAGATGGATTGATGGTATTATGCCTATGTCTGATGATGATAATAGTAGCATGATAGAGAATGTAGTACTTACAGCATCAAGTGAGAGGGTTAACTGTACAGACCCTTTAACACTTGAACTATCATTCAGTGTAAATGGTAAGATTAGAGATGTGTTCAACAGGGAGACATGGCTTTATGCATATGATATGCACGATAACCTCTTTAGAATAAAGTACACTATAGCATTAAAATCCCTTGGCAAGGATATATGTGAGCCTATAATATTCTTACGTAAGGCATCACTCTACTGGAGCAGGGATCCAACCATAGAGCCATATCCTCCAGAGAAGAAAGTGTGGGCTATGATAGTGATGGATAATGACTCTTTCTTGCCTAGAAGTGTTCAAGAGGCACAGTCATTGCTATTTGATGTTACTAGGAAGATAGATCTCTTTACATTAGATAGATTGCTTGGCAAGGGTAGGCATGAGATATACGCTGAGGTTAAGGCATCTTGGGGCAAGCATGTATATATTAATGCTAATGAGTTAAGTGCAAGATCTAACAAGGTTACCATAGAGTGCGTGTAATAAAACTAATAATGGTGTATAATGAAACTTAAACATGGCAAAGTTCGATGGTATAAAAGGGCAGGAGCTGATGGATGTTGAGGAGAGGGATAATGAATTGATACTAATATTCAAGGATAACAGGTACCTATTTGTAAGGGTTGAGAATGGTAGATTGGTTAGCGAATCTGTGCCAGAGTAGGATTTATTTATTTAAAGCATATACTGCCTCTTTTATTTGTATGCTATAAAATATAACTTATCATTGATGAAAATAATAGTTAAGGATAATAGCATCTTTAGCCTATATCCTCTTAATGAATAGAGTGCTTGTGCTAGGTGGTGGTGTAGGAGGATTAGTGGTTGCAAATGAACTGAAGGATAAGTTAGGAGATAAGGTAAATGTTACGCTTGTGGACAGGAAGAAGGCATTTGAGTTTGCACCATCGTTCATATGGCTCTCATTCAATGAGAGGAAGCCTGAGCAGATAAGTAAAGAGTTATCCTTACTTAAGCATAAGGGCATAGATGTGGTTAATGATGTAGTAACTAATATAGATATAAATAATAGAAGAGTTAAGACAGAGTACCATGAGTTTGAGTACGATTATCTAGTCATAGCATTAGGATTAGATTACTCCTATGATATAGTTAGGGACTTCTCATATGCACATCATAACTATAGCATAGACTCAGCCATTAAGATGGGTGAGGCTATAAAGGAGTTCAACGGTGGTAAAGTTCTAGTAGGCATATCTAGACTACCATTCAAGTGCCCAGTAGCACCATACGAGACAGCATTACTACTAGACTCTTACTTTAGGAGGAAAGGTATAAGGGATAAGGTAAGCATAACATTCTTCACACCAGAGCCTTATCCTATCCCTGCTGCAGGGCCAGATTATGGCAATATGTTAGCAGGTATGTTAACCCAAATGGGTATTGAGTTTAGACCAAATACGCTAATAAAGGAGATAAGGAGTAATGAGGTAGTTCTAGATGGTATTAGTATGCAGTATGATATGCTATACTGTGTACCACCACATGTTGCACCAAGGGTTGTGGTTGATGCTAAACTTACAGATAACACTGGATTCATACCAGTAAACCCTAGAACCATGGAGACATCATACGAGAATGTTTATGCTATAGGTGATGTTACTGCTGTAAGGTTACCTGAAGGGAGTTATGTACCATACCTGCCTAAGGCAGGAGTATTTGCACACCATCAAGCAGAGGTTGTAGCAAACAACATAGCATATAGGATAAAGGGTAAGGGTAAGTTAAAGGAGTATGATGGCTCTGGGGCATGCTTCATAGAGGTTAAGCATGGTGAAGCAGCCTTCATTAGGGCAAAGTTCTTTACCCCTAAGCCTGAGATAGAGTTCCATAAGCCTAGTAGGATATGGCATATGCAGAAGGTATTATTTGAGAAGTACTGGTTAAGGCACTGGTTCTAATTCCATTAATTAATTATTTTTGTTATTTATTATTGGATCTCTGCTCCAATACATACTTCTCATACAATGTTAGTGCATACTCTTGCACATATGTCTGTATAGACCCTGGTCTTAGCCTTCTAACCCTATCTATAGCAGTTAAAGCATCCATGTTAGCATACTTTATGAGGTATGCTGCTAATATTGTACCTGTCCTACCTTTGCCTGCTGCACAGTGAACTAACACTGGTCTCTTATCCTTTATCTTACTATGGATGAACTCAACTGCAGCATCTATATCTGCTATATCTGGTGCACTACCATCTTGAGTATAGATATGCATATAATCTATACCATCTAACCATTCCTTCTTCAATGGCTCCTCTACAACACTAACTATAGCCTTTATATTGTTACCCTTTAACCACTCAACCTCATCTATAGACATTGGTCTTGCACTACCTGCTAATAATCCATCTATGATCCATGAGAAGTTCATGGGTTTACCTTTTATCATACCATGCAACCTCCTTACAACATTACCTATCCTACCCATACTACTTGATTACTAAAACATAAATAATAATCATTATTGAGGTTTACTAAAGTTATTGTTATTATTGTTATTATTCTCTGCCCTCTCGCTCTTTGATATTAGGTATACTGCATGAGCACTTATAACAAATGCAGCAAGGAACATCTTTGTAGCAAATACAAGGCTCCATGGCGTCTTAGGATTAGGATATGGTATGTTAAGCACATCTATCCTTATTATACCACTTATCGCATCTGCAGTCATAAGTGCATTCCATACCACAAAGTTGTATATTAACTCGTATAGGGTTGTTGCTGCTACTGCTATTGCTATGATCTTTAGTATAGCTTTACTCCTTGCAGATAGGTTCATGGTCTTACTCCTCCCTAGCCTTGTAACACAGTACCATCCTACTATAGATGATATCATGAGGTATGTAACAGGTTTTGCGAACCCTTTGAATGGTACCTCTGTATTAACTAATACCTCACCTATCACTACACTACCAGTATTTATATACTCTATTAGACTAGCTATTAATGCATATGCAGTAACAACAATCATTATTGAGGCACAGATGTAGAATATTACCCTATATACTATTGTAGCATCATTACTACTACTCTTCTTACCCTTATCTTTAGCACTTGCCTCCTTATGCTGCATTATTTTATAATTTAAAAGTGTGAAGATAAAAATTTTTCTTAATTAATATACTGTAGTTTAGTTAACAACTCTTTATATTGGGTTACAGTTTTATATATTTTTATACGATTATTTAAAAATTACCTTAATTTAATAATTTAATGATGATAAGAGTAGATGAATCTATAAGAAGAGAGTATGGGATAGCATTGTATACTACTACAATGATAGTTAAAGTAACCCATGATTATGATATAGAACTTCTGCTCTCTGAGTTAAGGCGCAGACTAGATTTAAGTAGCAAGGATAAGATCAAGGATAACCCTGTTGTTAGAGCCTTAAGGGACTTTTACTGGAGGCTTGGTATAGATCCTACAAAGGTTAGACCATCTAGCGAGGCTCTGCTAAGAAGGTTCTTAAGTAATGGTAGAATACCTAGGATAAACAATGTTGTAGATGCAGGTAACATAGCATCAATAGAGACTCTAGTACCAATAGGCATATATGATCTTGATAAGATAAATGGTAGCCTAGTGCTAAGGTCTGCATTAAAGGATGAGAGGTTCATTGATATAAGTGGTAATGAGCATGTATTAACTGGTAAGGAGATAGTACTTGCTGATGACACTGGTATAGTGCATCTATTCCCACATAGGGATGCATTAAGAACATCTGTTAAAGATGATACTACACATATACTTATAGTAGGTTGTAGTGTAGATGGCATAGAGTATGATCTAGCAAGGTATGCTGTTAATAGAACAGTAGAACTTATCAATGTATTAAGTAAGTAGTTGGATCTGGATCAAACCTTTATCTGCATCAACCCTAACATTAACATTACTATAATTGGTTATCGTATTAAGCATATCCTTGTAGCAATCAACCATATCAACCAATGGTATACTTGCTATAGCTGCAGCTGATGCTGTTATTATATCAGCCCTCATGCATACTATTGCCTTTGGGGCTTTACCATTTACCTTCAGAGCATACAACCTATATGCACCAACACTACTGCCTACAGCATTAGGGAATATAAGCACTTTACCTACTATACTCTTGCCATTAAGTGCACTTGTATGATCATTTACTATACCATCATAATCTATAGTTAATAGGTTTAGAGGCTTTATACTTAGCATAGCATAGCCTTCAGCAGAACCCTTAACTATACCCCTACACTTATACTCTAACCTCTCCATATTATACACACTCTGCCTCAACTATACTCTTCATACTACTTAAGCATACACCAACCCTGTTCCAACTCCTAAGGTAGTATGCTGCCTTAACACTATTGGTTATTACTGAGTCAACATTATCCCTGCTTATTAAAGGGGTTAAGCATGAGCAGCAATCACAGTATACTGTTGCATTTGCCTTCTCTAACGCATCTATGTAGCCTAGGTTCTCTGCTTTAGAGTATATGCTCCTTGCACAGAATATCATGCACCTCTTCTTAAACCTCCTTCCTTTTAGCATACTTAAGAGCATTGATAACTCATCCAAGCCTAACTGTGGGCTACCAAAGACTATAACATCGCCATCATCTGCATTACTTAACTCATCCATAACCTTAAGTGCATCATGCTTTGTGAACTCAACCCTCTCCTTTATAGTATCCTCTTGGTAGTTTAATGTGAACATGCCAGCAGAGCCTGATGTTCCTAATGCTGAGCATAGAGCCTTAGCATTTGCCTTTGCATCTGGTTTAGTAGCACTGCTTAATATATCCTCTTGTCTTATACCTTTGAGTGCTATACAATCCTCATTGAACCTTCCAGCATAGTAGCCTAGGAGTGCATAATCAAGTTCGCTATTCATATCATGCTTAACATCTATGCATAATCTAGCACTCCTAGCCTCCTGAGCCCTTAATTTAGAGTATGGTGCCTTGCCAGTTAGTGCACTTGCCAATGCACTTATGGCACTCTCCTTGTTTGTTAGCAAGCCAAGTATGGAGTTTGCGTATATTGCAGCATTGCTCTCAGCAAGGCTAACCTGTGAACCATGCTTAGGTAAGAATGTTGAATCTAAAGCCTCATAGGGTATGCATGTGTATGATCCTACTATTCCTAGCCTCTCATATGCCTTCATTATCCTACCCTGCTTCTCTATGAACTCATCACTTAAGTTAAGCTCATTAACCTTGCTTGGATCATAGCCCATGGGGTTAAGTGTAGTCCTTACCCTAACCCTAGCATTACCCTTGCTTATATCCTCAAGGAAGATAAGCCCAGCATCACCTATAGTATTATAATTTACACCAGATACATGTGCCCATGATATGCTTATAAGCCTATCAGCATCCATGGCATTGCCTATGGCAACAAGTACCCTATATGCCAATGCTAATGTATCACCATACTTACCGTCTAATGCATCCTCCTCTTCCTTGCTTAATTGCATCTTAGCATATATAGGTAGATTGATTAAAAAGTGTATCCATCTTCTTATAGTATGAATATAGAGAGGGTATTGATGCTCATGCGTGATACCCTTGCTAGAGTAAACTCATCTAGGCTTACAGCGTTAAAAGAATTGCAGCAGGAGGAGGGGAGTGATCCATTTAGGATACTTATAGGCACGATACTCTCTGCAAGGACTAGGGATGAGAATACTAGGATTGCTGTTCATAATCTATTCTCAAGGTTCAAGAGTATTGATGCTATAGCAGATGCTAGAATTGAGGATATAGAGCAGTTGATACGATGCACTGGCTTCTATAGAATAAAGGCTAGAAGGATAAAAGAGGTAGCAAGGATAATAGCAACTCAGTACAATGGAATGGTTCCAGACAGGTTGGAGGATCTCCTAAGGCTACCTGGAGTGGGTAGGAAGACTGCAAACTGTGTACTAGTCTATGCCTTTAACAAGGATGCTATACCAGTTGATACCCATGTGCATAGGATAGCGAATAGGCTTGGTTTAGTTGATACAAAGAGCGTTGAAGAGACAGAGCAAGAGTTGATGAAGAGTGTAGAGAGAAGGTATTGGAAGAGCATAAATGATACATTCGTTACATTTGGGCAGAGTGTATGCAAGCCTATTGCACCATTATGTAATGAGTGCTTGTTGAAGGAAGAGTGTAAATATTATAGACTAAAGCAGGGTTAGTAACTTGAATATTATTATTATTATTAATCCCTCCTTCTTGTCTTCAATAAGATTAGTACTATACCAGCAACTGCCCCAGTAACTATGAATGGTATGCTCATTATAGGGTTATCCAATGGGTTACCTGATACAATATCTATTATCAACTGCCCTCCAACACTACTGCTCATGTTAGGATCATCCATGCTGCTGAAGACCTCTATACTCTTTATAGCAAACTGACCTATGCTAAGTCTATCAACTATTATCCTTTGACCATTGTTAACACTAAGCCTATCTCCTTGAGCATAAGTAAGCATAACCTGCTTATCTTGGAACCATGCATTAACATTCTTGTACATCGTAGTGTAACCTGTCTGCTCTTTAGATACAGCAAACCATAGCATGTTATCTTTACTTGCCATACCTAGTTCTAGGAACTCCTTTGTATTGTAATTATTTATGAACCTTATAATTACATTAGCATTCTCGTTATTAGGATTGTATATCAAGTAGTTACCTATGTTAATTATCCAATTTGCTATATGCTCTTGCTTGAACTCATAGTATGCTGGCTCACTCTTGCTTGAGTTTGCTGCATTAAATGGTATAACTAGCCTCTCATTGTTTCTAGTCTGGGCATAGGCATCATACATAATTGGGCTGAGAATGATTATTGCTATGCATACTGTAGCAAGTCTATTTACTAGCATAATAATGAGTAGTTGCTTGTAGTAATATATACTATATTAATATATTAATTATTGTTATTATTTATGTAACAAAAGGCTCCTTGTAGCGCATTATAACATCAACAACCTCAGGTCTCATAAGCAACTCCGATGGTCTCTCCCCTCTGCTTATCATGCTCCTTAACTTTGTTCCACTCAGTTCAAGCCTAAAGCTTGAGTCATGAGGACACATCCTCTCACTTACTATACCCATGCATCTTTTGCAGTAGAAGAATGCTGGGAAGAATATGGGCTCTATACCTAGATCTGGATACTCCTTGAATATCTCCTGCGCAGCAAATGGCTTGTAGAATGAGCCTACACCAGCATGGTCTCTACCAACTATGAAATGGGTGCATCCTAGGTTCTTACGCATTATTGCATGGTGTATAGCCTCCTTTGGTCCAGCGTAACGCATCTCTGTATGCAAGGTAGCAAAGAGTACTCTATCCTTAGGGTAGTAGTTCTCTATAAGCACTTCATAAGCCTCTACTATAACCTCGTCCTTTGCATCCCCTGGCTTCTTCTTACCTATCAATGGATTTACTAGCAGTGCATCAAAGAAGTTAAGTACCGACTTTTGGAGCATCTCATGTGCAAGGTGTGGTATATTCCTAGTCTGGAATCCAACTATGCTCTTCCATCCCTTGCTAGCAAAGATGCTCCTGCACTGCCTTGGTGTTAATCTATACTTGCTTAATCTACCATCTATAGGCATGCTATCTATAAGGTATACCTCTCCAGATACAAGTGTATCATGCATTGAAAAGGTCTTTGCTACACCTGGGTGTGAAGGGTCTGTTGTCTGATACACACTCCTAGCCATCTCAATCTTATCGTATGAATAATACTCATCTACTTGCATTAGTGCTATACTTCTACCATTGCATAAGAGTAGTACATCCTTTGCATCCTTCATGCTCTTTGCTATGCTAGAGTCAACATCAAGGACTATAGGTATGGTCCATGGGAGATCGTTGCTTAACCTACCACGCTTTATAACACTAATGAAATCCTCTCTAGAGAGAAAGCCTTTAAGTGGGCTTAGTATACCATATGCTATATTCTCAACATCACTTGCTATCTCAGCACTTATGTTAACCCTTAGTATATCCTTATCCTCAAGAATCCTTCTCTTAGCATTATCATCAAGTATGCTCTCTACAAGTATATTGCCATGAGGAGCATTCATTATAAAAGCACCGTAAAGCAGATTATTTACTTCTTCTTCAAGGGGTTAACATGTAGACCACACTCCTTGTAAGCATCCTGCTCCCACCACCATCTGCCTGCTCTGAAGTGCTCCCCTGGCTTTACTGCCCTAGTGCATGGCTCACATCCTATGCTAGGATAACCCATATCATGCAATCTGTTGTATGGTACATTATTCTTCCTTATGTAATCCCATACCATATCCCATGTCCAATCTGCCAATGGATTAACCTTTACTATGTTATTATGTTGAGCATCTATCTCAACCTTTGCTATGCTTGCCCTTGTATCTGCCTGCTCTCTCCTTAACCCAGTTATCCATGCATCCAACCCTTGTAATGCTCTATTCAATGGTCTAACCTTCCTTATCTCACAGCATAACTTCCTTAACTCTACGCTATGATAGAATAGATTCATGCCATACTTTCTTACCATCTCTTCCACCTCTCTTGTATCTGGGAAGTATACCTCTATACTTACATTGTATCTATCCCTTATAGCATCCATAACATCATATGTCTCCTGATTCAATCTCCCAGTATCTAGAGTAAAGATCCTTACATCCTTCCTTATCTTCATAAGCATGTCTATTATAACCACATCCTCTGCCCCAAAGCTTGATGCAAATGCTATCCTAGGATGGAATCTATCTACAGCCCATCTAAGCACATCCTCAGCACTCTTATCCTCTAACTGCTTTGCTACATCATCTAACTTAAGCATGCTTAACCATTGCTATATGAGATTTATAAACCTTAATATGCAATTTAAAATTAATTATGATCATTGAATAGATTAATGGAATGGATCAAGATTATGGCTTAAGCCTGAGCCACCATAATCCATGGAGTGTTAGCAAGGTTACACTAACTGGTATAATAGTTATCATATAAATATCTACTAGACTGCTAATATCTATAAGCACTAACAGATTAGATATAACAGCAAACCATGATATGCTAGTAAATATTAGCAGTATTGCATTGTATGCCTTGAAAGCCTTTGAACTACTATCCCTAAGTTTGATATAAAAGACAATAACTACTAGGGAACCTATAACTAACTTGCCTAGCAAGAATGCATCAATCCCATAGAGATTGTATACTATGCTAGTCTCAAGGTAAGATGGTATCCATTCAAGAGATATGCTGTAGTAGGTTATCAGTGTATCAAGTATAACAAACGCTAGGGTAAAGGAGAGTAGTTTAAGTATAAGAGTACTCGTTACCCTCACCATTATACCTTCTCAGATCATTATGATAAGATCAGCATATATAAATACTTTGAAGATACTCATACTACATATTAGTGCTTATATCTTAGCATAAACCATAACCCAATTATGGGTAGACTCTAGTTATTGTCCTTGGGAAGAGTGATGTAGCCCTTATATGCTTCATATTGCATATCCACCTTACACTCCTCTCAACACCTATACCAAAACCAGCATGGGGAGGCATGCCATACCTCCTTAGATCAAGGTACCACTTGAATGATTCTAAAGGAAGGTTATTAGCCTTTATTCTATTAAGGAGTGTATTGTAATCATGTATCCTCTGCCCTCCTGTTGCTATCTCACCAAATCCCTCTGGGGCAATTAGATCAGATGATAGTGTTATCCTCTCATCCTCATCCTTGCACATATGATAGAAACTTCTAGCACTTAATGGGTAATCCGTTATAAAGAATGGTCTATCGAACTGCTTAGATATCAAGCGTTCAGCCTCAGTTGGTATATCATCACCCCACTCAAAGTTTATACCATGCTTTAATGCAATCTCCCTAGCCTCATCATAACTTAACCTTGGGAATGGCTTCTCTATAGGCTTGAGCCTTCTACCAAGCATCTCTAACTCCTTGTTCCTATGCTCTATTATGCTATTGTATACATATGTTAATAGATCCTCCTGTAGCCTAATGTTATCCTCTTGAGTATTAAAGGCAACCTCAGCCTCTACCATAACAAACTCTGTAAGATGCTTAGGTGTCTTTGACTTCTCTGCCCTAAATGCTGGTTGAATTGTAAATACCTTACCTAATGAGCATATGGCAGCCTCTTCATAGAACTGAGTACTTTGGGTAAGGTAAACCTTCTTACCAAAGTAATCCAACTCAAATAAAGTTGCTCCTCCTTCAACAGCAGCACTAACTATAGATGGTGCACTTATGAAGACAAAGTCTCTAGCATAGAAGAACTCAAATGCAGCCTTTATGAACTCGCTCCTTATCTTAATTATTGCACTTGCCCTCATACCCCTTATAGATAGATGCCTATTATCATACAAGAAGGATGCAGACTTTACAGTACTCTTGTTTATAGGCCATTGCTCTGCTCTAGCAATAACATCAATGCTATCAACAATAACCTCAACACCGTTCAACGCTCTAGCATCCTTTCGTAATCTACCTTTAACTGCTATAGCAGACTCTATGCTTACATCCTTCATAATGCTTAATATGTTATCATCAGTTACACCCTTCTTGCCTACTAACTGTATATAACCTGTGCCATCCCTTAATATTATGAATGCTAGTGAGCCTATATCACTCTTGCTAGCAACCCAGCCTTTGAGTTGTACCATGCTATTCTCTTGCATGCTAATACATTCCTTCACACTTGCTTGCATATAGCTCATTAATATAGCATAAATAAGGATGCTGTTTTTAAGTTTAATCAATTAATTAATTAATTTAAGCTTTAAATGTTCATATAATATAGCATTAAGAATGCTAATAGTAGAACCTTCTAGAGCAGCATTAAAGCATATTAATATACTTAAGGATAATATTGCATATGCACTTAAGTTAAAGGGAGTAACATGTAAAAGCATTGGAGAGGATAGACCAC
>Ga0079995_1051677_pt2 | contig 31398 bp, 20 predicted proteins | sample FaiFalFF_MnMetaG_2_FD_69198 | JGI IMG/M metagenome (GOLD analysis project Ga0079995, IMG submission 69198) | Freshwater microbial communities from Yellowstone National Park, Wyoming, USA - Fairy Falls C (FF_Mn_C) (SPADES assembly) (version 4) | ecosystem: Environmental > Aquatic > Freshwater >...
GAAAATCTATCAATTTTTTTGATTTTCTCGCTTTCTTCAACTTCTCGCGTAGTTATAACAAATGTTCCATCCGTATCCGTTTCTGCAATGGCTCTTCCTTTCTTTGCCGGGTTTTTGACAACAAGATCACCATCCTCATCCAAAGTTACAAAGAAAACTTTTATATTTTTCGTAACAGGACTACCTTGAAGTTTTAATTTCCAATATCCGGTTTGCGCTATACGTTCCCTCAAACTTACCTTTGAAGAAATTATAGCCAAAGCTTTACATTCTTTCGTATCATAAATAACTAAATCAACATCTGGAAGATGCATACCAAATTCACCATAGTCAATAAGGACACTTCTTTTAACCTTACCTAAACACTCATCTAAATTGTCATCTTTTTTCTCTAAATGTTTGCCAAGTATAACATTTAAACCAAGTTTTTTAACTTCATCCCTTATTGCGTCAAGAATAATTTTTTCCAGTATATTCCCCTTGAAAGGCTTCCAAGATTGCTCCACATCCTTAACAACTCCTTGCAAACTTTTCTCATACATATCTTTTGCTTCCTTCAGAATTTCAGATAAGAATTTTATACCTCTAATTTTGATCTGCTCTGATATATATTTTTCAATGTGCTCGGTTTTTCTTTTTTTCTCTTTCATAGTAATTCCATTTGATTTTCAAATCTTTTGGGGAATTCTTCTCTTTAGATTTTCTGACAATTATGAGGTACTTGAAACCCCTTAAATAAAAATTATGCTGAATTGCTTTACTATGCCAGAAAGGTGTGTTTGAAGATTGATTTCTTCTGACAACACAAACAATATCAACCGGTTCAAAATATTTGACCAATCGTTCATAAACCTTAAAACCAACAGGTATAAAAACACCTTTTGCCCACTGATCACCAATTAACCATGCAAGAACTTTTTTATCTTTGAGAATCCTATGACACTCAACCATAACTTTTTCAAGTTCGTCAAAGAATTTTTCATCACTTGCAGGAATATGCCCGATATTGAGCGGGTGTTCATTATATCTTATATTATCACCATAAGGTGAATCAACAAAAATCATATCAATAGAATTATCTTTCAAAGGGAGATTTCTTGCATCTGCTTGAATTATTTCTGGTCTCGTTGGTACTATATCAAAAGCGATAACGCGACGTTTTTCTTCTTTGCAAACATCAATTGTTGTTCCAGAGCCAGCCATAGGATCGCAAACAATCTCTCCTGGTTCAGTGTATCTATGAACCAAATTATAAATAATGAAAGCAGGAGTGACACCAGGATATTTATTATTTCCTTTCGGTGTATCACCGTAGCTTTGTTTCGGATAATCCCAAAGTGTTGTTGAGAAAATAGGTGGACGGTAGTTTTCATCTATCAGATCTGCTTTTTTATCAAGTTCCGCAAAAATTGGTGTTCCCTCTAAAATCAAACTCAAAACCTTAGCTCCCTTCTCCGTTAAAATATCTCTCCAAGAAATTCCAAGTTTTTCAAAAATCTTACTTGCATTCTCCATACTTTTTATTTGAGCAATCGGCTCAACTAATACATAGTACGGATATTTACCATCAAAAAGATGCAAAGAAGGATTATATTTTCCTTCAATCTTTGCAACAAATGTTCCCCAGAGAACATCAGTATCAAGATTATAAAGGAAAATGAAATCACCCTTTTTTATTGCGAAAATCCTATGTGCGTAAGTTTTATTAGTTGCAAAAACAAGGCTATCTAATAGAGTACGCTCACTTTTAGTTGTGCAAGCAAATATAAAACCATGCCTCAAATTCTTTTGAATCACCATCCCAATTTCATTAAGTTTTCTCTATAAAAATATCTTTTCTATTTAATTTACTAAAAGCGTAAAATTGCAAAAGAAAATCAAAAAAATATCACACCTTACTCTCCTTTTTTCTTTTTTACAACCTCAAAAATCAAAGTCAAAGATATAAAGATAATACAGACAGAAAGTAAAACAGTATCTAAAAAGAGAAGATAAACAAATTTTCTACTTACAAATCTTGTAAGAGTTGGCAAAAAAATGTGTCCCAAAGAAGAAAGAAAAGCCAGAATGATAACAGTAGCCTTTAATTTTTCGCGAAAGCATGTTAATGAAAAAAGAAAAGTAAGAATAAAAATAACTGCCGCCTGACTCCATGTGTGAAAATGCATTACTTCAAGAAAAGAAACTAAACCCAAAGGAGGTATCATCTCATCTGGGTTCCCAAAGTAGTATTTCAAAGTACTCTCAAATCCAACCCCCTTTTTACTTATGTGATATGCAAGATTAACAAATGGTCCAAAAATCCCATATAGAGAAAAGAAAAGTATCGGAAGCTTCAGTACAAAAGGGAACTCACATATACTCACAAAAGTTTTTTTGGTCCGTTCCATAATCAACCAACCCTCAACTTATCTTATGAATTTGCTTTTCCTAAAATTCATTTTTTAAATCTACTTTTTCAAACTTATCTTTCCCTTATTACCTTCCCACCTGAGAATTCAACAAAACTCTCACATTTTTCCCAAATCAAACAAAGTGTAGATGAGAAATCAGAAAATTCAGCATTTTTATGAATAACTGCAACTTTTTCTTTTTTTCGTACAAAACTTTTTGAGACCGGATCAAAAATCAAGCTATAATCAGAATCTGCATCTGAAACAGAAACTGCTCCCTGAACGAAAAAATCCATATCAAAAATTTTAACTTGCCTTTCTTTTGAGAAGAAAAAAGATGACCAACCAAAAGATATATCAAAATCAGAAAAACCTTGATTGAAAAGAAAATCTTTTACAACATCAACAACATATCCTTTCCAGACACCTCCAAGATCAGGTTTTTCAAAACTTCTCCAATATATATCAAAAATATTTATAAAATCTCTCAGAATTTCGTATTTTCTTATGAGAGAAAGAATTTTTTGAGATTTTGAACCTGAAAAGTAAAAGCTTTCAAATTCAGAAGAAATCTGAAAAATAAAAGAATTAAACTTATCTAACTTAGAAAAATCACCGTCAAAATCATATATATCAACACAAAGATAAGAATCTCCGACAGGATAACATTTTGAGAAACTATAAACAGAATAAGAAGGTAAAAAGCTGATTTCTTTTTTTGGTTTTACTTTAACGAACCCCAAATCAATTCCTTTTGATATAGCAAGAGCTTTCTTTACAACACGAGTTGTAGCCCACGCAGACAAAGTAGCTCCTTTTATGTTTCTTATATCTTTCCCAACAGACACTGGGTCTTTTTCGCTTTTACCAAAAAACTGCTTCAAAAACAACTTTGATCTTATCTCCCCTCCCCTTGTTTCCCTATAAATAAGAACATCAATGTAAGAGACCTCTGGTACTTCTTTTTCACGAGATATACATACAAGAAAAGTAATTGGCATCTCTTTTCCTATTTCATTCAAAACAGCGCAAAAACCCGATATTTTCTGTGAGTTTTGATTTTCTCGTACTAAAACAGCAGAAACTAATTTATCATCAACAGAAGGCTTCACAGGCTGCAAAATAGAAATAAATTTGTCGTAGTCAGAAATTTCAAGTTCAACATACTCAAAGTAAGAGTATGCAGGGAAGACGCTCCGAGAAATACTCATTATTTTATCAGGAGAGAGCGTCTCCCCTAAAACCATTAGGACTAAAAAAAGCATAGCTTCCATTTTTATTTAATCAAAGCCCAAAAGCAAAACCAAAAAGAAGAACATTTTGAACCGGATTTCCTTTTTGCTTCGTTATCTCATAAGATATAGAAAAAACCCAGGTATCAGTAGGTCTGTAAGCTAAACCCGGAGTTATCCTGAAAACAAGATCAGATTTTTTCCCTAATTCAGTTTTTCCCTCTTCTATTTCAATTTTTGATATTAGTCCTGAGAATGAGACAATTTCTGGTCGCAAAAATAAAACAAACTTTGATGAATCATCAAGATACAAAGGAGTATTTTTGAGGAATGAAGGGAAGAACTTTAATCTTATGAGAACCCAACCACCGTGCTTGACATCAGCAAGAACATCTTTTTTAACAGTCATTTCAAGCTCAATTTCAGTGTTTCCTTTAACTTTAACATCGGTTGCTCCCTCTTGAAATAAAACTTCAACCTCTTTGTTGTATATTCTTTTCCCTATCGCAGCCATTACATCAGAAAGTTTCTGGAACTGAGTATAAGCATATTCACCCTCTATATCTAAAAACGGAAGAACCTCTGTTTTGAAATCAAAAGCAGCAGTCCAAACATTAGCAGAAGGTAAAAAAGATGGAGTATATCTTCCAAAATACCCAGAGATTCCTATTTCATGTCCGAGAGCCGGAACAAAAAAGAACCTTCCCGTCAAAGCCTTCTCTTTCTTTGAGTCCAAAGCAAAATTTCCGAAACGAGGCTTTATAACTCCCTCAACTTTAAGCATGTTGCGAGGGGGGTCATCAGCAGGCTCGTGCCGAGAAAGATAGAACTCAATATCGTGTTCCAAAGTCACACCATTTACCACATATAGCTCGTATCCAGAAAGAGAATTCCCTATATCAAAGTTTCCAGTAAAACCTAGACCAACTTCGGTCCAAGCTGTTTTTTCTGGTAGAACAGTTCTATCTCTCACAGATAGAGGTCTTCTTGCAGGTTCCCACAGATCATCATCATGCAGAATATTGAACCTACCAACAGGAGGCAAGATTGCTCCGACTCTAAAACGTAGAGGTCGTGCATATTCAAACTCTCCCCACATCTGCTCAAGCTTTATTTCCGACCCACGAGAACCTTCAATTTCTGTTTTCATCTCAAGAGGCTTCTCCTTTTGTGGAGATAAGTTTTCCTGAAGTTCAAGGAGCCCGAACCTTTCAAACTCAAGTTCTGTGTAGAACCTAAGTCTTTCCTTTACAGTAGCGGAAAAAGTAGGAACTATTCTTCTTAATGTGAATGTGGTAGTATCTTTTGAGATTTCAAGGCGCGTTGAACCATAAGCTCCGACTGCTATTCCTCCTTCCCTCTCATAAGCAAAGGAAAGTTTTGTGAAGAAAAAACACGAGAACAAAAAGAAGAAGGGTAATAAGCCTTTTTTCATTTTGGTTTTCATTTTTTTATCACCTCCAATTTTCATGATAATGAAAATCATTTTCAATTTCTCAATTTTCAAAAAATTTTTATTTTTACATCCTAATACAAATAGTCTTTCTCAATCAAGCTTTCATATTATAGTTTTTCTAAATAAAAATTATTATCAATTAATCATCAAATACACTACTACTCTTTAAAATCAAAAATTAACAAAAATTTCTTCCCTGAACAAAAATGAATTTTATGGAGATAATTCAACGAAACGAGGAAACAATAAAGAAGGTAAAAGATATGAGCATATTTAGGTTCATACCACAAGAAGAGTTCAAAAATTGCCAAAACTACATCAACATCATAAGGTTCAAAAAAGGAGAAGATATAATAAGGCAAGGCGAAATAACTGGTGGAATATTCATCGTACTTGCAGGTAAAGTATCAGTAATAAGAGACTCTGTAAAATTGTCAGAACTTGAAAAGGGAGAAATTTTTGGGGAGGGAGAGATCTTACTTGGACGCCCAGCTTCTGCAACAATAAAAGCGGAAGAAGACGGAACTGAGGTGGCATACATAATCAGAGGAGCACTTGAGGCACTTGAAAAATCTGCACCGAGATTTACCACGATCTTCTACAAAACAATTGCAAGAATTCTTATGGAAAGACTTATCAACCTTGATAGAGAGTATGTGAATATAGCATCAAAGCTCAAAAATACAGAAGAAGCTCAAAAAATCAAGGAACTCAGAGAAAAAATTTTCAAAACTCCAAAGTAAATAAAACCTCAATCAATCAAAAAACAAAATGATAACAAAAAAAGAAAATTGAATAAATCAAATACAAACCAGAATTCCTTAATAAAAAATAAAATGATAGAGATATTCGTTGCCACACAAAATAAAGGCAAACAGAAAGAAATAAAAGAGATACTGAAAATAATATCAAAAGATATAAAAAGAGAAATAATACCGATCTTCCCATCAGAAAAGGAGAATGTCCCAGAAGAAGGAAAAACTTACTTTGAGAATGCATTTTCAAAAGCAATATGGTGGATTGAAAATAAAAAAGTAAATATACCCGTCTTGGCAGAAGATTCCGGACTTGAGATCTTTGCTCTCGGAAAATACCCAGGAGTGATGTCATCTCTTATACCTCACAAAGATGCAACAGATAAAGATAGATGCCTATTTATACTACAAAAAATGAAAGGAATATCTAAAAGAGATGCAAGATATGTATCTTGGGCTGTGCTGATTTTACCCGAAGAAAAATACTGGATAGCTGATTACGGAGAAACCTACGGAATAATAATAGATGAAATGAGAGGAGAAAATGGCTTTGGATATGATCCAATCTTTTTCTCAACAGAACTGCAAAAAACTTTCGGAGAGGCTAACCAAGAAGAAAAAAATCTTATATCTCACAGAATGAGAGCTATTTCAAAACTCAAAAAAGTTTTTGAGAAATTATAGTCGATTGAAAAATTATAAAAAAATTCCAAACCAAAAAATTGCAGAAATAAAAAATGAAGATAAGAACTTTTGTCGGAATCAAAATCCCTCAAGATTTATCATCAAAAATATTCAAATTCAGCTCAGAAAAACTTAAAAATATAAAAGGGAAAATAAAAATCGTAGAAGAAGAGAACATACATATAACTTTGCTTTTCTTGGGTGAAATAGAGCAAAACAAAATCAGTGAAATAATAGATGAACTCAAAAAAATAAAACACAAAAGATTTTCAATAAAAATAAAGGGGTTAGGATTTTTCCCATCATATGAATTCCCAAAAGTAATTTGGTTGGGATCTGAAAGCGATGAGATAACAAATCTACACGATAAAATAAGAGACAAACTTAAAATATTTGTTCAGAAAGACGATCCAAAATCATTCGTTTCACACATAACAATAGCCAGAGTTAAATCTCACATTTCACCATCAGAAACCAAAAAACTTCTGAATGAAAATAGCAAATTAGAATTTGGAGAATTTGAGGTGAAGGAATTTCATCTTTTTGAAAGCAAACTTACACCCTATGGACCAATATACAAAATAATAGAATCCTTCAACTTGGAATAAAACAATTTAGAATAAAGAGATATAACTTGGAATAAAAAGCTATATCAAAGATCTCAAAAAGAAATTTTTTATCTTTCCTATTTGAGCGTATTTTCTAATCTTGTATGAAAAATTGCGATTTTCTTTAACCCGGATATAGAAGAGATAAATCCACAGGCAGAATTTAGCTTTTCAATTTCTACATCAGATCTATAAAGATGTATATAATCTGTATTTGAATTTTTAGCAGTCTCTGAATCTACAAAACTATCTCCAACAACAAAAACTTCGTCTCTTTTGAGTCCTAAACTCTCAAGGGTAAAATCAATAACTTTTGGGTTTGGCTTAAGCGCCACTTTATTTCCATCTAAAATATCACCCTCCCCCAAAACTAAATCTACAAGATCCTGAATTTTAAAATGTAAAATCAGTTCTCTCAGAATATCTCCTTTTTTGTTAGAAAGTATAGCTATTTTATAGCCTAGTTTTTTAAGGAGTTCAAATGTATCTTTTACTCCCGGAGCGAGATAGGTTTTACTCAGAAAAACTTTTCTATATCTTTCCCGAAAAATTTCAACAGCTTTTTCTGCTTTATCTTCTCCCAAAGTTAATTTGAAACACTCATAAAGAGGTAATCCTATTAATTTTTCAATACCATCTGGCATATCAGTCCCAAATTTGCTGAAAGTATATCTGAATGCGTCCAAAATTCCTTCGTATGACCATCCAATAGTGCCATCAAAATCTACTATGAATCCCTTGAGTTTTTTCCTCAAAACTCTCAGAATATCATAAAAGTTTTCAAATTGGAAAAAGTCAAGACCTTTTATGAAGCATATTTGTTTGAGCCGAGATTTTGCAAATATAATTTCCGCCTCCTCAACTGCACACCTATCTGAAATTCCATTTCCTACGAAAACACGGAAAAAATTGTTGTTTTTCTTCATCACTTTCAGCTTACATGTAGCACACAAGGAACAAAAATCACTCTCATTTTGAAAAAGAAAATCAAAAGTTTTCTTCTCTTCATCATACACGAGTTCAGAAGCGTAAAAGTTTATATTCAGATTATATTTTTTCAAAAGTTCTCGTATATAAAAAGAGAAACCATCGGACAAAATCTGAATATCAACAGAGTTTTCTTGTAAGAAATCAACAAAATCTAAAAATCCATCTTCAACATCTATAAAGTCGCGAACGAATTTTTTCATATCATCCAAGGTTCCGTTTATTTTATCTTTCGCAAGCTTATAAATATCCTTTGAACCTATATTCCCACCAACGATGGTTCTCAAAGAATTTCTCCACTCTCTGTTTGTGAATTTATCAAGAACAGCAATTGAGACATCTTTTTTTGTTATTGTACCGTCAAAATCACAAAAAAATGAAATCTTTCCTCTATAATCAAAAATATCATCATTTTTCAAGTTTATTCTTTCCAATATAAATCTTGTGCATTTAGAAATTATAAGTTTTCTCTCAGAACTTACAAAATCTTCAGATGTATCTTCGGGAAGAATCATCATACTTTTTGATTTTGGAGACGAATATGATAGCAAAAGCCCAACCGCAAGACTTTCAAGACTATCTAAAACCAAAAATTTTCCTTCACATATAAGTTCAACAGCGCTCATAAGAGCCGAAACCATATTTTTGGTTGAAACTTTCGGCAAAGATGATAAGGGGAACCTATAATTTACTCCTAAAAGAAAAGCAAATTCTCCTGAGGTCTGACTTCCTTTAACTTTGAAATTTCCGTCTTCCAAATAAATTTTTATTCCAGTTATCATCTCAACCCAGAGAGAGAACAAAAACCTATGAATTTCGCTTTTTGCTCTTATAGTAAAAGCTCCTTTCCTTCTTTTTTTGTGATCTACTTTGAGCGAATTTACAAGGTCAAAAAAATTTTTTTCATCCAAAATTTCAAAATTTTTCCTAAATAGATCAAATATAAAATTTCTGAGATCTTCCGAAAAAACTGAATCGTCTTTCTCATCTACGAAAACGATATCTTTCCTTTTAAATTCAGACCTTCCATATGTTTCCCCTACACAAAACTTTGATATTATGTCAGATATAAAAGCTTCAATTTTTCCTTCTTCCATACGCTAAAAAAAAGAATTAACATCTTAAATAAAAAAGAATTAACATCTTAAAAAGCACTTTAAAAAACTGATTTTAAACAAGTTTTTTTACATAATGTTTGATCAAAAACTCTAACCTACCCAAATCAAATGCAAAATTCATAACCCAAAATATAAAAGGCAAAAAAAACAGCACCTTAAATTTTTCTTGCGATGACACAATTTTATCTATCTGAAACTTAAACTTCCTTTTCAATTTAAGGAAATAGAAAAAGTAAAATAAGAGAAAAAAAACAGGAGGTAAAATTGGCAGAATCATAGAAGGTAAAAGAGGTAGTAGAAGTTTATGCATGAAAAAATTCGGCATCGGAATTTTGTGTCTTACAAAAATATCTGCTCTTCCCCTTCCGTATCTCCTCATCCACCTAAAAATTTCAGATATCCTGTTGCGGGTAGGATGATATGATACAGCTTGCGGATTGAACAAAAATCTGACTTGCGGAAATTTTTCCTTTAATCGTATAGATATATCCATATCTTCGCATCCCCATTTTAAGGTTTCATCAAATCTGACATCTAAAAAAAGTTTTTTTCTCAAAGCACAGAAACCAGTGTGAAAAAAATCAATTTGAGATAAACGAGGGAAATTTTTCACAAGTTCATATCCTCCACCGGGATGCAAAATTATAGCTTGACACTTACCTATTATACTCTCCGATAAGCGGGGTAAAACGGCTCCTGAAACCGCAGCAATATTCTCATCTTGAAGCAAACTATATATCAATCTCTCAACGCTACCTTTTTCAACTTCCATATCATCGTCAACAAAAACTATGATTTCTGAACTTGCATAAGATAAACCTCTGTTTCTTTGAGATGACCAATTAGAATTTGCACAATCTGTAAAAACAATTTGCGTCTTCGGGAAGCTCTTAATTAACTTTTCTATCTCCTGATATAAACCAGCACAGTCAGAAACTACAAATATATACTCTGCGTATCCAGGGAATGCATTAAAAACAGAGTTCAAAGTTTTTGAAATTTTAGGTAGATCTTTGTAAGATAAAAGTTTAGTTATTGTTACAAAAGATATAGGAGGAAAATCATTTTTATATAGTGAATTACTCTTTTCTTTATTATTATTCACAATACCTACTTTTTTGAGACACCAATTTCAAGCGGGATAGGATTAGTAATACAGTAAACAGCTGGACATCTTTTAATTGCAATTTCTTTTACAAGGTTTATCCTTTCTTCTGGTTCATCTGATCTTATATGAACCGTCATTTTTATCTTCTCAACAACCGGATCATCAGAAAGCCCCAAAGGTCGCCTCAAATTCACCTCGTTTTCTGCTACTACTTCTATTGAATCAACTTTGAGATTGTGTTCTGACGCAACCGCTGCAAAAGTTCCAAGAAAGCAAGAAGCCATACCAAAAAGACAAAATTGAATTGGATTAGGCGCTCTACCTCCTCCACCTGCAAATGGAGCTCCATCGCATTCTATTTTCACTTTACCTTTTGGAAATTCAAGCTCAGAAAACATCTGAGGTAGGCTTTCATCAAAGTTCCACACAACTTTGACCTGCATTTTTCTTTTGAGCAAACTCTCATCTTTTTTTGTATCCTCAAGAAACTTACTTACAGCTTGCAGATTTACATTCTTCATACCAGAAAATATATTAAGCAAGGAGCAAATTTTTCAAGATTACTGGAAATTTTCAATTACAGAAATTTTTACAGATCAAATTAAAGAAAAAATTCCTTTACCTTTTTTTGATTTGGTTTTTTAGACTTTCATACCATAACTGCAATTCTTGCTCTGGAATTTTTGTTTTGAGCTGAGTCAGCCATTCTGCAAGATCGTCAAGCTCTTTCTCATCTCCTTTCCATTTTACATTGTGTTTCTTCCCTTTTTCATTTGTTATTTCCTTTTTCAACCATTTTTTTATCCAATCTTTATCTCTTCTCAGACCAACATCCGATTGATCTTTTATCTTCCTATCTTCAAGCAAAGACTCTTCAAGAGGCTTTATATCCTCTGATTTCACCGAGTGGCATTTTATACACCTTTGCTCTATAAAAATCTGTTTTGGATCAGCAAAACTAAAAGAAGGAACTAAAAAAAAAGAAAAGAAATAAAGAAACAAAAAAGGGGAAAAGAGCGATAATGAAAATATTTCAATCATAGTCATTTCGGGAGACCTTGGATTTGGAATAAGTTTTTTTGTAGAAGGTTCAATTATCAAATCCAATCTTTCAAGGACTATTTGACCAATAAGAGCTTGCGAACCTTCATTTTCAGCTAGAACATCAAAAATTCCAACCCTACCCTTCAATTCTAATTTAACCGCTCCATACACTTCTTTTTTCTCCACTCTTCCATCAGCATATTTCACCTTTACTTCCTCTATTTTTTTGAGACCAAGTTCCTCAACAATATTTTTTGGCAGTACTAACATAGTGGCATCAGTAACAACAACCGCATCTATTTCCAAAGATTTGGTAGGATCAAAAAAACTTGTAATCTTTATTCTTTCGGTAATTTTCCCCATATAAGAATTCATTACATCTATAAAATTCAATTTTCTCTTCCACAGCATTTTTTGTATTTTTTACCCGATCCACAGGGACAAGGATCGTTTCTTCCTACCTTTGCTCCACGAACATAAGGAGAATGAGATGAATAAGATGCAACAGATTGAGAAGGTTCAGCCGACGCTGAAATTTCACCTCCCATACCTGCTCCAACCGGTACTCCCCCTGATATAGGAGATAATCTTAAAACTCTGATATTTCTTTGAGAGCGTCTTGCCATTGTATTCCACGCAGCAGCTAATTCCTCCTCTTCTTTACTTTCCTCCTTTATTCTGAAAGCAAAAAGTTTAGATAACGCAGTTTTTCTGAATTTTGACATCATATCAACGAAAAGGAAAAATCCCTCTTTTTTGTATTCAACGAGAGGATCAAGATGCCCATATCCTCTCATCCCAACGGCATCACGGAGCTGATCCATAGCATAAAGATGTCTTCTCCACATAGTATCAAGAGTGTTGAGGAGAAGAAAGGTTTCTATCATATGAGCTACACCTTCACCCATCAAAGAGATTTTTTCTTCGTACTTTTGTATCAGAAAAGATACAAGCTCATCTTTCAAGTGCTCAACATCTGAAAAATCTGAGATTTCAGGAAAAGGCAGATTAAATGTACCTTCAAACTCCTTTGCTAATCCTTCAATATCAGATTCCCCTTTTTTCGGGATATACTTTTCAAAAAGACTTTCAATTTCCTCACGAATAATTGAGAAAATAATTTCTCTTACATTATTACCTTCAAGGATTTTTCTTCTGAGAGAGTAAACGGTCATCCTTTGTTTGTTCATAACATCGTCATATTCAAGCAGATGCTTTCTTATTTCAAAGTTATATGCTTCAACTCTCTTTTGAGCATTCTCTATTGCTTTTGTGACCCATTTGTGCTGTATCGGTTCTCCTCTTTTCATCCCGAACCTCTGCATAAGCGGAGCTATTCTATCTGAACCAAAAATACGCATAAGGTCATCCTCTAATGAGACATAAAATCGTGAAGAACCCGGATCTCCTTGCCTTCCCGCTCTTCCTCTCAACTGATTATCAACCCTTCTTGCCTCGTGTCTTTCTGTTCCTATTATATGAAGTCCGCCAAGCTCAACAACTTTTTTTCTCTCCTCCCTGCAAATTTGCTCATATTTTTTGAGAGCTTTTTCATATTCCTCCGGAGTGGCTTCCCATCCTACCTCCTGACGCGCAAGCATTTCTGGGTTTCCACCAAGTATTATATCAACTCCCCTTCCTGCCATGTTTGTAGCAACAGTTACAGCCCCCAATCTTCCCGCCTGAGCTATGATGTAGGCTTCTCTTTCGTGATTTTTTGCATTCAAAACCTGATGAGGAATTCCCTTCCTTTTGAGAATCTCAGATAGCTTTTCATTTTTTTCTATTGATGTTGTTCCAACAAGAACAGGTCTCCCTGATTTCCAACATTCCTCTATCTCCTTCACAACGGCTTCAAATTTTTCCTCCTGAGTAAGATAAACAACATCGTCGTAATCAATTCTTATCATAGGTTTGTGTGTTGGGATAACAACAACATCAAGGTTGTAAATTTCTTTGAACTCTGCGGCTTCTGTTTCAGCAGTCCCTGTCATACCTGCAAGTTTTTTATACATTCTGAAAAAGTTTTGAAATGAAATTGAAGCGAGCGTTTGAGTCTCTGCCTCTATTTTTAGTCCTTCTTTCGCTTCTATTGCTTGATGAAGTCCGTCCGACCATCTTCTGCCCGGCATAAGTCTTCCTGTGAATTCATCTACAATTATAACCTTCCCATCTTTCACTACATAATCAACATCTCTGTGGAAAAGATGATGAGCTCTCAAAGATTGAATGAGATGGTGGAGTATTTCTATATTCACTGGGTCATACAAGTTATGAACTCCTAAAATTCTTTCAGCTTTTGATATCCCACTTTCTTTTAAAATAACTTGACGGGTTTTCTCATCAACTTCAAAATCTTCACCTTTTTTCAGGAGCCTTGCGCATCTGTCAACATGATAGTAAAGTGATACATCTTCCTCTGCTGGACCAGATATTATAAGAGGAGTTCTGGCTTCATCTATGAGAATTGAATCAACCTCATCTATTATCGCATAGTAAAGTTCTCTTTGAACCATATCCTCTATTGAGTATTTCATATTGTCTCTGAGATAATCAAAAGCGAACTCGTTGTTTGTACCATAAGTTATATCACAAAGATAAGATTGCCTTCTTGTTGTTGAAACCAAAATTGTCTGAAACGCACTTATAGCATCCATATTTATTTTTTCAGGTGGTAGAGGATCATTTATTATGTGTCCGGGTGGCCAAGCCCTTATATTATCTTCAATTGCCTTTTGAACAAGTTCCGGGAACTGCCACTCGACTTTATACGAGACTTCAAGCTGATTTATAACTCCCACCTCTAAACCTAAAAATTTGTAAATTGGTCCCATCCAAGTTGCATCACGCCGTGCAAGATAATCGTTAACAGTTACAAGGTGACAGCCTCTTCCTTCAAGAGCTTGTAGAGCAAGAGGTAAGGTAGCAACCAAAGTTTTACCTTCTCCCGTTTTCATTTCAGCTATTTTACCCTCATAAAGAACAACACCTCCTATTATTTGAACATCAAAGTGTCTTTTTCCCAATACTCTTTTTGAAACTTCTCTTACAAGCGCAAAATACTCTGGGAGTATATCATCCGGTGATACTTTATCTTCTCTTACTTTTATTTTGTATTCAAGAGCAATTTCTCTCAACTTTTTGTTTGGGAGCTTGTCAAATTCCTCCTCAGCTGCAATTATATGACTGAAATATTTATTTTTTATCGTTTTTACTTCTCTTTCGCTTTTTGTTCCAAGTATCTTTGATAAAATCTTTTCTAAAACCCCCATAACATATAAAGATAAAACATAAAATAAATAGGTAAGCAAAAAATAACAATTAACGAAAATCAAACTGACCAAACCAAAAAAGAAAAGAAAAATCTGATAAAAACAGTAAATCAATAACCAATCACCAATCAATATCAGATTTTTATTATTATGAACTGCCTTGTCGCAATCATCTTAAATTATAATTTCTCCCCTAAATTTAAAAATTTTTGCTAAAATTTCTCTTTTAGCTAAAATCAATTATTACTATTATTTCAATTCACATGTTCATAACTACAAGTTTCAAACTCGTTGTAAATAGGGAAGAGAAAGAACAAATTCTGAAACTTATGAGAAATTTCTCTTCTGCTGTAAGATTCTCATACAAAAGACTCCTTGAAGGTTTTACAACTTTGCAAGCTTACACAATAACAAGAAAAAAATTCCCAGAACTTAACTCTCATTATGTAAGTTGTGCGGTTGAGAGAGCAAGAGAAATTTTTCAAAGCTGTAAAGCAAGAGGACAGAACCCAAAAAAGCTCATCTTTGGTGGTAGAACCTTATTTGAAAAACTCAAGAAAAAACATCTTCAAGGAAGAAGATTAAAGGAACTAAAAAGAAAATGGAAAGAAAAAAGACAGGGGAATTTGTTAAGCATAGGCGCAAAGCACATAACTCACAAAGGAAACCTTAATTTAAGATTTATCCCTGATGAAAATGGTAAAAACAATCTTCTGTTAAGAATAGCTTTGAAGAACAGGAAATTTATATTAGCAAAGGTAAAGAGGGATTTGAGTGGGAAATCAGATAAGTGGGCTTTGTTTTTGGGAAAAATATTATCAGGAGATCAATTCCCCTACACCGTTGAGCTAAAACTCAAAGATGGGCAAATATATGGTTTCGTTAAATTTTCTCTTGGTTTTTCTCCACAAACAATTACAAAGGAAAAAGGAGTGATAGGGATAGATGTGAATGCAAGGCCTTTTCATCTTGCTCTTGCAGAGGTTTCTCCTGATGGAAATTTGCAAAGCTACAAATCAATCTATCTTTCTCATCTTCTGAAATGCAAAAGTAGAAACAGAAAAGAATACGAGGAGTGGCTGATAGCTCATGAGGTTGTGAGATTTGCAAGAGAGAAAAATAAAGCTATTACAATTGAGGATATAAAAAAGCTTCCAAAAGGCAAAAGAGGGGACGGGAAAGCAAAACTCAGAAAAATCCTTCAATTTTTCTCTTATAGGAGAATACTAAAAAAGATAGAGAGCTTGGCAAATCAGGATGGTATAGAAGTAGTGAAGGTAAATCCAGCTTTCACATCAGTTATAGGTATGATGAAATATTGTCCTCAGTATTTTATAGATAAAGATATAGCAGGAGCGTATGTTATAGGGAGAAAAGCGTTAGGGTTTCAAGAGAAAATTCCAGAGAACTACAAAAAGCTTCTCAAAAGCCAGATTTACATTCAATATGCACTATGGAGATTGAGAAAGATGGAGGAGGATTTGAAAAATAAGTTAAATCAAGAGAAGAATAAATATAAAGCGAATGGAATAAAGAGAGATTTGAGGAAATTAAAGAGAGAGAAAAAATTTTTGGAGAAATTTTTGGTTGAAGTAAGTAGTAGAAAAAGCTCTCAGAGTGAGCCAGAGACCCAAGAGCAGGTGTACCGAAGGAAGGAACCTGTGAGGGGTCCGGAAAGCGGACATAAACTCTGGCGAGTTCTGAGGGTAGCCTTCGCTGTGCCTCTCCTTGGGAGGTTGTTTGTAAGGGACTTCTCTCCTTTGCGCCCTGTGGTGGTGCAAGGGAAGTGGGAGGGGATAGCGAGCAGGTTAGGTCCTGATGGCTTTGCAGGGCCACCTTAATATGTTTGCGACAAAGCTATTATGAACAAACAAAATATCAAACATTTAGTTTTCTTGGGGATTCTGCTTCTTTCAGGCTGTGTGAAAAATAACAACGAAAACAAAAGTGAAATACCAGAAGAAATAAAAAAAGTTATAGAAGATAACCTGCTCCCATGCTCCGATGAACTCGGTAAAGAATATACGGGCGGCCAATTTTCTCTGATAAGAAATATAAAATATTCAAACTCAAAACCAAACTTAGTTGGGGACCTGTATTTGCCGTATGGTATAAAAAATTTTCCTATTGCAATACATATTCACGGCGGAGGCTGGACAGCGGGGAATAAAGGAACTCCGATGGGCAGATGGTGGGGGGAACTTTTTGCATGCAACGGAATAGCTGTGTTTGATATTGAATACACATTAGTTCCAAAAGCTAAAATTTCAGAGCAAGTAAGAGAAATAAAATGTGCAATCTTGTGGGCAAAAAAAGAAGGTAAAAAGTATGGAATAGGCAGCAAAGTAATACTTTTGGGAGGAAGCGCAGGGGGACACCTCACAGCTCTCACAGCATTTTCAAAAAATGATTTCCTACCTGAAAACTGCGAATGGTTTGACGAAAAATCAAAAGACGAACTTAAAGTAGATGCAGCAATTCCTTTCTATGGAGTATATGATTTCGGTAACCTCTATATAAAATACTTTGAGCCAGTAAGATCTGAATCCGAAAATATAGAGGAAACTATAAAAAAATTATCACCCGTAAATTATATTGATTTTGTAGATTTCCCTATACTGATAATACACGGAGATGCGGATTTTCTCGTCCCTCTTGATCAATCCGTTGAACTTTATAATTTACTGGTTCAAAAAGGGAAACAAGCTGAAATCTTCGTAGTAGAAGATGGAGTTCATGCATTTGATTCCTTTCCCGAAACAGAATACACAAAGAAAACAAAAGAAAAATTACTTGAATTCCTGAAAAAATATGGATTTATAAACGAAAAAGTTGTAAGCGAGCTCAAAAAGAATACTCCTAATAATTACAACCATCTTGAAAAAGCTCGTGATTTCTTAAAACGGGGATTTTTCAAACAAGCTTATCTTGAATTTTCAAAACAGAGTGAAAAGTCAAAAAGCTGTGAAACGGAATATGGAAAATTCCTTGCAAAAACATTTGATATGCTGAGTCAAATCATAGTTTCTAATGAATCAGGAATTTTATCCCTCGTATCTCCAAATTCTTCTCAATCAAACATATCTATATCTCTCAGCCCACATCTATATCTACTATCAGCAAAAATAGAAAAAAAGGAGGAAAATAATAAAGCTTATCAAAAAAATATATTTGAAAAATCTGAAAATCAATATCAGTGGAAACCTGACTTGAATCTTCTTTATGAAAACTACATAATGCCAACGGAGGAAAAATTAGACGAACTTCAAAACCTGGCAGAATATCTATATTCAAACTCTTGTGAGTTCTACGAAGAAGATGGCATACCAATTTATATGCAGAGCTTCACATCAGAGGTGAGAATAGGTAAAAAATTCGGGAAAGAACTTCCGGTAATTGTTATGGCAACATCACATATCGCAAAATTTTTCCTTGATTTTATTTTCTCACACGACATAAACTTTGATACACAAAAAGAACTCACCTCAAAATATCTTATCCCGCTTTTTCTTGTAAAAGGAGGAGAAGATATAACAGGACTTTTAAGACTCGCAGGAATACTCTACTATGAAAACTCTAATATCCTCAATTTCATAAGACCTGAAAAGTTTGATTCAGCAAAGCAAGAACTTATAAAATCTCTTGAACTTATAGCTTTGGCTATTGACGAAATTTTCCTCAAACCTAAAAACAACGATGTTTTCTCAGTCAAAGATGAAAACAAAGATGGGAAATTTTCTCTGGGAGATAAATTCTCAACAGGAAAACTTTACACAGTACCAGAAGGAATACAAACAAATTATACAAGATTACTCGATATTTTAGAACTAATTCCCACTTTCTTTGATGAAAATTACTTCAAAAGAGTCAGGGATTTCCTGATAAATCTATCGTCAAAAATAAGAAAAAATGAACCTGTAAATTTTGCTGAAATGCGAGTTCTAATTCCGGATTTCTTAAAAAGCTTGAATTTAGGTGAAATCTTTCCAGATTTTATTTCGTTCAATATTGGAGGATTTTTTGATGCAAAAAAACCACTCAGAGATTACCTACCAGAAGTCATAACAACAGATATAATTCCGGATATGAAAGAAATACTGGAAAAACCTGGACTCAATCAAAAAATCTCTTTGCCTTCGTTTTTGATAGAAGGAGAACTTGGACAATCAGCAAATGAAAACGACAAAATTCCAAAAACCGGAAAATGCTATGTATGTTTTGAAGGGGAAAGGTTCGCAGAATACGATGGTCAAAAAACTTTTGACGGCAACACAATAAAAAAACTCGAAAACGATTGTTTATATATCAAAGGAAAATTTCTATTTGAGAGTATAATTCAGCAGAGAATTCCTCTACTTTATATTTATTTCAAAGATCCAACATTCGGAGGAAATTTATTCATAGGTAAAATATCGCAAGGTTGTGGAACTGAAAATGAAAGTTTCCAGCTTGCAAATAACTTTTCCCTCAATAAATCCATAAGCTACATTATGACAAAATTAGATGACCTTACAAGAAGCTTTAGAATAAGCTTTTAGTTTTAAATTAAGCTTTTGAGAAGTTAGGTTCAAGCTCAGATTAACTAATGAGAAATTCCTAAATTTTCAAGAAATCTTTGGGCATCAAGAGCAGCCATACATCCTGAGCCAGCAGCAGTAATGGCTTGTCTGTATCTTTTATCATGGACATCACCCGCTGCGAAAATTCCCGGAACAGATGTTTCTGTTGTTCCGTTTTTCGTTATTATATAACCCTGATCATCTAACTCAATTTTTCCTTTGAGGAAATCAGTATTAGGTTTGTGTCCTATCGCAATAAAAACTCCGTCTGTCTCTACCTTAGAAATTTCCCCAGTTACAACATTCTTCAAAACAACAGCTTCAACTTTACCTTTTTCTGGGTCAAGAATATCAACAACAACACTGTTCCAAATAAATGAAATTTTTGGGTTCTTGAAAGCTCTTTCTTGCATTATTGGAGAAGCTCTGAGTTTATCTCTTCTGTGGATGATTTTCACCTCAGATGCAAATCTTGTAAGGAACAGAGCCTCTTCCATAGCTGAATCACCTCCTCCAACCACAACGACTCTTTTGTTTTTAAAAAAAGCACCGTCACATGTTGCACATGTAGAAACTCCTCTTCCTACAAGCTTTTTTTCAGATTCAAGTTCGAGCATTTTTGCACTTGCACCAGTAGCAACTATTAAAGTCCAACTCAAAAATTCTTTTCCAGTATCTGTTTTTAATTTGAACGGAACTTTCTCAAGCGGATTACCAATTTCAATGTCAACAGCATTCTCATATACGATTTCTGCACCAAAACGCTCTGCTTGTCTTCTCATATTCTCCATAAGATCAGGTCCCATAATGCCGTCAGGAAAACCAGGAAAATTTTCAACCTCAGTTGTCAGCATAAGCTGTCCACCGGGTTGTATCCCAGCCAAAATCAGCGGTTTCAGGAGAGCTCTTGCAGTATATATTCCGGCTGTATATCCAGCAGGACCCGAACCCAAAATTATAACATTTCTTACATCCATAGTAATTTTAGTAAATCATTCAGGGAGATTTGAAGGTTTAACAGAAAAATTGAATTTATGCAAATCAAATTTCACACAAATCTCTAATTTTCTTTTTCTTAAAATTTTCTCATTTTCTTACAAATTCCTCACTTTTACCCATCTTGCTGGGACATCATCGTTTTCAAGATATTCTTTTATGTTCTCAATTCCAAGGTAGCCTCTATCCCAAAGGTATTCAACATGTGCTCCTACTTCGTCAATTGCCAAAAGAAACTGATACTTTTTTGCATCTGGGAAAATTTCACGAGTCAGCTCTAAAATAGTTTTAGGTTCAGAGCATAAATCTAAAATTTTTCTAAACCTTGCATTATGATGTTCTTTTATTTCATCTATTCTCTTTGCAACATCTTCTATTATTGAGTAGTGAGCCGGCAAACCAAATGAAATCTTATTCCTTATGATCTCTTCTCTTACTTTTTCAAGTGAGTTAATATAATGTCCGACACCTGTGTATCTCATTATACTTTCAGGAAACTGATGAGGAGTTATATATGGCAATATATGATCCCCTGTAAATATGACATCATCTAAAATAAGACATATATGTCCAGGGCTATGACCTGGGGTATGAATAACTTTAAACCCGTACAGAAAATCTCCATCTTCCAAAGCTTTGGTTATTTTTACAGATTTCAAAAACTCCTTTGAAGCCGAATACATCAAAATATAGTCTTGAACAGATTTCTCGTCAAGACCTGCTCTTATTAGGAAGATAGAAAGATAGTGCTTTGCGTATATTAGAACTTCGTGGAATCTTTCAACAGCTTTTGAATCAATCTCATGAACATAAATTTCAGTTTTCGGATAAAGCTGTAAAAAATTGTAAAGTCCGCCAAAATGGTCTATGTGAGCGTGTGTGACGAAAATTCCTTTAACATCTTCTAAACTCACAGAATATTTTTGTGATATATACTTTTCAAATTTCTCTTTGAAACTTTCTAAATTTGACATAAATCCCATATCAATCAGGAAAATACCATCGTCAGCCACCACAACATACACATTGTTGTAAAGAAAAGGCAATGTATTTACAGATAACCTGATAATTCTTTTTCCTCTTGATGTAATGAACTCTTCTGTTGGAAGTTCTTGAGTTATCTTCTCTCTTTTTTCTTCCATATGATAACTTATTTTACATCATAATCGATGTTCTTTTAATTTTTCATATAACTTTATATACGATTTGAATAAAAACCTATATTTATAAATTAATGAATGAAACTTTCTATATTGTAGCTTTGCCGAAAAGAAGATTCTGCTACATAAAAAATCAAAATGAAAAGGAAAAGAAAATTGGACATAGGGTAATAGTAGAGTTTGAAAACGATAAAACTTGCGGGATAATAATTGGTGAAACAAAGAAAACAAAAGAATGGGAAATAGCAAAAAAATATGAAATCCCAGATGAATTCCCACTCATACCCCAAAATATGATAGAACTATCAAAAAAAATAGCAGAAAAATATTTTTGCGATCTGTTTGATATTCTAAAAATTATAAGTCCTCCACGATATCTTGAACTTGAAGTAAAAACTAAAAAAGAAAAAAAAAGAAAGAACAAAGAAAAATATAATGAAGAAGAAAAAAAATCAGAGGAAGAAAGGGAAAAATCAAATGAAGAGGGGAAAAAATCAGATGAGAAATCAAGTGAGGAAGGAAAAGAATCAAAACTAAATTACCAAGAAGAAGAGGGAACAGAAAACCTCATTTCAAAAGTTCTAAAAGAACCAGAAAAAAAATTTTTAGATCTACTTGAAAAAAAGAGAAAAATAACGCTAAAACGTGCAAAAAAGCTCCTGAAAATAAAAAGAATACTTGAACTTGAAAACTTAGGGTTGATCAAAATTACATTTGCAAAAAAACAAAAATCAAAGGAAGAGGTAGAAAAATCTCTAAAAAAAATAAGAGAAAAAAAAGAAAAAGAGCAAGAAAATCAAGCTTATCATCAAAAAAAAGAAAAAGTAAAACTTTCAGAAGAACAACAAAAAGCACTAGATGAAATCTTAGACAACGAAGGAATGTTCTTGCTTCATGGAGTTACAGGCAGCGGGAAGACAGAGATATATTTGAGAGCAATAGAAAAAGAAATACAAGACGGAGGAGCTATATATCTTTTACCGGAAATATCTTTAACAACCTTCCTTATAAAAAGAATAAAAGAATATTTCCCAGATGCTGTCGTTTTACATTCTGCCCTAACCCAAAAAGAAAGAGAAATAAACTGGTGGTCTATAAGATATGGAATAGCCAAAGTAGCAGTAGGCGCAAGATCTGCTATATTTGCTCCGTTTGAAAAAACAAAAATAATAGTCATAGACGAAGAACACGACCCCTCATACAAACAATCACCAGAAAGCTCAAATCTCCCTGTCTTTTATGACGCAAGATTTGTAGCAGAACTGAGAAGTAAAATAGAAGGTTCAAAAATAGTGTTTGGATCAGCTACTCCCTCAACAAACACATATATGAGAGCAAAAAAAAGAGAAATAAAACTTATAAAACTTACAAAAAGAGTTCCAGGAATGGAATTTCCAAAAACACAAATCATAGATCTAAAAAAATCAGGCTACGATGAGTTCTTTTCATTCCCGATATCTCCTGAACTTAGAGAAGAGATAGAAAAGAGAATCATAAGAAAAGAAAATGTTATTCTGCTATTCACAAGAAGAGGTTGGGCTCTCTATATTATATGCACTGCTTGCTCAACAAGACTTACATGCAAGAACTGCTCAGCGTCCTTGGTTTATCACAAAAATGAAGGTATGGTTTGTCACTGGTGCGGAAAAACCTACCCTTTACCAGAAAAATGCGAAAAATGTGGATCAGAAGAGCTTGAAATTGTAGGTTTCGGAACAGAAAGAATAGAAGAGGAAATTAAAAATGTTTTCAAAGTCCCAGTATTCAGGATGGATTCCGATAATGTGAAAAGCGAAAAAAAAGCTATGGAAATACTACAAAAATTCGAAAAAACTTCACCCGCAATATTAGTTGGAACTCAAATGGTTGCAAAAGGTTTTGACTTCCCCTCTGTAACATTGGTTGGAGTGATACTGGCGGACACAGAATTTATGCTACCTGATTTCAAAGCAGATGAAAGAGCTTTCACAATACTGAACCAAGTTTGCGGAAGAGCCGGAAGAAAAATCAAAAATGAAAATTCCGTTTCTCACGAAACTGAAAATATAAGCATAATTCAAACCTTCATGCCAGAACACAACATAATAAAATACGCAGTATCTCAAAATTACGAAAAATTTTTTGAAGAAGAAATTCAAAAGAGAGAGGAGTTTGAATTGCCACCATTTTCTGAAATAGCTTGCATAAGATTTTCAGGAAAAGATGAAAAAAAATGCTATATGATTTCTGAAATGATCTCATCAAAAATAAAAGAAAAGGGAATAAAATGTGACCCACCAACAAAGTCTATGAGATATCTCGTCTCAGGAAAATTCAACTTAAAAATGATCGTTTATCTCAGAGACGAAAACGATACAAAAAAACTAAAAGAAGTAATAAAAAAATCACAATTTTTCCTTCATGGAGTAAAAATAACACTTGATATCAACCCAGAAAATGTGCTTTGAGCCAAATTTCAAGTGCGTTTTATTTCCTTTGAAATATGCTCGTAAGCTTCCTTTATTTCTTCCACAGCGGCTTCATCTTCTAATGTAGTTATGTCTCCCAAAGGTTTGTTTTCTAATACTGCTCGCAAAAGCCTTCTCATTATCTTACCGCTCCTTGTCTTCGGCAAACGAGAAACAAAGAAAATCTGAGATGGAACAGCTATTGGCCCAAACTCCCGCCTTATCCAGCCTTTTAACTCCTCCTCAAGCTCCACAGAAGGTGAAAAACCAGCTTTCAAACTAACAAAAGCAACAGGAACCTCACCTTTTATCTCATCCGGATACCCCACAACTGCTGACTCCGCAACCGCTTTATGAGATACCAAAGTTGATTCAAGTTCATAAGTTCCTATTCTGTGTCCTGCAACTTTTAAAACCTCATCTGCTCTCCCCAGGACCCATATATACCCATCTTGATCACGAATAGCCCAATCTCCCGTAAAAAATAAACCCTTGATCTTATCCCAATAAACCTGAACATACCTTTGATAATCTTCCCATATCCCATCGGGCCAAGATGGCATCCCCGGCCAAGGTCTTCTTATAACTAAAAATCCTTTTTTACCAGGTTCCATAGAATTTCCTTTCTCATCCACCACATCAACATCTATACCGGGCAAAGGCAAAGCATTAGTTCCGGGTTTTAAATGAACCAACTTAAATCCCGGCGTATGACTTATCATTATCCCTCCGGTTTCTGTCATCCACCAAGTCGAACCAACAGGACATCTCCTCTCTCCGACCACCTCATAAAGCCATCTCCACGCAGCCGGATTTATAGGTTCTCCAACAGAATGTATAATTCTCAAAGTAGATCGGTCATGTTTTTTCACCCAATTTTCTCCGAATTTCATAAGCATTCTCACAAGCGTAGGAGATGTGTAAAGGATTGTAGCTCCATATCTTTCAACTATTGACCATATTCTATCGGGATGAGGAAAATCTGGTGCACCTTCATACATGATAGAGGTTGCTCCTTCAATTAACGGACCAAAAACTATGTAGCTATGTCCTGTAACCCAACCTATATCAGCCGTACAAAAATGTATATCTTCATCTTTTATATCAAAAACCCATTTCATCGTAGCGTGAAGAAGAACAGAGTATCCACCGTGATCATGCATTATCCCCTTCGGTTTCCCCGTCGTTCCAGATGTATAAAGAACATACAAAGTTTCATTACTTTCAAGTTTTTCAGGCTCAACATATACACCAGGATCCACATTCTTTGAGAGTTCATCAAAAAAATAATCCCTACCTTGAACCATGTTCAAGTCTTCAAGTCCAAGTCTTCTTACCACTATTACATTTTTCACAGATGGAGATAGAGTAAGTGCTTTATCAGCTATATCTTTTAGCCTGATTATTTTTCCTCTTCTGTAAAATCCATCAGCGGTTATGAGCAATGTAGCTTTTATATCATTAAGTCTTGTAGCAAGGTTTTCAGCAGTAAATCCTGCAAAAACAACAGTAAAAATTACTCCTATCCGAGCAGCAGCCAACATAAATATAGGAAGCTCTGGAATCATAGGCAAGTATATTCCTACCTTATCTCCTTTTTTCAGACCGAATTTACTTTTTAGAATGTAGGCAGCTCTATTTACTTCTCTCCAAAGATCATAATATGTTAATTTTCTTATCTCTTTTGGATTCCCATCTTTATCAACTGGTTCTCCTTCCCATATGTAAGCGATTTTGTTTTTCCTGATACTCTTTACATGTTTATCCAAAGCAAGATATGATATATTAATCAAACCACCAGAAAACCACTTATAAATATAGGGTTTTTCTCCGCTTTCTAAAACTTTTTGGGGGTTTTTGAACCAATCTAACTCCAAAGCAATTTCTTCCCAGAACTTTTCATAATTATCTAATGTTTTCTTGTAAGCTTCAATATATTCTTTTACATCAACAAAAGTAAAATCTCCAGCTTCACCTATCTTTTCCTCATAAGGCAAAAGTTCTCCTAAAATTGTTGCCTCTTGATTTGACATAAATCAAAACCTCCTTTTTACCAAATTCAATTTAAAACTTCAAGAAAAAAATTTACGATTATTTTGCATTTTATACTCAAATCTTATACCTCGAAAATTGAAACAAAAAGTTTCTCTTAAAGCTATCTTTACTCCAAGTTTCCTCCTACAAACCAAAAACCTTGTACCTCAAACAAACAACTCAAAATAAAGCGAAAATTTCCGAGAGCTGATTAAATTTTTTCAGATGAGTGAAAGTAAAATAAAGCTTTTGTTTTTTCTCATCTTCTTTGCCACCGCAACAGTAATATACTTTTCTAATTCAAAATATGATATAGTTGAGCTTGAAAAAATGTATGATAAAAGCTACGAACTTTACAAACAAGGGAAATATCAAGAAGCAATACAAATTGCAGATAAAATAATAGAAAAAAACAAAAATTTTCAAGATGCTTACATGCTGAAAGCTCGGTGCTACTACGAAATTTACAAAGATTTTTTAGATAAGTCAAGACTTACCCAGCAAAGCAAAAAGCAAAAAGCAACCAATAAAAAAAGCCCCGAAAAAATCAATCAAGATGAAATTGAGAAAACAAAAACAGAACTTATTAACCTGATTGCACACAATATCAGGAAAGCAATTTCAATCAGAGAAGATGAAAAAATTTACACAGAATCAGGTGTAATTTTGTATAACATAGGAGCAAAAGAAGAAGGTAAAAAGCTTATAAAAAAAGCAGTAAAAATAAATCCTCATTACAAAGAAGCAAAAGAAATTCTCACGAAGATCAAAATTCACGAACTCCAAGAAGAGCTTGCACAAAGACAAAAGTTAGAGCTTTATAAAAAAATGCTCTCAAAACACTTTTTAGAAAAATATTACGATGCAGAATACGATGATTACGACGAAAAAGAAGAATACGAAGATGACGAGTTTTATGGTAAATATATTTTTGATGACGATGAAGATGACGAAGATGAAGAAAATGAACAAGAAAATTTTTGGTAAAAATAAAAATTATGAAAGTGAAAGAAAAAGAATGGGGAAATATAAAGAAACTTGAAAGAAAATCAAAGCTTGAAAAAACTGCAATTTTCATAGCATTAGGATTTGAATTTTTAGGATTAGTTCTTGGAGGAGCTTTTTTGGGATACATAATAGAAAAAAAATTTAAAATTCAAGAAGGAGTTGGTCCCGCAATAGGAACACTTGTAGGTCTTGCAATAGCTCTATTTACAACAATAAGAATACTCATATACATACAAAAACCAGATAAAATGAAATAACTCAGTTTGATCCCCTTATAAATATCCCTATTATTCCGGGTTTAGATGTTTGCCCAGATATAATTTGTTTCTCTTTATCAACTTTGTGGTCCATTTTCTCAAATTTTCCATCATCTCCAAGAAAACCAAAAAATGTATTACCCCTTAATTCGCCTCTTTCATACATAAGTACAAATGAAATCGGATATCCCTCAGAAAATTCAATTTTGTATGCCCTCAAAGCTCCCGGAACTTTTACTTTCTCTATTTTCACTTTCCCTCCACTCTTTACGAAAACTTCTTTGCTCAAAGCTATATACATCATCTTATCCTCACTTGAAAAAACATAAAAATCAGGATGCTTTATACCCTTTGGAATTTTACCCCTTGTGTCCTCCGCTTTTACAACAAAAGGAATTAAAATAGAAACGGTAAAGAGTAAAAAGACAAATACACTTTTGAGTTTTTTAATTTTAAACCTACCTTTACCTCTCAGAACTATGAGCATAATATAAGATAGAAAGAGAGGAATAAGGTTCTGAAGATAGGAATTAGTTTCGGGAACAACAGCACAAGATTTACAATTTGATTCATCTACTTCACCATCGCAATCATCATCTATTTGATTCCCACAGTATTCCCCGCACTTTCCAGCATCTGGATCTGAACTCTCATTGGCTCCATCGCAATCATCATCAACTCCACCATCGCAAACTTCACATTGTCCGGGATGTATGTATTTTGCATATTCAAAGTTAGGATCATCGTTGCAGTCCCCAGCAATGGTGACTGTACCGGGTGGTTGAGTATTAGAACAAATAGCCCCAGGAATGCAGAAGTTCTCCGTGATTGGCATACAACCTATAGTACCTGCAACGATGAACACTGACCCATATCCATCTCCATCTGCGTCAACGAAATACCATCTTTCAACATTCCCATCACAGTCATTATCTACGGTATCAGGGTTATCAATGGAACCGCAATATAAAGGAGCTCCGGGATAAGTATAGGGGTCAGAGTCATTACAATCTTTATTATTTGATACCCAGCCCTGAGGAGGAGGCGGGCAGAAATCATTTGTAGGTTTTGATGGGTTTCCATAACCATCTCCATCCTCATCCCTCCAGAAAGTTGGTCTTACCCACTCATCTACTTGTCCATCACAATCGTTATCTTTGTAATCACACCACTCCGTAAGACCGGGGTTTCTTTGTGGGTCTGAGTCGTCACAATCTTCATAATTAGTCACATAGGTCAGGTTGCCCACCTGCTTAGAAGGTGCTTCCCATTCACAACCAGGTATCCAGCAACCGGGAAACCCAAAACAGGCCAAAGGATTCAAACCATATCCGTCTTTATCTGCATCAAGGTAGAATGGAATCCAAACCCCCTCATCCTTTTGTCCATTACAGTTGTCATCAACATAATTACATACTTCAGATGCACCCGGATGGATTGAGGAATTATTGTCATCACAATCTGTTCTATCGTAGACCCAACCAGCAACCGGTGAGCAATAATCAGTAGTGGTTATATTGGGATTACCATAGCCATCACCATCTGAATCTCGGTAAAGGATGGGTCTGAGATATTCGTCTACTTGTCCATCACAATCATCATCAACATAATTGCAAACCTCAGATGCTCCGGGATGGATTGAGGAATTATTGTCATTACAATCAGTAGCAAGGTATTTTGTTTCGCAAACAAAATTCGGACCACAAGCTATCTGTCTGCATTCTACTGAAAATGGAAATTCTCCTAGCTTCTCCAATGAAATTCCTCCCTGCTGTAATGGTAAGCCCACAGGCGGGGAGTATCCGGGTGTACAGTTCCACATATGCTCACACATAATCTGAAACTGATATAAAGAACAATCAGGTTGACTTTTGCACACCGCCTGAATTTGAAATTCCCCTTGAGAAAATTCGCCCCATGATGGTTTGCATTCCCAGGGCTTTTCAAGATAACACCAATATGTTAGTTGGCATTCCACATCTACACCTCGGACATACCCCTGCGGAGGTGATGCTTCGCAGCGATCTACCGGAGCATTTGGATCACCATATCCATCCCCATCTGCGTCACGGTAATATCTATACCTTTCAGTAAAATCCTTTTCCAAAACAATTGCACTCCATCCTAAACCAAACATTGACCACCATGTTACATTTTTCCTGTGCAAACTTGTATCCCCATTATCAAATACATAAAAATACCATGTATCAGGTCCGCCTTTTTTCTCTTTCCATTCATACCCAACGATAAGCCAGTAGTGCCAATCTTTCACACCCCCCGCAATGGCTGTAACCCACAAAGCAGGTCTTCCGGCATCTATGCTGTTTTTGACATCTTCTTCAGGGCTCACTTGTATCCAATTTGCATCCGTTGTATAGCCATAATCTCCTGCTGCTTCCTCTATTCCTTCATCTGCCAACCAAGGCCATGTAGGACCTTGACCCTCAGGCCATATTGGGATGCACAGGGACCCAACTGGGATGCACCCTGTTCCCATCTTATCTGCAAGTTTTTTAGCAAGAGCTCTTATATTTTCCTCAATACAATATTTATCTCTTTCTGTTTTCCAATATGTGAAAAGCTGTGCAGCAGCCGTAGGACCACACCAGAGCATATCTTTTTTGCACTCAGGATAATATGGTTTGGATGCAGTATTACATTGAGTAAATACCCAGGGGACACCAAAATAGTTTCCACCGTCTTTCCATTCACTTATATATTTAGAAGGCACAAATTTTTTATCAGGAGAAGAAGATTTAGTTTCCAACTTTGTTGCTATTGAAGGAGACAAAAGGCTTGTTTGAGCTTCCACAAGCGATCTATAATATTCCCAATCTAATTTTCTCATCTGTTTTCCCATCTCATTTGCTCTTATTTCCTCTACCTTCCTCATGGCTTCACCTATATCCTCCCATGACAATATCTTCAAATCATCTGAAGGATAGAGAGGAACATATAAATTGTTTCCATTTACTTTGAATTCCCCAACAAATACAGGAGATGGTATAAAAATATATCTTCTAAATTCTATGTCACTATAATATGCTTTTAATCCCTTTACTGCTCTATTGAGTCCGACAAGGTGAATTGGTACTCCATAAGTTGCCAAAAATACACCGTAATTCATAGAATCTCCTAAAACTACTGTTATAGTTTTCTCCTCTAATATCTTATCAAGAACAGGGTTCGTCTCCCCTTTTTCAGCCTTCCTGTATATACTTCTCAAAGTATGTATATCCCTTGGCTTAGATTTAGCAGACTTTGGTGTAAGTTTTGATACCCTGGGAGATGATGATGGATATACTTCAGATAAAAATCTATAAACTGAAATTACTATGGCAGGTTCACCCAACTGTGGATCTGATATTGATGTTGTCTGAACCCATTCTATTGGTCTCCCCTCTGCTATCTCCTCTATCAAAATTACATCTGCAACTTTCTGAACAAGTTTCATATTGTTTATTGAAAAATTCACATTTGAAGTAAAATCTCCCTTCACAAACAAATCTCCCTTTATCTTATATCTATATTCTCCCTGAAATTCTCCCTCATCCTCACCTACAAGCCTCATATCTCCACCAATATAAACCTTCCCTGTTATGTCTATATCGCTCGTGAAAAATCCATCTCCCAAAACAACTACTGACCATTCATCGGGCTTATCTCTCACAACTAAATTTCCCGAATCCTTCATCCTCCCCTTAACATATATACCCCCATCATAAACATCTAACCTTTTGGCTGGATTTCTAAAATCAGTCTCAAAAACCAGAGAATATCCTTCAAGTTCAGAAGGTTTATCTCCCTTCATTCCCCAGCTCCCATCATTCCTATAAACCCACTCTGCTCCTGATGGATCCACATAAAACTTTCCTTCCACTCTCCTTATAAGAGATCCATCTCTATCGTATTCTTCAACCCATCCTTCCCCAAATCTTATGACTTTTTGACCACGAATAAAATCAGTAACAGATGGAGGGAATACCTGAGGACATGTTATTCCTTCTTGGAAATCTTCATACTTTATCTCACCTGTATTCTGAAGAGTTCCAACAAGGAGCTTTCCTGTGACTTTGAAATTCCCTTCATTTTTCAGAGTTCCCACGCAAACATCAGCTAACGGACCATTCACATAAAAAGTCTTAGATGTTCCAACTGATAATTTCCCGAGAACAACGAGAGCAAAATCATTATCTGTTTTCATTTCTGATTTCGGTGAGAAAGCGGATAAACCAATTTTTGACTGTGGGTTTTGTTTTTCTTGATGTTCCAAGCTTTGG
>Ga0079995_1055669_pt1 | contig 31329 bp, 26 predicted proteins | sample FaiFalFF_MnMetaG_2_FD_69198 | JGI IMG/M metagenome (GOLD analysis project Ga0079995, IMG submission 69198) | Freshwater microbial communities from Yellowstone National Park, Wyoming, USA - Fairy Falls C (FF_Mn_C) (SPADES assembly) (version 4) | ecosystem: Environmental > Aquatic > Freshwater >...
GCTGCCGGTGAATCCCGCTCCACGCCCAGAATCAGCATGCCATTCGCTGGAAAGCGTACATCCGGAAACAGCTCCTGCAGATACCGACGCACGGGCGGATCGCTGATGTCTCGATAGGCGATTCCGATCCATGCGCTGCCGATCGAACCGTACTCTAAGATTTCGCGCACCACTTGCCGCACGCGATTGATGGGGATGGCGAAGCCGATACCCACATTGGCGCCCACAGGCGAGTAGATGGCGGTGTTGATGCCGATGAGCTGCCCGCGTGCGTTCGCCAGTGCCCCGCCCGAATTGCCCTGATTGATGGCGGCGTCGGTCTGGATGAGCCCGCCCGGCACATCACCCACCCCCGCCAAGTTGCGGTTCAGCGCGCTCACAATCCCTGCCGTCACCGTGTTCTCCAGTCCGAACGGGTTGCCCACCGCAATCACCCAATCGCCCACGCGCAGCTGGTCCGAATCGCCCAGCGGCGCCGCGGGCAGGTTCTTCCCATCGATTTTGAGCAAGGCAATATCATTAAAAGCGTCGGTGCCAATCACACGCGCCCGAAAACGCCGTCCATCCGCCAGCGTCACAATAATTTCGGGCGCAATCTCGCGCCCAATACGCACCACATGGTTATTGGTGACCACGAAGCCCTCTTTGCTGATAATCACGCCTGAACCTTTGCCTCCCACGCGGCGCGCCTCACCCCACCAAGTCAGCACCTCACCTGTGGTATCCACATTCACCACGGCAGGCGAGATGCGCTCCGCGGCGACACGCAGCATCGTCTCAAATGAAGTGGGTGGCGCACCGGGCGCAGCAGGCGTTTCGAGGCTCTTCAGGAGCGCATGCTTGCTTACTTCGCTGATGCCGTCCGACATCGGCAAAACGCCAGCACCCGAAAGATAGACCCGTAGCACATAGGCGCCTGTGAAAAAGCCCAGCGCGAACAGCACCAAAAAGCCAAGCAGTTTCCTCATTACACCGCGCCTCCTTAAGGGGAAGGATACCCTATTAGCGGGAAGACGAAAAAAATGGGCGACGCTGTCGAAAGGAGGATCAAAGCCCAGCGCCGCCGATGTCTCCAATACTCTTCGCCCTGTTGGCTGACCCCTTGCAGAGGTCATCCACTCTTAATAGACTCAAAAACCCCCCAAAACCGGACAACCGATCGGGCGGATTCGCCCTTTTTTGCCCCCGATTTGGGGGGTTAAGGGGGGATTTTTGCCCTTTTAGGCACCGAAATCAGGTTGATATCAGCAGCACGGGCTTGAACACTTGGCGCGTTTGGGCGGCTTGAAAGGCTTCGTCCGCCTCCTCGAAAGCGTACAGATGGGTCAAGGGGCGCAGCTGGAGTGCGCCTGACGCCACCAGGTGCAGGCTCTGCTCCCATGCATGGTTGCTGGAGCGCGAGCCAACGATGCAAAGCTCTTTGAGCGTGATGGCATACCAGTCCAGCTGCACCGGTTCGGGACGATAGCCGAACACCACGATACGCCCCGCCTTGCTCGCAATCTGCACACAGGTCTCGGGCGCGTCGGGCGAGCCGGCGGCATCGATCACCACCTGCGCCCGGAGCTGGCTCTGGCGCGCCTCATCGGGATGGAACACCCTCGCGCCGCTGAGCTGCTCGGCAACCTCACGCCGATGGGGCAAGGGGTCGAGACCGAACCGTTGCTGCACGCCCCACCATCGCGCCAATTGCAGGAACACCTGCCCAAAGAAGCCCAGCCCAACCACCGCCACACTCTCATCGGGGCGCGGGTTTGCCAAGTTCATGGCAGCGACACAGGTCGCCACCGGCTCCACCAGCGCGAACTGCCAGCGCGCTTCGGGTGCAACCCCTTCAGGCAACCGATAGAGATTGCGCAAGGGCACGCGTAGGTACTCGGCGAACCCCCCATCGATGCGAATGCCCACATGCTCCAACCGCTCGCACAGGTTCAGTCGCCCCCGCCGACAATAAAAGCAGCTGCCACACACAATCTGGGGGTCTACCACCACCCACTCCCCTGCGCGACTGTCGGGCTGCACGATTTCGCCCACGATTTCGTGCCCCAGCGTGAGCGCATCGCCACGCCAGTCGTGATGCCCGCGCTGCTTCAAATGGAGATCGGTGCCGCACACACCACAGGCATGCACTCGAATCAGCGCCTCCCCTTCGCCGGGCTGGGGTATCGCAATCTCTTGGAAACGCATCTCGCCGGGTGCTACGAGCCGATAAGCACGCATGGTGACTATCATCCCTCCTACGGCGATTCGGGTTGTTCGTCAGGCGGTTGGCTCTTCATGCGGGAGGGTTCGGGCATGAGCCGTTCGATGCGCACCTGCACCTGGACCTCGCGTGTGCCGATAATCTCCACACCACGCGGCACCTGCAAAGGCACCGTCAGCGTGGTATCCTGGGTAACGGTTCGTAGAGAGATAGGTGTCGTCTCAATCACATGGATTTCCCGCAATCGACTGGGGCTGCCCCGCACCTGCACCGTGACAGGTTCCACGGCGAACCATGCGAGGCGATAGGGGAAGGGAGGCAGCTCGCCCAGCCGCGGGCTGATGGGCACGGTCCGCACAGTGGGTTGCGGTATCAGGCGCAACTTGAGCCGTACCGTGGCGGGATTCAGTTGCACACCCATAACGGGATTGCCCGCGCTGTCCACCGCCAACGGCGTGATGTCCACCTCAATATCGCCCTGTAGCCCCGTCAGGTCAAAGGGTACTTGCACCTGTTGCACGCGGCGCACCACGCTGACCGCGCCGCTGACCTGCACGCTGCTCGGCTCTGTAAGTGCCTCCGCCAACACTTCACGGATTTCCGGCTTGCCCGTGAGATGCACCCGCACAGGCACTTGGCGGGCGAGCCTTGCCTCGATAAAAACCTGCACCTGGGTACGCTCTGGCTGCACGGTTAGCTCCGTGCCCCACTGGGGAGGATAGGATAAGCGCAGGGGCAATCGGTTTTCACCGGGCTTTGCCTCACGCAGATCGACGGTGGCGCGAATGCGCTCCGCACCCGTATTCTCCACCGCTTCCCGAATGCCGCGCACCGTGATGCGCACTCGCGGACTGCCCTCCAGACGCACCTCGTAGCCCGAGGGCACATTCAACATCTCGATAGGCACTTCGTAGGTGCGTTCCAGCACCGGATGGAGCTGCGACTGCACATACAGCACCAGCACAACGGCAATCAGCAGCGAGCCGAGCTTCTCGACGAGATTCTCACGCAGCATGGCTATCCCTCGCGTGCGCTACCCTTGATCCCCGTTTCATCCACCTTGTGGATAGGCGGATGGCACGACTTGTTTGGGGCGTTTTCTACCCCCACCCCCGCCATTCCCGCGGTTGGGGCGGGAGTTTCGGTTCCTCCTCCAGCCACGGGGGAGTTCAGGTGAGGGGTGAAGTTTGCCTCGCTCTCTGTTTGCCCCAAATCGGCTCGCGGAAGAGAGGGGTTCGACTCCCTTGGCGCTGAAGGGTTGCGACGCATCCCCGACAGGGCACGCTCCATGCGCTTGAGCAGGCGCGGGCGCGCCCTGCCCACCAACAGATCGAGCAGCAAGCGATGCAGCTGTTCAATCTCGATGTTCTGCGTCCACGCGCCATCCACCGCCACTGTAATCTGCCCCGTCTCTTCCGAAACGATGATGGCGATGCAGTCGGCATTTTCGGTTGCGCCGATACCCGCGCGGTGGCGGGTGTGCATCGTCTCGGGAATGGCGGGGTTCTGGCTAATCTCGCTGAAGTAGACCGCTGCCTCCACAATCTGGTCGCCACGCAGGATGACCGCGCCATCGTGCAGCGGCGAACCGGGATAGAAAATAGAGCGCAACAGCGGGGCACTGACCTCCGCTTGCACGGCGATTCCGCGCCCCTCTGCCACCACATCCTGACGCTCCCACACAATCAGCGCGCCAATTCGGTCGCGCGCCATCTGCTGCACCGCGTTCACCACTTCCCCGATAGCGCGATGCAACGGTTCCTCCTCCCCCACTCCGAAGCTGGAGCGCCAGAACTCCACACGACCAATCGTCTCCAGCACGCGCCGCAGCTCCGGGAAAAAGAGAATGACCAACGCCACAGGACCCAGCGTCGTGGCACGATCCAGCAACCAGTGGATGGTCTCCAAGCGCATCACATCACTCAAATAGAGTGCCAGCGAGAAGACCAGCAACCCGATAAGCACCTGGTACGCACGGGTGCCTTTCGCCAGCAGCAACAACCGATAGATAAGATACGCTACCAGCAGCGTGTCGATGGTCAGCAACAGCCAGCGCGACGATAAATGCTCCGCAAATCTCAGCCAATCGCTCAACCCACCACCTCACCCTATATTATAACCGATGAGTCCCCTCGGAGCCGATAGCCTGCCTCACAAGGGGTATAATTTTTCCATCGCAGAATGGCGAAGCAGGCATCCAATGTTGCAGGGGACTGGGCGAGCCGCGCCTTGTGGCTCCTGATGACTTTGGCGCTCATCGGGCTGGCGCTCTATGTGCTGTATGCGGTGCGCCATGTCATCAGCCTGATGTTTATCTGCGGCGCAATTGCCTACCTGCTTATCCCGTTGGTGGATTGGCTGGCGCGTTGGCGCCCCCCGTTCCTCAGCCCCCTCTTCTGGCGTGGCTTCGTCAGCCTGATGGTGGTGCTGGGCTTTATCGGGCTGGTGGTGGTCTCGACCATCGCTTTTATTAGCCCCTTTGTGCAGGAGACGCGCGATTTTCTGAACGACCTCCCCCGTTATGAAGGGCGCATTCGCGCGACCCTGAACGATTGGCAGACCCGCTATCAACAGTGGTACGGCGGCTTGCCACCTGAAGCGCAACGCTGGGTCGACCAACAGCATGCCGCGCTCATCAAGTCGCTGGAGGGCACCTCCGTCAGCCTGCAGAAAGGGATTCAGCAGCTGTTGCAAAAAACGGGGCACTGGATCGCGCTGCTCGTGGAGCTGTTTCTTATCCCGGTCGTGGTGTTCTATATGCTGTTCGATTCGCATCGGCTCAAGCGCGAGACGCTGCGCCTCGTGCCACCACGCTACCTGCGGCTGACCCTCCACACGATGCAAGAGACCAATCGGGTGATGCGCGGCTATATTATCGGGCAGCTGATACTGGGCATCATCGCCGGGATTGCCACATGGATTGGCTTGCAGCTGCTGGGGGTGAAATATGCGGCGACGCTGGCGCTTTTTGCGGGGATAGCCCGCGCCATACCCGTGATTGGTCCGGTGGTGGCGGCGGTTCCCGTGGTGATAATGGGAGGCTTGCTGGGCGGACTGATGCTGGCGATTAAGACCACCCTCTTTATGACCGCGCTCTTCCTTATTGAACATAAGATGATCATGCCGAAGATTATTGGGGATCGGGTGGATTTGCATCCGGTGCTGGTGATTGTGGTGCTGCTGGTCAGTGGTAGCTTCTTTGGCTTGATGGGGATGTTTTTCGGCGTGCCCGTGGCGGTCATCGTGCGGAATGTGATACTGGAACAGCGTCGTCGGGTACGGCGTCGCCCGCGTATCCACCGCTTGGTGGTGCTGGAAATGGAGGAGACCACGGGCACGGGTGGAACATAGCAGCATAGGGTAGGGGCAGACCTGCGTGTCTGCCCATCCCATACACATGGCACGGGAACCGTGCCCGTACAAGATGGAGGTACCGAATTGGATCTCAATCAAGCAATCTGGCTGGGTGTGCTGCAGGGCATCACGGAGTTCCTGCCGATTTCGAGTTCGGCGCACCTGATTTTGATGCGCTACTGGTTCAGCTGGGAGATTACCGATCCCCAAGCGGAGTTGATGTTCGATGTGGCGCTCCATGCGGGCACGCTGATGGCGATTCTGCTCTATTTCTGGCGTGATTTGGTGCGATTGGCGGGCGCGTTCTTTGATAGGGCGCCGGAGCGGTCAGTGGAGCGACGGCTGGCATGGGGCATCCTGATTGGGTGCGTTCCCGCGGCGCTGGTGGGCGCGCTTTTTGAAGAGCCTATCGAGCGGTTCTTTCGGGCGCAGTATGGGCTGATTAGCGGCTTGTTGATTGGCGTGGGACTGCTGATGGCGTTGGCGGATTGGCGCGGTCGCAAGGTGCGTGCCCTTGAATCGATCGGGCTGCTGGATGCGCTGCTGATTGGAGTGGCGCAGGCGTTCGCGCTTATCCCCGGCTTTTCGCGGTCGGGCATCACCATCATTGCGGGGCTGGCGTTGGGCTTGCAGCGGGAGGCAGCCGCACGCTTCTCTTTCCTGTTGGCAACCCCCATTACCTTTGGGGCAGCCCTCTGGTCCTTCCGCCATCTGCTGAAGACAGGCGTGCCCGATGGGATGGGGGTGCCGATGGTGGCGGGCGCACTGACGGCGATGGTGGTCGGCTGGCTCGCTATCGCCTTCCTGCTGAGCTATCTGCGCACGCGCTCGTTGCTACCCTTCGTGGTCTATCGGGTTGGGGTGGGGGTGGCAACCCTGGTTCGAATGGCACTCGTGGGGCTGCAATGAAGGGCAGACACGCAGGTCTGCCCCTACTCGTGGGGCTGCAATGAAGGTGCTGATTACAGGGGCAGCGGGCATGCTGGGTGCCGAGATTGCCGAACGGTTCCGCCAAGCAGGGCATACCGTTATCCCCACTGGGCGCAAGCCGCCTTTGGTGCCGATGGATATTACCGACGCTCAGCAGGTGCGCACCGTGTTCGACGAACATCGCCCGCAGGTGGTAATTCACTGCGCCGCGATGACCAATGTGGACGCCTGCGAGCGTCAACCCCAGCAGGCTTATCGGGTGAACGCCTTCGGCACCGAACTCGTCGCGGCGCACTGCCACCGCATCGGCGCCATCTGCGTCGCCATCTCGACCGACTATGTGTTTGACGGCTCCAAAGGCAGTCCCTACCATGAGTACGACAGCCCTAATCCGCTAAGTGTGTATGGGCGCTCCAAATATGCGGGTGAACAGGCGGTGCGGTCGCTCTGCCCGCGCCACTATATCATCCGCACCGCGTGGCTCTATGGAACACATGGCAAGAGCTTTCCCCACTTTGTGCTGGAGCGGGTGCGCGCGGGTGAAACCCCCTCGGTGATTGCCGACCAGATAGGCTCACCCACCTTCACAGCGGATGTGGCGGAACGGCTGCTGCCGCTGCTTGCCACTGACGGCTTCGGAACCTATCATTTGACTAACACGGGTCCTGTTTCCCGCTACGAGTTTGCCCAGGAGTTGCTGCGCTTGGCGGGTCTGCCTGTGAATCTGACGCCGTTAAGTTTGCGTGAGTGGCAAACGCCTGCGCCCCGACCACGCTATTCGGCGTTGATTTCGTGGCGGTTGGAGTGGGTTGGCATACCTCCGATGCGCTCTTGGCGGGAAGCCCTTGCCGAATTCGTCCAAACGGCACTTAGATAGCGCCTGCCTTGCACACGACTCCAGTTCCAGCTGCGCCAGTCCTTCGGGGCTTGGTGGACGGGATGCTTCTGCAGTCGCTCCCGAATCGCCTCCTGCTGGGCATTCGGCAATCGAGGCAGATAGGTCAGGATGGTGGGGATGGCGTCGGCACTAAGCGAGGTTAGGTAGTCCGTATCCAGCGGCGTGCCTTGCAAGGCACGCGTAAGATTGACCCGCGCGATAAGTGCATCGGGATTTAGTCCATGCAAGCTGACGATGACCAAGATGAGCAGCAGTGTTGCGCCGAAGCCGAACCGCTCCCGTCGCCCAGGCAGCACCGTCAAGAGGAACCAGAGCAGTACCAATCCCAGCCACACCATCGAAGCGGCTGCGTAGAGGCGCAACTCGGTCAAACCATAGGCTTGCTGATAGAGCCAGAGCCGATACCATGCCGATGCCATTACCACGCTCAACAGGGCAATCAGCCCTACCGCCATCCCTTGAAAAGTGCGCCGTGCCGTACGGTTCTCTCGGTCGGTTAGCCACTCAAACAGCAGCAACATCGGCAAGGTCAGCAGCGAGGCGACCACCAGCTGCCCGAAACCATGCCGTGCATAGTCTGCATAGGTCAGATTAGGCGTGATACGCACCAGCGAGGCACCTCCAAACAGATAGCGGATCTGCACCAACACAAAACTTAGAAAAAACAGGTTAATCAGTCCGAGGGCGATGCTCAGCTCGATGGCACCCAGACGCGGAATGTTCGCGCGAGCAACCTGTTCCACCGATGGACCAAGGCCTAAATCCTCGGGCAGGAGTAGCAGGCGCAGCAACCCGCCTGCCAACCACGCCCAGAACCCGATTAACCACAGATGTCGTGAATCGATAGCCAGCATGTCTTTCAGAAAAGTGTGGAAGACCGCATCGGCGGAGGCGAACAATATCGCGAACAGCAGGAGGAACGGCAAGGCAAGCAGCAGACCCGTCAGACCACGACGCAGCCTGACGATATAGGAGTTGCTCAGCGTGTGCCACTTCACATCGCTTAGTAGTAGTAGCAATAAGCCCCCAGTCACCTGCGCTATAGTATAGAGCGGCATCAGCAGACAATACTCCAGCAAGCTACCACGCTGCCACCCCTGAATCCATGGATAGGACACTATGCCTATCAACAACAGGGCACTCAGAATTGCCAGCGTGTTCAGCACAAAGGAGTCGCGCCAGGCGACTAAAGCAGTGCAGAGCCAAGCAAGCCCTACCAGTGTCGTCTGCATAGGCCGCATCGACCGCTGCCCTGCTTGCATTACTCCCCACCCTGCGCCCAGCAAAAGCAGGCTCCAGAGCGGGATGTTCAATCCGATCTCGGCGTCATAGAAGAGCCTATCGCCTACCAGACTCAGCAGAAGCGCTATCGCGAGGGCGAGTAGGCTTATCCGCGTGCGTATCGCGATAGGCATCGTTTGTCCAAGCGATGGCACATCCGCCATTATCCACCTCCTGTTGGAATATACTTCTTCTTTGTACGGTAGAGTTCCGTAATCTTGCCCGAATAGGGGCAAGGCGTGAGGGTAATCGGGGTATAATCGGGAACAAGATGGAAAGAGAAATAGGTGCTGAGCGTTATGTGGTGATTGATGGCTCTTATGGTGAGGGCGGCGGTCAGATAGTTCGGATGGGGCTTGCCCTGTCGATGATTACGGGGCAGCCCGTGGAGTTTCGCAATATTCGGGCGCGACGCCCCAAACCGGGCTTGCAGCCCCAGCATTTGACCGCTGTGCATGCCGCTGGCATTATCAGTCAGGCACGGGTCGAGGGAGCGATACTCGGTTCCCCCGTGTTGCGCTTTGAGCCGGGCGAGGTGGAAGGTGGCGAGTTTCTGTTTAATGTGGAGGAAATCTCGGGTATGGGTTCCGCCGGCTCGGTGATGCTCATCGCGCAGACGATTCTGGTACCGCTGGCGCTGCGTGGTCAGAGCGCCCGCATAATCCTACTGGGCGGCACCCATGTGGGCTGGAGTCCCAGTGCCGATTATCTGCGCTATGTCTACCTGCCCGCGCTGCGCCATTTCGGCATCGAAGCGGAGCTGGAGGTCGAAGCGGCAGGCTTCTATCCTAAAGGAGGTGGGCGCTGCACGCTGACGGTTGAACCCGCCGAGATGCCCCTGCGCCCCATCGAATGGATTGAGCGGGGCAACCTCAAAAAAATCTGGGCACTCTTTACCATGTCGAACCTGCCAGAGGAGATCCTGCCGCGCGGCGATCAAGCGATCGATACCTATGTGCGCCTGATCGGGCTAACACCCCATATTGTGCATCAGGTATTGCCCTCGCGCGGCTTCGGGTTGGCGCTCACTCTAACGGCGGAGGCGGAGCGCGGCTATGCCGGGTTCATCCGGTTGGGACGGCGCGGCGTGTCGATTGAGCAGGTGGTGGAGGAGGCGTGGCACGAGTTCGTTGCCTGGGCGCGCACGCGCACAGCAGTAGACCACTTTTTAGCCGACCAACTGCTGCTGCCTGCCCTATTTGCCGAGGGAGCGAGTGCCTGGACCACCCCGCGTGTATCCAGTCATCTGCGTACATGCCTCTGGCTGGCTGGGCACTTTGTCCAGCTCGGCATCGAGCTGGCACCCTATGGCGAACAGGGGGCACTGGTGCGCATCACACCCGGCGGCGAAGGCATCATCAACCTGCTGGACAATCTGCACGAGAGCTGGGGGGAAACAACCGAGCGATGATGGGGGCGACGCACCGGGTCGCCCCCTGCAACGATACTACACATCATAGTAGAGCGCAAACTCGTAGGGGTGTGGGCGCAGCAGAATCTGGTCCACCTCGCGTTTGCGCTTGTAGTCCAGATAGGTCTCCAACAGGTCGGGTGTGAACACGCCGCCCTTGAGCAGGAACTCGTGGTCGTGTTCGAGGGCGTCGAGCGCCTCGGCGAGGCTGGCGGGCGTGGTTTTGATACCCACACGCTCTTCGGGCGGCAGTTCGTACAGGTCCTTGTCGATGGGGTCGGGTGGCATGATGCGGTTCTGGATACCGTCCAGCCCCGCCATCAGCATCGCGGCGAACGCCAGATAGGGATTGCACGAGGGGTCGGGGGCACGAAACTCGATACGCCGCGCTTTCGGGCTGGGCGAATAGGTGGGGATACGGATACACGCGCTCCGGTTGCGCTGACTGTAGACCAGGTTAATGGGCGCTTCGTAGCCCGGCACCAGGCGGCGATAAGAGTTCGTGCTGGGGGCAGCGAACGCCAGCACTGCAGGCGCGTGATGGAGAATGCCACCGATGTAATAGAGTGCGGTCTCGGACAGCAGCGCATAGCCCCGTTCATCATAGAAGAGGTTCTCGCCCGCTTTCCACAGGCTCTGGTGCGTGTGCATGCCGGAGCCGTTGTCCTGAAACACAGGCTTGGGCATAAAGGTCACAGTGTAGCCGTTGCGCGCTGCCACATTTTTGACCACATATTTGTAGAGCATCACCTTGTCGGCGGTACGGGTGAGCGTATCGTAGCGGATGTCGATCTCGGCTTGACCTGCAGCGCCCACCTCATGGTGCTGCACCTCCACCTGCACGCCGCACTCCATAAGGGTCAGCATCATCTCGGTGCGCAGGTCTTGCAGAGTGTCAGCGGGTGGCACAGGGAAGTAGCCCCCTTTGAGGCGCATCTTATGCCCCAGATTGGGCTTCTCTTCGCGTCCCGTGTTCCATTCCGCCTCGTCCGAGTCGATATAGTAGTAGCCGTAGTGTGCCCCCTGCCCGTAGCGCACATCGTTGAAGATGTAGAACTCCACCTCGGGACCGAAGTAGGCGGTGTCGGCGATGCCCGAGGCGCGCAGGTAAGCCTCCGCCTTCTGCGCCACATAGCGTGGATCGCGTGTGTAGCGCTCGCGCGTAATCGGGTCCACCACATTGCAGATGAAGCTCACGGTGGGCACCTCGGTGAACGGGTCCATAAACACCGTCTCCGGGTCGGGGATTAAGAGCATGTCGGAGAGGTTGATGGTCTGGAAGCCGCGGATGGAGGAACCATCAAAGCCGATGCCCTCCTCGAACACCTCCTCGGTAAGCGCCTCAATCGGCATCGAGAAGTGATGCCACATGCCGAACAGGTCGGTGAACTTAACATCCACTACCCGCGCGTCATGCTCTCGCGCGAACTGAATGGCTTCTCTTGGACTCATAACAGACCTCCTATCTGTTGTTATGTGTTGCACGCAAGAGGCGTGCGCATGCGCTCTGCGCCATGCAGAGCGACCATGAGGCGGCATCATCGCCGGCAAAGAGGCGACCGAGCAGGGCGAAGGGGTCTGTCATGCGTCCTTGCATAACAGCGAGGTACCACCGCTCCAGTCCATTTCCATTATACCATGCCCGATGACAGCAAAATCAAGGGGGTAAGGCGAGGGTGTTCGAAAATGGGGTCGATTTTTATCCCCGTTAGGTCTGATAAGGGCACATCGGGTAGATCCGAAAATGCCGAAGCAACGAAGATTGCCTCTTGTTGATTTGTATGTGCTACTCGAATCCCCCCTCACCCCAGCCCTCTCCCCCCTTGAGCAAGGGGGGGGAGAGGGTACGGAAGTGGGGGGATTCTGCCTGCAAAAAGCCCCTTCGGCGCACCGAACAAGGGTGGCTGATGTATACCCTTATCAGAAACCACGCAGGAGAAGCCATTTTTCGAACACCCTCCCCCCACCCCTTGACTTTTCTGTCATCGATGGGGTATAAATTAAGCCGCATTTGGCACTCGCTCCCTCGCGAGTGCTAATTTTATGCCTGTTTGAATCGTATCAAACCTATCCGCAGAGCGAAGGAGGTGTAATGGGATGCTTAAACCGATTGGTGACCGTGTAGTGGTCCGCCCCAAAACGGCGGAAGAGATGACCAAAAGTGGCATCATCCTGCCCGACACCGCCAAGGAGCGACCACAAGAAGGTGAAGTGATGGCGGTGGGCACAGGACGCGTTCTGGACGATGGGCGGGTCATCCCGCTGGAGGTCAAAGTGGGCGACCGCGTGCTGTTCTCTAAATATGGCGGAACCGAGTTCAAACTGGGCAACGAGGAGTACATCATCCTGCGTGAGGATGATATCTTAGCTATTCTGCAAGACTAAGGAGGTGAGGAACGGATGGCAGCCAAAGAGATTCTCTATAATGAGCAGGCACGACACGCGCTGGAGCGCGGCGTAGATGCAATTGCGAACGCGGTCAAGGTCACGCTGGGACCGCGCGGACGCAATGTGGTGCTGGAGAAGAAGTTCGGCTCCCCAACCGTGATAAATGATGGGGTCACGATCGCCAAAGAGATCGAGCTGGAAGACCGCTTCGAGAACATGGGCGCCCAACTGGTGCGCGAGGTGGCTTCGAAGACCAACGATGTGGCAGGCGATGGCACCACGACGGCAACCCTGCTGGCACAAGCCATCTTCAAAGAGGGGCTGAAAGCCGTCGCCGCCGGCGCCAATCCCGTCCAGGTCAAGCGCGGTATCGACCGCGCCGTGGAGGCGGTGGTCAACTATATCCGCAAGGTCGCTATCCCCGTGGAGGGACGGGCCGCCATCGAGCAGGTAGCGACCATCTCGGCAAATGACCCCGCCATCGGCAAGGTGGTCGCCGACGCCATCGAAAAGGTCACCAAAGATGGCGTCATCACCGTCGAGGAGTCGAAAGGCACCGAGACCACCCTCGAAATCGTGGAGGGCATGCGCTTCGACAGGGGCTACATCTCGCCCTACTTCATCACCGACCCGGAGCGCATGGAAGCCGTGCTGGAGGAGCCGTATATCCTGCTGTACGAGAAGAAGATTAGCGCCGCCCAAGACCTCATCCCCATCTTGGAGCAGGTGGTGCGCGCAGGCAAGCCACTGCTCGTCATCTGCGAGGATATGGAGGGCGAGGCGCTGGCAACGCTCGTGGTGAACAAGCTGCGCGGCGTGCTGCAGTGCGCCGCCGTCAAAGCGCCCGGCTTCGGTGAGCGACGCAAAGCGATGATGGAGGATATCGCCATCCTGACCGGCGGCACCTTCTTCACCGAGGACCTGGGCATCAAGCTGGAGAATATTCGCCTGGAGCAGCTCGGTCGCGCCGAGAAGGTGGTCATCGAGAAAGAGTACACCACCATTATCGGCGGGAAGGGGAAGCCCGAAGCCATTCAGGGGCGCATCGCCCAGATTCGCAAACAGATCGAGACCACCGAGTCGGACTACGACCGCGAGAAACTGCAGGAGCGGCTTGCTAAACTCGCCGGTGGCGTCGCGGTCATCAAGGTCGGTGCTGCCACCGAGACCGAGCTGAAGGAGAAGAAGTCGCGCTTCGAAGATGCCATCCACGCGACCAAAGCAGCGGTAGAAGAGGGCATCGTGCCCGGCGGTGGCGTCACGCTGGTGAACGCCATCAAGGTGCTGGACGAGATTCAAGCGGAAGGCGACGAGCGTATCGGCGTTAACATCATCCGTCGCGCGCTTGAGGAGCCACTGCGCCAAATCGCGCATAACGCCGGCGTGGAAGGCTCCGTGATTGTCGAAAAGGTCAAGGAGCTACCCGCTGGACATGGCTACAACGCCGCAACGGGTGAGTTCGTCGATATGGTCAAAGCGGGCATCGTCGACCCAGCCAAGGTGACGCGCACCGCGCTGGAGAACGCCGCCTCTATCGCCGCTATGCTGCTGACCACCGAAGCGCTGGTCGCGGAGGTGCCCGAAGAGAAGGAGAAGAAGGCTTCTTCCTCCCCCTACTGACACGACAAAACCACTCACCCCCCATAGCCGGGGCTGCAAAGCCCCGGCATTTTTTTCGCCCTTTTATAACCCTGCCGCGGCGCGGCGGAGCCGCCTTTTGCTCTCGTAGCAATAGCGTGTATCGGGAAAGAGCTTTTCGGGGTTGAGCCGATCGTGGGGATTGAAGATGGCTTTGACCCGCTTCATCGTATCGAGGTCGTTCGTGCTGAACATCTGGTGCATGAGGGCGCACTTTTCGGTGCCGATCCCATGCTCGCCTGTGAGGCTGCCCCCCTCTCGCAGGCAGAGAGCCAGAATCGCCTCGCCGGCTTCCACCACGCGTGCCACCTGCTCTGGGTCGGCGTCATCGAACAGCAGCACGGGATGGAGGTTGCCATCACCCGCGTGGAACACATTTGCCAGACGGAGTTGATAGCGTGCGGCAATCTGGAACGCTTCGCGCAGCACTTGGGGCAGCCGTGAGCGCGGGATGACCCCGTCTTGGGTCACGCAGGAGGGTGCGAGCCGTCCCAGTGCGCCGATGGCTTTCTTGCGGGCTGCCCAGAGCCGTGCCCGTTCCTGCGGTGTCTGGGCGAGGCGTACCTCACGCGCCCGATTGCGCTCACAAATGCCTACCACCCGCTCCCGCTCGGCGTCCAGCTCCACCTCCAGCCCATCCAGCTCAATCAGCAGCACCGCTTCGGCATCGAGTGGAAAGCCATAGCCAAACGCTGCCTCCACTGCCTGCAGCGTGAGCGCGTCCATCAACTCCAGCGCCGCCGGGATAATGCCCGCCGCGATAATATCGGAGACGGTCTGCGTGGCATCCTCCAGCGTTTCGAACACGGCTAACAGCGTGCGCACCCCCTGGGGCAGCGGCGTAAGCCGTGCGGTGACCTCGGTGACGATAGCCAGCGTGCCCTCACTGCCTGTGAGCAAGCCCACCCAATCATAGCCGAACGGCTCATCTTCCACGCCGCCCAACTCCAGTAGCTCGCCATCGGGCAGCACCACTTGCAGCCCCGTCACATGGTTGACCGTGACGCCATACTTGAGCGTGTGGGGTCCCCCTGAGTTCTCGGCGACATTGCCGCCGATGGTGCATGCACCCTGCGACGAGGGGTCGGGTGCGAAGTGCAGTCCAGCCGATTGCACCGCTTTGGTCAGCTGGATATTGACGGCGCCTGCCTGCGCTCGAATACGCCGATTGCGTGTGTCCACCCACACGATACGGTTCATGCGGGTGGTGGCGAGTACGATGCCGCCCTTCACGGCGAGGGCACCGCCCGATAGCCCCGTGCCCGCCCCACGCGGCACCAGGGGCAGCCCCACCCGATTCGCATAGCGCACCACCTCCACCACCTGCTCGGTTGTCTGGGGCAGCACCACAGCGGTCGGCAGCGACTTCTCGATGGTGTAGGCATCGCAATCGTAGGTGGTCAGCTCCGTCGGGTCGGTTATCACCGCGTCGGCACCCACTATCGCACTCAAATCCCGTGCGAGCTGGCTCATCATCTCCCTCCCAGCGATGGACTCATCCACAACCCCACCACGAGTGCAATCCCCACCAGTACGACCGTCAGCAGGCTATAGAGAGCCGTTCGCTTATCTGTGCGGGCGGTGGAGCATGCCAGCTGCAGCAGTGTGAGCAACGGCGTCAGCAGCAGCAAGCCGATGCCGACACCAATAACCCAGTTCCCGCTATCGTGTCGCCAGAGATGCCACAGCCAGCCGAGCAGCATCAGCGATGCGCTCAACCCTGTGAGCCAGCGGTAGCTCTCCGCTAAATCTCGTCTCACCTCGTGGTTTCCTTTCACCCGCTGCGCCGATACTCCTGCAGGATCGGCGATCTTATCGATGCCGTTTCGGGCAAGCAGCTCGGCATGCGTGCCCTGCTCGATGAGTTCGCCACGATGCAGCATCAGCACGCGGTCGGCGCATTGCACCGTGATCCAGCGGTGGGCGATAATCAATGGGGCATGGCGCGCCGTGTCCCTACTCTCCAATCAGGCGGTGATAGCGTCCCAGCCAGTAGGGTAGCAGGAAGGCGACGCCATCCTCCTCACTCCTGCCCAGCGGATCACCCCCATCCAGCCGATAGGGGTTGCCGTTCCAGCGCATCAGGGTTCGCTCGCTATAAGGCAGCACCTCCACCGACTGCGCCTCCCCAAACCGCCCTTTGCTGGCATCCAGCAGGATATCGAGCCGATGGCTGTTCCGACACTCCCAGTTGCGCTGATCGAGCGGCCACTCCTGCAAGGTGCGCACTGCTGCCTCCACATCGCACGGCTTGCCCGTCACCGCACCGTAGATAAAATTAAATAATGGGCTGCGCTCAGCACGCTCAATCTGCCAACTGCGCTCCAGACTCATAAGCCAGAGCCGCCGATACTCCGGCTGCGTCTCATACAGCAACAACGGATAGTAACAGAGAAATGCCAGCTGATCATCCGAGTGGTTAATCTCATAGGGAGGCAGCATCTTCTGGGTGATGGCATTAAGCAGATAGTGATGCTTTTTGATCAGTTCCTCGTAAGCCTGCTGATATTTCGGGTCGCCTGTGATGTGATAGGCGACCTTGAGGTGCGACAGAATGGCGAGTGCATTCAGACCGCGCTCCTCCTCCCAGAGCGGGTCGTCATTCAGCGATTCGGGATTGAAAATCGCCCAGCGGGTCGGTTTGCCATCTTTATCGATGAGACGCCAGTTATTCTGCATCAGGTGGTCGGTGACGCGCCGCACCACACCCCGAATCGCCTCTTTTTCGCCTTCGTCGGCGACCAGGTCATAATAAATCGCCCAGATGAAATAGTGCCCATCCAGTTCGTCGGAGCTGGTGTCGCCTTTCCAGATATAGTTCGGGTCGACAGGCGACTCGTGCCACTCCCCGCTTGACTGATGGTAGCGTGTCTCGTCTTTGCGAATGATGCTACGGGCGGGGAAGCCTGGGATGCCTGTGAGCCGTTCCAGGTCGAGCAGGGCGCGCATGGAGCGTCGGGCGCGTTCGCGTGCCGCTGTCGCTTTTGTGGTGGCGTATTGGAAGCACTGGGCGGCGCAGTAGAGCGCGGTCCATAGCCCATCGTTGTCGCTGGCTTCTATCTTCCAGCTGTCGGGGTCGTTCGGGTCATCCCAGTCGCAGCTGGTCACAAAGCCGTTGCGATTGTGGCGCTGCGCAATCAACGCCTCATAATACTCGGCTTTCTCGCGCAGGGTCATCCGCACCGATTCGATGCAAGCGATGCCCTTGTTGGTGGCAATCCACGCGCGATTTTGGGGGTCGATGACGATGGCGTGGATATGGTTGTCGGGCAGCCAGCGTTTGCCCCAGAAGTAGCTCCACTTGCCTTCCCGTAAGCGGCATGCTCCTTCTGGCGTACCCGCCCACAGGTCGCCGTTGGGTGCGAAGGCGAGGCAGCGAATGTTGCCATAAGGCGGCACCAGTTCGGCAGCCGGCGAAACCGTTGATGCCGATGCCACTGCTCCCTCACGACTGAGCCACCAGCCCTCGCCATCGCCCAGAATCAGCCCCGAGCGCGCTCCAATCCAGAGATGCCCTATCGAATCGCTGATGCCGCAAAGCCAGAGGTCATCATAATAGCGTGCGCGGTTATCTTGGATGCCCACCTTTTGCCAAGTAGGCTTGTCCTGTTCGCCAGCGGATGGCGCCACGAGGCGGTAGAGTGCGCGCTCCAGCTCGCCTTCGCCGAAGGCGAACAGGCGACCGCGACTATCCTCCACCAGCCAGCGGAAGCGGCGCGCTTCAGGAGGGGCATAGCGAGCGCGAATCGTCCTCTCCCAGCGGAGCAGGCTCGATTCACTCAGTAGCCAGAGACCGCCCTCACGCGCAGGTAGCACCTGAATCAGGGGCGTTTCCGCCTCGAAAACCTTCTGCGCGCTGCCCTCGGGCGACACCTGCCAGAGGTTGCGCTCGTCTGCGGCGTAGAGCGTGCCTGCCGAATCGGTTGCAAGGAAGCGCACGGGCTGGTTCAGCACCACGCGCCACGCACCGCCTTGCGGGAGTTCATTCAAAGAGGCGCGTGCGAGTCCCTTGCCCGTGCCTGCCCAAAGCGTTTCACCTGTGATGGCAAGGGCGTAGACACGCTCATCCGGCAAGCCCTCTTTCAGTCCGAACATCTGGCTCCTATCTTGGTAGAAAGGCGGCACGATGTAGCTCGGTTGTTGGAACAGATTCCACGCTAAGGCTGCCGCACTCATCAGCATCGGGTCACCTCCTACTCCTTCGGGTGAAATCATTTATCCTCCGCGTCGGCGACGCTTCAGCTCCAGCAGTCGGCTGGTGGTGTCGCCTTCGGCAGGGGGTGTAGCGGGTGGTCGTGCGGGGGCAGTGCGGTCATCCGTTCGCCCTGTTGCGGCGGGCGATGGCGGTGGTGTCGGGCTGGGGGCAATTGTCTGGGTCCCCGTCAACGGGGTGGGAGCAGGCTCGGCGGTGGTGGTGGCGCGCACCCTGCTCTTCACATTCAGCAGGCGCGCGGTCGCCACAGGCTGGGGCGCCCGGCGGGGCCGTCGTCGTCCGCGCAGCCACTGCCACGCACGCCCCACCAAGGCAAACGCTTCCTCGATCGGTAGCACCACACGGCGCAGCGTGATGTCCAGCAACAGCAGCATCAGCGCCAGCCATAGGCATGCGCGCCACATGTCCGACACCGCTGCCCCGCGCCGTGTCATCGGGCGAAAGGCTTGATCGGGCGCTGGGTTCAGCTTACCGCCTGTGATTTCGGCGATGCGCGTCAGCAGCGGCAGGTTCGCACGGCTGAAGCGATACTCCGGTGGATAAGGCAGCGCGTAGCCCCGCGTGGCGGTGCGCACCGTGCCATCGGGCTGCTTCTCCACCACCGTCAGCAGATAGTCACCCACATCGCGCAACGGGAATCGCCCCGTGTAGCGTCCGGGTGCATCCTGCTGCAGGGTGATGGTCTGCCCCTCGCCGTTCGGGAAGCTGATGCGCACCTCGGGCTGGAGGAAATTGATCGGCTCGCCTTCGGGGGTGAACGCCTGCATCTCCACGACCGCTTGCCCGCCCTCCTGTCGCACCGTGAGCTGATAATCTTGGCGGCTCCCTTTGCGCAGAATGGAGCGGGTGACCTGAGTCCAGAAGGGGGCGAACTCGCTCCAGCCGACCCATCGCTGCGCCCATTTGGGCTTGGCATCGGAGGTGAAGGCGAGCGAGACGCCCAACCCGTACTGCCAGACCGCCAGCAACGGGTCTTTTTTGTGCGTGCGCATCAGCGTGCGTGCCAGCGGGCGGTCGGAGGTCAGGTCATAAGCCAGTAGCGCGGGGGTGTTGCTCCAGTTGATGCCCTCCAGCATCTCGTCGCTGCCTGTGATGATGGGGGTGAATGCGCCCTCCTCAATCGCGGAGCGGGTCATCAGGCTCACATCGGCGGTGAAGAGGCGGGGCAGGTCGCGGGCGCGCGTGGTCAGGTAGAAATTGCCACCGCTCACCTTCGCCAGCTGCTGCAGGAAGCCCACATCCTTGCCTGTGCCCAACGAGACCACCGACATCGTGACGCCCTGTGCCCGCAAGTTGCGCGCAATCTCGAAGCAGCCCTCCTGCTCGTCGCAGTCGTCGCCATCTGCCAGCAGAATCACATGCTTGACGCGCGTGTTCTGCGCCAGCATGGCGCGCGCGGCGAACTCCAGCGACGGGCGACAGTAGATCCCCCCTCCCCCAGCATAGACTCGCGAGATTTGCTCGATGGCGCGTGCCTTGTTGCCGGCAGGCTGAATCGGCGCCAGCCAGTCGACGCCTGTGCCGCTCACAATCACGCCGAACTGGTCGATCGGGCGCAGCATCTTGAGCGTTTCGATGGCAGCGCGGGCTGCCAACTGCACTTTCGGGATGCCGTCCTCCGGCACCGCCATACTGCCCGAGATGTCGATAATAATCACCACGGTTGCCGCGGGGAACACCTTACGCTGGCGCACATTCAAATCCACGGGCAGAATCTCGGCGATAGGCGTTTCGTAATAGCCGCCTGGCAGGAAGGAGTTCTCGCCGCCAATCATGGCGAAGCCGATGCCCGTATCGCGCACGGCGCTCTGGATGGTGAGCATCTGCTGGGGGGAGAGGGCGACGGCGGGGAAATCATGGAACAGGATGGCGTCGTAGCCTTGCAGCTCATCGGCGCGCGTGGGGAAGGTGTTGGGCGTTGCCCGCACCACCTCCAAGTTATTCGCTTTGAGGGCGCGTTCCAGCGCGCGAGTGGGGTCGGGTGTGCCTTCGGCTAACAGCACGCGCGGCTTGCCCCGCACTTGGACGAAGGCACGCCCCACATTGTTGCGCGGGTCCTCGTCGGGCTGCACCTCCAGCGTCGCCCGATAGCGGTTGAAGCCCTCCTTGGCGCCCCGAATCGGCACCACCACCACATTTTTGCCCGGTGTGAGCGACACAGGCACACTCTTGACCGGCTCACCGTCCCGATCGATGTGGAGCGTGCCCGTGGCAGGCTTGCGGGCGTCGATGACCACGCGCAGGTTGAACGGCTCACCCACTTTGGTCTCGCTGGGTGCTTGCACCTCCAACACGAGCGTCTCCGATTCGGGCGTGGCGGAGGCGAGCTGCACCGTGTCGATCTCGATGTTCTCGGTGGCGGCGACGGCGGCGGCATCCAGCGCGTTGCCCTCCGTCTCGTTGCCGTCGGAAAGCAGCACGATGCGCTTGTCTTTGCCATCGGGGAAGAGCGCGCTTGCCAACCGAATAGCAGCCGCGATATTAGTGCCCTGCCGATCGGGTGCAGACAGGATGGGCGGCAATTCGTGCAGGGTTGCGGGAGCCAGGTCGATGAGCGCGTCGCGCCCGAACACAATCAGCGCGGCTTGGTCCTCTTCCCCTGCCGCCTTCAGCGCTTGTTGGATATAGTCCCGCGCCGCTTGCTTGCCCTTGTCGGGGATACTGTCGGAGGCGTCCAGCAAAAAGATGGTGCAGATGCCCTGATTCTGGCGCACGGCTTGCAGCCCGGCAAGCGCCAGCACAATCAGCCCAATGAGCATGGTGCGCAATAGCAGCACGACTCGTCGGCGTGCGCGGCTGATGCCCAGCATGCGCCGACCGCTCCACCACACCCCCGCCAACAAGATGGGGAGCAGCAGCAGATACCCCGGCTCCACGAACCGCATCGAAACTCGATTGTACCCTGCCACCCTCCCGGCTCACGAAGAGGGCTGCTGATGGCATCCATCGTTCTGAAGGGGCGCGTTGGGTCTCGAATCCTGCTCACCCCTTGCGGGTATCCTAAAGATGCTATGCGCACGGTTCTGTGCTTGACTGGTCTGCTCTGGCTGCTGCACGCCTGGGCGGAGGTGAAAATTCTGCCGGGCGACTCGCTCAAAATCACCGTGGAGCAGGATGCCTCTCTCTCGCGTGTCTACAAGGTGGACGATAAGGGCAATCTGCAGATGCCGCTGATTGGCGTGCTGAAGGCAGCGGGCTTGACCCCCGACGAACTTGCCCGCGAGATTGCACGCCGCCTGCGTGAAGGCGATTATATTCGCAACCCGCAGGTGAAGGTGGAGCTGCTCGAACGCGCCAAGCCATCGGTGAGCGTCGCCGGTGCGGTGCGCAAAGCAGGCGAATTCACCCTGCAAGAAGGCTGGCGACTGGCGGATGCCTTGCGCGAAGCGGAACCGAGCGAGGCGGCAGACCTCAGCGCCATCCGCTTGGAACGACAGGACGGCACCATGCTCACGCTCAACTTTCTCAAGTTCCAGCGAGAGGGCGACCAGAAGGAGAACCCCGAACTGCGACCGGGCGACCGCATCTTCGTCCCGCTGCAACCCGGCGGGCGGAATGTGATTGTGGTCGGAGCGGTGCAGAAACCGGGCGTGGTGCCCTATGAGGCAGGGTTGACCCTGATCCAAGCGATAGGCAAGGCAGGTGGGACTCTGCCCGAAGCCGATACCAGTCGCATCACGCTCAAACGCGCCGACACGCCCACCCCCCAGAACATCGATCTCAACACCCTGCAGCAGGACATCCCGCTCCAGCCGGGCGACCAGATTACCGTGCCCTATCGCGCCGTGCGTCAATTCGTGCTGATTCGGGGCGGTGTGCGCCGTCCAGGGCTGATTGCCTATGCTGAGCGGATGACCCTCACGCAAGCGATAGAGGCAGCGGGCGGTCCCCTGCCTGAGGCGAAGCTGGAGCGCATTACCATCGAGCGACCCGCAGGCAAAAAAACCCAACGAATCGTGGTCAATCTGTTGCAGGTGGCACAGGGCACCCGCCCCGATGAACCCCTGCAACCGGGCGACACCATCGATGTGCCCCTCCCGCGCCGACGGAGCGGCTCCATCGAGGAACCCCTCCGCGTCCTCTGGCTGCTGTTGAGCATCTATTTCCTGATTGCACGGCGATAGCCGAAACATGCCTCTGGGGTATCCTATAGGGGCTATGGCTGTTCCGCAGATTAAGTTCGGTACGGAAGGCTGGCGTGGCGTGATTGCCGATGACTTCACGGTGGCGAATGTGCGACTGGTGACGCACGCGATTGCCCGCCATCTGCAGCAAGCGCAGCCGCCGGGCGAAGGGGTGCTGGTCGCCTATGATTGCCGAGCGCAATCGGAGGTGTTCGCCGAGGCAGCGGCGAAGGTGCTAAGCCATTACGGTTTTCCCGTGTGGCTGGTGCCCCGCCCCGTCTCATCCCCTGCTGCCGCGCATGCCGTCATCACGCGTCAGCTACAGGGTGCTGTCATCTTCACCGCCAGCCACAACCCGCCCATCTTTCACGGCATCAAATTCAAGCCCCACTACGGCGGCGCCGCCCTTACCGAAATTACCAACAGCATCGAACAGCAGCTGCAAGCGCTGCTGCCCGACTATGAGCGATACACGCAACCGGTGGAAGGACATGACGCCATCCGCACGCTGGACCCCGTACCCGACTATCTGGAGGGTCTGCACCAGTTCATTCGGCTGGATGAGCTGTACGAATCGGGCTATCGCGTGGTGACGGACGCCATGCACGGCTCCGGAGCGGGCTACCTGAAGGCGGTGCTGACCCGACTGGGGCTGGAGGTACACGCCCTGCGCGAGGAGCGCAACCCCTGGTTTGGCGGTGTGAACCCGGAGCCAATCGCCGAGAATCTGCAGACGCTCATTCAGACAGTGCGCCACCTGAAAGCCGATCTCGGCATCGCCATCGATGGCGACGGCGACCGCGTGGGCGCGGTGGACGAGCATGGCAACTTTGTGGACAGCCATCGCATCTTTGCGATTATCCTGCGCCATCTGGTGGAGCGACGCGGTTGGCGCGGCGAGGTGGTCAAAACCTTCTCGGTCAGCCAAATCATCGATAAACTTTGCGCCCACTATCAGTTGCCGCTAACCGTTGTGCCCATCGGTTTCAAATATATCTGCGAGCGCATGCTGAAGGGAGATGTGTTGATGGGGGGCGAAGAGAGCGGCGGCATCGGCATCACGCGCTATATGCTCGAACGGGACGGCGTGATGATTGGGCTGCTGCTACTGGAAGCGATGGCAACCAGCGGGCGCAAACTCTCCCAGCTGGTGGACGAGGTGTTCGAAATCACGGGCGCGTTTTACTACCACCGCATCGACGCCCATTTCGAGCGGGAGCAGATGCCGGAGCTGCGCCAGAAGTTGACCACGCTCACGCTCCAGCAGATTCTGGAGGTGCCGGTGGTGCAACGCGATGATATGGACGGCATCAAACACATTCTGGAGGACGGTTCCTGGCTACTGCTGCGGGCGTCGGGCACGGAGCCAGTGGTGCGCATCTATGCAGAGGCACAGACTCCCGAACGCGCCCGCCATCTCGCCGAAGAGGGGCACTACCTGCTGAAGCGGCTCTGTGGTTAGCCCGCTGTTGCTCTGCACCCAAGGCGATGGACATTCAGTGCGTGGTCAGGACTTAGAGAAAAAGTTCTGGGGTATCCTTTGACATGATGCCAAGCAAGGTTCGTGTGGAAGTTGTGGCGAAGGGGCTGGAAGTACCATGGGCTATCGCTTTTGCACCCGATGGGCGAATCATTTTCACGGAGCGACCGGGGCGGGTGCGTGTCATAGAGAAGGGTCAGCTGCGTCCGCAGCCGCTTGCCACCATCCCCGACTGCGTTCACCGGGGCGAAGGAGGGCTGATGGGGCTGGCGCTCCATCCCCGATTTGCCCGCACGCGCTGGCTCTACCTCGCCTATCTCTACGAACAGCAAGGGCTGAAGGTCAAAGTGGTGCGCTATCGCGAGACAGGCGATGCGCTGGTCGAACCGAAGGTGATTATCGAGGGCATCACCGGTAGCGTCGTGCATGACGGCTGCACGCTCGGCTTCGGTCCCGACGGCAAACTCTACATCACCACAGGCGACGCCGCCCAGCGTGAACTGGCACAACGGCTCGACCGACTGGAAGGCAAAACCTTGCGCCTAAACGACGACGGCAGCATCCCACCCGATAACCCGTTCGTGAACCGGGCAAACGCACGCCCCGAAATCTGGTCCTACGGACACCGCAACGCCCAAGGCATGGATTGGCAGCCGGGCACGGGACTGATGTTTCAGACCGAACACGGACCTTCAGGCTTCGACGCACCGGGCGGAGGCGACGAGGTGAACATTGTGGAGCGCGGCAAAAACTACGGCTGGCCGCTCATTCACCATCGGCAGAGCGCCGTCGGGCTCGAGTCGCCCTTGCTGGAATATACACCATCTGTCGCGCCAGCGGGCGCCGCTTTCTACAAGGGCAACCGCTTCCCCCAGTGGAAGGGCAACTTCTTTTTTGCCTGCCTGCGCGGTGAGCGGCTCATCCGCGTCGTGCTGCAGGGCAGGAAGGTCGTGCAGGAAGAGCATCTCCTAACGGGCGAGTATGGACGCCTGCGCGCCGTTGCCTCCGGACCTGACGGCTATCTCTATGTGTCCACCTCCAACCGCGACGGGCGCGGACGCCCCCACCCAGACGATGACCGTATCCTGCGGATTGCACCCAGCTCATAAGGGCGCGCAGCCCTGCACTACTACCGCAGGCAGGCGTCACGGTCTGCCCCAAGAGGGGTATACTTTACTCTCGTGCGAAGGAGGCAACACAACCGATGAAGATTGTGGTAACCGTTAAGCGAGTACCCGATCCCTATGCGAAGATTAGCCCCAACGCAGAGGGCACCGATATTGCGCAAGAGGGGTTGCAATGGGCAGTGAACCCCTTCGATGAGATTGCTCTGGAGGAAGCCATTCGTCTCAAGGAGGCGGGCAAAGCGACTGAGATTGTGGCGGTCTCGATCGGAGACGAAGCCTCCCAGGAGCAGCTGCGCACCGCGCTGGCGATGGGCGCCGATCGCGCCATTCTGGTTCAAACCACTGAGCGATTGGAGCCGTTGAGCATAGCCCACATCCTTGCCCGTATCTATCAGCGCGAGCAGCCCCAACTCGTCCTGATGGGCAAGCAAGCCATCGACACGGATGACAATCAGGTCGGGCAAATGCTGGCTGCCCTGTTAGACCTGCCACAGGCGACCTTCGCTTCCAAAATCACTATCGAGAACGGAACCGCAACCATCCAGCGCGAGACCGATGCGGGCATCGAGACGATTCGTGTCCCCTTGCCCGCTATCATCACGGCTGATCTGCGGCTGAACGAACCGCGCTATGTGGCGTTGACGGGCATCATCCGCGCTCGTAGCAAACCCCTGGAGGTGTTGACTCCAGCCGAATTGGGCATCACGCCGCAGGCGCGAGTCCGACTCGTGGCGGTGGAGCGACCGCCCGCACGCCAAGCAGGTAAGCGCGTGCAAGATGTGAAGGAGCTGGTGCGCCTGTTGAAGGAAGAGGCGCGCGTGATTTAGACCCATCTCAGAGGAGGCTACCGATGAAAATCTTGGTGATTGCGGAAACGGACGGTGCCAAGGTCTCAGAGAAGAGCCTGCCCGCTCTCGCGTTTGCCCAGCAGGTGGGCGCGGACAACTTCACTCTATTGGCAATCGGGCACAATTTGAGCGGAATCGAGAGCCTCACGCGCTACGGTGCACAGAGCGTGTGGGTGGCGGACGACCCGCGTCTGGCGAAGCCCCTCGCCGAGCGATACGCGCCTGTGGTCACGCAGGCGGTGCAGCAGGCGGGAGCGGACCTCGTGGTGGCGACCACCAGCACCTTCAGCCGCGACCTGCTGGCGCGGGTGGCGGGACTGCTGAACACCCCCATGCTCAGCGACATCATCAGCTTCGCCATCCGCGATGGGCACGCCGTGGTCAAGCGCCCCATCTACTCGGCGAACCTCATCGGCACCTTCGAGGCGGAAGGCACGCCCCTGGTGCTGACGGTGCGTGGTCCAGCGTGGGGCAAGCCCCATGTGGTGGAGCGCAGCAGCCCCGTGCAACCGTTCGCTGTGCCTGCCGAGCTGCCCACCCGCTCTGAATGGCTCAGCCTGCAAGGCGGTGCAGGGGGACGCCCTGACCTCACCCAGGCGCGCGTGGTGGTCTCAGGTGGACGCCCCTTGAAAGACCCCGAAACTTTCGAAAAATACATCGGTGGGCTGGCAGATGTGCTGGGCGGCGCCGTCGGCGCCACACGCGCAGCCGTCGACGCCGGTATCGCACCCAACGAGCTTCAAGTTGGGCAAACGGGCAAGACGGTGGCGCCCGAACTCTATATCGCCGTAGCCATCTCCGGCTCCGTGCAGCATCTGGCAGGCATGAAGGATTCGAAGGTGATTGTCGCGATTAACATCGACCCCGAAGCCCCCATCTTTCAGGTGGCAGATTACGGGCTGGTCGCTGACCTGTACGAGGTAGTGCCCCTCCTCATTGAGGAGCTGAAACAAGCCCGCAGTGGTTAGAACACCTTGTAGGGGCAGACCAGCGTGTCTGCCCCCTCTCAACCCCGGTGAGCGTCATGGGGTTGTTCAGCCTATCGGAAGCCTTGAATCAGGGCTTGGGTCAGCACGCTCCAGCCATTGGCAAGGGTGAACACCAGCAACTTGGCAGGCATGGAGACCACTACCGGCGGCAGCATCATCATGCCCATCGAAAGCAGAATGCTGGCAACCACCAGGTCAATCACCAGGAAGGGGATGTAGATGTAGAAGCCGATGAGGAAGGCGGTTTTGAGTTCGCTCAGGATGAAAGCGGGGATGAGCACGGTGAGGGGCACATCATCGGGCGTGCGGGGGGCAGGCTGCTTGCGCAAGTGCAAAAAGAGGTTCAGCTCCTCGGTATAGGTCTGGCGCAGCATAAAGTGGCGAAGCGGCTTCTGGGCGCGATGGAGCGCCTGCTCAAAGGTAATCTGTTTTTTCATATAGGGCTGGAGAGCGTCGCGGTTCATCTGCTCCAGCGTGGGCGCCATCACATAAAAGGTCAGGAACAGGCTCAAACCGATGAGGACGGGCGTCGGCGGGATATTGGGCGTGCCCAGCGCGCTCTTCAGAAACGACAGCACAATCACTATTCGGGTGAAGGCGGTCATCATCAGCAGGATGGAGGGCGCAACCGAGAGCAGCGTAAGCATCGCCAGAATCTGCAACGAGGTGGAGACCTCCTGCGGATTGCGCGCTGTGTCCACACCTACCATCACCCGCGGCACAGGGAGGCTCTCCTGCGCCACCAAAAGGAGGGGCGTGAACCCTATCAGCGCGAGAAGCAGCCCGCGCCTCCATCTGCCCCACCCTCCCCGTCCACACTGATAACCCGACAGTTTTTCGGGCGAGCCGAGTGTGAGGCGGGTTTTGCCCCCCTCCTGTAGGTTCCCCCCACTGCGTGAGGGGAACCGCGACTTGGTTCCCCCTGCTGGCAGGGGGAACCTAAAGGAGGGGGTCTCCAAAAACTGTCGTGCAATGAGCCGTCCACGGGAAGGGTGAAGGCTTATCGCTGTGTCCGTGTAAGTTAATGGGCGACTCATCTTACCCCTCCTGCTGCTGGGCTACCCGCGCGAGACGAGCACGCGCCTCACGACAGTGTGCCTTGAGGGCAAGTGCAATCTCCTGCTGCCAATCAGGGAAGAGAGGGCTTGCCCCAGCCCGCTCCCCTTGCGGAGGCTCGCCGTTCGCTTCCCCCTGCCCACGGCGAGAAGCCGCGAGGGAGGGGGTGCCGCGCGGAGTCGCTCGATGGAGTACCTGCTCGAATGCGCTCGGCTCGCTTACGCCGACCTGCTCCCGTTGGTTCTCGGTGAGGTCGGCGAGCAGCTGCATGCCCTGGGGGGTGCAGCCAATCAGCAGGAGCCGATGCCGCGCTTTGACCATGAGGAGACTGCCGCCGGGCACCGCGCGGCTCTCCAGAAGGCGGATCTCGCCATCGAGACGGGAGCCGATGCCTGCCTTGCCTGCCCAGCCAATCAAGCGTGGCAAGCCATAGCGCAAGCCCGCCGCCACCAAAAGCATCGCGAGCGTCATCTGCAGCCAAGCGAAGTTGCCGCTCGTGGGTGCCGCCGTACGCAACGGCGAGCTGCCCCGCGTGCCGAAGGCGCCCGGCGGCAGTGCATCCGCTTGCGACCACCCTCGGCACCCCAACAGCATGACCAGAACCACCGCGTAAAGTCGCATCGTTAGGCTCCCAATTTCTGAACGCGCTCCATCGGTGAGATAATCTCGGTGATGCGCACAGCGAAGTTATCTTCCACGACCACCACCTCGCCCCGCGCGATGAGCCGTCCGTTCACCAGCACCTCGACGGGTTCGCCCGCCACCTTTTTCAGCTCCACGATGGAACCGGTGCCTATCTCCAACAGCTCGCTGACCAGCATCGTGACGCGCCCCAACTCCACCGAGACCTCCAGCGGAATGTCCAGCAACAAATCCAGGTTGCGTGGGGTACTTTCCGCCGTGCCACTCAGTGGGTCGAAAGACAGGGGAGCTGTGGGGGCAGGGGCTGGCGCAGGCGATTCAGCCGGCATCTCCCCAAATGCCATTGCAGCCAAGGGGTCATTCACTTGGGGTTGCATCCCCAACAACTGAGCGGTTAGAGCGCCTGTCAAAAGCCATGTGAGCGGGAGGGCTTCCCTCTCCGGAATCTGGAGGGTTAGGCGCACCGCCACCACCTCGTCCACGCTGAGGAAGTTCGGCGGGAAGACCACGGCATCGCGCTTGACCTCGACCTCGCGTGGGGTGAGAGTGGTGTTGCGTAGATTGCCGAACGCAATCGCCAGCCCCTGCATCAGCTGGGCAAAAAAGTCGCGCAGCGCGTTAAGCCCCGCCTCGTCAAGCGTTTCGGGTGTGCTGCCCAGCACGGCTTCATAGAGGGCTTTTTCGCCTGCCTCACGCTCGGCAGGCGATTCGCCCACGATAAACAGACATGGCTCGTCGCTCCATTCGGTAAAACCGCTTTGCGCATGCAGCACCGTGTCGACGCTTAGCCCGCTGAGTTCGCCAATCGGCACCGATACGACGGTGGGGACGGGGATTTCAACGGCTGCCCCGCTCTGCTCCGACAGATAGAGCGCGACGCTCTGCCAAATCTGCCCCTGCTTGATGACGAAGTTGGTCAGCACCTCAGGCGCGACTTCTTGCATGGGGTCTCTACTCCTCCCGAATCACTTCGGTAATGCTCAGCACGAGTTTGCGATGGCGGATAGCGGGTCTTCCCCGAAACTTGCGCCGTCCCTCGACTAAGAGGTCGATGGCGCCATGGGCAGGTGTGTCCAATCGAATCAGGTCACCCTCCTTGAGCTGGAGCAGTTCGCGCAATCTCAAGGTGGTGCAGCCCAATCGGGCGACGCAAGTGAGCGGGGAACGACGCAAATGCTGGGTAATCGCTTGACGAATCAGGGGTGTGGTGCGCTTGCCCGATGAGGCGACCCAGTTTTGGGAGCTGAGGCGGGGTGTGATGGGCTTGATGACCATGTGCGGGACGCACAAGCTCATGGCGTCGCGCCGCTCGCCCACCCGCGCCTCCATCAGCACCGCAATCACAATATCGCTGGGTGGGGCAATCTGCACGAACTGCGCGCTGGTCTCCAACCCCTCGATATGCGGGTCCAATTGGAGGACGCCCTCCCACGCGCTTTTGAACGCCAGCATCAGTCGCTCGCCTAACGCCAGCACCAGCGGACGCTCAACCTCGGTGAAATTGGCACGCTCCACGGGGCGACCCGGACCACCGAGCAGCCGATCCAGCAGCGTGAACACCAGCGAGAACTCCATCTCCAGCACCGCTTCACCCGAAAGAGGTGGCGCACTGAAGATGAGAAAGGCAGACTGGCGCAGAGAGCGCAAGTAGTCCTCAAAGGGGATTTGCTCCACCGAGATGAGTTCGATATGCACGGGCACGCGTAGATAGGTCGCCAAGTTAGTGGCGCACAAGCGGGCAAAGGTCTCAAAGAGCATCTGGAGCGTGCGCAGCTGGTCGCGTGAGAACTTGTCGGGACGGCGGAAATCATAGACCTCGTAAGCGACGGAGCGTTTCTGCCGCCCCGCAAATGGGCTGAGCGGCTCCTCCGTTTCGGCTGTACCCGCCGGCGCATCCGCCGTGAGCGATGCCAGCAACGCCTCGATCTCCGCCTGCGACAGAATCTCGCTCATGCCACGCAACCGATTATCGGCAATCGGGCGAGGCTTTTGCAGGCGCATCGAGTGCCTGTCGGTAGCGGCGGGCAGCCGCTTCGACATCGGGCGCATCGGCAATCCCCGAGGCCACCGCCACCCCCCATGCGCCCGCCCGAAGGCACGCTGCAACCCGCTCCGGGGTGATGCCGCCTATCGCGATAAGCGGCAGCGCAACGGCTTGGCGTATCGCTTGCAGCATCGCCAGCCCCTCAGGCGCTTTTTCAGGGTGGCTGCGTGTGGGATACATCGTGCCGACCAGCAGGTAATCGCAGCCTTCCGCCGCCGCGCGCTGCGCTGCCTGGATGCTATGGATGGAGCGTCCCAGCAGCGCGCCCGCTGGAGGCGGATGATAGGGCGCATGTTCGGGCAGATGCAGCGCGTCGGCACCGCTCCACTCCGCTAAGGCAGGAAAGGGATTAACACCGAACAGGGCATTCTGCTCATGGGTGAGCCGACGCAGCTCCAGCGCCAGTTCCAGACAAAGCGAGGCGGGCAGGTCGCGCACCCGCAACATCAACCAATTGACGCCACCTCGCAGTGCCGATTCGGCTATCTGCACGAGATGGGCGGCGTCACCACCCGGTTGATAAGGGAGAATCAGCATGAGCACGCGCGGTGGGATCCCAACTCTACGCTCCCTGTGGAGGGGGTGTGGTTTGCGCTGGTCGTTCAGGGACGCACCACCCCTTCCAACGGGCTGGACGCCGAAGCATACGGCAGCTTGGGGATACGCCCTGCCCGAAACGCTTTGCGACCCGCTTCCACGCCCA
>Ga0079995_1060003_pt1:5000-31270 | contig 31270 bp, 18 predicted proteins | sample FaiFalFF_MnMetaG_2_FD_69198 | JGI IMG/M metagenome (GOLD analysis project Ga0079995, IMG submission 69198) | Freshwater microbial communities from Yellowstone National Park, Wyoming, USA - Fairy Falls C (FF_Mn_C) (SPADES assembly) (version 4) | ecosystem: Environmental > Aquatic >...
GGAGAATATCCAAAGGTCCTCGAGTGATTCGCGGCTAAGGAACTCGGCAAATTAGCCCCGTAACTTCGGGAGAAGGGGTGCCTCTCTTCGGAGAGGCCGCAGTTAAGAGGCCCAAGCGACTGTTTAACAAAAACACAGGGCTCTGCTAAGCCGAAAGGCGATGTATAGGGCCTGAGGCCTGCCCGGTGCCGGACGGTTAAGGGGAGGGGTGCAAGCCCCGAACCGAAGCCCCGGTAAACGGCGGCCGTAACTCTGACGGTCCTAAGGTAGCAACCGCTGCCTGAATCCGGCTGTATGCGAGAAAGCCCTTAGAGCCCCAGCTACGAGACTTCCTAAAAAGTCCGTAACAATGCTGGAGGATTGGGCAACTCGCAGGAAACCCCTCCAAAGGGGGATCCTCAGAGACTCTACGCCGGAGGATTTGGCTACCTTTGCCTATGGAGCTTTCGCCTGAATGGGTAGTGGGATTCACAGATGGAGAAGGATGTTTTCACGTCTCCATCCTCCCAAATCCCAAAACCGCCTTAGGCTATCAAGTGCTTCCCGAATTCGTAGTAGTGCAGCACCGCCGAAGCATCTCCGTGCTTTATGCGCTCAAGCGCTTCTTTGGGCATGGTGTCGTAAGACCTAGCCAAGGAGACCGGTATGCCTTTCGCATCCGCTCCTTGGAAGGGCTGGAAAAAGTGTGTGAATTCTTTACTAAGCACCCCCTTAAAACGCAGAAGCAAATAGACTTCGTTCGCTTTCGGCGGGTAATCCACAAGATGAAAGAGGGGAAGCACCTCAGTGTGGAGGGTCTTTTAGAGATTATTGACATAGCGATGCGGATGAATTCGCAGCGGCGTCAAGCTTTAGAGAAGATTCGGGCGGAGCTCCTAGCAAAGGGCGGTGGACCGGAGCCAAATCCAAGATAGAGTCCACCCTATGCTGAAAGGCATAGAGTTAGGTGAGCGAAATTCCTTGTCGGGTAAGTTCCGACCTGCACGAATGGCATAACGACTTGGGCACTGTCTCGGCCGCGAGCTCGGTGAAATTGTAGTACCGGTGAAGATGCCGGTTACCCGCGACGGGACGAAAAGACCCCGTGAACCTTCACTACAGCTTGGTATTGGCCGCGTGCATCGGATGCGTAGCATAGGTGGGAGGCTGAGAAGCCCTGGCTCCGGTCAGGGTGGAGCCGCCAGTGAAATACCACCCTTCTGGTGTATGCGGCCTAACCCTGCACCGCAGGGGACAGTGCCTGGCGGGTAGTTTGACTGGGGTGGTCGCCTCCAAAAGCGTATCGGAGGCTCCCAAAGGTACCCTCAGCACGCTTGGCAACCGTGCGTAGAGTGCAATGGCACAAGGGTGCTTGACTGCGAGACCGACGGGTCGAGCAGAGGCGAAAGCCGGGCATAGTGATCCGGTGGTTCCTCAAGGGAGGGCCATCGCTCAAAGGATAAAAGGTACTCCGGGGATAACAGGCTGATCTCCCCCGAGAGCCCCCATCGACGGGGAGGTTTGGCACCTCGATGTCGGCTCGTCACATCCTGGGGCTGCAGGCGGTCCCAAGGGTTGGGCTGTTCGCCCATTAAAGTGGCACGTGAGCTGGGTTCAGAACGTCGCAAGACAGTTCGGTCTCTATCTGTCGCGGGCGTAGGACGCTTGAGGGGACCCGCCCTTAGTACGAGAGGACCGGGGTGGACGCACCGCTGGCGTACCAGCTGTTCCGCCAGGAGCACCGCTGGGTAGCTATGTGCGGACGAGATAAGCGCTGAAAGCATCTAAGCGCGAAGCTCACCCCAAGATTAGGCGTCCCTTAAGGGCCGTGGTAGACTACCACGTTGATAGGCGGCAGGTGTAAGCAGGGTAACCTGTTGAGCCGAGCCGTACTAATTGCCCGTGTCGTAATCCGCATATCCCCATCGCTGTTAAAGATAGCTTTGAGGCGAGCGTAAGCTCCCTCAAAGCACCAAAGGGTCCCTAACGAAGGCGTGAACCACCTCTTCCCATCCCGAACAGAGAAGTGAAAGCGCCTTCTACCGAGGGTACTGCCTTCACCGGCGGGAGAGTAGGTGGGGCCCACTTTTTTATTTTAACACCGCCCGGACTTTTTCGCACCCAGGCCCTTCTCAGTATAAGGAGGGCTTGCAATTTTCCAGTTTTCGTATTTTTGCCTCATGGTTGGGTGGTATGACCTGGCAAAAGGTGATAGTGCTTTGCTGCGCTCACCTGGTCGGGAAAGTAAGCGTGGCAGGGTCACGCTTCTTTAGAACCTCAGCCCTTTGCTGAGACTGCCCAAAGTCCAAAACGTCTTACGAAAGTCATCAGTCTTTGTGTAAGGATGTAAAATAATAAGAAGTATGAAGCAAGAGCAGGTAAGTGTAAAGCGAGGCAGCCTGAGGGTGGGGAAATTGCTCATGGTCAAGGAGGGCCTGGCGGGCAAAGTGCTGAGGATCTGCGTAGGCCTGCCCTCCGAGCAAATGCTTGGCACCGCCTCCCTCCTCTTGGAGCCAGGAGAACACCAGCGCATCGCGGGGAAGGTGATTGACTTTCGGGGAAATGAGATGGTGAGGGTGGTACACTTGCAAATAAAGCCTGAACAAGCACGAGAGGTGGCTTATCATGCCTAAGAAATACGCAAAACCTCCCATCGTAGAAGCAGTTTGTGAATTCAGACTGACCCCAGAGACACGATGGGACCTAACGGTGCCGGGGTTGCTGTATGAGAGGTTGAAAAAGGCCTTCCCTCAGAAAGAGCAACGGATGATTCAGCAGATGGAACTCACGCAAGGGCCGGAGGGATTACATCAGCAGACTCGCATGATTGAACTAATCATGTTCTGGACCGAAGATAAGAAGATACTCGTTCAAGTAGGTCCTCGTTTGCTCACGATCAATGTACTTAAACCCTATCCTCACTGGGATGGCTTTAAGCCTCGTATTGAGATGGCTTGGGAAAGCCTACAGGCTGCTATAGAGGTGCAGGGCCTGGAGCGCATAAGCTTGCATTATATCAATCACATTGAGTTGCCCGCGCAGGGTGTAGAATTGGCCGAATATTTTGAGTTTTATCCATCTATTGGTCAGAGGCTTCCTCAACAGATGGTAGCTTTCCTCACGGCTGTGGAGTTTTCTTATGCCGACGGCAGAGATCATTGCCGCGTGGGGTTTACTCGCATCCCAGCCTCGGGAGGCAGAAGCTTATTCAGGCTGGACATAGACTACTTCCTCGCACGACCAGGCGCTGTGAAACCGGTAGAAGCTCTCGCTTGGGTTGAGGAGGCTCACAGCCGAGTGGAAGAGGTTTTTGAAGGATGTATAACCGACAAGCTGAGGGAAATGTTTGAGGAGGTGTTGTGACATGTTAACCACTGTCTTCCTTTCCGGACCGCACTTGAAGACCTTTGTAACGGGATCGCCGTGGACAAGAGCTGAAGATAAACCTGAGTTCCCTGACATCTTAATCCTGTCTCGCGACCTCGTACAGAATTTCTGGCCGTCTTTGGTGGACGTGGCTTTTCCAGCACCTCAAAGGGGATCCAAATCGGTTGTAATAGATATCGAAGAGCTAATGGAGTGGCTGGCCCGAAGAGTACGGATTGAAAACCCTAACCTCATTAGAGAATATCTATCGCAGTTTACCGGGCTCTTGGATGTGATTCCAAAAGCGGTAAATGCCGCAAAGAAGCATTTTCCCGAAGCGCAGCTGGTTATAGATGTTTACCGAGACCCTGAAATCGCCGACTGCTACCTTGTCTTGTATATCAGACTGAAACACTACGATGATTCGGTCATTGAACGATTGGAGAAGGCGGAAGCGGAGTTCCTTAGCCACCTTGTGAGCAAAAGAGGGTGGATTCAGCTGACCACGGACTTTCGGGAGCCGGAGGGAGAAGATGCCCTTTGATTGGCGCGAGTACCTGAATTTAGCAAGGGAGCTTGCAGGTCTGCGAGGATCTGACTACTCGCAGGAGGCAGCGAAACGTTCCGCTGTCAGCCGAGCCTACTACGCCGCTTTCTGTTGGGCAAGGAACTACGCGGAGAAAAACCTGGGCTTTCAACCGGAGGGGAAGCCAAGCGATCATGCAAAATTGAGGGAGCATCTTCAAAAGAAAGGGTACCCGGATTTAGCTTCAGGCCTAAACAAGTTACGAGGGTGGCGAAATGCTTGTGACTATGATGATCAGGTCTCTCAGCTCCATCAGCAAGTTAGTTCCAGCATCAAGGTTGCCGATAAAATCATTCAAAAGTGCAAGTAATCATGCTCGTTGGCACCCGCCATCCTTCACTCCCCCTTTGTGGGGCCTATGAGGGAGGTCAACCGGTGTGTAAAGAAAGCCTCCCTATATCCCCTCCGCTGTTAGAGATAGCTTTGAGGCGGGCGTAAGCTTCCTCAAAGCACAAAGGGTCCCTAACGAAGGCGTGAACCACCTCTTCCCATCCCGAAGAGAGAAGTGAAAGCGCCCTCTACCGAGGGTACTGCCTTCACCAGTGAGAGAGTGGATGAGGCATATATTTTTTACCAGCTTAGGTGTATAGGCCTATTCTGTTAGCGGCCGGAGAGCCTGGTGAGAGGCTGGCTGCCAATCAGAGGCAAAAGCAGCCCCCACCTCAGTTTATCATTAGGGCCCGCACACCGTCCGCCGTCCTCAGACCCACCGCCTACAATTGAGACTCTGAACCGGGGCATTTGACTTTGGGATCAAAAAGGTACCGTTGAGATATGACAGCTGAGCCGCAGAACCCCCCACAGGTCCAACTCGCAGACCTGCTTAGGGACCTGCCAGAGGACAGGCTAGCAGCCCCGGTTAGAAGCCTACCAGAGGGGCAGCGGGAAGCCTTGGTCAGGCGCCTACCCAATGACCTACTTTGGCGCTTACCGGATGACCTGATTCGGAGTCTGCCCGATGACATGCTGCAGGACTTATTTCTTTGGCAAAGCATGCTTGATAAGGAGCGCCTGGAAGCCTTGTTTAGAAGCCTATCCGAGTCCCAGCTGAAGGAGCAGTTTTTGCGACTACCTAATGAACTTCTCAGGCTTTTACCCCGGGATCGGCTTACGGACCTACTTAGGAGCTTATCCATAGATGAGGTGAAAGACCTGCTTGGGCGCCTACGCAAGTATTATGATGATGATCCTCTTTCTGAAAGGCCGCTGGAGATCCTACTGTCAAGCCTATCTGAGGATCAGCTTAGGGAGCTGCTTGAGAGGCTGCCTGATGTTTGGCTCCTTGAGTTTCTTGATGTAAATGTAGAGCTGCGTAGAGAAGTGCTTAGGAATCTTTCTGACGAACGGCTCAGGGAGCTGATTGGAAGCCTATTGGAGGCCCCTCCTGAGGACTTACCATTCTGAGTTAGACGCACACACCGCAGGAGAGAAGCGTTGGCCATGACACAGCTGACTTATGAGTGACGTGTGGGATTTCTGCAAGTTATAGGCCTATTTTACTCTTTTTTAGAGCGATAGCTACGCGTTTTTGGGGCTAACTGCCCTCCTTTATGGTTTCCGTCCCCAACCCCTCCCAGAGCTTTCAGAGGCGCCCGCTCTTTTGCAACCCATCCCCCTCCTTGTCCGTATAAGTAGTGTTATGAAAAAGATAGCGTTCCTGCTGGTCCCCTTCTTAGGGGTTGCGCTCGCGAAAAGCGAGAAGATGATGGCGCAAGAAGGCGAGATGGTTCAGCTCTTCAAGGTGGATCCTCGGAAGAACTACCGAGTCAAGATGGCTAAGCAGTACTTTGGCGGTGGCGGTGGGCGCTGCCATAAGTGGAACCGCTTTTGTGGTCGGTAAAATTTTAGGCTCATGGTCGCTCGGTGCAGGCGGGCGGCCATGAGCTGCATTTCTAAACCCAGCGGCGGGGCTCAGTTAGGCGGTTTTCAATCGGATGCTCTTCACCGCAATGCTTATACTTAGCTCGGCTAGAAGATAGCTCTTCAGCAAGGGCTCTGGTAATTATGAAGGGGGGAGGTCTTAAAGCCAATGGCTTTTTCTACCTTCTTTATTGTGCGGATCAAAAAAGACATTTAGAGGGTTGCATGAGCGTCCTCAAGGACTAGAGGGTGCCTAACAGAGGTATGAACCACCTCTTCCCATCCCGAACAGAGCCCTGAAAGCGCCTTCTACCGAGGGTAGTGCTTCACCGGCGGGAGAGTAGGGGGGCCCGGTTTTTTTGTTTTAGTACCGCCCAAACTTCTCCTCACCCAAGCCCCTCTCGGTCCAAGGAAGGCTTGCAATCTTCCAGATTTCCGCATTTTTGTTCATGGCTTGCTGGTATAACCTGGCGGAAGGTAGTGATGCGCTGCCATATCCACCTGGTGGGCAAAGTAAGCGTGGCAGGGTTACGCTTTTTCAGAACGTCAGCCCTTTGCTGAGACTGCCCAAAGTCTAAAATGGCTCACGAAAGTCATCAGTTTCTGTGTAAAGATGTAAAATAGTATGGAGCAAGGGCAGGCAAGTGTAAAGCGAAGCAGCCTGAGCGTGGGGGAATCGCTCATGGTAAAGGAGGGCGTGGCGGGAAAAGGGCAGAGGCTCTGCACAGGCCTGACCTCCGAGCAAATGCTTGGCACCGCCTCCTTCCTCTTGGAGCCAAGGGAACACCAGCGCATCGCAGGGAAGGTGATTGACTCTCGGGGGAATGAGGTGGTGAGAGTGGTGAAACTTCAAACGGGAGGTATACCCTATGCCTATTCCTGAATCTCAACTGGAGAGGTGGTCTCATATAGGCGCAGTAAGGACTGCGCAACAAACGCATGAGTCTGTTCGAAATGCTCTGAAAGCCTACGATTGGCCAAGTGATGTGCAGTACGAGGTATATCTGCAGGGCTCTTACAAGAACAACACCAACATTCGTGGCGATAGCGATGTGGATATCGTAGTTCAACTAAACTCCACCTTCCTCACTAACCTCCCGGAAGATTGGAAGCGACATTTTGGATTCACATCAGCCACCTATGGCTGGAAGGCGTTTAGGAGGGATACGCTTAAAGCGCTTCGGAGTTACTATGGATACTCGGAGGTAAGCGAGGGGAAGAAAGCTCTAAAAGTTAATACCCGTTACCTTCCAGCGGATGTCGTCGTCTGCCTTCAATACCGTAAGTATCCAGATCGTCCTTGCAGGGAGGACGATTTTGTCGAAGGGATGGCCTTTCGGGTACCATTCGAGAACAGATGGGTAATCAATTATCCGAAGCTTCATTACGATAATGGTGTCAAGAAAAATCAAGATACTAACGGGCGATACAAGCCAACGGTACGTATGTTCAAGAATGCTCGCACTTACCTGATTGAAAGAAAAGTTATACCCGTCGACCTGGCACCTTCTTATTTCTTAGAATGCCTGCTTTACAATGTGCCCAAGGACAAGTTCAGCTCAAATTTACAAAGTACGTTTTGTAACGTGATCACTTGGCTTTGGCAAGCCGACTTCAGTCAATTCGTTTGTCAGAACGAACAACTTCCTCTTTTTGGGAATACTCCTGAGCAGTGGTCAGAAGATAAGGCGCGCCGCTTCTTAGAGGCAATGGTAAACCTCTGGGCAAATTGGCGGTAGAGAATATGCACCCTTATGCTATTGACTCAAAGGAAAGGCGAAATGTGGTACTGGGAATAGCCTTAGTGAGCGTAGGTTTGGCATATGGATTCCACTGGCTTATGTTACACATGAACATCCAAGCTCCATGGTGGGTGGAGCTTCCGTCTGTGCCGGGTATCGCAGGAGTCCTTTACGAGGCATTTGATAAGTGGTTATGGCGCTTGTTTAGGAAAATCGGCATTGTTAAGATTCCCGACATTCAAGGTCAGTGGGAGGTAGATGGCTATACCTCTTTTGAACAAAAAAGGTCATTTAAGGCAAAAGTAATCATAAGGCAAACATGGACTCGCATAAGCGTATATTTAGAAACGGAGCAGTCCATCTCTCGGAGTTTAGCTGCGTCTCTATCGTTCAATCAGCCGGAGGGGGCTGTTCTCATCTATCACTATCTCAATGAGCCTAAGCCAAATGCAATGAAAACTATGCATGTCCACAAAGGCACAGCTGTGCTGAGACTGAAAAATGATGAGTTTATGGAAGGAGAGTATTACACTGGTCGCGATCGTCAAAACTATGGGGGTCTCACCTTGAGGAGAGTAAGTAAAACTTGTAGATAACCCCATCCTCCACTCCCCCTTTTGCGGGGCCTATGAGGACTTCAACCAGTGTGTAAAGGAAAGCCTCCCTCCACTGACTACTAACTATCCTCTACTTGGCAGAGGGTAACTCCCCAGCTGGCTGCACTTCCTTGCGCCTTACATGTTATCTTTGTACATGGCAATAGATATACGGGTGCCGAAGGCCGCACTCAAGAGCCGGGCCTCAGAGAAGGCCGCCCTCAAGGGCATGAGGCCGCCAGCGGGTGAAGAAGAAGAGAAACCTTAGCAAGCTTAGGCAAAGGAGAAAAACCTCTGCCCAGTGAAAATAGACTATATAAGTAACTGAACTCAAAATGGAAGAGGCAAATATGTCGCAATCGGAGGCAAAAACTGGCACAGCGCAACCCGAACAACAAACTCATGTAACGTCATCCCAAGAAAAAGCCGCCCCATCGCTGGAGAAGTTTCAAGACTTACTAAGACAACTTTTTCAAATTGAGGCGGCTGACCTGGACTTTGGCATCTACCGCATCATGAACGCAAAGCGCGAAGAGATCATGCGGTTTCTCAATGATGAACTTCTTCCGCAGGTGCGTGAGTGCTTGGGCCTTTACGAGCGCGAAAGCCGCGCGGTACTCCGGGCTGAACTGGAGAAGGCCAAGGAACAAGCTAAGGCTCTCGGCTTCCAGGATCCAGCCCAGGCGCCAAAGGTCAAGGAACTCCAGGAGCGTTACAACGCCGCTTTTGATATTGAGGCGGCGGAAAACGAAGTTTTCTCCCACCTCTACAACTTCTTCCGCCGCTATTACAGCGAGGGCGACTTTATCTCCCAGCGCCGCTACAAAGAGGGCTACGAAAAAGGCGCCTACGCCATCCCCTACAACGGCGAGGAGGTCAAGCTCTACTGGGCTAACTACGACCAGTACTACATCAAGACGAGCGAGTACCTACGCAACTACACCTTCAAGCTGCCTTCCGGCAAACGGGTCCACTTCAAACTGGTCGAGGCGGACACGGAAAAAGACAACAACCGCCCGCAAAACGGTAAGGAACGCCGCTTCATCCTCTCTGAAAAACAACCGTTGGCAGAAGAAAACGGCGAACTGGTCATCCGCTTTGAGTACCGGTCCGACCCGCAGAAACGTAAGCAGGCTGACCTGAACGCCGAGGCCGTGAAGCGAATTGGCTCCATGATTATTAATGGTTCGCGACGTCTCCGAAAAGACTGGTTATTCCTGCTGAAAAAGCCGCCAACCGAGAAGAACCTAAACCCCAGGCTCCTAAAGGAGCACCTCACGGACTACACCGCGCGGACTACCTCCGACCACTTCATCCTCAACGTCAATACCGCGAAGCGAACTTACTCTATGATTACTAACTCGCCAGTTCTCCGGGAGGACTGGCTATTCCTGCTGAAAAAGCTGCCAACAGAGAAGAACCCCAACCGCACGCTCCTGGAGAAGTACCTTGCAGACTATACCGCACGGAATACCTTTGACTACTTCATCCACAAGGACTTGGGCGGCTTCCTGCGCCAAGAGCTCGACTTCTACATCAAAAATGAGGTCATGCACCTGGATGACATTGAAAACGAGACTGCCCCGCGTGTGGAGCAGTATCTCTCCAAGATCAAGGCTATCCGCCGGATTGCCCACAAGATCATTGATTTTCTGGCGCAGCTGGAGAACTTCCAGAAAAAACTCTGGCTCAAGAAGAAGTTCGTGGTGGAGACGCAGTACTGCGTCACGCTCGACCGCGTGCCGGAAGAACTCTACCCCGAGATCGCCGCGAATGATGAACAGCGCAAGGAGTGGGTGCGGCTCTTCGCTATCAACGAGCTCCAGGGCGACCTGACAAAGCCTGGATATTCAGAGCCGCTTACAGTGGAATTCCTCAAGGCCAACCCCTACCTCGTGCTGGACACCCGCCACTTCAGCGAGGAGTTCAAGCGGCGGCTGCTGGCCTCCTTTGACGATCTGGATGAGCAGTGCGACGGCCTCCTCATCCACAGCGAGAACTTCCAGGCGCTGAATCTGCTCTTGGAGCGGTATAGGGGGCAGGTGAAGTGCATTTACATAGACCCGCCTTACAATACCGGCAACGACCAGTTCATATATAAGGACAATTACCAACACTCTAGCTGGCTATCAATGATGGCAGATCGCTTGGCATTGATGGCGGATTTTCTGCGTGATGATGGCGTACTCTTTGTGAGCATCGACGAAAATGAACGTGATCATCTAAGGATTCTTGCGGAAGGCGTCCTTGGCAAAGAGTGTTATCTAAATACCTTCGTTTGGATCAACAACCTCAAAGGCCGACAGATATCGGGGCGGGGTGCAGCTAGGACGCACGAGTATGTGCTTACATTCGGTAGAAAGGGCGTTGGGACTTTTATCGCGCCCGTTAAGAAGTTCAAGGATATCATGCCAAGTGCCTACAAAGGCTTTGACTATGAAACGAAAGAAGACGCTGTCGGGTCCTACGTGCTCAAGAATGAGCTTTACAATACAAACTCAAAGTTCAATGAAGAGACACGGCCCAACCTTGTATTCAACATTCACTATAACTTCGCTACTGGCGAGATCAGGTTTTCAGACGTGGATGAGGATATTGAGTTTGAGGGGTTTGTAAAAATCCCTCCAAAGAAAAATAATGATGGGACTCACAAATACCATGCCTGGCGATGGGGAAAGGAGAAGATACAAAGAAACAAAGACGACCTAGAGTTCATCCAAACAGAAGATGGTGTGAAGATTTACACAAAGGTTAGAGGCTTCGAAACCACGACGCTGAAGGATATACTTACTGACATTAGCACCAGTGAAGGGGGAAAGGAACTCTCTCATTTATTCGGAGATGTGGCATTCCCGAACTATCCTAAGCCAGTGGTACTAGTGGAGGTATTCGCAGGCCAGGCTGGTGATGAAGACTTGATTGCAGACTTCTTCGCTGGCTCCGGCACCACCGCCCACGCGGTCATCAACCTCAACCGCGAGGATGGCGGCAAGCGCAAGTATATCCTGGCGGAGATGGGCGAGTACTTTGACACGGTGCTGGTGCCCCGCATCAAGAAGGTGGTCTATTCCAAGGACTGGAAAGACGGCAAGCCCGTCTCCCGCGAGGGCATCAGTCATATGTTCAAATACATCCGCCTTGAGTCCTACGAGGACACGCTCAACAACCTGGAACTCAAGCGCACTGAGCAACAGAATAAGGTACTTTTCCCCGATGATCCCAAAGAGTACTCTGAGAGAAAATCTTTCCGCGAGGACTACATACTCCACTACATGCTGGACGTGGAAAGCCGGGGGAATCCGTCGCTGCTGAACCTCGATCGCTTTGAGGATCCCTTTAGCTACGAGCTCAACATCGCCACTGGTACCGTCGGAGAGATTAGGCCCACGGTCGTGGACCTCGTTGAGACCTTCAACTATCTCATTGGCCTGCGGGTGAAGACCATCCGCTACATGGACGGCGTGTGCGTGGTTACAGGCACAAACCCGCAGGGCGAACGCGTGCTCATCCTGTGGCGCAACACCAAGGAAATGGACAACGACAAGCTGGACGAATGGTTCAGGAAGCAAGGCTACCACACTAAGGGCCAGGAGTTTGACTTGATCTACGTGAATGGCGACAACAATCTGGAGAACCTCAAGGAGTCTGACCAAACCTGGAAGGTCTGGCTCATTGAGGAAGAATTTCTGCGACGCATGTTTGATGTGAAGGACCTATAGAAGATGGCCCGATGCAAACAGCACCTATCCACAAGGAGCAGGAAGGCCCCGTGTCAATGGCCGGCATTCATGTGCGTATGTGGGCAGTCCATCTTAACGACAGACGTTAACTATGGAAGATCGGAATGTCCAGGGTTGTGGAAGATGCAATCACACCAAAATAATATGGGGAAACGGTTATGAAGGTATGTTACGTGGACGAAAGTGGGAACGATAAGAATGACCCATGCCTGGTGATGGTTGGGATTGTCGTAGATGCCTACCGACTCAATCGGACCCGAGAGGAACTGGGGGAGATCTTTGATGACATACAACAGCAGGTCCGGGAGAGTCTGAAGGAGAGTCAGAAGAAGTTCAATCTGAAGGAGTTCAAAGCGTCGAAGGCGATCTTTGGCCGCGGCAGGTGGCGTGAGGTAGACCCCGAGATGCGCCAGCGCATCACCAGATTTCTCTGTAACTGGGTAGTAGAACGCAAGCATCACATTGTTCTCGCGGCAATTGATCGGGAGCGATTTGAGCAGTCCGATAGCATCCGGTTCCCAGAGGTGGCTAATGATCCGTGGTTGGCGTGTAGTCTCCACATTGCTCTACAGATTCAAAAATATCACCAAGGCAAGAAAAAGAACAAAGGTCGCACGTTCCTATTCATCGACGAGAATAAGCAGAAAGCCGACAAATTGAGTGAACTGCTCTTTGAACCGCCTGCGTGGACTGATCCCTATTATAGACGTCGTAAGAACCAGGCACGTCTGGATCAGCTGATTGACAGCTCATTTGCGGTTAAGTCCCATCACGCAGGACTTGTCCAAGTGGCAGACCTGTATGCCCTGATCCTACGGCGGTACGCTGAGCTTCACGAATACAAGCGTTCCGAGGAATTTGAAGGCGAGAAGTCTCTGATCGACGAATGTGCCAGAATCCTCGCGAGCCGGATGCTACCGAAGGCGACGCGCTGGCCGGAAAAGACAGATGCACCGTGCAGCAAGTGGTACAACGATATTGCGCCGGAATCACTGCGGGCATTGGGTAGCTGAGATGACCATGAGCGATAAACCTCGCTCTATCAAACGCGCGTTTCCTTTGAAGCCAGCCTCGAGGTATTCAGTCCGTAAGAGGCAGCTGCGCTTGTATAAGGTCGGACTCTTTCAGTACGATACTGAGAAACCCTACGTAGAGAAGATATAGATATGCCCCGACGAAAGAATAGACAGAATCGAGAAACAATGCCTGCGGCACAGCCCCTGCGCTTTGAAGAGCGGCTGGTGCTTAACCAGTGGCTACTTGGCCTTTTCGGCGTGTCCAAATTTGAGGACCTTGCCGACAAGCTGAAAGCGCCGGAGTTGGAGGGTTTCTACGAGAACAACGTTACTCGCTTCTACCACGCCCTTTGTCTCTATATCCAGCCGAAGCAGCGGCCGAATCTTCCTGATAACCAGCTTTTGGCCTACGATGAGAACATCGTGCGCCATTGGAAGCATATCACGGAGCGGCGGAACCGCGGAGGACCGTTTCTTTATCCGAAGTACTTCCAGTACCTCGCCTTGCTTTTCACGGAAATCTACCTTGACCGGTACTTCCGCGACCCGGCAGGGTTGCTTGCGGAGCTCAACGCCCGCGTGGAGATCTTCAACGCCAAAGCGCCGGAGGCGAGCCGCATTGAGCCCTATACGAGGCAGGACCTGAACAAGCTGGCCTTCTGGATGGCGACTGGCAGCGGCAAGACCCTACTCATGCACATCAACATCCTCCAGTACCTGCACTACTTGGAGGTACATAAGCGTCAGCGTGAGCTCAATCGGATCATCCTGCTCACGCCGAACGAGGGGCTCTCGTACCAGCATTTGGAAGAGTTCCGGCTTTCGGGCATCCCCGCCGAGCTCTTTTCAAAGGAGGGGCGGATGCTCTTTACCGGCCGCGTCGTGGAGATCATTGACATCCACAAGCTGCGTGACGAGATGGGCGAGAAGACCGTGGCCGTGGAGGCATTTGAAGGGAATAACCTGGTTCTGGTGGACGAAGGCCATCGCGGTACCAGCGGCGCCGAGATAGGTGCCTGGATGCAGAAGCGGAACCAACTCTGCGAGAACGGCTTTTCGTTTGAGTACTCGGCAACTTTCGGCCAAGCGATGAAGGCCAGCGACAATCGCACCTTAGAGCAGACCTATGCCAAGTGCATCCTCTTTGACTACTCCTACAAGTACTTCTACAGAGATGGTTACGGCAAGGACTACCGCATCCTGAATTTGAACGATGATAAAGACGAAAGGGTTTGGCGACGGTATTTGACCGCCTGTCTGCTCTCGTTTTATCAGCAACTCAAGCTTTACCTGGACAAGCGTGAGGAGTTCCGCCCTTTCTTGATTGAGCGTCCCCTCTTAGTCTTTGTTGGCGGTAGCGTCAACGCAGTGCGCACAAAACAGAAGCAGGAGGTGTCGGACGTCGTGGACATCCTTTTGTTCCTATCGTGGTTTGTTCAGAAGCCTGATGAGAGCATTCCATTCATTGAGCAACTGCTGGAGGGGCGCTCTGGACTGCTTGATGCCCAAAACCGGGACATCTTCGCCGGAGCATTTCAGTATCTGAATACGCTTGGTCTCGAGCCCAAAGATGTCTTTAACGACATTCTGCGTGTGGTGTTCAACGTTGAAGCCGCGCCTGCTAAGCTTCATGTTGTGAACCTCAAGAGCACAGACGGCGAAATTGCACTTCGTCTCGGCAATAACGAGCGCTTTGGCGTGATCAATGTGGGCGATGCCTCTAAACTCTGCAAGCTGTGCGAAAAACATCAAGAGCTTGTGGTCACAGATGACGTTTTCTCCGACTCGCTGTTCCGCACCTTGAATGATGAGTCGTCCAAGATCAACATTCTTATCGGCTCCAAGAAGTTCACGGAGGGTTGGTCAAGTTGGCGGGTCAGTACCATGGGCCTGATGAACGTGGGCCGCAAAGAAGGCCCGCAGATCATTCAGCTCTTTGGTCGCGGCGTCCGGCTGAAGGGTAAGGACTTTTCGCTCAAGCGCAGCCGGCGGCTGGAAGGTGTCGCCGCGCCCAAGAACATTGAGACGCTGGAAACGCTCAACATCTTCGGCGTTCGCGCCGACTACATGCGCCAGTTTAAGGAGTATCTCGAAGAAGAAGGTCTGCCGAAGAACGAGGACCGGATCGAGTTCGTGCTTCCCGTGATTAAGAACCTGGGGAGCAAGAAGTTGAAGATGGTCCGCCTTCGGGAAGGCATCAATTTCAGGAAGGACGGGCCGAAACCCACTCTGGGCCAGCCATGCGGGTATCTAATCCGACATCCTGTGGTCTTGGACTGGTATCCCAGGCTGGAGGTCTTAGCCAGCGGCACCGGGCGGACGAACGGACAGGCTGCGGAGCGGGATCAGTGCTACTTCGAGGAGGCTCATCTGGCGTTCCTGGATTTTGACGCCATCTACTTTGAACTTCAGCAGTTCAAGAGCGAGCGCGGCTGGCACAACCTCAATTTGCCGCGCAACAGCTTAGAAACTCTCCTGGGACGTAAAGACTGGTACAAACTCTTCATTCCCAAGGAGGAGATGGAGTTCCGATCGTTCCAGCAGGTTGTCCGCTGGCAGGAGATCGCAGTGGCCCTCTTGAAGAAGTACTTGGAGCGCTATTACAAGTTCAAGAAACAGGAGTTTGAGGGTAGCCACCTGGAGTACCGCGAGCTATCCGAGGACGATCCCAACTTCATTCATGAGTACCGCCTGCTCATTGAGCAGTCGCGGGAGGACATCGTCAAGAAGCTGAAGGAGATCAAGGGGCTGATCGAAAGCGGAAGTCTCCAAGAAGCAGAGTTCTCCAAATTGGCTTTTGAACAGGACTCGTTTAGGTCCATCGCTTTTACCGGTCATCTTTACCAGCCGCTCATCTATGTCGGCAACGACGTAGTCGAGGTCAAGCCTGTGGTGCTGGAGAATGAGGGCGAGCGCGACTTTGTGCTGGACCTGCGGGAGTTCTGCGAGTCGAGTGAGGGCAAGGAGTTCCTCAATGGCAAGGAGCTCTACCTTCTCCGCAACCTGAGTCGGGGGCGTGGCATCGGCTTCTTTGAAGCGGGTAACTTCTACCCCGATTTCATCCTCTGGCTGCTGGTCGGTAACCGCCAGTACGTGAGCTTCATCGACCCCAAGGGGCTACGGAATCTGGAAGGCCCGGAAGATCCGAAAATCCAGTTCCACCAGACGATCAAAGACTTGGAGCGTCAACTGGGTGATGCGACAGTTATCCTGAATTCATTCATCATTTCTAGCACCCCTCTGAGCCAGGTCAAATGGTGGAATGGGGGCATGAGCGAGGGAGAATTCGAGACACGGAACGTTCTTTACCAGGATGACCGAGGCGCCTACATTAGGAAGCTTCTGAACAAAATATTAGAGCAGGCCAAAGAGGAAAATCAGACTGCCAATAGATAGCAGAAGGTCTGCGGACCTAATGCCAATCCCAGCGCTATAAGGTTTGCTTACAGGTCTTGCCGACAGGCTTTGGAAGATTTGACCCACCATTCGGGGCGTGCCGTAGGTGAGAAGGTGTCGTCCTAAGTATCTTATATCTGAATGGCAGCGCCAAACCGAAGGTCGACGCCGGATTGCCTTCTGTATTAGGTGTTTCCTGGTCTTTACAAACTACCCTACGAAACATGTGCCTGCTCTTTTGCAACCCATCCGCCTCCTTGTCCGTATAAGTAGTGTTATGAGAAAGATAGCGTTCCTGCTGGTCCCCTTCTTAGGGGTTGCGCTTGCGAAAAGCGAGAAGATGATGGCGCGAAAGAGCGAGATGATTCAGCTTGTCAAGCTGGATCCTCGGAAGAACTACCGAGTCAAGATGGCTAAGCAGTACTTTGGAGGTGGCGGCGGGCGTTGCCATAAGTGGAACCGCTTTTGTGGTCGGTAAAGGAAAGCGGGAGAAGTTGAGATTTTAGGCTCGTGGTCGCTCGACTTTGTCGGGCGGCCATGTGCTGTATTTCTAAAGCCAGCGAGGGGAGGTAGTTAGGCGGTTTTCAATCGGATGCCCTTCACCGCAATGCTTATACCATTTTGAGGCTAAGGCTTTCTTAATGTGAAGAGGGGACGAGCGCGCCCACCCAAAAATAAAGTTTATAATGGGAAATGGTATTAGTGTGAAGAGGGGATGGCCGCCGCCAGCCGAAGGCGGGCGGCGGCCCTACAAACTACCACTGATTCGCATTTCTTTGCATCAAATTTGGTATGTCAGGCTTCTCTCATTTTTGCCCTTTGCGCTTTTTACTCTCTTTTGGGGCTTTGGGGGGTTCGGGAGGTTTCACTGTTGAGAGCGAATCCAGCAGGAGGCCTGCTGCAGCTTTGATTTCTGAGCTGGGTGCGGTCTGTTGGAGATTTTCTAAGAGTTTTCGGGCTGAAGTGTATTTCTGCTCGGCGAGGAATATGCGAGCCAGAATCAGGTAGGAGTTCGCTCGGGGGATGGGGTAGCCAGCATACTCATCGCGCAAGCGATAAATGGCCTCGCGGGCTTTGGCAAAGTCGCTTTTTTCGTAGTACAAGCGGGCCATGTGATAGAGGGCTTCGGCGGCCCACTTATTTTTGTCCAGTGTGGGCACTAAGGCCAGATAAAAGAGGGCGGAGTCTGGAGAGCCCCGCTTTTCGTGGGCGAGGGCTAGCTGAATCCAGGCTTGCTGGCGGGAAGAGGTGGGCAAAAGGGTGTCGCTAAGCAGTTTATGCAGGAGGGGGATAACCGTATCGGCCCGGCCCACCTGCGTGGCTAAGCTGCTCCAGTTTAGAAGGGCCTGATAATAGGCGAAGCCAGCGGCTGGGAGGCGCACGAGGAGGCTCTCCTGATAGGCAAGGGCTTTGGAGGTTTCGCCCCGGGCCTGCGCTAAAAGGATGAGCTGCGTAAGCGCTCGCTGAGCGAAGTTCGGGTCCTGAATCAGATTTTCATAGCGCTGGATAGCTCCCATCGTATCGCCGGTCATTTCTAAGGCGAAGGCTTCCCACCAGCGGGCCTCAGTCAAAATCGGCAGTTCAGCCTGGATACGTCGAGCCTCACGTAGAAGCATTTCCCAGCGCTTCTCTGCCGCTAAGGCTAACAGCTGTTCTCGCTCAAAGTTCAGCCTTGTAGGCCCTTCTGGGGGGAGCTTTCTGAGAAAATCCCGATAAATCTGGTTGTAATCTTCGGGGGATAAGGCTTCGCGTAAGCCTTCTAATGCCAGGCGGGCGGCCTCCGGATGGTCAGCATGCTGCTCCAAGACGGATTGGAGGTAAGGTACGCCTTGTTTGGGAGAGCCCTCCTCTATGAGGGCTAAGCCGAGCCGAGCCTTAGCTAAGGGCACCAGGGGCGAGTTAGGAAAAGTGCGCAGGAGCCTTTCGGTAGCTTCTCGGGTGCAGGAGGGCTTATTTAGCCATTCTGCGCAGAGTTCTGCGTGCAGAAGCAAGAGTTTATCGGCGCCTGGGATTTCTTTAGGGCTGCTTTCCAAAAGTGCTTCAGCCTCCTTGTAGCGCTCCAACCGCATCAGACACAGCGCTGCATAGTAGTAAGCCTGAATTTCGTGCGCATCTACGCTGAGGACTTTTCGGAAGAGTTCTAAGGCTTGGGGATATTGCTTTTGCAGGAAGTAGGCGCTGGCGGCGAGGAAGGTGGCGGTTTTTCCGGTGGGGTGGGAGAGGGGGTAGCGGGTGCGGAGGGCTTCGGTGAGGCGTAGGGCTTCGGCGGCCTTGTTTTGTTGGAGGAGGGTCCAGCTGAGGTAGAGGGTAGCTAAATCTTTTTGAGGGTGTTTTTCGGCGGCGGGGTGGCGTAGGAAGGCGCGATAGGCCTCTTCGGCCCGAGGGAAGTTATTTTGACGGTAATAGGTTTCAGCCAGCCAGAGGAGAGCCGTGGGGGTATGCGGGCCAGGCAAGGCCGCCGCCGCAGAAAAAGCCTCCGAGGCTGCGGCAAGGTCCCCCTTCTGCCAGTGCGAAAGCCCCCATAATATCCATGCGCGCTGCTGCGCCTCTATGAAGCGATTATCGGTCTCTTTCCCTAAGGTCCGCAAGGCCTCTGCATAGTCTCCTTTCAAGATTTGGAAGTTGGCCAGCATCAGCTGGGCTTCTTGTTTTTTTTCGGGGGGGAGAGGGAGTTTGAGGTAGGTGGTGAGGGCGGTGATGCCGGCATCGGTATCTTGTAGGTGCCAGGCGGTTTGGGCTAAAAGCCAGAGGACTTCGTCGCGGGGGGGTCCGGGGCGGGAAGCGGCGGTCTTTGCCCAGAGGAGGGCTTCCTCCCAGCGCTGCTGCTGAGCGTATGCATAAGATAGTCCGTAGGCTACCCATCCCCCTAAGCTATCCTCCCGGTCAGTCAGAGGTTCCCATGCGGCCAGGGCTTTGTTCCAGGCTTTTTGGCGGGCGGCACATACCCCTATCCACCATTGCACTAAGGGCTTACCTTGGGCGGGCGTGATTTGAGCGGCTTTTTCGCAGAGGCCGCCCTGCGCCAGCGTTATCGCTACATACGGCCAGAGCGTATCCCCATACCAAGGCCCCGGCTCCATAGTCATCCATCGTTCTACCATCTCTGCCAGTCGTTCATACGCTTTGAGCTGACCCAAACTATACGCCAGCCACAAGGGCGCCGCCAACCGATACGGAGCCCGCGTCTGAACCGCCTCAAAAAAGGCCGCCGCCCGCCCAAAATCCCCCTGCTCATATGCTATCACACCCAAATAAAAGTTAGCCGCATCGTGGTAAGGCCCCACTCGCTCCGTCAAAGGATACAAATGCTGAATCGCTAATGCCTTATCGCCTTCCCTGTAAGCGGCATATCCAATCAGAAACCGCGCCTCCTCTTGGAGGGCCCGAGGAAGGGCCGGCACCTCCAGCTCCCGCCTTAGCCGCAAAACCTCCCCATATCGCCCCCGCAAAAAAGCATACTTGACCGCATGATAACGGGCTAAGTCGCTCTTGTACGAAGGGTCATGAGTCCGCGCATAGTCTTCCAAAAATCCTTCACTGCCCTCTCGCAAAAGGTCATAGCGGCTGTAGTTTTCCCACCACTGGGGTAGGTCAGAGGGAGGTAAAGTCGGCGTGAAACTGGGATAATGGTCTAAATAGCTCCTGGCAAAAGCCCCAGCGGCGCTGAAAGCCCCATGGTCCATGGCTTCAGCCGCCTGGTAAAAAGCGTTTTCGCTCCACCAACGCAGGGGCAGGTTCTGGGCACTAAGCCAAATCCCCCAAATCAGTAAAAACCGCCTTGTCATTCTATCTGGGCCCTTTCCCAAGGCTATGTCTGAACATCCGAGCTGCCGGAGGCAAGGGGATTTTCGCCGAGCTCTTTACTAAGGGCCTGAACCGCCCGTATGAAAGCTTCTCCCCGCTCCTGGTAGCTATTATACCAGTCAAAGCTGGCACAGGCAGGCGAAAGAAGAACTATATCTCCGGGTTTGGCAACTCTATGTGCTATGCGCACCGCCTCCTCCATGGAATAAGCCCGATACATCTGCGGCACAATATCCTTAAAGGCCTCCTCCAACCGATAAACCTCGTCTCCAATCAGGATGATGGCTTTTACATGGGCTTCCACCAATCCTCGCAAAGGTCCGTAGTCGTTTCCCTTGTCTTTCCCCCCTGCAATCCACACAATAGGCGCCTGGAAGCTGTCCAATGCATACCAAGCGGATTCCACGCTCGTGCTCTTGGAGTCATTGATGTAAAACACCCCTCCAATCGTAGCTACGGGCTCTAAGCGGTGAGGGAGCTTCTGCAAGGTCTGAAGGCCCCGCTGAAGGTCTTTGCGCCGCAGATTAAGAAGATTGGCCCCAATAGCGGCTGCTAAGCTGTTTTTGCGCTCTGGCGTCGCATCTAACGGCGTCCCTTCATAGGACACCTCGTACCGATGATAATCCTCTGGCTTTTTCATATCGCAAATGAGTTTGTTGTTTTCAATCCAGGCGTGGCAAGGCGGCCGATAAGTCAGCCGATAAATCCACTTTTGAGCTTTTATGACTCGCTCACTTAGAGCTTTTTCCAGAAGCCAGCTATCCCCATCGTAAATGAGGTGGTCTTCTGGGCCCATTCGCTCTACAAACTGGAGCTTGGCGGATAGGTAGTTTTCCAGCGAGCCGTGCCAGTCCAGGTGGTTGGGGGAGAGGTTGGTGAGGATGGCGATGGAGGGCTTTATAGTGGGGGCATCCCAGAGCTGAAAGGAGCTGGCTTCTACTACGAAGTGGGTGGCCTCGGGATGTTCTAAGAGAGCTAAGCAGAAACTGTAACCGATGTTGCCGGCGGCTATGGCGGCATAACCCCCCGTGCGCAAAATATGGGTCAGGAAAGCCGTGGTGCTACTTTTTCCTACGGTCCCTGTGATGAGAATGAGCGTCTTTTCGGCGGGGAAGTGCCGCCATCCCCACTCCAAATCCGAAATCACTTCTTTGCCGGCTTTTAAGAGGGCTTGCAGGGTGGGATTTGTGGGCGGAATGCCGGGGCTACGCACGATGACGTCACATGTCCGTAGATGCGGTAAAGGGTCAGAAGTAACCTCCCAGGAGAGGCCAGCCTCGGAGAGCATGCGGGCATAATCGCGCGGCGGGGGCATCCCCAAAGCTTCCAGAAAGGAGGAAGAGACTCTGGGGCCTCCTCCGGGGGGGAGGCTGGCTGGGGGCTTATCACTTACCAAGACCACTTCATAGCCTTTGGCCGCACTCAGGAGAGCCGCTCCCACACCGCTTTCACCCAATCCCCATATACCCACTCGCATACTCATCGCAGTTTTAGGGTGATAAAGGCTAAGGCATTCAGAAGCATAGCTACAATCCAAAAGCGAATGACTACTTTGACCTCATGCCACCCCAAAAGCTCATAATGGTGGTGCAGGGGCGCCATGCGAAAAACCCGCCGCCCCTCACCATAACGGCGCTTCGTATAGCGGAAATACGCCACTTGAATCATGACCGACAGCGTCTCCGCAAACGAAATCCCCGCAATCAAGGGTAGGAGCAGTTCTTTCTTGATGAGGAGGCTGACGGCGCCCATGAGCCCCCCTACCATGAGGCTCCCCGTATCGCCCATGAAGATTTGAGCAGGGTAAGCGTTGTACCAGAGAAAAGCTAGCAAAGCTCCCACTATGGCTCCACAAACAATGGTTACTTCGCTGGCATGGGGTAAGTACAATATCTCAAAGTAGTCGGCCCAGCGCTTATTGCTGGAAAAGTAGGCAAAGGCCCCTAAGCTCACAAAGCTAATAGCCCCTACCCCCGCCGCCAAGCCATCTAATCCGTCAGTGAGATTATAGGCATTGCTAGTAGCGGTGATGATGAAGAGAATCACCATCCCGTACAAGAGGGTTTGGAGCCAGAGGGGACTATCATCGCTTCCTATGCGGGCATACTCCAAAAGCTGGCGTTTGAGGAAAGGAAGGTTAGTTTGAGTGAGGGTTTGGGGGCGGCTTTCGCCAAAGAGGGCTTGGGCCACGGCCAGCCGCTCCGAAGGAGAAACATACAACCTTACCACATCCTCTCCCCGCAAAACCTTATAATAAGCTGGAGCCGTGGCCTCTGTGTAAGAACGATACTTAAAGGCTCGCAACGTAAAAGGTGTCTCCTCAACAGAAAGTAGCCGGTCACCCCGCCGAAAACCCGCTTCCTTCAAAGGCGCACTAAGCCGAATCCGACCATCTTCTTGTACCCGAGGGGCAGTGCTATAAAACTCAGGCCGCGTAACCATGATAAGCCATAGCAGGAAGGCCCCTCCTATCTGCCCATACAGTTTCACCCGAGCAGGAAGGCCGCTTTTGGAGCGCCGCAGCTTTAGATAGTCATCTACCCAGCCAATAAGCCCCAGCCACAACGCCAAAATGACCAGCGCTATGAGATACGCATTGCTCCATTCGCCCCACAGAAGAAGGCCCCCAAGAAAAGCAAACAAGATGAGAAGCCCTCCCATGGTGGGGGTTCCTTTTTTGGAGGCGTGGGAGCTGGGCCCTTCTACCCGAATCACCTCCCCAAAAGCCTTTCGCCGTAAAAACTGAATGAGCTTCGGCCCTATGAGCCATCCCAAAAAACCTGCTGTTAGCGCTGCCGCTATGCTCCTAAAGCTCAAATAATACGCCAGCCCCGCCCCAGGAAAGTTATAAACCGCATCCAAATACTTCAAAAGCTCGGTAATCATGAGGAGAGTTCGGCCATTTGAAGAAGGATTTCCTGGTCGCTGTGGGGATAACGGACTCCTTGTATTTCCTGGTAGTTTTCGTGGCCTTTGCCGAGGACGGCAATGATGCTGTGAGGGGGAGAGGCTTGCACTGCGCGGAAAATCGCTTCCCGGCGGTCTAATTCTTTGAAGATTTTTTCTCGCAGGTGGGCGGGAAGGGGGCGGTACATTTCGTCCAGAATGGTATTGGGGTCTTCGTAGCGGGGGTTATCGGTGGTTAGCCAGACGAGGTCGGCGTGGAGGGCGGCGGCATGAGCCATGAGGGGGCGCTTAGCGGTATCGCGGTTGCCCCCAGCCCCTAAAACCGCTACCAGCTGGCCTCCAGGCGGAACTAAACCCCTCAGGACCCGCAGGACTTTCTCCACAGCATCGGGCGTGTGCGCATAATCCACGATTCCCGTGCGGCCTTCGGGGAGGGGAATAGCTTCCATGCGGCCAGGAACACACCGCAGCTCCGACAGCCCCTGCGCATAAAACCGCCCTAACTCCACCCACTGACTGGCTGATTCCCCCGGCTTCTCGGCTAAGATGGCTCCACCCCACGCCGCTAAAAGGTTCTCTAACTGAAAATCCCCCAAAATCCCCACATGAATGGGAGGAAATTCCTCCGCTATGGGCATCCCCTGCATGGGTGAGAGCCGCAACCGAAAGTTCATCCCCCACACCCCCGCCTCTATGAGCGTGCCCTGAAAGTCCGCCGGCTGCCGCCGACTATAGCCATATCGCCGAGCACGGGTATTTTGGAGCATGAAGAGCCCATGCCGATCGTCTAAGTTTGTCAAAGCGAAACTGCGTTCAGAAAGTCCATCAAAGAGGCGCTTTTTCGCATCGCGGTAGGCTGTGAAAGTGCCATGATAGTCTAAGTGGTCATGCGTGAGGTTAGTGAAGATGGCCCCTATGAAGGGCACTGCTGCGGTTCGGTGCTGGTCCAAAGCGATGGAACTTACTTCCATGGCTACATGCGTGATGCCCTTAGCTACGAACTGAGCAAAAAGCTGATGGAGGGTGTAGCTATCGGGAGTGGTGAGGGTGGCGGGGAGGGTTTCGCCATCGGCCTTGCAAAAGACTGTGCCGATAAGCCCCGCTTTATAGCCGGCTTTCTGCCAAAGCTGATAGAGGTAATAGGTAGTGGAGCTTTTGCCGTTAGTGCCTGTTACGCCGATGATGTTGAGCTGCCGAGCGGGATGACCAAACCACGCACTACAGAGGTGGCTATAGGCCAAACGGGCATTAGGAACAACGATAACGGGCACAGAGGAAGGAGGAGAAACGGGTTTTTCAACGAGGAGCGCGGCGGCCCCCCGCTCTATCGCCTCTGCAATAAACTCATGCCCGTCTGCCGATTTCCCCTGCCAGGCAATAAAGAGAAACCCCGGCTGAACCGCCCGACTATCCGCCGTCAAACCCGTAATCTGTACATCTTCGGATGGAAGGTGCTCGGGGTTTATTCCCGGCACCTCCAAAAGCAAACTACGAAGGGAGCGCATACCCCAAACGAAGTCGGATTTGCCTTCGGTCAATGGGAACGTAAGATACCACCATGGGGCCGTGGCCTTCCCAGGTGGCGGTGTAACCTTTTTCGGCGAGGTGGCTAAGAGCCATGCGCAGGGGCATTCCTATAATTGCTTGGAGCGAAGTGTCGGCATAGGGGAGAAGCTCTACGTAGTAGGCGGTGGGTTTGGTTTTGGCGAGGGGTGTGGAGGGCCGAGTGGGGGTGGAGATGCTGAGGGCGTTGTAGAGGGGAATAGCGTCTTGTAGGCGGAGGACGGGGAGGGCAGGCTGTAAACGTTCTGCCAAAAGGGGTGGCTCCTTAGGGGCAATGCGGGCATCCCGAAATACCACCGCATCCGCCACCTCCCGAAAGGCAGGCGCCGCTACTTCCCCCCCATAAATACCCCCCTGCCGTGGATCATCAATCACCACTATGCAGCTATATAAGGGCTTCTCCGCAGGGAAAAACCCCACAAAGCTCGCCCGATACCGATTGACGTAAATGCCTTTCTCTACTTTTTTGGCGGTGCCTGTTTTGCCGGCTATGGTGTAGAGGGGGGTGGCAATACTTCGGGCTGTGCCTTCCCGAACAACCAGAGTCATCATTTGGCGCAGGGTCAGGGCGGTTTCGGAGCTCATGATGCGCTGGGGGCGGGGGAGAGGCGGCTCCTCCTCTTCGCCATTCGGATGACGGATTTTATCCACGATGCGGGGAGGTACCCATATTCCCTCATTTGCGATGGCGTTGTAGAAGGTCAGCAGTTGGAGCGGGGTCAGCTGGATGTTGTATCCTATAGCGAGCCAGGGGAGGGTGGTGGGGTTGAAGGTGCGGCTTCCGGGCGGAATGTATCGGGGTTGGGGCTCTCCGGGGAGGGTGATGCCCGTGGGTTCCAGCAGCCGAAACTGCCGTAGATAGGCATAAAACACCTGGGGTTGATGTCCAAAGTGCTGGTGGGCTAGGCTCGCAAAGGCGATATTATTAGAGCGGGTCAGGGCTTCTGTGAGGGTGGTTTGGATGCCGCCGCCGGGTCCTCCTAAGGTTCGGTCGGCCACCCGCAGTTCCACGGGCACCCAAAAGCGCGTATGAGGCCCCAGCCGCCGACTCTCCAAAAGCACAGCCGCCGTGGCTACCTTGAAGGTAGAACCCGGCTCCCACAACGTTTTCACGGCGTCGTTATAGGTCTCCCCGTAGTTGGCCACTGCTAAGAGGCGACCCGTGCGCACCTCCATTAGAATGATCACGCCACCTTGGGCCTGATGGGCTTCCACGGCTCGCTGGAGCGCTTGATAGGCGATGTCTTGGAGGTGAGGGTCCAAAGAAATGACCAGATCGGCCCCCGGTGCTGGCTCAAAGTCCGAGAGGTTTTCCAGAGGCACTTCTATGCCGCCGGTGAGGCGCCTCACGAGGATGGTTCGGGCTTCGCCTTGAAGCTGCTCGTGAAAAGCACTCTCAAGGCCCCGCCAAGCCACAGAGTCATTGACCAGGTAGCCTAAGGTGATTCGGGCTAAATTCCCATAAGGGTAGGAGCGCTTATGAGTGATCTTTTCTACAATCAGCGGATGGCCAGCCGCTCGGGGCCGTAAAAGCGGGAGCGTATCTAAGGATTTCTTTTCGGAGTAGGTCAAAAGCACCTTATAGGGGAAAAGGTACACATGGCGGTCGCCGGCTTGACGGCGCTCGCGCAGAAACCGAGAGAAAGCAAGGGGGTCCTTATGGTACTCTGGAAAGAGCTTATGAAGCGCCTTGGCCAGCAGAAAGAGAGAATCGG
>Ga0079995_1057533_pt1 | contig 31268 bp, 24 predicted proteins | sample FaiFalFF_MnMetaG_2_FD_69198 | JGI IMG/M metagenome (GOLD analysis project Ga0079995, IMG submission 69198) | Freshwater microbial communities from Yellowstone National Park, Wyoming, USA - Fairy Falls C (FF_Mn_C) (SPADES assembly) (version 4) | ecosystem: Environmental > Aquatic > Freshwater >...
TTTTGAGCGCTATTCAGGTGAGGTCGGGTAAGCTATTGGATAGGCTGATTAGTCGTCTGGAGCGGTTTTCGCATGTGGCTGAGGCTTCCAAGGTTAAGGATGGACTTGGTGAGATTAAAGACAGGTTGGACGGCGGGGACATTGTTTCTACTGTTGGTTTTGGGCAGGGTTATTGGGGGGTTACTGTTACTGAGTTTAAGCCGGAGCTTCTGCCTCTCATGCATGTGAGGGGTGCCCGGGGTTTAAGACCACATGATTTTCCGAGGTCTCTGAGGGTTGTGGATAGGGGTTTTGGGTTGGAGCCTTTAGGCTGGGTTTTGCTTAGGTTTGAGGAGGTGGGGGAATAAGAGGACTCGGTGCTTGGTTTTTGGCCATGAGTTCCCGGGGCTGTTGGAGGGTGCCTCGGGGATGATGTAGGACCTGCCGATGCCTGCCGCCTACGGTGGGCCAGGGTTTAATAATAGGCACAAAAAATTTACCGCCTGCAAAACAAGACCTTTAAACCGGCATATAAATGGCTAGAAAGGCGAAAAAAGCCGCACTGCTCGATGAAAAGAGGATGGAAAGCCACCACCAAATATAACTTAAACTCTAACCCCAATATCTCTCTGCTCGATGAAAAGAGGATGGAAAGTGTTGAGGAATTTTATACTATGATAACTTCGGCGATTAACTGCTCGATGAAAAGAGGATGGAAAGGATAACAGCGGTTGGGTGATTTATCACATCTTTAGCGTACTGCTCGATGAAAAGAGGATGGAAAGTGTGCATGTGGTCGTCCATGTCGAAGCGATACCATGCGGAGAACTGCTCGATGAAAAGAGGATGGAAAGTGCATACGCAATCCTGTAAAACCATGCCGCAGTCCAAACATCTGCTCGATGAAAAGAGGATGGAAAGTGAAATCGAGGTCGAGGGCCTGAAGCTGGAATGCTGTAAAACTGCTCGATGAAAAGAGGATGGAAAGTGAAACCTCAAGAAATTCTTTCTCTGATAATGTCTAAAGTTGCTGCTCGATGAAAAGAGGATGGAAAGCATGGCCGCTATTATTGCTGTATCCATTCGTCCCTCTTTATCTGCTCGATGAAAAGAGGATGGAAAGTACCCGCCACCCATGCCATCGCTAGACTCTCTTTGGAAAACGCCTGCTCGATGAAAAGAGGATGGAAAGATTCTTATATGAGATATTATTGTTATGAGCTACAGGGGTTGATCTGCTCGATGAAAAGAGGATGGAAAGCTACTTGCTTTGTATTCAACAAAGGAATCGGTGGCTATAACTGCTCGATGAAAAGAGGATGGAAAGTCTATATTGGGCAATAGTTCTTTTGCCAAGGACTCAACGAAACTGCTCGATGAAAAGAGGATGGAAAGGCACAGGTAGCGGAACACCACCCGCAACGACATATAGAGCTGCTCGATGAAAAGAGGATGGAAAGAAGCCTACGATATAGTGACTTAATCACGTATTTGTCCCAACTGCTCGATGAAAAGAGGATGGAAAGATTCCTTGGGCTTGCGCGAGGGTCATACCCAGCATCGTCTTCTGCTCGATGAAAAGAGGATGGAAAGTCTCAACACCCACACCAAGGTCCGCACCTCACCCCATTCTCCTGCTCGATGAAAAGAGGATGGAAAGTGAAAACATATCTAAACTTGAAGAACGTATCTATCCAAACCTGCTCGATGAAAAGAGGATGGAAAGAGCCCGCCTGACACGCCAAACCCAGTCCATGAAATAGGGGACTGCTCGATGAAAAGAGGAATGAAAGAGACAGCAGTCGTTTGCGTAGTGGTAGAAGCCGATGCCCGACTGCTCGATGAAAAGAGGATGGAAAGGATTTTAGCTTGATATTCCCAGCACCTACAAGATATTCTCCTGCTCGATGAAAAGAGGATGGAAAGTGTTTGAATACATGTCCGTAGGGTCGAAGGATGCATGGTTTCTGCTCGATGAAAAGAGGATGGAAAGCTGTCATAGTTTACCCAGAAGTCCTCACCTTCAATCTTGCTACCCCTGCTCGATGAAAAGAGGATGGAAAGATCTTTAACAAGTATCCGCCATCCCTCGCCTTCGACAAAGCTGCTCGATGAAAAGAGGATGGAAAGAACTTTCTGGGGAATTTCACCTGGCTTAACACCACCATAGACTGCTCGATGAAAAGAGGATGGAAAGAATACTCCTTATAGTCAAACACCTTTACCGCATCGCTCCACTGCTCGATGAAAAGAGGATGGAAAGTATTTTTTTCTCAATCTCAAGCAATAACTCCACGTCCCTACTGCTCGATGAAAAGAGGATGGAAAGAGTGCTTCATCCCAGCTCCAATACCGCCTACCCGTCCTCTTCTGCTCGATGAAAAGAGGATGGAAAGATCGTTAGTAGCGTCTTCTCCCCAGTCGTGGTGAAGCCGGGGCTGCTTGATGAAAAAGACAATGGAAATATTGTTATTCCGTTCTCCACTTGTCGCTGGGTGTCTGTCAGTAAATTGTTACGTATAAGTGGATAGGATAGATGGCTTTGCTGCCAGCCGTTATGTTGCACAAATAGCTTACGAAGGCTTTATAAGCGGATGACCTTTATAAAGCCTAACGCAAAAAGAAGATAATCCATAACCACCTCTAAAAGTTAAGCCTAGAAAGCCGAAAAACCCGGAAATAAGCTTCGGTTGCAACCAATACCTCAATGAAAAGAGGATGGAAACTACTTCATCGTATTCCTGCATATCAAGAGCTGGGACTAGTGTTGCAACCAATACCTCAATGAAAAGAGGATGGAAACTTGAGGTTTTTCAGCACCACTCCGATTGTCCCCGTTATGCCTTGTTGCAACCAATACCTCAATGAAAAGAGGATGGAAACTCGAGGTCGCAGAGCAAGGTAAACTGTGTGCGTCTGCTGTATTGTTGCAACACTACCTCAAGAGGATGTGGAACGGTGTCGATTTGCTTATATATGATAGCTACGGCAGTACAAGTAGATGGTTAAGACATCCCTAATCGCTACGCTGGGCACATCCCCACCCGTCGTCACAGAATTCGTCCGCTACATGCAGGAGGCCGAAAAAACCAACGCCACAGACCTAACAATCATAGCAACCCAGGAACAAAAAGTCCTAGAAGGACTAGAACTCGTCAAACAAGCAATCAAAACCAGATACCCCACAATCCACCAACACACAAAAATCCTTCCAATAAAAGACGTAACCACAGAAGAGGAAAACTACACATTCATGAAACACATGGCACAACTCCTAGTAGAACAACACATCATACACAAAGCCAATTCAATACACCTCTCCCTAGCAGGCGGAAGAAAAGACATGAGCGTAACAGCAGCCCTCCTAGCCCAATACCTAGGCGTAAACGGAGTATACCACATAGTAATGCCCAACATAGACCTAGTAAACACACAGCTCGAACAGCTAAGACAGAAAATTAAAGAACTCGCAGAAAGCCAAGACAAACAAGCATACTACCAGCAACACCAAGAAGAATTCGACAAACTACTATTCCCACCCCTACACCAATACCGCGTCATAAAAATCCCAATCATCCCCTACCCAAAAACCATACTAAGAAAAATACACCAACTCCTCGCAAAACCCAAAACAGAAAAACCACCAACCGGCATACCCATAGACGTAATAGACGGCCTAGCCGCAGCAGGACTAATACGCGTAACAAGCAAAGGAACAATATACACACTCGAACAAGGCCAAAAACTACACCAAATACTATCCGAGGCAGGAATAGAAAAACTGGTATGACCGAAGAAGAAACACTCCTAATAACGGTCTGGGGAAACCCCGAAACATGGTCAACTGTCGAAAAATATACAGTCGAACTACCAGAAAACAAAGCACAACAAGCTGAAAAACCATACAAGTCAACCCTAGGACCCCTGATGGATACATACAACCACCCAAAAACACTACTCTACGCCCCATCAACACTAGAAAAACCATCCAAAGACAAAAACTACGAACAACTAGTCGACGAAGTAAAACAATACATCAATTCAAAATTAAACGATATGCTATACTGCCCGAAACCGAGCCAAGTCGAAACAGCAATAGCCCCAACCATAGGCTCCTTCAGAAAAAACAAAGAAATCTACAAGTCAAAAGGCTCAATAGAAGTATACCGCAGCTACACCCACATCACGGCCTACAACAAACTAATGCAGCAAAAACCCACAGAGATCATAATGGACCTAAGCCACGGCGTAAACTACATGCCAACCTACCTCCGGCAAACAACGGAAACAGCAATAGCAAGCTATGTATTGGCCGCCGGAAACACGGTAAAACTCCTAGTTTACAACTCAGACCCAGTCCAGCCAAGAGACCGAGACACACCCATAGAAGAAGCCACAATAAACCTAGTTGAGGAAAAGCAGATAAGCCATTGGGACGCAAAACAGATACTCTACACACAGCTCCACCTCCACCTCCTAAAACCAACCCACCAGCCAAAACCCATAAGCTCCCCCCTAGCACTCCCAATACCGGAACACAATAAACAGGAATGGAGAAAGCTTCTGGAAAACATAATGTACTTCGTAAAATCAGCCGAACTAGGCCAAAGCCTACCCCTAGCCTACCTAATCAACGAAATAAACAACACAAACATCCCAGAACTTTACAGAATAGCCGAAAGATTCGCATACATAAAAGACTGCTCAGATCTCATCGATATAAACGATGGAATAATTGTATTCAAATACGCCCTAAGATATGAGGCAGCCCTATCCATAACATTAGCAACCTCAATAAGATCCAAAGGCTGGCAGGAAAAACCACCCTATCCACTAGAATACATAAAACAGATCTCAGAAAACTACATGACGACTGCAACCGCTAGGTTGCTCGAAAACGAAGCAAAGCAGCTGAAGGACAGGGTGGGCTTCGTACAGAAATACCTACCACAGTACAAAATATTCAAAACACCTTACGTAAAGCTCATTAACGTAGGCAACATTCAGACAGAGGAAAGAAAAAGGCTACTAGACATTTACAGGAAAAAGCAAGCCATCGATGAAAGAATGGTGAGGGAAGCGGAGAAGATTATCGCACAGCCCGATAAGCTGGTGGTTGAAGGAGGGTACGACCCTAGAAACCTAATAGCACATGCTGGACTTGAGCAAAACATCACATTAGTAACCGTAGAAGACGGGAAAATCCTAGTGGAATTCGGTGAGGACACAAGAATCAAGCTAAAAGACATAATACAGGAACTGTAAGAATAGTTAAATCCATTCTAGACATAAGATGACCGGATTTGATAACCACTTACGAGCTGACCGCATCAACCACAGACAGAAAACTATGGCTACACCCGTTCCCAACACTGCGGCTAAGAGGACTGATTGGAGAATGCATATATAGGTACTCAAAAGCCAACAATTCCGACCTATACCATAAATTCTTCAAACCAACAAAACCATCCAACCAGCTCAAAATCCTGCGACGACTTATACTACCAAAACCCTACATAATACTACCCCCACAACACCTCCACTCGAACAAATTACTAATACACCTAAGAGTCTTCGGCTACCCCAACCAGCACATCCACGAAGTCCTACAAGCCCTCACAACCACACCCTGCAAAATAAAACTAGAAGCAGCTACAGTAGTGGATGAGACATCACATACACGGATAGCCTTACAAGAGGGCTCCAGACCACCCGCCTACACCTCCTACCGCACCCTAATGGAGAAAGCATCAAGCACAATATCTAAACATGAAAAAACCAGGCTAACCCTAGAATTCCTAACACCATTCCAACTAACGCGGGAAGGAAAGCCCATAACCGCTGAAAATATAAAACCATCTGACATAGTAAGATATGCCTCCAGAAGACTCTTCATACTAGACACCCTATACTACTCAAAAGGAAGGGAGCTGCCCTTCCCACTAACGCCCACAACAGTGTCCCAGCTCATGGAGTGGGCGGACAAAAACATCCAGATAACCGTGCAACTATCAACCGTAAAAGGATTCTACCACGACCAACATCTCCTAACAGGGAAAATCACAACCCAAATTCCAGCACATGAACAAGGAGAAAAAACAATATTCCTACTTCTAACAAGCCAATACCTCGGTATAGGCAAGTGGACAGCTTACGGGATGGGCCAATACACTATCCGTATCGATTTAGACAGCTAAAACCACCTTACACACAACCAACCATTAACAGGTCGAGCAGATAAAAATCAAACGTGCACTCCTATGATTTCGCACACTGTTCTCTAACCACGTCAGTTAAAAGCTCTCTCAACCTCATGGGTTCCCGACAGACAGCAAACGCCCAGCGACCAAACTCTCCATGGTGATTCACCGCCTTCACCCATCGTCTGGCTGCGGCTTCCTTTTGACGGTCTTGCTCGGTTTCAAAACCTTTAACTTCAAGGATTATTTTGATCTCGCCACCATCCTCGCAACGCCAGCGAACAATGTAATCAGGACGATATTCATGTCTTACCCCCTGCCACTCATAAGGAATTGTCAAATCTAAGTGATCGTTTCGTGCATATGAGATAACCTCCGGTATCTTTTCCAGTTGATAGGCTACACTGTGCTCCCATCTTGGAGCATCCAACACCACGTAGTTAATGTGACTTTTGGTAGTACCGACACATGGACGTACTGTACGAAAGAGAACTTCAGATGTAGAGCCAATAGGACGGAAGCGCTCAACTATGGGTAGAAGTGGCGGTTCTCCTGCTTCCGTATCGGGTTCAATGGCTTCTGTAAGACGCTCAATGATACGTTGTCTATATTTAATGAGAGCAACATCTTCCATCGGAATATCCGGATCGGTTATAATTACTCGCTCTTCAAGATACTGCCAGACAATATTAAGCACCTGTGGAAAAATCAAATGCTTTGTAAATAACTCTGTCCGCTTTTCTGTTAGCCTACGTGTTATCTCAGCTGCTATTTCGTATACCGTTGCCTGTAAACGTTTTTGCTGATGGAAGGGGTTTCTATCATGCAAGATAGTTGGCCCGGGACCAAGGCGATCCGGTCGGCCAATCCTGTATCCTGAAACTGGTCTTGCTACAACTTCCGTCGGCTCTTCTCCGGGGCTAATTTTCAGATAGGGAACCTTCTCTAAATTGACCTTTACGCGCTGGCGGACGTCAAACACATACCCTTCAACACGTGGGAAGGTGATTTCAAGGTGTTTCCGCTCTGGTAAGGCACGCACAATGGTGGAAACTTTTTGAATTTCCGTGCGGCCTAGTGGTTTCTTTTTTACAGGTATCACTTCAAAGGGCACGCCATAGACATCTACATATTCAGGCTCTGAAAAGTCATCGTAATTCAACCTACGTAATCCTCGACCTACCACCTGCTCACACAATAGCTGAGAAGTAAATGCCCTCAACCCTAGAATCTGTGTGACATTTTGTGCGTCCCACCCCTCATTTAACATTCCGACGGCTATTACACATCTAATATTTTTGCCCGGTGGGGGGCCTTCACCTTCCCACTCAAGCTTCCCAATAGTATTTACGGTCTTTCGAAGCCTTTCAGCAGCATCCTGTCGTGTCTCTCCCTCTAGGAGCGTCTCAGCCTCCTCAAGCAGCTTAGTGTCAATACGGAAAGTGACCTCCCCATTGTTTTCGTTGTTTTCTAACTCCTTGAGTACGTTTCCTCTGGAAATATGTTCATAAATCAGTTTGGCAAGATCTGTATTATCACAAACTACGAGCAGTACTGGTGGCACTGCAAACCCTGACTTCTGAAATTCCGCGAAGGTCTTTTTCCACTCCGATGCTAGTGTTGCCAGAGCTCCTTCTGCTTCACGTAGCACTGATTCGGGTTTTGCTCTGCGACGGGAAGTTTGCCGTTCCGAGGCAGGCAAGGATTGGTTTATGGCCTCCCAGAGACGAAAATATTTTGGGATAAGAGCACCAGTATTATCGTCAACTGGAATTCGTGGAATTTTTACAATACCTGATTCAATAGCATCTACTAATCCAAAGTCAGAGCAGATCCATGGAAACGGCTCTCCTTCCGGGTGTCCACTGCCCTTTATATAAAAAGGTGTTGCAGAGAAGTCTACGCAAAAGTTTATACCCCTAACTCTATTTATGCGATCAAGCCCGCTAACCCATACCGTAGCCCTTTGAAGTTCAACTTCCTCTTCCGGGCCGAGATCGTCATCAAACTCTTTTTGCAATAATGCTGGACGATAACAATGGTGTGCTTCATCGTTTATAACTAGTATATTCCGCTTATTTCCTAACTCACGGAGCACTCGCTGGCAAAAAGCAAAATCGCTTTCTTCACCGCGCTGGACTACACTTCGGGATCGGCTATCATCTTTAGGTTGGAAGATATGCCAGTTGGTTATCTGGAAGCGTCCTTGCTGTAAACGTTCAAGCATGCCGGGAGGTAGCAGGTTGAACTTCTCGTAATAGTTGCCCTGACTCCAAGGTAATAGGACCTGAAGGCGTTCTCGAATAGTGAGGTTTGGGCATACAAAGAGAACCGCGTCGGAGAAGCGTCGGTCTTGAGGATTAGCCAGCTTATTGAGGACTTGCCAAGCGACCACCATCCCCATGACTACAGTTTTTCCCGAACCTGTCGCCATCTTACATGCGTACCGAGTTAGTTCCCCATCCTTTGGGATGTTGATACCTTGTTTATCAGCTGGAGAAGACTCTATCAACCATATCAGAGTTTCGGCGGCTTCCCTCTGGCAAAAGAATAGTTTACGCTCTCTTTCGGGATTATTCCAATAATTGAGCAACTGTCGAGTAATGGAAGTCACACCAGGGTAGCCGTTTTCACGCCAGGATTTGACGCGTTGTCTAATGGAGTTTACCAGCTCTATGGGAACAAAATCCTCCTCTAACAAAGCCGTTTGGGGTTCACGCGTCCGCATCTTTACGTAATAGCCTGCTGGACGGCGCCCTGATTTAATTACTGGTTGGCCTCCTTCGTAAGCCCAGTAACGTGTAGGTTCTTCGAAGGGAGAGTTTATGATGGGGTTGTCAACTAGGAGAGACATAGATGTAACACCCTGCATTCTTGTCAGTTATTTGCCTGACAGTTTTTTGAATCTTAAACAATTCGGGAATCACGGTCTAACTCCCCCGCTCCAAGTTTGACACCCTTATTACTTCGTTCCCCCGAAAGTCGATGACTTTTACAGCGACACGCATGTGTTCACCTGCTTTGAATGGAAGAGATGTTGAACCTTTCATCTTTTCGAAAATTTTGGGGTCGATGTAAGCTTTGAGTGCTCGTTGGAGTTTTTCCCATGCGTTTGGGTCGCCAGGGAAAAAGGCTTGACATATGTGAAATGTCCTGCCGTCATAGTCTGTGTCTAAGAACCAAGCGGCTACATTCTCTCCGGATGTGGATTGAACCTCGCCTGTTAACGGATCGTAGATGTCCACGCCAAGCAGTTTAACGATATACATATTGTCTGTTTGTTTTTCTACTTTGATGTCGGGCTGGCCAAATACAGAAAAAATCTGGCTGGCGCGCGTAGTTTTAAGCAGGTCACCTACCAGTACATCAGGAGAGATGTTAGCAAACTGCACTTGGAGGCCTTTCACTGGAACCTTTTGAATGAGGGATTGTGCTTCGGGGTCGAATGCAAAACCGGCGAAGATTAAAATGTTGTATCCGTTTGCCTTAGCTACTGGGATTGCTTCTAGTACTTGATGGGCGACCAGTGGTCCATGTTTGGGTCCAAAGCTAATGGCTACTCGCATTGTGTCGCCGTTTTGATTGGCTTCGGCTTCTGCATGGATATAACCCAATTGTGCTGTACGTATGTTTTTGAGCTCTAGTTTCTTTCCACCTGGAAATATAATGCCGCCTTGTTGTTTGAGAAGGTTGATCATTGTTGTGATGTAGTCTCCTCCAAGGTCGTTAACACGTATTTGTGCTTCCTCTACCTCGGTTTTCGTACGGAGTGCTTGGGGGTCTTCAACGGCGGGCAGAGGAATTGCTTCTACCGTGAATGGCCCAGAGACACGTATTACACCATTTACGATCTTGGGGCGGTCGTAAAGTACTTCTTGTGGGGCGTTTCGTTGTATACTTTCATCAATTTCCCTGCGTTTTTTACGCTTTAGCATCCAGAAACGGTGGAAGGCTTCTTTTGCGTCCTCCGGCCAATTTTCCGGCGGTATTGGTTCAGGTATTTTCTCAAGTTCCCAGCGATGGCCGGTCTGCTTATATATAGTTTCGAGGAGGCGCGCGGCTTCTTCTTTCTTAGGGCTTTTTCTTACCTCTATGAGGCGCCAATAAGCTTTCCTTGCTTCCTCGGGCCATAGAGGGTGTGGTATTTCGCGGGGTACCTCCCATTCTTTCCAGTTTCTGCCGAGTACACGATTAAGGTCTGCTAGTGCTTGGTCAATTTGGGGCTGGTACTTGGCTGCTATGGTGTCAATCTCTGTGTTTCTGGCGATGCTTTCCAGCGTTATATGGGGTACAGTTTCATAGTTGAAGCCACCTGCAGGTCCGCGTTTAGAGTCTTTGAGTTCGTAGTAGTCAAACTTGGCTGTCATCAGTCTTTGGCGGGCTATTGCGATAGCTACGCGTGAGGTATCGCAGGTGATCCATCGACGCCCCCACTTTTCAGCACAGTAAGCCGTCGTACCAGAACCGCAAGTGGGGTCAAAAACTAAATCCCCAGGATCTGTCGTCATGAGGATACAGCGTTCAATGATTTTTTCCGAAGTTTGAACAGCATACAGTTTTTCAGCAACTCCACCAGTATCTGTCCACATATTAGATAAAGGAGTTACTGGATAATCATCGAATAGTAGGGTGTATCTAATGCTCCCCTCATCAGATGCAATGATTCTATCAGCCTCGATTATCCTTCTCATGCCTTGCTCGTTGGTGACCCAGCTACCGGAAGGGTCAAACCGACGACCCTGAAAGTATATCGGGAAAACACAGCTTTGGTTGAAACCTGCAGGTCTAAGTGATTTGGATTGAAAAAGTCTGCTCTCTTTTGGTAGAAGTCCATGATTGCCTATTTCTTCGTGGGTAAGCCGCCTGGTAGTGTAATCCGGCAGTATAACCCATCCCCATGCCGGATCACCCTCAGCTGATTTTTCTAAAAATATCTGACGGTACTTGAGTAGCGTTTTGTTTTTTGAGTACCATATCAGGTAGTCGCTTATGCTATCCAGATAATACGCCCCTAAAGGCATCTGCTTCTTTCTAAAAGCTATCAAGGCAACAAAATTTTCTCGTCCGAACACCTCGTCTAGAAGGCAACGGACTAGGTGCAGGTTTTCATCGTTGATTTGAACAAATATTGAACCTGATTCATGCAGTAGCTCCCGGCAGAGAAGCAGCCTGTCACGCAGGTAGGTGAGATAAGAGTGAATGCCAAGCTGCCAGGTGTCGCGGTAAGCCTTAATCTGCTCCGGTTCATGAGTGAGGTCCTCATCTCTGTCCTTTACATCCCGCCGGTCAATCCTAGGCTGGAAATTGGAAGAATACTTAATGCCGTAAGGCGGGTCCATATAGATCATCTGCACCTTGCCCGCCATCCCCTCCTTAACCAAGAGCGAGTTCATCACCAAGAGAGAGTCGCCCAAAATGAGACGATTCGCCCACCCCACGTCATGCTGGTAAAACTCAATCTGCTTGTCGGCAGGCAACGGTGTCTCACCAAAAAGCTCCAGACTAACACCTTGAGGACGACGGACAGCATCCAAAATAGCCCGTGTAGATATTCTCTCATGAATGTGTAGAGGTACCACTTCTACGTCAAAAGAAGTCTGCTCGGCCTTCCCAGCCCATACGAGTTGAGGATCAAGGTGCGGATCATACGCATACCTTTTGATCTGGCGCTCCCGCACCTCATACGTAGACGCCATGCCAGCAGGCGGGTTATTCCTGCGTTGAGCTTCAACATGACGAAAATCCTCCACTTTTTTATGCACCGCAACCAACTTTTTCTTACTTCTCGCCATTGCTGGCTCCCACGCTCAAAAAATATCGAACCACTATGTCTTAAGCTTTCTTTCTTAAACAGGTCCTGAAAAGCGATTTCACCAATATTTTTATACATTTTGGATAGCTTGCGTCTTTACTTCTAATCACTCATCGAAGGTATGCTTCTAACCGCGCTCTAACATTTACATCTTAGGAGACGGGCAAATCCTCCAGGTCTGTACACTAGCAGTAATACAGAGAACAATAGCAAAATACGCTAAAAAGGTACTGTAAATCTAACCGGCCCCGCCATCATGCCAGAATAAGAGTTACCACGCAACAGCCACGTATGGCAAGGAGAATGCTGCTTTTGCCGTAACTGGTTATATTCAGCCATGTTATGTAATATACATGCCTGAGAACCAGGCGTTGATCGTGGATCTTTTCGATAAAGCCGCTAAGCTAAAGAATAAAATTGAGGAATACAGTGAGATAACAACCGCCTCAATACGTGAATGCATAGATAAGGCTGCGGAGCTTTGGATAAATTACAAGCCAAAACCCGTGGACCGTGCTGTCCGTGCTGTTGATAGTGGATGGAACTACAGCCTATATACAGGTTTCTATGTCTATGCCTTGAAGGCGGCCGCTGTAGACAGGTTCATGAATGTCTACAACCCCAACACCGAGGTGGGGATTCTCGCCGGCGACCCCTACGGTGAAGGACTACTACCCGACCTATTCCTCAAATATACGGCAGAAGGATATGAGCATGACATAGCCTTCCGCGCCGCCGACGGCTGCGACCTCGTTCTGGTCGACGGCTCACTTATAGCGAGGCTCGAAGATGTGACAGGAAGAGATTCCATCAAGCTTAAGACAGAGTATTTCGCCAACACAAAACCGCTTAAGAATGTAGAAAACATCGCCTTCGTCTCAAAGTACTCCCATGACAAGAGCCTTTTGGGAGGCGTTTTGGGCGACATCTTCTACCTAAACATGGTTTCGAATGAGACAGGATACACCAAACCCTACACAGTAAGCAGGAATGAATGGATTTTCTCCGTTTTCTACACAAAGCTCTCCAGCCATGCCAACGCGTTACACGTAGAGGTGCCCGCGGTAGTCGACGAAGGCTTTGCACAACTCTTCATGGACATGCTCAGCGGGACAGCGGTGAAGGGCTACCCCTACACTCTCAGAGTTGCGCATAAGGTGGCCAGCTTATCAGACACCTTAATGGAAAGGCTGTGTAAAGCCGCCGGCCTGATAGGGTTCCACCCCGCTAGGGAGGTGCTTGAAACTTGAGCGAGGTGGGCATAGTAATCGGGGAAGCCAGGCCTGAACGCGTTGAATTCACCTCAAAAATTCCCGTCAGGGTGGGCGACTACGTCACCGTAGACACAGACGACGGCCAAGTACTATATATGACCGAATACTTCAAAAACATAAGCGAGCTACTCTCGGGCCCGAATGATTACCAGACCGCAGACGAGGCCAGACGCGCAAGTCTAAAGAACCCTAGGGATAGAGTCAGAATAGGCGTGGCTAGGGCCCTTGGACTGGTGGACGAGCTGCTGAAAGGTAGACGCATCTACCCAACTCTACCACCCGAGCCCGGAGCGTCCGTCAAGCACGCTGACGACAACCTACTGAAGAAAATATATGGAGTAGGTGGAAATGCCTGGGTAGAGATAGGACACCTACTAAGACGTCCTTCAGTAACCGTAGCCATTAATTTAGACGCCGTCGCCTCACGACATCTCGCCATACTAGCAGCCACCGGGAAAGGAAAGTCAAACCTTCTCGCGCTATTGGCCAAAAAGTTTTCAGAGAAGAACGCGACTATGGTGATATTCGACTACCATGGAGAATACCAAGGGCTTAGGATACGTGGAATTAAAAATACCAGTCCAAAGATAAACCCGAAACATCTGGACTCAGAGGAGTTGGCAGAAATGCTTGGTGTTTGGAGGAATGCAGTTCGTCAAAGAGCGATACTTGGAAAAGTTTACACAAAGGATGTAGTTAACGCGGTGGACTATTGGAAAACATTAAAGAAAAAGCTGAAGGATATTGCGGAGGACGAAGAGAGCGGCTCTCAAGATAGGCTGACAGCCCAGAGGCTACTAGAGATAATTGAGAGAGCTTTAGCCGTGTGGGGAAGGGTTTTCGACCCCAAGGCTCTCAGTCCACTAGACACTATAGTGAACAACAGGGTTAACGTCTTCGACATCTCAGACCTGACTGAGACGCAGGCACAGATAGTTGTCAACACTTACCTAAACAATATTCTCCAAGACAGAAAAACAGCTGTGAGGGGAGGTGAAGGTAAATTTAGGTCTCCCGTGGTTGTGGCTATAGAAGAAGCACATGTCTTCATGCCTGCCGGAGGAAGTACAGAGTGTTCCGAAACCATAGCTAGGATAGCCAGGGAAGGGAGGAAGTTCGGGGTTTCACTAATAGTAGTTTCACAGAGGCCCAGCAGATTGAACTCAGACATAACAAGTCAGATGGGCAACTTCGCCATATCAGGTATCACACATCCGAATGACCAAAGCTTCATCAACAAAGTAACCGATGAGGTGTCAACGGAGCTCGGTGCGTCTCTACCAAGTCTAAACCCCGGCGAGATGATTCTTGCAGGGCATTTTATCAAGGTACCCGCCCTCATTAAGACACAGCTAGTGGAAGAGAAGCTCGTAGGGAGGGATCTAGAGGCAGTAAAGCTATGGGAGACGGAAACCTCTAGAACATATATCTCAACCGAAGAGTTGATGAGGCCGTGATGGTTGGGCATCTCTCTGACACACATCTAGGCTGGTACTCTAGAGACGGAAGAGCGGTTGAAAGAGAGAATGATTACTACAACGCCTTCAAGGAGGCTGTTGAAATATTCATCGAGGAGCACGTAGATCTCGTCATTCATTCAGGTGATATATTAGACACGCCGAGGCCCTATGGAACCGCTGTTAAAGCCCTAATGGATGGCGCGCTGGAGCTCTCTAGAAAAGGTATTCCATTCCTTTTCACTTTTGGTGAACATGACTTGTCCAACATTCCCTCAACACCGTACCCAATTCTCCTTGAAAAGCTTGAAATAGGAAAATACGTCGGTGACGGTAAACCGCATGAAGTTAAGGGGTTAATAGTGGTAGGGCTACATAGGCATAAAAAATACGAGCAGAGTTCACTTCTCGAAAAGCTCGATAAAATAGGAGAAGCGCTAACCCATTATAGTGGAAAAAGAATCTTGGTCCTGCATCAAGGTCTCCGAGATATAGCTGGCCCTTGGGCGGAAATATCTCTTGCCGAGCTCCCTGAAGGATTCCACTATTACGCAATGGGCCATTACCATAAATACATTGAAAAAGAATTCGGCAGCGGACTCCTCTCATATCCAGGGCCTACACACTGGGTGGACGCGGACGATCCGGACGAATGCGGAGTAAATATCATAGATCTCTCCGGCGATATACCAACCATTCACTGGCAAAGATTAAACAACGTAAGACCAAAGCTTAGAAAAAGAATAACAAGCAAAAAGGTCATGGAGTATCTTACCGAACTCACTAAGCTAGAGTACAAACTTAAACCTTGCATATGGCTCGAGGTCGAGACAGAAAATAGGATTGACGATTTGCTGATCGAGGAGAAGCTAAAGGAAAAATACATAGTCCAAGAGATTAGGCCTGTTTTACCCTTAACCATTAGGGAAAAAATCCCCGACCTAAAAGAAAGTACTCTAGACATGGAGCTGAGGAGATTGGCGGTGGAAGTTTTGGAATCTAATGAAAGGAATGCAAGTTTTGCTCTCGATGAACTTCTTCCCCTTTTGGCTGATGCGGAGAAGAGAAATGAAGCTGCTGACGCTGTCTGGAACTACTATATGAGGGGCGAATGGTATGATAAAAAGAGTTAAGCTTGAAAACTTCGCCTGTCATGAAAAAACTGAGCTAAAGCTTCCTGAGGGACTTATCATTTTTTTGGGAAGAAACGGAGCTGGGAAAAGCTCCGTGATAGATGCGATAACTTACGCATTATATGGCGAGCACTCACGAGGCAACAACACAAATATTGTGCGAGACGGAGCTGAGGGTGGTAAAGTTGAACTGGAGTTTTCTTTGGGCGGTGTTGATTACAGGGTGTTGCGGCAGTTTAATTCAAAAGGAGTCCTTGAACATGCCTACCTTAAAAGCAACAGTAGAATCCTAGCAACCGGTGAAAGAAAACGCGAAGGCGATGACGTAGCACAGCAAATACGTAGGCTACTTGGAATCAACTACAACCAAATGCTCTCCGCTGTAGTAATACAGCAGGGAGAACTGGACCGCATACTTTCGGAGGAGCCAAGAAACATAAAGAACCTATTTGACGAGATCATAGGCCTAACAAAAATGGAAGAAGCTTATAGAAACATGCCGGATGTTCTTGAAGACTTTAAGAAAAGGATTTTCGAAAGGGCCGGATGGAATCTCAACGACCTTCAAAAGGTTGAAGAAGAACTTCAGAGTAAAAGGAGAAAGCTAACAGATAGCCTAGAACAGCGTGAACAACTTGTAAAAGAGGTTACCGAATTGAAAATCAAGCTTGGTGAAAAGAAGGATAAGTACGGTAAACTTAAGGAAGTAAAGGAATGGCACTCTGAAGCATGGAAGCAGCTCGAAATATTAAAATCCAAACTAAATCAGATATATGAAATTACTGAAGAAAATCTTAACACATTCGAAGAATATTTTCCACTTTTAGGATATAAGGACATTGTTGACGGTCGACTAAAGGAGATAGCGGATTTAGAAAATGAGAGGTCGAGGAAAGAATTAGAGTTGCGGAAGAATGAGGGAGAGCTACGCGGGATAAACACATCCCTCCAAAAGCTTAAAGTTCCTAGGAGGCCTTTAAAGAATGTTTTACCATTAAAAACGTTGAGGACCCAGGCTGTTCAAAAAGCCGAGAAACTAAAGAACGACTCTGTGGAACTCGGAAAGTCGCTCGCATTAAAACAGCAAACCATTAAAACGTTGAAGAAAAAGGTCAGCAAGGACATCGAGGATATTGTCGCGGTGGTCTTAGAGTCCTACTATGCTGGAAGTGCACAAGAGGTGGTCAGCGTAATTGAAAAAAGAGAAAGACTTCTACTCGAGCAGAAAAAGAAGATAAAACAAATAGAGGGGCTACGTGCAGCATTAAAAGAAATCGACAAAAAGATCGAAAACCTGTCGTATATTAACAAAAAACATGTGGCTGAGCTTTCCGAAGAGATCAGAGATGCGGAAAAAGTAATCGGAAGGCTAGGGGGTATGGAGAAAAAACCTAAACTTCAAGAAGACCTAAGCATCCTCCAAAAGATACTAAATATTTTAAAGAAGGCTGAAGAGCAACAAGAACTCCCTAAAATTAAGGACTTGAAGGGATTGGAGGTTATCTTAGGAGAAGATAAAACTCTACACCAACTAAAGAACATCCTCGAAAAACCCGTAAAGCCGTTTAAAGTAGGCGAGCTGGAGAGTCTGGAACAGTCCCTGAACGAATTGAATAAACTGCTAGGTGAGCGGGAAGCATTACTTAGGAGTGCTGAAACTAATATAAAACAACTACAAGAGGAAATTGAGAAGCTTGAAAATGCAAGGAGAGAGCTGGCCAGGGCGAGCGAATTCTATGATCTACTTTTAAAAATCCGGGAGAAAATCTACCACAGGGACGGACCGGTTATAAAAAGCATCCGTACATGGGTATTGACAAACGTCTCCAGCAGAGCCGCGATTTACCTAAGCCTTTTCGATGTTAGAGTTTCAGACATAAGGTTAGAGGAAAAGGGTAGAGGAATATCCTTCGAATGTTCCTATGGGGGAAGAAAAGTAGATTCGAAGAGGCTGAGCGGTGGGGAAAAAGTGGCATTAGCACTGGCGATTAGACTCGCAATCAGCGATGTTTTAGGAGCGAAGAAATTCGGCTTTTTCATACTTGACGAGCCAACTGTCCACCTTGACTCGGAAAACAAGAAAAAACTTCAAGAAGTATTCGCCAGCCTAGGGAGGGCTCTCAGGCAGACGATAATAATAACACATGACGAGGAAGTATTCGAGGACGCTGACGCTATGATAATAAAATTTGATCGGGGAACAGCGCCCAATGCCCCTTCTGAAGTAAGTGTGTTTAGAGCATTTCCCTAAACCATCAGAGAATACCTGTTAACTCATTAGCGGCTTCGGCGACTAAAAAGTCGCACCTGATTTAACCCAAAAGCTGGAAGGACAAGCCTTTAACTAATTAAAGAAACTGTATAGGATATACCCGGCCTTCCTAAAGATGCATTTCGTGCCCATCGACGAAAACTATGACTCCTATAAAACTATCCGGAATTTCTGAGGCAAAGGCAGCAATTCTACAAGAGTGCAGGAAACTGTTCACCGCCATAACCGTTTAACTATCAAACGCGGCGTTAAGCTACGACAGAGTCGCGAAGGCCCTAAGCTTAGGGTGGGTTGTAGTACTGCCTCAACATGCTTCTTATGTATTGTATCAGCCAGTTTAGGATAACTTTCTTTCTATAGACTCACTGAGGTAGTGGCAGATGTCTGTGCCTGTTCTCTCCGAGTTGTGGCGGGCAAGTTTAACGGCATAGCTTAGACTCCTGTTGATGAGGTCTAGACTTTACAGCTTCGACATTGGGTTGTCCAGCTCCTCCCGCCAGAAGTTCTCCTCCCTACCCATCCTTAGGTGAAGCTGTGTAGACAACTCCTCAAGGTACTGGATAAGCCTAGCTTCAAGCGCGCAAGAACTGTATTGCTTCCGTATATAGTCAAATGTCGTCTCATGCAGGTAAACCGATACCGGCCACTCCCACCAACTGCCTACACACTTTTAAGCGAAAGATTATAAACATTCATTTATTGATGGGCGATAACAGTATGAAGTTCGGTGGTGTCTCCCTCCAGATACTTGCGGCCGCCATTGCCGCGAAGACTATCATGCCGAAGATTATTTTCAGTGCTGACCTAGCCCTGCGGGGAATCAACCTCATCTGACTCATCTCGTCTACCCTTCGCGGGCCCGTGGTCAGAATGGTTGCCACGTCTATCTGGCAACCCGTTATAGCGTGTTGGGAGGTTAGGGCGGTAGTCTATGTAGATATGATGCCAATAGTCGTCACTCATTCCCAAATACCTCTTTATAAGCCTCTAATAAAATTTTGCCAGTTTTACTCGGCATTACACGTCTTGCCCTCGTGATAGGTTTTACTACACCGAGTTTAACCAACCCTAAAATATTCTGCGATAATTCTCCGTTTGTTTTGTATCGTAGGAACTCGGTTATGAACAGCGCTATCTCCTCCAGCGAAAGGTCTGCCAGCATTGTGGCTGTTTTTTCGTCGGATTTTTGTACGGCTTTCTCCAGAACTTTCTCCCACTTCTTCGGGTTCGCGGCAACAAGTTCCTCAGCCTCTGAAAGGTCTACTTCGTTCGCCGTATCTGCTATGTTTCCGCCTTCAGGTTTTCTGACCGGTTCGCTGGAGGGCTTGCTGGGTTGCTGTTTCTGAGATTTGTCCATATTCCAGTTGCCGACGGTTTGCTCTGGTTCAGGTCTCTTAGTTAAGGGGGGCTGTCCACATGTTGGGCAATGAGCGGGGTCGGCTGTGATCAGCATACATCTGTAGCAGACCTGGCCGTAGTTGAGGAGTGAGCTGCCTTCAATCGTGTCTTCGGTTATCTCTTCAGCCTCGGCCTCCCCTTTCTGACGCCTTTGCATAATCCTCCTAGCCCCCTCCTCCTCCACCTGAAGCAGCTTCCTCTCCATCCTGAAGATATAGCCTACGATTGCGGCCACAGTGTCAGTCGTTGACCTATAGTACTCCCGCCTCCGCGAGCTTGGGGCGCGGATGTAGGCCTCCCCGGGATCCAGCTCTGAGACGACGCTAGCCATCACCTCTGCGTCTACCTCCTTCAAAATCCTGGTGTCCTCCGGGCTGGTGGTGTAGAAGCATATCCATGTCTGACAGTTCTGCCTTATTCCGTCTGCGACGTCGCTGAGCCGCTGGGTTGCGAGAATGAGTGCGAGCCCGTAGCTTCTGCCAGCCCTAGCCACCTTCTCCAGGATGCTTCTGCTGTTGCCGCCTATTCTCCCGTTCTCCGTCATCGGGCGGGTAACCAAGTAGGCTTCGTCCACGACGAGGACCATTGCCTTATCCTTCAAAAACGCCGTCGGACCCCTATGGTACATAAGTTTCGCTATGTTCCTAAGTATGAGTTCAAGAATTATGGCTCTAAACTTTTCACTTATGTCCTCAAGGTTAAAAACAGTTATGGGGAAGTCCCTCTCCCTCCTCCTCCCCTCAGGTGTTTTAAGCGCTCTGAGGATGATCTGTGGAACTGATGCGCCGTCGTCCCTGAAATACCTGCCCAAGTCCTCTAGCTTCGAGTAAATGCTGTATAATGCATCCCTTGTGCCGGTCCCGCCCATCCCCCACCTGACTTCGGGCGGAGGAACGGATTTCACATAGCGTCTTAAGTAGCTGACTATGGCTGGGTATGAGGGCGGCCTCTCCTCCGTCCCGTCCTCCTTCCTCCCACAGTACTGTATGACGGCCTCCCTTATCAGGTGCTCCTGCCTGCTGCCGACGGGCTCAACCACCGAGATCGAGTCCATCAGCCTCTCAACAAGCTCGTTCGAGGTCTCGTCGGCTATTTTCGTAAACGGGTTCACGCCCACAGACGTTATATGGACTATGTTTGCGCTAACCCTCTCCCTGAGCAGAGCCCTCGAAATATCTCCCTTCACGTCGACGAAGATGACCGGATAACTAGCCGAGAGGTCTCTGATTAAATGGTATATTAGAGTTGTTTTACCTGAGCCGCTTGTCCCGGCGATTATTGCGTGGGGGTTGAAGTCCCGTTCGGGGACGTTCTCGGGCTTGTAGTATGTCTTAACCTTTCTGGGTAGGGGTCTTATGTCGTAGTGGGTGGTCATCCTGGCCTGGGTAGGTTTTTGGATGGGCTGTGAAACCATCCTTACAACCTGCACAGCCTCCCCGAGCACAACGCCGTCCTTCTTGTACGCAAGGTCCCACTCAGCCCTCCCCAACGTCTTGTTCTGCTCCCGATACGCCCAAAGCAGGGCGAGAGATGTGACGAACGGTATGCAGGGTAGGTTGAAGACAACTATCTTGTATGCGCCGTAGAACTCCAGCCTCCTTAACATGGCGGCTACAATTACGTCGAAGATCATTGAGAAAACAAAGTATCCGGGTCCGAGAAGGGCTAGAGAGCCGACCATGCCTGCAAGGGGTGCGGCGGGCCCAGTGGCAGGCGCGGACGCCATCATGGCGAGAAGCACCCCGATCACGATTCTGCCGACAAAGACCCTGGCATAGTTTTCGGTCGGAATGCTCACAGGAACGTTTCCACGTATCACGAAGCACAGTAACAGGATGGAGATCACCGCGTTTCCAAGAAACACCGCCGTGCCCAAGTCGGTTATGTTAAACAAACCGTTAGGGTCTGCTCCCAGCATTTCACCACACCTCCTCCTTCGCCCTATTGTTGCCTGTCGGTAGGAACCTCAGCGCTATGCATGCACCCAGCAGCACCACCGCTATGGTTACCAGCAGTATCTGGAAGCCCTGGACCGAAGAAGCCAACTGGTTTCCTAAGTCGCCCACGCCTGCCGCTTGCGCCTGCGGTGACCCAAGGGCTATTGCGGCTGCCGTCACAGCCAGTTGCCCGACCTTCTTCAGGTTTTTCACGTTCATGGCTTCGTCGGAAGAGACTTCTGAAACAGTCCCCTATAAATATTGCCCACACTCACGTGAGTATGTGCCTCCCGGGAAGGGTTGCGGCAGATACGCACTCACGTGTGTGCGTGCACAGGTGTTAATGATTTTCTTAAACGCTGTTACTCCTAGTCCACTAGGAGTCCTATAAGTCTTGCCTTTCCAGATACGCACATACGTGAGTGCGTACACGAATGTGAAGGATTTTCTTAAAGGCTGTTACTCCTAGTACACTATGTATCTTATAAGTCTTCCTTTCCCGGACACGCACTCACGTAAGTGTGGGCATTACTTATAGGGAAGTGTTTTGTAGAATGGTTTAGGCGGTCCTATCCCGCTTATAAAGCGTGATGGGTCCGCCGAGGCAGCGGAATACTGCCCTCCAGCCGGACGAACCGGAGGACGGCGCTGAGTGCCTGACGGGGGTCGCCCAGGTGGCGTGGGCGGCTCAACGGCGGTCGGCGCAAAGCCCGGCGGGTCAAAGAACCCGCAGCCCAAACAGCTCAAAGCTGTTTGGGGTCCGCCTGAAGAGTTCGGCTGGGACGCACAGGAACGCCTGCGGGGCTAACGCCGGTTCACGCCTCCGGCGGCAGGCAACCCCCCACCCCAAACCGGGCTCGGCGGGGTAAGGCGAGGGGTACCCAGTACCCTACACCGATCCACCACCGGGCTTGAGCAGGGGTTGAAGAGAGTACCCTAGGCGCATCCTAGGGGATGCCAGGGGGTACCGTGGGGGTGAACAGGGGGTACCCGGGGTATCCAAGGGGGTATCCCAGGGGTTGACCCCAGCACCTCTCAGGCTGGGCAGGGGGTACACCCGGGTCCAGCAGGGGGGTGGTCAGGGGGTATGCAGGGGATCGCCCCCACCAAAGAAGGGATTACTCGGTCTAAGCCGGGGGTGATCGAGGGGGTGACCGTGGGACTTGACAGTCCCCGGGATGACCATGTTTCAAAACACTAGAACCCCTCAATAAGGTGGCCGACGTCGACCACTATTTAAAGAACCGGCGGTAGCTCCTTAAGGCCTGGCGTACGCCACGCCGGACTGAGGCCGCCGCCAGGTCCCTATGAAAAGGGGACAAAACGCGGCTATAGGTCCGGAGCGAGGGGAAGAGGGGCTGCTGGAAAGGTAGCTCCCCCTCCCGCCGTCCCCATGCCCTCCAAGGAAGCCGTTTCCCAGGCGTCAGCCCCGTAAAAAGGGGCGGGGGGCTTAACACTCTACGCCCCCTCAAGATGCCGGGAAAAGGCAGTCCGGGATGGGCTCCGGAAGTTGACGCTGTGGGAGGGGGCATGCTGCCGCTGCTGCCCGGCGGTGGCGACGGAGTAAGAAAAGGAATGAATAAGGTGAACATCTATGCAACGATGCTACTTCTAGGGCTGACACTGGTGACGGTGCAAACACAACCGGTGTGGGCTTTGAATGGTAGTGGGATTGGTCAACAGATTGCAACAGCGATTCGAGGAGTCATCGTAGAGATCATCAACATACTGACTCCCATCATAAACATTCTGGGAGTCGGTATGATTGTGATCGGACTCCTGCTTGGGTTGGGTCTCAGGCAGGAGTTCCTAGGGTTCCGTCTCGCAATAGGCGGAGCCCTAGCTCTGTTAACAATACATGTGATTGTCCCGCTTCTCCTAGGCTTCGTCTAGGAGGGGCGGGAACGGCGACAACCGACGAACGCCGACGACAGCCCCTTCAAACTCCCCACCTTTTTTTCTGTGGGGGCGGTTTTCCCGCCTGAAAAACGGCGGAGCCCTCTGGATAATGCCCGGGGGGCGGCCGCCGTTGGCGGGAACCGTTCCCCGGAATAAGGTGGGGTGAGGGCGAAGAGAAATGTCCAAAAAGAGAGGCCCAAAAGAACTCGAAGAACTCATCAGAGAGCGGTTTTCTCCCCGGAGGTTTCCGGAGGAGAAGCCATCCCTAGAGTTCTTCGAGTATGTTGTCCACCTGGATAACCAGCTCTTCTAGGGGCTGGTTTCTAGGTGGAGCAAACTTCCTCCCTTTTTTCCGATAGGAGGACCTCCCGTCTGTATCCGGCGGGAGGTTTATCCTCCTGTCGGAGAGGGGCGGAAAGGCCTCCCGGAGAAGCTAGAAAATGTTTTTCAAAAGGTCCAAAACTGTCGGAGTACCGGTGGAGGTCTACAAGATCTTCAAAGAGTTGGCTGACAAACATGAAAACATACAGGTGATAAACAACGACGGCGTAATCGAATTGCGGGACCCACGACTGCCCTACTTCCCAATCATCTGGATTGGGAAGGGGGTCATGACCTACGATCCAAACACATCGGAATCAGTCCTCAAACACGTCAATGCCCGTTGACGCCCACCCAAACCCCCTCTCTTTTTTCCTTCCCCTTCCGAGCTGTGAAAGGCTCCCGTCCCACATTTATTTATGGGACGGTTGGGGAGAGGGGTTTGGCGCATGGGGCTTGGTCTGCGGTGGCCGCGACCAGCGGGGCGCAGGAGTGGCTCCGGCCCCGTGGCGTCTCTGCCCCACATGGAACCGTCCCGTCCCGCAGGAGTGACTCCGGGGATGCCTTCGTGGCGCAGGAGTGGCTCCGGCCACCCATGTGGGGGGACAGAGACCGGCTCCAACAGGGCGGATGCCCGGAGAAAGTCCGGCAACCGTTATACATGGCAGGGGTGACTCCGCATGTATGGCGGTTGATGGGCTGAAACTCCGGGAACAAGGACGTCTTAGAAGTTCACTCTGTTTCGATGACGGTCGAAGACAATTCACTAACGTCTTTCGATTACTTCAGCAGCCCCAACTCTCCTAATAACTTCCTGGGAGGGCTTTGTTTCCGGCCTGAAACACGGCCGCCCCCTCGCCTACATGAGGGGGAATGTCCGAGAAGCCCTCTCAGGTCCCTGCTCCCGGGGCAACGGGAGGAGCTGGTCCCGGCTCACCCAACTTGGGATGTCCTGCTCCGCAGGACACGCTGCCCATCAGGAAGGAGGGTTGGGGTTCGAGGATAGTGCGATGGTTGGAGGCGGTTGACAGAGGAAGCGTGGTTGCCTGGAAGGCTTTCGAATGGGGTCTGACGATTTTCATTGGGCTTTCCTGGCTGATCCTCGCACTGCTCGCGATGGCTCTAGGGTGACCGGAATGGATGAGGTCAGAAAAACAATAGAAGAGGTCTTGAAAACAAACGAGTGGCTTAACGGAGACGCTGACTTCTTCGAGGGCGATCTAAGCGCTTTAGGTAAAGACGACGAGTTCAGAGATTGGACAGAGGTGGAAGACGTTGAAGAACTCAGACAGAAAATCAGAAACTACACAGGCACCTTCAAATACAAAAACCTGCTATTCTTCAGCGACTATCACTACGGCGTCTTCGTCTACAAGATACCCGACGGACAAAACTACATAGAACACCTGAATCCTGACGTCTCTCTTGGAAAACTGATGGAGGTGTTAAGTAAGCTTGATGGCTAGGACGTTGGCTACGCTGGCGGTGATCATCGGATTCTTCATCTATATCTACGCCGCAAACATCTACGTTTCAGAGACGTACTTCAGAGGAAGATCCGCCGGGACAGCAGTCCCTTTCACTCAGCAAATACGGCAGATAACCCAGACGATGACTCAGTACATGCAGATAGCCGTGATAGCCGTTCTCGCGCTGGTGACGGTCAACATAGTGCTGAAGTCGCGTAAGATCCTCGGAGTGATACCCTTCAAAGACGTGCAGAGACACCTAATGCTTCTCGGACCAACCGGTGCCGGGAAGACGACGATAGCAAAAGACATCATCAGAAGAGCCATAGCAAGAGGTGTGAAAATAACAGTCCTCGACTGGAAAGCGGGATTAATCCGATGTCGGCCTGAATAGTGTAATTATGGTTACTAATCTATAAAGGGTCCTATCATAGTGGCCGACGTCGTCAAACCCGCCCAGAAAGGGGAGTACGTTGGCTTCGTTAAAGACGCGACAATAATCAGAAAAATCAACCTATGGGATGTAGGCGGTCGGAATGCTGCTGAAAAGGCCGCCGTCGCTGTTGAACTTCTCCGAGAAGTTACCAGGGACATAGCCGACGTTTCATCGGCATCGGCCACCCTCCTATTGAAGGAGCTTGCGAAGCTCTACAGCGAGAAAGGAACGCCGACGACAAGGGATGTAGTAGAAAAGGTGGAGCGGTTTATGCAGACAGCGCTATCAGAGAGGCGGCTAGCGGAGGCAAACATGGCGGCTGCATTATTGAGGCGGCTCTACTGGCTTCAGATAGACGAGGAAAGGCCTGACGAAAACGTATACGGAAACCCCGCCGTAACCATCTACGACCTCTCATCCACAGGCTCCAACTACCTGAAGACATTGTACGCGTTAACAATACTTTCGAAAAAATACTACGCGGCATTAAAGACAGGACCTGACAACGAACTCGTAGAGGTTCTGATAGCTGAGGAGGCGCAAAACTATGTGCGTGGGAGGAAGTACAACGAACCGCCGAGCGTCGGTGAGAGGATAGTCAACGAGTTGAGGGCTTTCGGGACAGGCGTAATCCTCGTCTGCCCCGACTCCATCCAGATGCCGTGGCATATGACACGGGACGTGGGAGGTCTGGTGGCGATAGGCTCTCAAGCCCTACCAGACTTCCTTGAACAGATGAGGTACAGGTACACGCGGAAAGGCATGATGACTGTGGGGAAAACAAACTCAACATTCGTCTACCACAGGTCGAAGCTGACGGCGGTACGCTTCAAGCCAAGACCACCGAGACCGATAACGCTGAAGATAACGGAGGCGCCTATAGGGGCGTGGCAACCCCTAGGGAGGTAGTCCCGCCGACAGGATGGTTATCGGCCCGCCCCGGGCAGACCTCCACCGCCACCACCACCGACAGCAATATCAGTGGAGCCTATGGTCGAACCTGCCAAGAAACCCGTGGTTGTATCCGTAGGGTCGGAGACAACACCGCTAAAGCTGGAGGAGGATGAGGAGTATGAGGAGGCAGAGGCGACTAAGGTAGAGGCCCCAGCCATAGAACCACCAAAACATACAGAAAAACCCATTGAGGACGAGGAGTTAGAGGAAAAGGAGTCCAAGGAGCCGTTGAAGCTAGAGGAGGAACAGCCTGAGGAAGAGGCAGTTGAAGAGCCTGAGGAAGAAAAACAGGTGCAGCAGGAGCCGAAAGGCCGGGCAGGTTCACGCTTACAGTAACCTCCCAACCCCCGCGCCCTACCCGGCCCGGCAAACCATCGACAGAGCCAACGGAGCCAATAGCGTTTCCACTGGGTGAGCATTTAGTCATTGAATCAGATGGTAGACTGACCTGCCAGAAATGCGGTGGGTCAGCCACGTTAGCAGAGGCCGACAAGTTCGCCGAAACAAAGTGCGGACCAGAGGAAAGGCCCGGACAGGTAGCACAACAACAAGCCCCACCACAGCAAGACCGGCATGTGACATCTGCAAAGCCCGTGAAGGGGTTGAGAAAGTCCCCATCCTCGACTCTCTGAATAAGGTGACCCAGCCGAAGCTCCAATGCATGACATGTTATAACGAGTACCTACGGATGTTGAGGGCTGTGAGGCTCCCAAGCCGCTTTGGACGGATAACCGCAAGGGCCCCGCCCAACGCGGTCTGGTTCGACTATGGAGACAACTGCATCATAGCGTTCCAGAAGCTTGGCGGGGTATGGCCCTGCCCCGCCTGCGAAGAGTTCTTCGACGACATGTATTCAGTCGTGGTACACTTCAGTGAGAAGCATCCAAGGATGGCAAACAAACCCGTCGAAAAGGTATCGGTGGATGTTGGAGGAAAGCCTGTGGAAGCCATGTTGACAGCCCAAGGATACGTAATATGCCAGTGTGGATTCACAGCCGAAAACGTAAAACATTTCACATATCACTATGACCGCGACCACAAGACATAGGTGTAGTGGGTGAGGGAAGTTGAAGAGGACTAATGTGGTGAAGCTGATGGTGGACAAATGCACGGGAAATAGGCTTAGGGAGTTAGGGGTAGCGACGGCGAAGTGCTGGAACGAGGTAAATTGGCTGAGGATGCAACAGTACAAGAAGGGTGAAGGCGTGGATTTCGGCAAAACGGAAAAGGAGGTATACGAGAAATATAAGGGCTTACTCAAGGTTAACACGCAGCAGGTGGCTAGAAAGAACGCCGAGGCCTGGAGGAGCTTCTTCGAGCTGAGCAGGATGAAGGCTGAAGGCAGGCTACCGAAATGGCTCAAACCAAGACCGCCTGGCTACTGGAAGGACGGGAGAGGAAGATACAGGATAGCCATCTTGATCAGAAACGATAAGTATGTGGTGGATGAAGGCGGGCAGACGATTTACCTACGGGACTTCAAATTGACTTTGAGGTTCAAGGGTGGGTTAAAGTGGAGGGGCAGGCAGGGTAGGCTAGAAATCCGCTACAATGAGGCGAGAAAGGCGTGGTATGCCTACATCCCTGTAAAGGTCGGGGGTAATGCGAAGGTTGCGACGGGAGGGCTGAGGGCTTCAGTCGATCTTGGGATAGTGAACCTTTCCACAGTTTACGTTGAGGACGGCTCTTGGTATGTGTTCAAGGGCGGCTCGACTCTATCCGCTTACGAAAACTACAGCAAAAGGATTTCAAGGTTGCAGAAGGTTTTAGCCAGGCATAGGCAGGAGAGTTGCAGGAGACTCAAAGCCTTACATGAGAAGAGGGGGAGGTTCCTGAGACACGCATTAAACAGCATGGCTAGGAAAGTGATGAAGCTGCTGAAGGATAGAGGTGTTTCGGAGGTTGTTATAGGTCATCCGAAGGAGATTACCAGAGACCATGGTAATAAGCTAACCGCTAACTTCTGGAACTACGGCTACACAATAAGGCGCTTTAAGGAGATCGGAGAGGAGACGGGGATTAAGGTAACGGTTGTCGATGAATCCAATACATCCAAGAAGTGCTCCCTATGCGGTGAAGTCCACGAAAACGGGCGTGTAAAGAGGGGTTTGTTTAAGTGTCCCCGCATAGGGAAATCAATCAACGCGGACCTAAACGGGGCAATAAACATCTTGCATACCCCCGAGTCCCAGGGAACCGTGGGAGGAGGACTACCCGCGGCGAGGGATAGGGGTAAAGGGCTGAAGGCCCAGCCCGTGGTCTACCGCTGGACGAGTGGAGCGGGGTGGGTGGAGATTCCTCCACTCACCAGCAATGAAGCTATGAGAATGAAGGCGGTAAACCATAAATCTGTGATCTGCCCTTAGGGAACCCTCGCCCTTAAGGGCGGGGAGGAGGTCAGATGGAAAAGATAGCGGTCTACGAGGTGCCAGCGGACATCGAAATCGATAGGTGGGATAAGTGGACCGGTGTAAGCTTCAAAGAATACGTTAGAAATAGCCTCCTAGGTGAAAGGCCTAAAACGCATATATTCGAGAAGGTGGCAAAACATCTGCGGAACATGCTGAGGACATCGCTACACCTGTTAAGGGCGGTAGAAAGCGTCAGAAACCTCGATGTCTCAATGACATGCGACCACCTCATCAAAGCCTACCTTAGCCTGCCGAAGATAATAAGGCGCACAATCCTCGGCTACGGCCTACTAGAACAAACACTGGACTTCATATATGCAAAACGAAACAACATACCGATGCCCAGAATCATTGCAGAAAAACGAGCAGCGGCCTTCACAGGTCTCCTACTCCTAACCCCCTTCTCACCATTGCTGTCGATTGCTTTCAAAAAGGCTGGCGATTGGAACATCCTCCTAGAAAGGCTTAGAAGGGCAAAACAACAGACCGCATAAATCCTCAACCCTTTTCCAAGCCACGCGGTCCCATGCCTGGGTTTACTCCCGGGTGTGGGGCCGTGTGGCTCCATGCCCGGGGTGCCTCAGCATGGGTTCCGGCGTCCAACGCCCCTGTGAAGCGCCCAAGCTCTGTGTGAGCAGGCTTGGGACGAGGGGTGAGGGCCTGGCCGGGTAATCCGTGTGGAGGCCGGGGTCTCCTTCAGCCCCTGACCCTCGGGCGGGCGGCTTGCTAGCTAGGTAAGGTGCATCTGAAAGGCATCCTCCTAATCCCCTCAACAAGGGAGGGGTGTCGGAGGGTGTCTGAGTAGGATGTGCTAGCCTAGCAGGCGGCCGCCGTCAGCCGGAAAAGGGGCTGGGAGGTGAGGAATATGGAAAACCGGAGAAACGGCGTGAAAGACCTCCCGGTCGGGGGGAGCCGGGGAGGTCCTGAAACGGGAATCCCCCTGGGGGTGAGGTGAGGACAGACGAACATCATAATGCCTTTGATGCCGCCAGAACATTTCGTTGCATCTGCCGTGATCTGTGCCATTGTACGGATGCTCGTCGTACTAGGATACCTTGCACCCAAAGACATTGACAACGACTGGTTTGACGAAGACGGAAACTTTGTCCCAACGGAGGAATTCCCATGACATCGACAATAGATGTGGCCGCTCTAAAGAGGTTCATGGAAAGCGAACTCTACGATAGACTGGTCGAGTTCTACGAGGTGCAACCGTCAACACTGCCGAAGCCTGACTTCAAAACAATGTATAGTTGGCTGGTTGGCGACGTAGCAACAGAGTTTTTCAACCATCCCGCCAAGATGAATCCATACCTGACGGCAATACTCTGGAGACATGTCGAATCAGACGATACCGTTCTCGACCCCATGTGTGGGGTCGGGGGAACGGTGATACCAGGACTACTGGTGAGGCCGCCAAGAAAGATAATACTTAACGACATAGTGCCCCAATACACAGAAACAGCAAAGACGATATGCGAGGACGTAATATCCGCGTTAGGTCTCCCAACAAAGGTCGAGGGATACGCAACCAACGCTGCATGTCTCTACGAGAAGGTTGGCAGAAGAAGTGTAGACGTTGTAATATCCTCACCACCCTACGGAAAGCTAAATCTCGCCTCCCCCAAGTACGGCCTGCCCTTCAGGCAGACGTACAGGGGAGGTGGATGGGGCGACCTAGCGACCTTCGCCAACGGACACTTCAAGGTAGCGTTGCTCCAGATAATAACCTCAATATACCTGATGCTCGACCAGAGAGGGCAGGCGGTAATCAACGTAAAGAACACACGCACATACAAGCAAAAGCTCCCACCATTAACGAACATAACGGAAGAACATATGAAGTACGTCGGCTTCAAAAACATCTCTACAAAGGAGTTCGTGCTGGAGTACGAAAGCCCATATGCTGCGGTACGACGTGTCAGAGGAGAGAACACCGACCACCTTCTGAAGGAGTATGTCGTCGTAGGTGAGAAGCCGTGAAATCAACTATAAGGCTTGTGGTACAAAAGGGGCCACGCGAGGGATACGGTCGTGTTGACCTGCCTCCCGGGCTACTTATGAAAACCAACGAAGAAGACGAGGTTGTCTTCTACATTAGGGAACTTCGACGGACCCTGGAAGTCACTGGAGTTGGCAGATATAGACAACCCTGCCTCATCTTCCCGCTGGGTGAGGTGAAGCCTGGAAGCCTGGTTACAGTCGAGCGACGGCTGGTATTCATATGCAAAATGTGCGGTAGGCGAGTAAGCTCTAAAATCAACGGACTCTGCGACAAATGCTACAACTGGCATGTGAATGGCGACATGGTGGCAC
>Ga0079995_1059467_pt1 | contig 30952 bp, 33 predicted proteins | sample FaiFalFF_MnMetaG_2_FD_69198 | JGI IMG/M metagenome (GOLD analysis project Ga0079995, IMG submission 69198) | Freshwater microbial communities from Yellowstone National Park, Wyoming, USA - Fairy Falls C (FF_Mn_C) (SPADES assembly) (version 4) | ecosystem: Environmental > Aquatic > Freshwater >...
TGGCCGCTACGAAACCCAGTTGGTGCGCGAGTTCTACCAGGCGGTGGCCAACCACGCCCAGCTTACCCTGCACATCCGCCAGGTTGCTGGTCTCAATGCCCACCACATCGTCGAGGCCAGTTTCAAGGCCTTTGCCCGCGCCCTGCGCATGGCCGTAGAACGGGATCCGCGCCGACAAGATGGGATCCCCAGCTCAAAAGGGGTGCTGTAACTCTCGCCCAAGCCGGGGACGGCGCGACTGGCCAAAACAGCAGTGCCGCAAGCGGGCCAACTCCGCCTCGCTGAGATCCTGCCACTGGCCAGGAGCCAGACCTGCTAGGGAAAGGGGGCCTAGTCCTACCCGCACCAGCCTCAGCGTTGGGATCCCGACCGCAGCAGTCATGCGGCGCACCTGGCGATTGCGACCTTCCCGCAGCGTCAGCTCCAGCCAGGTGGTGGGGATGGAGCGGCGAAAGCGAATGGGCGGATCCCGCGGTGGCAGATCCGGCTCCTCGGCCAGAACTCTAACCTCAGCCGGTCGGGTCTTTCGCCCCTGGATGATCACTCCCTCTTGCAACTGTTGCAGAGCCTGCGGCGTAGGGATCCCTTCCACCTGCACCCAGTAGGTGCGCTTGTGGCCAAACTTGGGATCGATCAGGCGGGCGTGGAGCTGGCCGTCATCGGTGAGCAAGAGCAGTCCTTCGCTATCGCGATCTAGCCGCCCCACTGGATAGACCCTGGGCACTGGGATGAAGGCCTTGAGGGTGAGGCGCCCTGCCGGGTCGGTAAACTGGGTGAGCACGCCGTAGGGTTTATAAAACTTGAGGTAGCGCATGGCAGACGGCTTCCGTCTTTGGACTAGGCAGTGCAACTTCAACGGTAAGATTCAGGAAGCAGCATTTCTCCACAGGCAGCAGCGTTTGGTGGATTGCACCTGATGGCGATAGACAACACTCTACTCTGGGTTTTAGTGGCAACGGCAGGGCTCTCCCTTCTCAGCTTGGTCTATGTCTGGGTGGACGAAGCCGTCAAACGGCGCCGCTATGAGCGGCAAAAGCAAGAAGAAGCCGTTCCCCCCACCGCTGCTGCTTCTGAACCTGAAGCCGGGATCCCGCCTGCTGCTTCTGACACTGGATCCGCTGCCCTAGAGCCAGAAGCCGAGCCTAGCCCTCCTGCTCAGGAAGTAACGGCAACCCCTGAAACCCTCGACACCACGCCCGAGCAAGTCGATAAACCAGGGGAAACGCCGGAGACCTAAGGGCAACCTCCTTTCTAACCTCGCTCCAGGAGCAGCTGCGCTAACCTGAGACAGAACTGCCCCAGCCACCGCTAGCGACGCCTTGGGCGACGGATCCCTATGCTGAGCCTGTTGCGGATTGAGAACTTCGCCCTGATCGAGCAGTTGGAGATCCCCTTTGGGGCAGGGCTCAACGTGCTTACCGGGGAAACGGGGGCAGGTAAGTCCATTATTCTCGAGGCCCTCGATGCGGCTTTGGGCGGGCCAGCGCGGGCTTTGCGCAGTGGCAGCAAGCGGGGCCTAGTGGAAGCTATCTTTCAACCCAATGCCGATCTGGAAGCCTGGCTAGAGCAGGAACAGATCGAACCCCTGGAAGAGGGCCTGGTCTGCAGCCGCGAACTGGTGGTGCGTAGCGGCAAGCTCACCAGCCGCCTGCGAGTCAACGGGGTGGTGGTCAACAAAGCTCAGATGCTCAGGCTGCGCTCCCAACTGCTGGAGATCACTGCCCAAGGGCAAACGGCTCAAATTCAGTCCCCTCAAGCCCAGCGCCGTTGGCTGGATGCCTTTGGCGGCGAAGAGCTGCTGCGGGCACGGACCCAGGTGGCAGCTTGCTACCAGACCTGGAGCCAGCTCAAAGCTGAAATGGAGTCCCGGCAGCAGAGTCAACAACTGCGCCTGCAGCGCCTAGATCTGTTGGAGCTGCAAGCCCGAGAGCTGGCTGCCCTGCGCCTGGAGGATCCCGAGGAGCTGAGCAAACTGGAGCGGGAGCGGGAGCGCCTAGTCCACCGGGTGGAGTTGCGGCAGCAAAGCCATGCCGCCCACCAACTGCTCTACCAAAATGACAGCGGCTCGCCAGCCATTGCCGATCTCTTGGCCCAGGCCGAGCGGCTGCTGCGGAGCATGGCTCAACGGGATCCCGAGCTTGTCCCCTTGGCGGAAATGGTTAGCAACGCCCTCGTGCAGGTAGAGGAAGCGGGGCGGGAGCTGCTGCGCTACGGCGAGGCCCTGGAGGCCGATCCCAGTCGGTTAAGCAAAATTGAACGGCGCTTAGCTCAACTGCGCCAGGCCTGCCGCAAATACGGCCCCACCTTGACGGAGGTGATGGCTCATGCGGAGCGGGTGCAGGTGGAGCTGGCCCGCCTGCGGGACGAGAGCACCGACTTGGAGGAACTGGAGGCGCAGCTGAACCAAGCAGCCCAGGAGCTGGAGCACCACTGCCAGAGGCTCTCCCAACTGCGGCAGCAGGCAGCCCGGAAACTGGAGAGAGCCCTGCTGGAGGAACTCAGGCCCCTGGGGATGAGCGGCGTGCAGTTCCAGGTGCAGATTCAAGCCGGATCCCCCACGGCCGAAGGGGTGGATCAGGTGAGCTTTTGGTTTAGTCCCAACCCTGGGGAGCCCCTGCAACCGCTAGCCGACATTGCCTCCGGCGGCGAGATGAGCCGTTTTCTCCTGGCCTTAAAAGCAGTCTTCAGCCGCGTCGATCCGGTGGCTACCCTGGTCTTTGACGAGATCGACGTCGGCGTATCCGGCAAGGTAGCCCAGGCCATTGCCGCCAAGCTGCACCAGCTTGCCCGTAGCCGCCAGGTTCTCTGCGTTACCCACCAACCCTTGATTGCTGCCCTAGCGGATCACCACCTGCGGGTTCACAAAGTGGTGCAAGAAGGGCGAACTTGCGTGCGGGTGGATCCTCTGGGAGAAGAAGAGCGCCGGGAAGAATTGGCCCAACTAGCGGCCGGCCACTCCGCCCAGGAAGCGATGAGCTTCGTGGAAGCCCTTCTCAAGCAAGCAGCCCAATTGCGCCAGCTGCAGCTGGCTAGCTCTGTTTAGCCCCTGCCTCAGCCCCCTAAAAACAGCTCCAGCACCTGGGGATTGCGCAACAAGTTGGGGCCAGTATCTTCAAAGCGGTTTTCTCCCATCGAGAGGACGTAGCCCCAGTCCGCTAAGCTCAGGGCCTGCTTGGCATTTTGCTCCACCATCAGGATGCTGACGCCAAGGCGGTTGATTTCTTGCAAGAGGGCAAAGGTCTGCTCGACATACAGCGGCGACAGGCCGGCTGTCGGCTCATCCAGCAACAACAGTCGCGGCTCCGCCATCAACGCCCGCCCTATGGCTAGCATCTGCCGCTGCCCGCCGGAGAGGGATCCCGCCGCTTGCTTTCGCTTTTCCCTTAGCGGCGGAAACAGCTCGTAAACCCGCTCCCGTTGGGCAGTGTAGTCGTCGCGCCGGATAAAGGCTCCCATCTCCAGGTTTTCCTCGACGGTGAGGGAGGGAAAGACATTGTTGGTCTGAGGCACAAAGCCGATCCCCCGCCGCACCAGTTGCTCGGCAGCAAGATGCGTGATGTCAGAACCTTGGAACAGCACTCGGCCCGAGCGGATGGTGGCCAACCCAAAGAGGGATTTAAGCACTGTCGATTTGCCTGCTCCGTTGGGGCCGATGATCACCACGATTTGCCCCGGGTTGACCTTGAGGCGGATCCCTTTGAGGATGTCCACGCCGCGGTAGCCGCTATAGAGATCTTGAATCTCGAGCAAAGGAGTCATGGCGGGGATCCCTCCGGCGAGAGGGTGGAGGCCGGTTCCGAGCTGAGGGCATCTGCTAAAGCGATGGATCCCAAATAGGCCTCGCGCACGGCAGGGTTTTGCCGAATTTCCTGCATGGGTCCCTGGGTTAACACCCTTCCCCCCGCCATGACCACCACGTGGTGGCAAAGGCGGGTCACCAGATCCAGGTCGTGTTCAATGATGCAGAAGGTGCAGCCGCGCTCGCGGTTGAGGTACTCAATAAAGCGGATTAGGTCTGCCAGCAACGTGCGGTTGACCCCAGCCCCCGGCTCGTCCAAGAGGATGACCCGCGCATCGGTCATCAGGGTGCGTCCCAGTTCCAGCAGCTTCTTTTGCCCGCCCGAAAGGTTGACTGCCAGTTGATCCCGCAGGTGGATAAGGTTGAGCCGTTCCAAAACTTCTTCAGCCCGAGCCTGAAGCTGGCGCTCCTGCCGCTGTACTCGCCGCCAGCGGAACCAGGCGTTAAATAGGTTTTCTCCAGCCTGATGGGGAGGAACAACCATTAAGTTTTCCAGAACGGTCATGCGGCCAAACTCCCGCGGGATCTGGAAGGTGCGCACCAGCCCACGTTGAAACAACTGGTGGGGAGGCAAGCCCGTGACGTCTTCCCCATCTAGCCAGATGCGTCCGCTATTGGGCCGAATGAAACCGGCGATGATGTTGAAAAGAGTTGTTTTCCCCGCCCCGTTGGGACCAATCAAGCCCGTGATCCGACCAGCTTCGATGCGGAAGGAACAGTGATCTAGGGCATTGACGCCGCCAAACTGTTTGGAGATGTTGTCAATAACGATCACACCGCTACCCTGGGAAAGCTCCATTCCCTAGTAGATTCACTATTTTATGAGCTTTCGTCGTAGGGTAAAGAAGCTTATTTAACCAAACTCGCCGATAGGCTTGCCAAGAAGCCCCCTGGCAGGGGTTGGGTTGGCTCTTGGAGGGAACCCTTTGAGGTGGGCTAACGTCTACTTCTATACCATCGACCTTTGAGAATTGCAGTTTTATTCCCTCATTGGAGCTCATTGGAGGTTCTTGGTTATGTCTCCCATGCACAAACTGACCCGGCGGGCCTTCGCGACGGCGGCAGCCCTGACAGCAGCAGCGCTGGCCACCACCCTGCTGCCAAGCACAGCTCAGCAAGCAGCCAAAGCCCCGATCAAGATAGGAGCGCTGCTGTCTTTGACGGGCGACCTGCAGGCCTATGGGGAAAACTGCCTCAAGGGCATCAAGCTGGCCCTCAAGCAGATCAACGAAGCTGGCGGCGTCCTTGGATCTCAAATTCAAGTGGTGGAGGCGGATGACCAAACTTCAGCGCAGCCGGCTATTGATGCGGCCAAGCGGTTAGTGAACGTGGAGAAGGTGGCCGCCATTGTTGGCGCTTTGGGCAGTGGCGTTACCATTCCGGTGGCCACGACAGTAACGGTTCCCAGCAAGATTCCGCAAATTTCACCGGCCTCTACCGCGCCCACCATCACCACCTTGGACGACAATGACTTTTTGTTCCGCACCGTTCCTTCCGATGCTTTCCAAGGGGTAGCCCTAGCGCAGATTACCCGTGAAGAGAAGCTGGATCGCCTGGCTGTTATCTACATCAACAACGACTACGGCCAGGGTCTAGCCGACAGTTTCAAGGCTGCCTTTGAGAAGCAGGGGGGCAAGATCACCAAGGCCGTCCCCTACGAGCCAGGCAAAGCTTCCTACCGCGGCGAGCTGGATCAGCTCAAGGAAGGGAACCCCCAGGCGCTGGTGGTCATTGGCTATCCAGAAAACGGCGCGGTTATCTTGCGGCAAGCCTTGGAAGGGGGGCTATTTAAGCGCTTTGTCTTAACAGACGGCATGCGCTCTCCTGATCTGGCTGCCCAGGTGGGGGCAGACAAGCTAGAGGGATCCATTGGCACTTCGCCCCAGGCCCGCACTGACACCAAGGCTTACCAGAGCTTTGTTCAAGCCTACAAAGCTGCCTACGGGGAAGTGCCCCCCACTCCCTACATCGACACTGCCTACGATGCTGCCTTCCTTCTGGCTCTGGCCATCCAAAAAGCGGGCAGCACCGATGGCACTGCTATCCGCGATGCCCTGCGGCAAGTGGCCAATCCCCCTGGCACCGAAATCCTGCCTGGCGAGTGGGCCAAGGCGGTGGAGCTGCTGAAGAAAGGGGAAGACATCAATTACACTGGCGCTTCTGGCTCGCTGGACTTCGATGAAAAGGGAGACGTAGCCGGAACCTTTGCCCACTGGACCTTCAAGGGCGGGAAGATCGTAGACTTGAAGGTGTTTGAGCCGAAGAGCTAAAGACTGGGCTGCTGTTTTCGAGGAGTAGGGGTTTGCTGGGGAGATGACTGGCAAGCCCCTGCTTTTCACTGCCAGCGCAACTCCCACTCGTTGGATTTTGGGGTAAGGCCAACCTTGATTGAGGGGAGGACGTCACGCGTACTCGGCAATGACGACCGTGATGTTGTCCCGACCCCCTCGCTCTTTGGCTGCCTCGATTAACTCGAGGACAAGCTGCTCCAGGTCTGGCACCTTCAAGCAATATTCGGCAATGACTTCGTCGTCCAGCTCCTCGGTTAGTCCATCGCTGCACAACAGGAGGCGATCCCCAGGAAGCAGGGTAATGGGTTGGATAGCAGGTGGCCCTGTGTCAGGCCGGCCCAGGCAGCGCTCAAGGATGTGCCGCCAGGGGTGGATGCGGGCCTGCTCTTGGGTTAACTCCCCCTGGCGAACCGAGCGAGCGACTAGCGTGTGATCTTCCGTCATCTGCTGCAGCTGGGATCCGCGCAGGCGGTAGAGGCGGGAGTCGCCGATGTGAGCACTCCAGCAATTGTTGTTGGGATCCACCATCGCCACCACCACAGTGGTGCCCATGTCTGCCCGTTGCGGGTTTTCCCGCTGATCTTTGAGAATGGCCTCGTTGGCGGCTTCCACTGCTTCGCTAAGGAGCTTGGGCGCCGGCACCATCTCCCAGCCTCGATCCAAATAGGCTCGAATGGTCTCAACTGCTAGCTGGCTGGCTACGGCTCCTGCTGCATGTCCACCCATGCCATCGGCAACGATGAAGTAGCGACCTTCCGGATCGCAGTAGTAAGCATCCTGATTGCCGCTGCGAACCTTGCCCGGATCCGTAGCGCCAGCATAGCGTCGCATCACCTCAGCCGATCCAATTCCTTTGCCTTTAAGAGTACCCTGAGCAGCGCCGCGGCGGCCAAGACAGCCAAGGCCAGGGTGACCATCGCTAAAGTAGCATGCCCAGCCAAAAATAGCTGCGTGGCGCTAAGAAAAAAAGTTGCAAACAGCACCGCGTAAGTGGTGCCCCAGCCCGTCGAGTTGAGCTGACGCAGCAGGCGTTCCGTCTCACTGGAGCGAACCCGCAGGCGCAGCTCCCCCTGTTCCAATTTACTTAAGGCCGTCTCCAGGCGGCGGGGCAGGCTGAGGCTGGTGCTGGTAAACTCTACCGCCTGGCGGCTGACCTGAGCCAGCAGGGTTTCCCTCTCGGGGTGGCTACTGTTCATGAGCTCCTCTGCAAAAGGCTTGGCCACCTCAATAAAGTTAAACTCTGGATCCAGCCCTTTTCCCAGCCCCTCCAGGGTCGTGAGGGCTCGCAGGACAAAGGTAAAGGTGGCGGGGAAGCGAAACGGCTGCTCATAGGCCAGCTCGTAGAGGTCTTCGCTGATGGCCGCCACCGAGATCTCGTCCAGCTTGCTGGAGAAGGGTTTGTCTAGGAAGTGATCCAGAAGGTACTGCACCGAGCGGCGTACTGGTGCCAGATCGGCAGTGGGTACTAGAACACCCAGCTCCACCAGCAGGGCCACCACCTGCTCGGCATCTTTGGCCACCACCGCTGCCAGCATACCTGCCAGTTTTTCCTTGATGCCGGGGCGAAGGCGCCCCATCATACCGAAGTCGTAGAAGATCAGCGTGCCATCTGGCTTGACGGCAATATTGCCGGGGTGGGGATCGGCGTGGAAAAAGCCGTCCTTGAGCAGTTGCCGCAGATAGGCCTCCGCCCCCAAGCGGGCCAAAGCCCTGCGATCCAACCCTGCCGCGCTCAGCGCCTCGTAGTCGCTAATTTTGATCCCTGGCAGGTATTCCAATGTCAGCAGACGGGGGGAGGTGTAGCGCCAGTACACCTTGGGAACAGCAATCTGGGGCATGTCGCGAAAGTTGCGGCGGAAAGTGTCGGCGTTGCGGCCCTCGTTGAGATAGTCCACCTCCTCCCAGAGGGTGCGGCGACACTCTTCGTAGATGCCAATCCAGTCGCGGCCCGCTCCACCCCACGGGGTGTGGTGCTGAAAAAACTCAGCAATGCCGCGACCGATCTCCAGGTCAATGGTAAATAGCCGCACCAAGCCCGGCCGCTGTACCTTCACCACCACTTCTTCGCCGCTTTTTAGCTTGGCGCGATGCACTTGCCCCAAGCTGGCTGCCGCCAAAGGGGTGGGATCGAAGTAGCTGTAAATCTGCTCAATGGGCTTGCCCAGCTCCTGCTGCACGATGGTCGCCACCTGTTCGTAACCAAAGGCAGGCACCTGGTCTTGCAGCTTGGACAGCTCCTCGACGTACTCAGAGGGGAAGAGATCGGCGCGGGTGGAGAAAAACTGCCCCACCTTAATAAAGGTAGGGCCGAGGTGGAGCAACGTCTCGCGGATCCAAATGGCTCGGGCGCGGCGGCGTTTAGCCTTTCGCTCTGGCGTGGGCTGCCCCCCATAGCTCCAGGCCTGCTGATCCAGCCAGAGATAGAAGAGCCAGGTCAGCACAAAGCGCCAAATGTCGAAAAGACGGCCCCAGCGGCTGTAGTTCTCTCGGGCCCACCGGTAGGCGGTATAGGGCTTAGCAGGCTTGGATCCCTTTGCTGTGCTTGCCTTCAAGCGCTTCGATTCCGGTACTTCTGCAACTCAGAGCGTAGCTGCGCCACCTCGGCCCGCAGGTCATCTAGAGTTGCCTGCAAATCCTCCACCTTGTAGGTGGACGAGGCCATTTCTTGGGTAGCTAGCGATGCTTCCGCCTCAGCTCGGGCCATGACATCCTGGGCAAAAGTCTGCCAGCCCTCCTGCAGCTCTGCCCATAGCTTGCCCACCTCCGCAGCAAGGTCGGCAAGAGCGCCCTCCCAACGCTCGCGCAGAACATCGGCCACTGCTTTGCCGACGAAAAAAGCTCGCACAACGGGATTCCTCATGCAGCCCAAGTGTTAAGAAGCATCACCCAGATTATAACGAATCTTGCCGCAACCGAACTGCCGAGCCCCCCCAGCCAAACAGCCTTGGAGCATCGGCCCGGCAGTCCCGCAAGCAATTGTCCTAGAGAGCTTGTCTAGGGCTAGCGACGGTTGGTGGTCATGTCGGGGATCTTCAGATCGAAGACGCTAATGTTTTGCCGCGCTGCCGGCTTGGGGTTGAGCATGCGAGCCATGTTGAGGAAGTTCTCCGGATCGCCGGGCTTAGGCAAGCGAACAACCCGATAGGTGCGCACCACCTCCCGAGCCGAGGGCCTCACGCCGGAGATATCCCGCCAACGGGCTCCGTAGCGGGGGTTAACCAAGTTGGTCGGTTTCTCCGAAAGGCGGCGGCGCTGGTAGGGCACCACATCGTCCCCAAAAGCAGCGTCGTACTCCTCGCTATCGACAATGGCGTCGATAAAGCCGTCTAGGCCGCGGGTGGCCAGAATGATGGAGTACTTGATGCGCTCCATTTGGCTGTAGGTGGGCCGACCCAGGAAGCGCTGGAAGGTGATCTCAACGAAGCGGTAGTTGTCGTTGGGAACCATGACCAAGTCGCGGTAGACCTCCGACTTGCCCAGGCCCCGGATAAACTCTTTTACCGAAATTGCCCCGTTGCGCAGCTGGGATTCCAGCGCTTTCTGCCGGTAGCTCTCCAGCATCAGGTGCTCGCTGAAGATTTGGCGGTAGGCGGCGCGGATAACATTCTCAATGCCCGCCGGGTCATCGGGGCGGTAGACGGGCGGAGTTTCGTCGCTGGGTACAAAGTAGCGGTTTACCCGCTCGTTTTGCGTAGTGGGGCGATCGGCAATCAACGGAAGAGACATAGGCTGTGCTCCTAACAAGAAACAAACAACAAAGAAAAGAGCCTACGCCTCCCTAGCCAGTTCCTGCTGGCTTAGGCGAGCGCGGAGAGGGATCAGAGGATCCGCATCCTGCAAAGCTATCTGAAGGGCTGCCTCGGCAGCAGCTCGCAGAGAAAGTTCTCCCAGGCGGGCTAGATCCGTTAGGGCTGCAACGGCGGCATAGCGCACTCCCCAATCGGCATCCCCCAGGCATTGCCGCAGTAGCTGCAAAGCTTGCTCTTGATCGGACAGGGGTCGCTGGGCAGCCACCCGTCCCAGCCCGCGCGTTGCTGCCCGCCGCACGCTGGGGGCAAAATCGGCCACAATGGCCTCGACCAAAAAGGGGTAGGCATCCCCATGGCCAATGCGGGCTAAAGCTCGCACCGAGTAGGCCCGCGCCCCGTAGTCAAAGCCGTCAATGTTGGCCAGCAAGGGCTGTACTGCCGCTTCTCCAAAGCGCAGCACCTCCTCCAGAGCCGCCTCCCCTACAGCAGGACGGTTGAAGCCAAAAGCGCGAATGAGCAGGGGGATCCCTTCTACCTGTCCTAGGGATCCCAGGGCTCGCACCACCCCCAGTAGCTCTGCCTCTGAAGTGGCCTGCTCCAGCTGGGTAGCCAGTTGGGCCACAGCAGGAGGAAGCCCTTGTGCAGCTGATGAAGAGGACATGACCAGCCTAGAAGCTAAGGTAGTAAGGTTAGAGGTTCCAGGTCTAAAACAGCTTGTCCAGCTGGGGGATAATTGCCGCTGCCACCTGATCTGGCGGCACCCACCCCAACTGCAAGGCCACGTCAAACAGCCGCTTTAAAGCATTGAGGCGCAGGTTGAGGGCTACGTTGGCGGTTGCCAGCAGGGATGCCCCCGCCAGCCAGCCCGATTCAGCCAGATCAAAGAGGGCCGCCTGGCGCAAGCTAAAGTTAGGGTGGGCTAGCAGCGCCACCAAAATCTGGGTCAGCTCCTCCGCTTGAGTAAAGCGATAGAGTACCCAAGCTGCTGCCGAGCGCACTCTTTCTGAGGGGTGATCTAAGAAGGGCCGAATTGCCGCTTCCGCTTCTGTGGCGTTGAGGTGGCCCAGCGCCTCAATGAAAGCCTCCCAAGGCTGCTCCTCTTGCGACCTTAACAAAGCTAAAAGAGGCTGCACCGCTCGCCTGTCTCCCAACTGGGCTAGAGCGTAGGCCGCCTCCTCTCGCACCAGCAAATCGCTACAGCTAAGTGCCTCAATTAGCCCAGGTACCGCCCGGACATCGCCAATCTGCCCTAGAGCTTTAGCGGCACTGCGCCGCAGCGGATAGCCTCCCAACGCTGTGCGATCCCGCTCGTCCTGCAGCGCCAATAGCAAAGGCTCCACTGCCCGCGCCTCGCGAATCGTGCCCAAGTACCAGGCTGCATAGTAGCGATCCTGCGGATCGTCTCCTTGCAGCCAGGCTATTGCCTGCTCCCAGGTAAGCTGCTGGGGCAGCACCGCCGTGTTGGAGGCTATGCGAGCTGTTGCCGAACCGTTCATGAAACTAGGGCAGCTCTCTCAACGACTGCTTGCCCAGAGCCACGCTCCAGCGCAGCCAGATCCTTCACTGGGAAGTAGGAGATCCCGTAAGAGGAGTAACCCGGAGAACCTTGCCACCCATCCGGAGAATGCGCTGCATCTCAGCAGACAGCCGGCTGTAGGGAACTGTAAGCGTAGCAGTGCTGCGGCGTACCTTCGCTGAGGTGGTCAGGGCATCGGGCGGGTTAAGGAGGCCAGTGTACTCAATCTTGTAAACCCGGCTACCGGCTTCTGTTAGAGCTTCCGGGCTGCTGGTGCTTTGACCAAACATGGCTTTCCCCCGCTGTTAACACTCCCGCTTATCAAAGTCGCATGGGCAAAAAGGAGCTTTTCCAAAGCGCTATCAAGCTGCTTCGCAGCAAGTTTAGGAATGCCTTCCCTCTGGCTTGAGCCTGCAGGCAAGCAACCCGGCTTTCTCCAGGCTGCTGCCTGCCAGGCAAACTGCTAGAAGGAATTGCTCCCCTGCCTAAGGAGGCCTAGCTTAGCCTCCCCTAGCTAAGGGCGTTGATGGCGTAATCGAAGTAGATGGCAGCTTCATTGGCCGCTTGGCCCTTCAGCATGCCCAGAGCACGGCTCTTCATGTGTTGCAGAGCCACAATGTACCAGCTGGGGGAAAGGTTAAAAGCGCGGTTCACTTCCCGCAGACCGGCCACCAGGTATTCATCGAGAGGACCAGTGCCACCGGCAACCAGCGAGTAGGTGATAAAGCGCAGGTAGTAGCCGATGTCACGGGCACACTTGGCCTGGAAGACCTCGCCATGCCCCATTTCACCCGGCTGGCTCAAGTAGGGGAAGCGCTTGAACACTTCCTGCACCGCTTCGCGCACCAGCGTCTGCTGGTTCTGGGTCAACACCCGAGCCGCTTCTAGGGAGGCAGCAGCCCGCTGGTAGCGACCGCTCACCGCCTGCAGCTCGCTGGCGTTGAGAAAGCGCCCTTGATTGTCAGCAGCGGCAATTGCTTCGGTGATAACGGTTTTCATTTGCAACTCCTCAATACGTTGACTGTTAGTAAAAGCAACCAATAGGCAGCTCCTTTACTGCCCCGTTAGATCTCGGCTGGCTATGAAAGAAACTGACCCTCGCCGAAAACCGAGATACCTTACAGAATGGCAGCAGCCGCCTTATCGAAGTAGCTGGCCACTTCGCTTTGGATTGCTGAGCAGTCGCCAGGGGTGATGCCGTTTGGATCCATAATCTTGGCCAGGGCTTCCCTCTTCATGGCCGCAATGGCATTGGCCATGGAGCTGGTGGGCACCCCCAGGGCAATGTAAGTTTCTCGCAGACCGTTCAGGCAGCGATCTTCCAGCACTGAGCTGTCCCCTGCCAAGGTGGCGTAGGTAATGTAGCGCAGGATAATCTCAAGGTCGCGCAGGCAAGCAGCCATGCGACGGTTAGTGTAGGCGTTACCGCCAGGAGCAATGAGATCTGGCTCCTGGGCAAACAGAGAACGGGCTGCGTTGACCACAATTTGAGCAGCGTTGCTGGTCATGCGATTGACGGCATCCAGGCGCTTGTTGCCTTCTGCCACCAAAGCTTCCAAACGAGCAAAGTCTTGTTCGCTTAGAAAAGCCCCACGTGCATCTGCCTGAGTAATCACCCGGGTAAAGGCGTCTTGCATAATGGATCTCCTTTTTGTTTTTTTCCAAAGTCAAGGATGAGCGACTGGCTGATCCTCTCAAAAGCCAGCTACCGAGCCTTGCTGGATGCGGAATCTGCTTCCCAAAAACCGGGGGTCCCGTGGAGGTTGCTTGAAACTCCCCCACTGAAGCCCCAGAGTTTGAGATCGGTCGAGAACTCCTGCAACCTCCAGACAGCCGAGCATCCAGGTCAATTTTATAGCGCGGGAGCGATGAGGATTTTGTGAAGATTTACAAACAAGCCGACGCCGAAAGGTCTGGTCGGCTGCCGAGTTCCCAGTTCTAGAGTCCAGCGAGCAGGGAATTGGCCGGCAGGGGGCTAAAAGGATGTAAATATTTGTTTCATTCCCTTTGAGGGCTCCGGCTGCAGCCGTCAAAGGTGCGGAGTTCCCACTCCTTGCAGGGCAGCCTTGAGATCGCGGCAGAAGTAGGCAATCTGTTGCAGCCCCTGGGCAGGGGTGGGAGCTCTGGCCAGCCGCTGCACAAAGGCGCTGCCAACAATGGCTGCATCTGCTCCCCAGAGGGCGATCTGGCGGGCTTGCTCGGGGGTAGAGATGCCGAAGCCCACCCCAATCGGCAGGGAGGTGGATTGGCGCAACTGCTGCAGCAAGGCGGGGAGCCGCTGCTCCAGAGTGGATCGCTCGCCGGTAACGCCGGTGGTGCTGACCAGGTAGACAAAGCCGCTGGAGTGTTGGGCGATGCGCCTCATGCGCTCAGGGGGGCTGGTGGGGGCCACCAGTAAGATGAGGTCGATCCCCTCTGCCCGCGTCGCTTCCCGCAGGGGTTCAGCCTCTTCTAGGGGTAGGTCGGGGACGACTAAGCCGGCACAGCCGGCCCGGCGCAGCTGCTGCACAAAGGTGGGAATGCCGAGCTGGTAGATGGGGTTGTAGTAGGTAAAGAGGATGAGAGGGGCCTGCAGCGAGAGGCCCTGCAACCCCTGCAAAATGGCGCCCAAGGTCACGCCCCGCCGGAGAGCACGGCTAGCTGCTGCTTGGATCACCGGCCCATCGGCCAAGGGATCCGAGTAGGGCACCCCCAGCTCGATAAGATCGGCGCCGCTCTGATCCAGAACCTGCAAAGCCTCAAAGGTGGTTTCCAAGTTGGGATCCCCAGCGGTGAGGTAGGGGATGAGGGCTTTTTCACCGCGGCTGCGCAGCGCCTGAAAGCAGGCTGTGATCCGAGTGGGCATGGGATCCATTCGATTCTGAGGAGATTGGGAGCATCCCCCACTGTAGTGTCTGCCGGGATCCCTAGGGGAGAGGCACGAAATCGTAGCCGGTACCGGAGCGGTTGCCGGGCTCAACCCGCACCAGCACATGGGGAGCATTGCGGTCGCCGGAGGGCAAAAAGCGCACTTCTCCGGAAGCGCCGTCCGGCAAGCGGAAGTTCGGGTCGCCCAGGGCGGCGAGAACAGCACTGCGGCTGGTGGCTCCTTGGCTGAAAGCTTGCAAGAAAACCCGGGTGGCATCATAAGCCAGAGCAGTGCGCCAGCTCACCTGCCCTCCCCAGAGCTGGGCTGCCTTCTGGGCAAAGCCGCGGTTGCGCGGCACCTGGGGATGCCAGGGTACCGCCACCACCAAGCCCTCTACCGCTGCTCCCCCTTCTTGCAATGTGGTGAGGCTGAAGAGCACATCGCCGCCCAGAAGAGCAAGGGGCTTACCAGCTACAGCGTTCTCGCGGGCTACGGCCAGGGCTTTTTCGGCTACGGAAGCCGTGGGAGCTAAAAAAGCTACCTGGGCTCCTTGGCCGACGGCCCTTTGCAGGCTGGCCTGGGGGTTGAAGTCCGACGCCGATAAGTCGAACTCCGCCAGCACGATGCCCCCTTCGCTGGTCAGGGTGGAGGCAAAGGCGTCCCGCAGGCTGGTACTGTAAGCGCTGTTGGGGTTGTAGAAGATGGCCACCCTTTGCAGCCGCAACGTGTTGAGAGCATAACGGGCCAGTTGTGTGCCGGCCACTTGATCCGAGGGCACGGTGCGAAAAATGGCATCCCCCAGCATGCTGATGCGAGTGCTGGTGGCGGTGGAGGAGATCATCGCCAAGCCGGCAGGCTGATAAACCTCGGCTGCAGCCAGGGTGGCATCGCTGGTGTTATGGCCAATCACCCCCAAGATCTCAGGCTGCGCCACCAGGGCTTTGGCCACCGCTGCTGCTCGCTCAGGGTTGTCGCCATCGTCGGCAATCACTACCCGCAGCAGCCGTCCTCCGATTCCCCCCTGTTGGAAAAGCTCCTCCTGAGCTTGCGCCACCCCGCGCAGGGTCTCTTTGGCGCGGTTGGGGTTGCTGGAGATGGGCACCACCACCGCCAGGCTCAAGGGACTGCCCTGCTGCTGGGCGCGGGCGTTGTTCAAGAAAATGCGAGCTTCTGGGTCGTTGCGGTTGCTTTGCAGACCCATCTCCAACACCGAGATGGCCGCGCTGAGGTTACCTTGGCGCAATAGCTCCGCCGCTGCCGTGGCCGTGGGGCTGCTATCGGCAAACAAGGTGCGCTCGCCGCTGGTCAGGAGCAGATCTTGTGCTCCACCCCTCAACCCTGGCAGCGATACTGGCGGTAGAGAAATGCGTTCCGGCCAGCGAACATAGCCCGCCTGCCAAGCGCGATGACCGCCCCAGAGTAGCAATAGCCCCAAGGCAATGTAGACAATGGGTGGTGGAGACTTGGCAACCATATATAGAGAGAGAAAACGCTAGCTTTTGGCCAGCAAAGACACTGCTTGTATCCTCAGGAATCCTCAAAAGTCATCTTTCCAAAGATCTCTAAGGATCTCCGACTATGCATAGCATGAGTGCAGGAGTATGTCACGGATCGGGACGGTAGGAAGGGCTGTTGCGGTATTGGCGCTCTAGCTGCTCCACAATGGAAATGGGAACGGATGAGGTCTCGGAGGGCTCTTCTGGCGAGGTGCCGATCTGCGTCTCGGTCTCCACAGTGAACTGCCGAGATGTTGCCCAAACCACTGCTGCAATCAGCAAAAGGACGATAGCGGCACCGTAAAGAAAGGCGACGATGGCCATCGGGTCAATGGTTTAGCTTTCCCCTTCCATGATAAAGGCTGTCGAGAATTACCCACTTCAGGATCCCTTAGAGCAAGCCCTATGGGACTGGCACCGAGGCCAGGCCAGGGGATCCCTGCTCTTGCATGCCTACGGCCTGGAGGGGATCCCGTTGGCGGAAGAGCCCCAGGTGGTCTCCCCCGAGGTGTTCTTCACCCAAGAGCTGCCGGAGGTGGAGGCCCTGGCTTTGGATCTCTGTCGGGGTCGGGTGTTGGACCTGGGCGCTGGCACAGGCCGCCACAGCCTGCTGCTGCAGGAACAAGGGTTAGCGGTGGCCGCTTTGGATCGCTCGCCGGTGGCGTTGCAGATCATGGCCGAACGGGGAGTGCGCTGCCGCATTGCTGCCGACCTGTTCCACTGGGCAGGGCCGGAAGAGCCCTTCGACACGCTGCTATTGCTGATGAACGGCGCTGGCCTCCTGGGATCCCTAGCGGGGTTGGAGCGTTTTTTGTGCCGGGCTCGCCATTGGATTCAGCCCACCGGCCAGTTGCTTGTGGACTCCACCGAGCTCAGCGACTTCAGCGAAGAGGGCGACTCGGCGCCTCTGGAGGATCTGCTGCCAGATCCAGAGCCGACCGTTCCTAGGGACTTAGAGGGGGGGAAAGCAAAAACCAAGGTAGTGAACTTTGTGGCTGAGTACAACGGCCGGCGCGGGGATCCTTTCCCCTGGCTTTTTGTGGACCCGGAAACCCTGCTGCACTATGCCCACGCCAACGGCTGGCAAGGACAAATTCTCTACCAAGAGGCGGAGGGGGCTTTCCTAGCGCGGCTTACCCCTTTGTGAGCGGCTCATCTCTAGGGAGGCCAGCCAAACCCCACAGCAGGGCTCTAGGCGATACTCTAGAAGGTGTTCTCGAGTTCACTCGGTGCAAACGATGGCTCAGCCTGCCCTGCGCATCCTGCTTGTGCGCCACGGTGAGAGCACCTTCAACGTCGAAAATCGCATCCAAGGTCGCTCCGATCTCTCTCGCCTCACCCCCAGTGGAGAAGCGCAGGCGCAACGGCTAGCTGAGGTCCTGACCGGGATCCCTTTGGATTACGTCTACTCTAGCCCTCTCTCCCGCGCCCTCGACACTGCCCACATTCTTCTCAAGGAGCGAGCGGGGGTCCCTTTGTTGATTAGCGAGCAGCTGCGGGAGATTGACCTAACGGAGTGGGAAGGCCTGACCTTTGCCGAGGTGAAGGAAAAGTACCCAGAAGAGTACTCCCGATGGCGGTACCATCCCGAGGAGCTGGAGCTAGGGGGACGCTTTCCGGTGCGGGATCTCTGGCAGCAAGCCCAGGGCTTTTGGCAACAGTTGGCTGAGCAGGTGCAGGCGGATCCCCGCTCAGAGCGAGGGAAGGATCCTAAGCATCCCCTCAACGTTCTTATCGTCGGCCACAGCGGCCTCAACCGTGCCCTGGTCAGCACGGCCATTGGCTTGGGGCCAGTCCACTACCACCGCCTGGGGCAAAACAACTGTGCCATTAGCGTCCTCAACTTTCCCCAGGGCCTGGGGGGGCCACCCCAACTGGAATCCTGGAACATCACCTCCCATCTGGGCCAATCCCTGCCCCAGCGCAAGCAGGGGATGCGCATTCTGCTGGTGCGCCATGGAGAGACGCAGTGGAACCGGGAGCAACGCTTCCAGGGGCAGCGGGATATCCCCCTCAACGCCACCGGCGAGGAGCAGGCAGCCAAGGTAGCCGAATTTCTGGCGGATCAGCCGCTGAATCTAGCCTTTTCCAGCCCCCTCAAGCGGCCCTGGGCTACTGCTGATGCCATTTGCCGCTACCACCCCAACCTCATTCTGCGTCCAATGGTGGAGCTGCAAGAAATCTGCCACGGCGACTGGGAGGGCAAGCTGCAGAGCGAGGTGGAGGCCCAATACCCCGGCGAGCTGGAGCGCTGGCAGCGGGATCCTGCGGCTGTGCAGATGCCCAACGGGGAAAATCTCTACCAAGTTTGGGCCCGCACCCGCTCAGCCTGGGAAGAAATTTTGGCCACTACTGCTGCTCAGTTTCCTGAAGGTACGGCAGTGGTGGTAGCCCATGATGCCATCAACAAAGCCATCATCTGCCAGTTGTTCGACCTTTCTCCCCATGCCTTTTGGATCTTCAAGCAAGGCAATGGCGGCATTACCGTCATCGACTACCCGGAAGGAAAGGAGGGTGCCCCAGTCTTAAGAGTGCTCAACCTCACCACCCACCTGTCCGGCCAGATTTTCGACTGCACCACGGCGGGCGCTCTCTAGGGGGTAAGAGATGGGATCCCCTCTCCTTGCCGACCTGGGTTTGCCAGACATTTGCCTCCAAGGGGTACGCCTGTTGGATCCCTGCCGCCAGCGCGATAGCGTGGCTGACGTTTGGCTACGTCGGGGCCGCCTCCTGCTTGTCGAGGCAACGGCAATCCCCGCCAAGATCCCCCGTCTGGACGCCGCCGGCTGGGTGCTGGGCCCAGGCCTGATCGATTTGTACACCTCTAGTGGCGAGCTGGAAGACAATGGCCTCTCCGCTGGCCGCGAGACTCTCACTTCCTTGGCAGCAGCGGCGCGGGCAGGCGGCTTTACCCAAGTTGGCCTGCTGCCCACTCCTCTTGCGGGGACGGCAGCCTTTCCCGTGCTGGATCAGCCAGAGCAGCTAGGTCGCTATCGTCGCCGGCCTGGGGATCCTCGCTGGCTGCCCTGGGCTGCCTTGAGCTTGGGTGGCCGGGAAGAAGCTCCCAGCCCTTGGGGAGAGCTGGCCCGCGCTGGAGCCATTGGCTTTGTGGCCCGGCTTGGGGGAGCAGAGTCGCTGCGCTCCCTGGCCCTGGTGCGACAAGCTCTGGAGTACTTGCGGCCCTGGAACAAGCCCCTGCTGGTTTGGGCCTGGGATCCCACCCTAGGTGGTTCGGGCAGTCTCTACGAGGGGGTATGGGCTCTGCGCCTGGGGCTAAAGGGCATCCCAGCCAGTGCCGAGACCGCCGCCCTAGCCCGCCTCCTGGAAGTGCTGCGCAGCGTTCCCTCGCCGCCGCCAGTGCATGTGATGCGCCTCAGCCAAGCCCGCAGCCTGGAGCTTATCCAGCAGGCGCAGGCAGAGGGGCTGCCGGTTACCGCCAGTACCACCTGGATGCACCTCCTCCTGTCGGAGGAAGCTGTCTTCGAGCGCGGCTACGATCCCAACTTGCGCCTACTGCCTCCTCTTCCCCGTGCCGCCGACCGGGAGGCCCTCATTGCCGGGATCCGCAGCGGTAGCCTGGGCATTGCCGTCGATCATGCCCCCTACACCTACGAGGAGAAGACCCTGCCCTTTGCCGACGCACCCCCTGGGGCCATGGGTCTGGAGCTGGCCCTGCCGCTGCTGTGGCAGAACTTGGTGGAGACGGGAGCGCTGACGGCGCTACAGCTCTGGTCGGCCCTTAGCCTCTACCCGGCCCGCTGCCTGGGGTTGGAGCCGCCCAGCCTGGAGCCCGGCAGCGATTGGGTGCTCTTTGATCCAACCCATACCTGGACAGTTTCGGCAGCCACGCTCCGCTCCCACTCGCAGGCCACTCCCTGGCTGGGCAAGACCCTACGCGGCAGGGTGCTGCACACCCACGTGGAGGAAGAGAGCAAGCGCTGAGCTGCAGAAGGAGACATTGCCCTCCCCCTGGCTTGACAATGGAGGTAGGAAGGGGATCCCCAGCTTGCCCAATGCCAACGCAGATTCTTCCCCCCACCCCCGAGCACCTTGCCCTAGCCGCTGAAGCCCTGCGGCAAGGTCAACTGGTAGCCATGCCTACGGAGACGGTGTACGGCCTGGCGGGCCACGGCTTCAACGAACAGGCGGTGGCCACCATCTTTGCTGTCAAGGAGCGCCCCCGTTTCGATCCCCTGATCTTGCACCTGCCCGCTGGGGTCTGCCTTGAGGCGCTGGACGGGGAGCTGGTGGATCTGTCGGCTTTTACTGCCGCCGCCCGCGCTCGGCTGGGATCCCTTGTCGACACCTTCTGGCCGGGCCCGCTGACGCTGGTGCTGCCCAAGGGGCCCCGGGTGCTGGATCTCGTCACCAGTGGCTTGCCTACAGTGGCGCTGCGGATGCCTGCCCACCCCGTGGCCCAGGCTTTGCTGCAGGCAGTTCAGGTGCCTCTAGCTGCCCCCAGCGCCAACCGCTTTGGCCGCCTTAGCCCCACCTCCGCCCAGGCGGTCTATGCCGAGTTGGCGGGGCGGATCCCCTACATTTTGGACGGAGGAGAGTGCAGCGTGGGCTTGGAATCGACCGTGCTTAAGCTCAGCCCTGACGGCACGCCCACGCTGTTGCGCCCTGGCGGGATCCCGCGGGAAGTGCTGGAAGCTCATCTCGGCCTGCCCCTCCAGACTGCACCGGACAGCAACCTAAGGCCCGAAGCACCGGGAGGGCTCAGCAGCCACTACGCCCCCACCAAGCCCCTCTGGTTGTTGCCCGTTGCCTTTGACCAGCTCCGCCCTGAGGAGTGGCAGCGGTTGCGGCAGGAGACAGCTGAACATGCCCACCTGGGCGTCCTCAGTTTCTCAGCCGATGCCCAGGCGCTGGCGGAAAGCTTTGCCCACCACTGGCCGGGAGTTGCGCTGACCTTTGAATGCCTGGGGCCGGATCCCACTGCGGCAGCGCGGGCTCTCTTTGCCAGCCTGCGCCGCTTGGACGAAGGGGCAGCCACCCTGCTGCTGGCTGAGCCCCCCCCGGTTTTGACAGGGCTGGGCTATGCGATTATGGATCGGCTACGACGGGCCAGCAAGCCATGGAAGACTCCCCTCTTGTCGCCATCGTGATGGGCAGCGATTCGGATCTGCCCACCTTGGCCCCCGCCGCTCAGGTGTGCGAGGAGTTTGGGATCCCCTATCTCCTCCAGATCCTCAGCGCTCACCGCACCCCCGAAGCGATGGTGGAGTTTGCCCGCAGCGCCCACACCCGCGGCATCCGCGTCATCATCGCCGGCGCTGGCGGGGCGGCCCATCTGCCGGGGATGGTAGCCTCCCTTACCCCTCTGCCAGTCATCGGGGTGCCGGTGTTCAGCCAATCCCTGCAGGGGCTGGACTCCCTGTATTCGATAGTGCAGATGCCCAAGGGGATCCCCGTGGCTACCGTAGCCATTGGCAACGGCTATAACGCTGGTCTCTTGGCGGTGCAGATCCTAGCTAGCGGGGATCCTGAACTGCTGCAGCGGGTGCTTGCCTACCGGGCAAGCCTCAAGCAGGCTGTGCAGGAGAAAAATGCCCAGTTGCAAGCTCAGGGGTGGAAAGCCTATCTCCGATCTGCCGACAGAGCATAATTAAAGCGTTGACCTGTCTTGGCAGAGAAAAAGTTGGGAGAGTTGCCAGCGGTGAAGAAGGGAGCCAGTCGCCCCTCTTCTGGCCAGGGATCCTGGCAGGAGTATCTTCAGCGGGTTCAGAAAGGGGCAGAGGGAAGGGGAGCTCAAGCGGCGGGGTGGCTGCTGGGGGGATCGCAGGGGCGGGTTTTGGCGGTGTCGGGCTTGGCGTTGGTGGGGCTAGCTTTTTGGCACTGGCGCCTGGCCCTTTCCCTAGCAGTGGGCACTGGGGTGATGCTAGGGGTGTACGCGGCTTGCAGCCCTGAGTTCAGCCGCCGCTGGCAGGAGTGGCAAGCTTGGTTTCGCCAAGCCAATCGCTCCCTTTTGCTAGCCGTTGCGGGCGGGGCAGCCGCCACTCTTGGCACCTACCTTGTGGTCTCAATCTGGGCAGAAGCCAACCAGCGCTGGCTGGCCACGGGCGCCATTGTGCAGGGGCTAGCCACCTTTGCCTTGCTGTCACTGCTGTTTTGGGAGTGGCTCAGCCGCCGGCAAGAGCGGCAGCGTTCTCAATGGGAGCGGGATCTTAGCGACATTGCTTCCCCCGATCCCTACAGGCGGCTGCTGGGGGTGCGCCGGCTGCAGAGCCGCCTGCCCCATCTGGATCCCGAACAAACTCGGCTGGCAGTGGATTATCTGCGCCTGGCCCTTGACCAAGAAACCGTGGCCGTTGTGCGGGAGGCCCTCTTGGAAGCCCTGCAGGGATGGGGGATCCTGCGCCGCCTTAACAATTTGACCAGTCCCAACCCAGCCGAAAGCAGCGGCGATCCCTCGGCAAGCCGCAGAGGCAACGCCTAAACAGCTAGCAGCTCCACCACGGGAAGTAAGGAACTCGAGCCAGAGGCTGTCCGTCGTAAAGAGTGTAAACCTACTCTTTACGGAGGGTTACATTCCATGGTTCGCAAGCTCTTCACGCTCTCTTTAGCCGTTGCCTCGGCCACAGTGTTGGCTGTGGCTCCTGGAGTCCATGCCAGCAGCCCTAGCCCAGCGCCTGCAAGCGCGAAGACTGCGGCTCCTGCCCAAAAAGCCAAAACCATTGTGGATGTTGCCACTGAGGCTGGCTCCTTCACCACCTTGCTCAAAGCCCTGGAGGCTGCTGACCTGGTGAAGACGCTCTCTGAGGAGGGCCCCTTCACCGTTTTTGCCCCTACTGATGAAGCCTTTGCGGCCCTGCCGAAAGGCACGCTAGACGACTTGCTCAAGCCAGAAAACAAGGAGAAATTGAAGCGAGTGCTCAGCTACCATGTCGTGTCTGGCGAGCTTCTCTCTCAAAATCTAAAGGCTGGTAAGGTGACTACCCTTGCTGAAGTGCCGGTGGAGATCTCTATCAAGGATGGGATCCGGGTCAACGACGCCAAGGTGGCAACCCCCGATCTCAAAGCCTCCAACGGCGTTATCCACGTCATTGACAAAGTCCTCCTGCCACCGGAGAAATAGTCTTCTCGGCCTTGCAATCCTAAATCTAAGTCTGTAGAAAGCCTTCCTAGCACCCCCAGCTTCAAGGCTGGGGGCTTCGGGCGCGATCCCTGGCTTGGCTCTTGGGATTCCTACAAGTCAATACCAACGCTGGAGTTGTAGATTGCCTCCACCGACACACCGGCCACCCGCTGGGGACGCACGATCATGTACTCGTTGTCCATTTGCTTGGGCAAGGTGATGAACTCGTCCCCACCCACCATCAGTTGGTTGATCAGCTCTGTGTATTCTCTGGCTTCCTTGACCCGTACCTGCAGGGTCTGACCCCCTTCCAGCATGATGTGAACGAGGTAGCCATCGGGTTTTCTGGGCATGGGCGCTCCTGCTTGGCTGCAGCAAAGGTCGATAAACATTATTCCCCCCTTCGAGAAACTTGACCAACCTCCGGCTCCTCCTGTCGGCAGGAGGCCATAACAAGCGGTGGATAGGAGAGGAGGCTTCCCTGGGGTGGTCGATGGGCCTAGAGTAACAGGATGTGCCCATCTTGGGTTCTCTCCCGCTACCTCTTGTGGCTGGAATGGCTGACACGCCTTGTCCTCAACGGCTGGACTGGCGCAACCTCAACACCCTCTGGAGCTCCGTTTTGGCCGAGACCCTGAGCCGGCTGGGCTGTCGGGTGGCGGTGGTGTGTCCGGGATCCCGCTCTGCCCCCCTCACCTATGCTCTGGCGCAGCACCCTGAGATCGAGGCCATTCCGGTGCTGGATGAGCGGTCGGCGGCCTTCTTTGCCCTTGGCTTGGCCCAGCAGCTGTGGCAGCCCATCCCGCTAGTGTGTACCTCTGGCAGCGCCGGCGCCCATTTTTTCCCCGCTCTCATCGAGGCGGCAGAAAGTGGTTGGCCACTTCTGGTTTTGACGGCGGATCGGCCGCCGGAGCTGCGCCACTGCCGCGCCGGGCAGACCATCGACCAGGTGAAGCTCTACGGCCACTACCCCAACTGGCAGGCGGAGCTAGCCCTGCCCAGCGCCGACCTAGAAGCTCTGGCCTACCTGCGCCAGACCGTCATTCACGCCTGGGAGCGTGCCCTCTACCCTTTCCCGGGTCCAGTGCACCTCAACGTGCCTTTGCGGGAGCCCTTGGCTCCCATTGCTGACAGCAGCACCGCGCCCCTGGCCCGTTGGCAGAAAAATCCGGAGTTTGAGAAGAGCTTTTTTCGGGGGGTTGCTCCGGCCGGATCTGCCTGCCAGGCGCTGCGGGGCAGTCTTCAGATGGAGAGGGCTTCCTTTTGGCAGGAGTGGTGCAGCTGTGAGCGGGGAGTGATCTTGGCAGGGCCGGCCCAAGCGGCGGATCCCCGCGCCTACGCTGAGGCAGTGGCCCGTCTGGCCCTAGCCCTGGGCTGGCCGGTGTTGGCAGAAGGCCTTTCCCCCCTGCGCAACTACGCTTCCCTTAACCCCTACCTCATCACCACCTACGATTTTCTCCTCCAGGGAGAGCAGCCCCATCTTTGGCCAGAGCAGGTGATCCAACTGGGACCCTTGCCCACCAGCAAGGCCCTGCGGCAAACCCTGGCCCAAGCCCGACCCCGCACCTGGCTGCTCGACCCTCGGCCCCAGAACGCCGATCCTCTCCACAACTCCACGACCCACTTGCCCTTTGCCTTGGAGGAGGTGGCGGCAGGGATCCCGGCAGGCAAAGCCAAAACAACCGCTTTTCTGCAAGCCTGGCTGCAGGCGGAAGCAAAAGCTCGGGTTGAGCTGGATCGGCTGCTGGCAGCTCTGCCGGAGTGGTTTGAGGGCAAGATTGCCTGGTGGCTGGCCCATCACCTGCCGCCGGAGACGCCGCTATTTATTGCCAACAGCACACCGGTGCGGGATGTGGAGTGGTTTTGGCCACCCAACGACCGCCATATCCGGCCTTACTTTAACCGCGGCACCAACGGCATCGACGGCATCCTCTCGACCGCCTTTGGGGTGGCCCATCGCCAGCGCCCGACGGTGGTGCTGACCGGGGATCTGGCCTTTTTGCACGACTGCGGTGGCCTGCGTCTTGCCCAATGCCTTCAGGGATCCCTGACGATTCTTCTCATCAACAACCAGGGGGGCGGTATCTTTGAGCTCTTGCCCATTGCCAAGGCGGGTCGCCAGGAGCCCAACCCTCCCTTTGAGCCCTACTTTGCCACCCCCCAGGCCGTGGATTTTGCCCTCCTCTGCCAGGCTCATGGCATCCCCCACCGGCGGATAGAGACCTGGGAGGAGCTGGCCCAAGCCTTGGATCCCTTGCCGACCCAAGGGGTGCGGGTGTTGGAGATCCTTACGGATCGGCGGGCGGACGCGCAGCGACGGCAGGACTGGTTTCAGCGCTGGTCTGAGCGGCCATCCACGCCGTAACCCGGCTCCAGATTTGCTCCGGTAGATCCTCGGCCTCGCAGTCCAGCCATTGGATCCCTGGCATGGCCCGAAACCAGGTCATCTGCCGCTTGGCAAACTGGCGGGTGCGCCGCACAATCAAAGGCTGCAGCTCTGCTTCTGGGATCCGCCCTTCTAGGTAGGCGCCAATCTCCGCGTAGCCCAAGGTTTGTAAGAGGGGCAGGTCTGGCCCGTAGCGCTCCCGCAGCGTTTTCACCTCCTCAATCCAGCCTGCTGCCAGCATTTCTGCCGTGCGCCGAGCAATGCGTTGTTCCAGACGGGGCATTGGGCAGCGCAGCCCCAAGATGAGGATGGGGTAGCTGGGAGGATGGGCCTGCCTCAGGCGGGAAGCTGGCTTGCCGGTGGTGTAGATGATCTCCAAAGCCCGCAGGGTGCGCACCGTGTCATGGGGATGGATGTGCTCGGCGGCAACGGGATCCAACTGCTGCAGCCAGGCGTAGCGGATCTCGGGCGGCCACGTCTCTAGTTGGGCGCGCAACTCGGGCTGCGGCGGAACTGCCGGGATCCCCAGCCCTGCGGTAATGGATTGGATGTAGAGCCCCGTCCCCCCCACCAGAATGGGAGTCTGTCCCTGCCGATGGGCCTCGGCAATGCGCGACTGGGCCGCCTGCTGAAACTCGGCCACGGTGTAGGTGTGGCGGGGATCCACAAAGTCCATCAACTCGTGCGGCCAGAGGGCCCGCTCAGCGGGGGTAGGCTTGGCAGTGCCGATGTCGAACTCCCGGTAGACCTGGCGAGAGTCGGCATTCAGCAGAGGGGATCCCAGCCGCCGAGCCAGCAGCAACGCCTGACGTGACTTGCCAGTGGCGGTGGGGCCGGCGATAACAATTAGCCCTGGAGTTACCATGCCGAGGGTGTTACTTGTTGCACTGGGTGGCAGACATTCAGAACCTGCAAAAATTTATGCAAGGCAACAAAATTTCTAAAAGGCTTTAGCTCTGTGGCTAGAATAGACTTCCTAACAGCTTTGGGCTCTTTGAAATTGCGGTGATCTCATCTTACGTTCCAGCTTTTGTTGGGTTGGACACTCAGCTTAGGCTGTCTCTCCAGCTCCCGAGGCTAGCCCCATGGCTGCTTGCCTGGGTCAAGCCTGGTCTCGGCTACCTGGGCTGGGCAGTTGGGGCAGGGGTCCTAGCGGCGTTGCTGGCGTGGAAACCTTGTCCAGCCCTGGCGGAAGTTTTGGTGCTCAAGCAAGGAGAAGTGCGCACTCTGCCCTTGTTGCAAACGCGGGCCCGACCCTCCTTGCAGATGGAGATGCTTTATCTAGGCATGGTGGAGGAGCGCTTCTTAGGCTACGCCCACGCCAACAACTGGGAGACTATTTCCAGCGACCGAGAGGATCCCCGCTGGAGCCGCTGGCAACTGCGACCGGGCGGTGAAGCCCTCTATCCGCCGGATGCCCCTTCGTCGCGCGATCCCTCAGAGCCCCCCCTCTATGCCCGTGGGTTTTATGTAGAGGCCTACTTCATGGGCGGGCGGCTAGTGGGGATGCACCTCATTTACAATCCGGAAGAGCCAGGCTTCAATTTCAGGCAACTGCAAAGGCTTGTTCGCGCCTGGTTTCCCGATAACCGCCTAATGTTGCACTACCAGGTGCTGCCAGAGGATCCCGACCAGCATGTCCTAAGAGCCTACTGGGGCACCATCCCTCCCCCTTACCTTGCCGACATTCAGCGCAACAGCCGCCTGCCCTTCTGCCAGGTTTTTTTCAGCCCTACCTCGCCTCAGCCGCTTGTTCCCCCCTCTGCGCCTCCTCACTGCCTAGGTCAAGCTGAAGCAGGTGCCTCCCCTGCCGCTGCCCAGAAGAAGACGGCCGCTCTGCGCTAAAGCTTTGCGCGGGCTAGGGCTTGAGCTGAGGCTGCTTGCGGCGTTGCCGGCCTACGGGAAGAAAGCCCTAAACCGTCACCAGCTCGGGGCGGCGGCTGTGGCGAATGGCGCGAATGGCTTCCCCGTAGTCCTTGGCCTTGAATACGGCTGAGCCCGCCACCAGGGCATTGGCCCCCGCCTCGATGACCTGCCAGGCGTTGCTGGCCTTGATGCCGCCATCCACCTCGATCCAGGGATCCAAGCCCCGCTCGTCGCACAGGGCCCGCAACTGGCGAATCTTGGGAACCACCGCCGAGATGAAGCTCTGGCCGCCAAAGCCAGGGTTGACGCTCATGATCAACACCAGGTCAACCAGATCCAGCACGTACTGAATCAGCTCCAGGGGGCTGGCCGGGTTGAGCACCACACCTGCCTGTTTGCCCAGATCCTTGATTTGGCTGAGGGTGCGGTGCAGGTGGATGGTGGAGCTGGACTCGGCGTGAACGGAGATGATGTCGGCCCCCGCCTTGGCAAAGTCGGCCACATACTTTTCCGGCTCCACAATCATCAGGTGGACATCCAGAGGCTTGGCCGTAACCGGGCGCAGCGCTTCCACCACCAGCGGGCCGATGGTGATGTTGGGCACAAAGCGGCCATCCATCACATCTACGTGGATCCAGTCGGCTCCTGCCTCGTCCACTGCCCGCACTTCTTCCCCCAAGCGGCTAAAATCGGCTGAAAGAATAGAAGGGGCGACAACGATCGGCTTTTGCCCAGAGGCTGCTGAGGGCTGAGTCATGGTGAGTACCCAAGGTGTAAACCGCAAAACAGGGGAGCCTGCTCCTCTATGGTACGGAGTTTGATCCCCTTTGCAAAGCACCAGCCGGCTTCTAGGGGATCCCGACAAAGCCGGCCCTGGCCAGTTGCACCCTCCGGAAAACTTGGGCCAGAGGCTCTCAGCGATCCGGCGGCTGCGCGTTGCTCTGAGGTTCTGGAGAGGCTTGCTCTGAGGGAGCTGGCTTCACTTTTTCTTCTAGCCGCAGGGCAAGCTGCTGCAACTGCATATAGATGCTGTTGACGGCCAGCATGGCCAGGACAGTGCCGAAAAACTTGGTGCGGGATCCCATAGACCAACCCCTGGGCAAGGCCAAGCCCAAGCGCTCGTTGCCCTAGCTCCAACTTAGCGCACAGGCGGAACAGACCCTCAGAGAAGAACTTCATTAGACCTAACGTCATGACTGCCTATCGGCACTTACATACTGCCCTTTGGGTTAGCGATCTGGCCAGGGCTGAGCATTTCTACGGGACGGTGCTCGGGCTCCCCAAAGCAGAGCGGTTTCCCTTTGACTTTCCCGGCGCTTGGTACCAGGTGGGCTCCTCTCAGATTCACTTGATTGTTACTGAGGAGCCGCTTGACCAAGGGCAGCCAGCCAGTTGGGGCAGCAAGGCGAAGTGGGGGCGCCTTCCCCATGTGGCGCTGGGCGTGGAAGACCTGGAAGCGGTAAAGGCCCGCCTGCTGCAGGCAGGCTACGAGGTGCAGCCAAGCGCTTCCGGGCGAGCGGCGCTGTTTGTTCGGGATCCCGACGGGAACGTGATCGAGCTAAGCTCCCTAAGTCCCCCTCAGCCATGACTGCGATGACAGAGCCCCATTCGCCCCAGCGGCGCGGCGCCCTGCCCCTCTTTGACCCCTCCACTGCCCTAGTCAGCTCGGCCCAAATGCGCTGCCTCGAGGAGCAGATCTTCGCTGCCGGCATGCCTGTGGCCGCTCTCATGGAAAAGGTGGGCCTGGCCGTTTTTGCCCAGTTGCGGCAGGATTTCCCCCATGCGCAGCGCATCGGCATCCTCTGCGGCACAGGGCACAACGGCGGCGACGGCTTGGTGGTTGGACGAGAGCTGCGGCTGGCCCAAAAGGAGGTGAAGGTTTGGCTGGGCAAGCCGGATCTCAAACCCCTGACTGCCGACCACGCTCGCTATCTCAGGGCGCTGGGGGCGGAGTTTGTGGACCGGCTGGAGGAGTTGGCCGACTGCGATCTACTGATTGACGCCCTGTTTGGCATTGGCCTAAACCGGCCCCTGGGGGATCCCTGGGCGAAGGCAGTGGAGTGGGCCAACGGCAGCGGCATTCCCATCCTCAGCCTGGACCTGCCCTCTGGCCTCAACGACCAGACAGGCAAGATCTGGGGCTGCTGTATCCGCGCCAGCTACACCTATGCCCTGGGCCTCTGGAAGCGGGGCCTGTGGCAGGAGGCAGCTCTGCCTTGGGTAGGACGGCTGCATCGCATTGATTTTGGGATCCCCCCTTGGGCCTGCCCGGCGGAGGCGGTTCCCCAGCTATTGCTGCAACCCTGGCCCCATTTCCCCCCCGATCCCCCCTTGGACACCCACAAGTACCGCCAGGGATCCCTGCTGCTGGTAGCAGGCTCGACGGCCTATGCCGGGGCGGCAGTGTTGGCCGGGCTGGGATCCCGCGCCAGCGGCGTGGGCATGGTAACCCTAGTGGTGCCGGCGGAGTTGAAGGAGCTGATCCACAGCGCTTTGCCAGAGGTGTTGGTGCACCCCTGGGAAGGGATCCCTTCTTTGCCGCTAGTAGCTGAGAAGCCCTTCCAGGCGGTGGCGGTGGGGCCAGGCCTTGGGGAAACCCGCCAGCTGCTTTTGGAGATCTTGCTGCGGGATTGGGCCGGGATCCCCTGGGTGATCGACGCCGATGGCCTCAATGCCTTAGCGGAGATGGGGGTGGAGCGCCTGCCAGAAAACGGGATCCAAGCTATCCTCACCCCGCACCTGGGGGAATTTCGCCGGCTTTTTCCTGGGATCTCGCTTGAGGATCGCCTCGAGGCAGCCCAAAAGGCAGCAGCCCAGAGTGGGGCGGTGGTGGTCTTGAAGGGGGCACGGACGATAATCGCCTCTCCCACGGGGGAATGCTGGGTAAACCCGGAGAGCACACCGGCCTTGGCTCGCGGCGGCAGCGGCGATGTTTTAACTGGCTTAATTGGTGGACTAGTGGCGCGCAGAAGGGCCCAACTGAGTCAGGCGATGGGGATCTCAGAGCTACTGAGTTGCGCCTGTGCCGGGGTGTGGTGGCATGCTCAAGCAGCCATCCATTTGGCGGGGGAACGGGGTCTAACGGGCGTGGATCCGGCCCACCTGGCGGAGCACCTGCCCAAAGCGCTGCAGATTCTGCGGGGACAAAAGTCGGTCTAAGGTTGCAAGAACCCCAGGGCCAGTCCCAAGAAAATGAACAGGCCAAAACCCATCCGATAGACAACAAACAGCCAGGTGCTGCTGCGCTGCAAAAATCGAATGAGCCAATCGATGGACCAGTAGGAGAAGACAAAGGCCGAGAGCGTCCCCAGCCCCTGCGACAGCAGCGCCTCTGTCCTGAACTCGGAGACGAACTCCTCTACCCCGGCCAAAAAGAGGGCGGGGATTCCCAGCAAGAAGGAGTAGCGGGCGGCAGCCGAGCGCTGCAAATCGAGCAGCAGAGCCGCCGTCAGCGTCACGCCGGATCGGGATACCCCTGGGATCAAAGCCAAGGCCTGGGCCAGCCCCACCCAGATCCCGTCCCAAATGCCTAGGCTGTCTAGGCCTCGCCGGCGTTTCCCCACCCGTTCTGCCCAGCCCAAAGCCAGGGCCAAGCCAATAGCGGCAGCAGCGATCACCCACAACTGGCGGGGCGGAGATCCCCAAATGGCCTTGACGGCCCATCCGGCCACCACAATCGGCAACGTTCCCACCAGGATCCCCGTGAGCAGCCGCCAAGACTCCTGCTGGAAGTCTCGCTCCTGCCAAGCCTTCCAGGAGCCAAGGAGCAACTGGCGCAGGTCAGAGGCAAAGTAGATCAACACTGCTCCCAGACTGCCCAACTGGATCACCGCCGCAAACGAAGCTCCCGCATCTGGCCAGCCCAGCAAAGCCGGAAACACTCGTAGGTGGGCCGTGCTGCTGATGGGCAGGAATTCGGTGAT
>Ga0079995_1060107_pt1 | contig 30668 bp, 31 predicted proteins | sample FaiFalFF_MnMetaG_2_FD_69198 | JGI IMG/M metagenome (GOLD analysis project Ga0079995, IMG submission 69198) | Freshwater microbial communities from Yellowstone National Park, Wyoming, USA - Fairy Falls C (FF_Mn_C) (SPADES assembly) (version 4) | ecosystem: Environmental > Aquatic > Freshwater >...
GAAAGGCCAAAGAGGGCGACCATGGCGATGATATCCCAGTTGATGGCTCCATCGGGGTCAAAAGCGCCAACGCGGCCCAGCTTATCAATAAACAGAAAGCCGGTATCTGAGGCCAAGCCTGGAATCGAGACCTGCAGCGCTACCTCCCCCGGCTGCAGGGCCAGCAAGGTGCCATCGGGCTGGAGCTGGACCCGCTCCTCTCCCTTGACGATCTTCCAAGTTGGCTGCAACAGCTTGGGGTCTCCCCCCGCTTCTGTTACCAGTTGCTCGAAGGGTTTGCCCCCTGGCCCTTGCAGCATCCACTGCACCTGCTCCCCTACGGCAACCTTGGTACCCTTAGGCACCACCAGCACCACCGGCTTGTGGACTGAGTCGGCGACGAAGATGTTCTTGCTGGGGCTGACGTAGGGAGTGGGTACCACCTCAGCCGCCACCTCTGCTGGCAAGATCTGCAGGTTGACGTCGTAGGTTACCGCCGCAAACGGGGATCCCCGCAGCGTGGCAAAGAGCGCAAACAGCACTGGCATTTGAATAAGCAGCGGCAGGCACCCCCCAAGCGGGTTAACCCCTAGTTCGCTGTAGAGTTTGGCCTGGGCCTCGCGCAGCTTTTGCGGGTCGTCGCGGTACCTCTCCTGGATCTCTCGCATCCGCCGCTGCATCACCGGGCTAATGACTTTCATGCGCCGCATGTTGCGGATGGACCCGGCATTGAGGGGGTAGAGGGCAAAGCGGATCACCAATGTCAGAAAGATGATGGCCAGACCATAGCTGGGCACGATCCCGTAGAAAAAATCCAGGATCGGCAGCATGACATTGTTGGAGAGAAATCCGACTCCGAAGTCCATGGGGGGTGGTGGCAAACGTCCGTAACCCATTGTAATGGTTTCCGACCTCCTGACGAGGGCTCTTTCCCCATCCGGCGATGAGCGCTGGTCGAAGTTGCAGCCCCCGCGAGCCCCCCGGCAACCCGTTTTGAGGGGTAGAAACCAGCAAAAAAGAGGGGCAAACCGCCCCTCCCCTCTTTTGCAGCTTCGGCAGAGAGCAGGGAAAAAAACGCCTCTTCCCCACCTCCGACTACTTGATCTTAACCGTGGCGCCGGCCTCTTCCAGCTTTTTCTTGATCTCGTTGGCCTCCTCCTTGGAGACTCCCTCCTTAACTGCTTTGGGAGCAGCTTCCACGAGATCCTTGGCATCCTTTAGGCCTAAGCCGGTTAGCTCGCGCACCACCTTAAGAACGGCAATCTTCTTGTCGGCAGGAACAGCCTCGAGAATGACATCAAAAGCCGTTTGCTCCTCTACCGGCTCAGCTGGCGCTGCTGGTGCCGGTGCCGCTGCTGCCGCCACGGGAGCAGCCATGACCATGCCGCCTACCGGTGCAGCTGCGCTGACGCCAAAGGTCTCTTCAATGGCTTTCACCAGCTCGGCAGCTTCCAACAGAGTCAAGGTCTTCAGCTCTTCCAGGATGCTTTGAACACGCTCTGAAGCCATGGTTGTGTCTCCTTAGGTAACAAGAAGTAGCAGGGTGCAATTGAGCCGTTGGCCCATCGAAGCGGCTGCCTTCAGGCCGCCTCCTTGTCGGCAATGGCTCGCACAGCCCGCGCCAGTGAGGCCGGGATCTCGTGGATACCGCGGGCCACCTGGCTAGGCACAGCATTGAGCCCAACCGCCAGTCGGGTGGCTACTAGCTTAAGGCTGCCTGCCACTTGGGCCAGGAGCACCTCCTTAGGCGGCAGGTCAGCAATGGCCTTGGCCTGATCCAAGGTCAGAGACAGCCCCTCAGCGGCAGCACCGCGAAACTCAGTCTTCTTGGTTTGCCGGGCAAAGTCTTGATACGCCTTCAGGGCCGCCGCGATATTGCCCCGGATCAGGATAAAAGCCGTTGGCCCGGACAAGAAAGGCAGGATCCCTGCCCAAGCCTTAAGGTCAGCAACGGCCCGCCGCATCAGGGTATTTTTAACCACCATACAGACGGCGTCTGCTTTGCGCAGCTCCGCCCGCAGCTGGTTCATCTCAGCAACGGTTAGACCTTTGTAGTCGATGACCAGCACCATTTGGCTAGCTTGCAGCAGGGATCGAACCTCATCGACTACCTCTGCTTTCTTTGCTAAGGATTGCTTGCCCACGCGCTCACCTCCTCGATTGTCTGTAATGTGGTTGCCACTGCAAAAGGAATGCGCCCCAGCCTCCGCCGAGACGCATTTGGGCAAGCATAAGCTTCGGGAATTTTTCCCACTCTACCCAAGCCTCGGCAGGAGATTAAGCCACTTGGCGCCTGCTGTCTTCGGCTCCCTATTCAGCTGTGGAAAGGTTTTCTATTTGATCCCTCCTTTTTGATCCCTCCTTGGCCAAAATTTGTCCTAACGCCAGACCTAGGCAACCAACTTTAACTCCCGCAGGGCATTAACGTCAACTTCAATAGAGGGGCCCATCGTAGCACAAATATGCATAGTTCGCCAGTACTTGCCCTTTGCCCCAGGGGGACGGTTGCGGTCAATCGACTCCTGCACCGCCTTTAGGTTTTCCAGCAGCGCCTCAACCGGAAACTGACACTTGCCGAAGATTAAATGGACAATGCCAGTTTTGTCCGCCCGGTACTCCAGCTTGCCAGCCTTGAACTCCTTAATGGCCTGGGCCAGATCCATGGTAACTGTTCCCCCCTTAGGAGAAGGCATCAGGCCGCGCGGCCCCAACAGGCGCCCCAGCTTGGCCACCTGGGGCATCACATCGGGAGTGGCAATCAGCAGGTCGAAATCGATCACGCCCTTGCTGATTTCCTCGATGAGATCCTCAAACCCCACTCGGTCGGCCCCAGCATTCTGGGCTTCCACCACCTTTTCGCCGCGGGCAATTACCGCTACTCGAATTTCTTGCCCGGTGCCGCGCGGCAAAACCACCGTAGAGCGCAGCTGCTGGTCAGCATATTTGGGATCGATCCCCAGGCGAATGTGAACCTCAGCCGCCTCGTCAAATTTGGCAGTGGCTGTCTCCTTCATGAGGGCAATGGCTTCAGCGGGGGGATAGGGGATGGGCTTGATCTTCTCCCGCAAAGCCTGCATGCGTTTGGACAGTTTTCGAGCCATAACTTATCCTCGGGGTTCTGGCGAGAACTTCTCTCCCCCAAAACGACAAACAAGCTGGGCTAGCGGAGCCCTAGTCAACTATCGTTACTCCCATGCTCCGGGCAGTGCCGGCAATGATTCTCATCGCCGCCTCCACATCGTTGGTATTCAAATCTGGCAGCTTCTGCTCGGCAATCTGGCGCAGTTGGGCGCGGGTCAGGGATCCCACCTTGACTTTGTGGGGCTCGCTGGAGCCTGACTCAATGCCAAGGGCTTTCTTGATCAGCACCGAGGCTGGCGGCGTCTTGAGGACGAAGGTGAAGCTGCGATCGTCGTAGATGGAGATCTCGACCGGCACCACCATGCCCGCCTGATCCGCCGTTCTGGCATTGTACTCCTTGCAAAAGGCCATGATGTTGACCCCGTGCTGACCCAAGGCGGGGCCAATGGGGGGAGCGGGGGTGGCTTTGCCCGCCTGGATGGCCAGCTTGACTACTGCCACCAGTTTCTTAGCCATGCGACGCAGTTACACCTCTTTTCGCACTTGACCAAGCTCTAATTCTACCGGAGTATCCCGCCCAAAAATTGAGATCAAAGCCTTGAGCTTGCCCCGTTCTGGGCTGACATCCACCACCTCGCCGTAGAACCCCTGGAAGGGGCCAGACAGCACCTCAATGCGATCCCCAGGGGCCAGGTTAATCTTGAGGGGCACCGCCTCCACCTCAGCGGTGCTGAAGATGCGCTGAACTTCGCTGGGACTGAGGGGCCGCGGTGTCACATGCCCCCGACCGCGACCATAGGGCCGTCTCTGTTCCGTGCCAACGAAGTTGATGACATTGGGAGTGGTTTTCACCACCCGCCACGTGTCGTCGTTGAGATCCATGCGCACCAGCACATAGCCGGGGAAAATCTTTTCCTCTTGCTCCTGGCGCTTGCCGGATCGATCCAGCTTGAAGCCCACCCGCTTTGGGATCACCACTTCGACGATTTGATCGGCCACATCCAGGGCTGCTGCCCGCTGCAGGAGAGTGCTTTTAACCTTGTTTTCGCAGCCATCAGCTACCTGAACGGCGTACCAGCGCAAGTTGCGCTGGCTTTGACCTTCCCCTTCTTCCGCAGTCGTTTCTGTTTCCGCAGCTTCTAGGGGCTCAACGTAGTCTCTGCGGCGTCTCCGCCGCTGCTCTAACCCTGGGCTCATACTTCACCTCCTCTCCCCTCCCCTGCCTAAAGCTACGAGAACAGTTGAGTGGCTACCCAGCCAAACAGCTGGTCAACCAGGTAAATAAATGAGGCGAAGGCCAGCACTATTAGCAAAACGCCAATGGATTCGCTAACCAATTGTCGACGGCTTGGCCAGGCAATTTTGGCCAGTTCGGCCCGCGTCTCTTGGAGGAAGCCCGAGATCCCCTTGGACTCGGTGGAACTGTCCTTGGAGTGACCCCGCCTAGCGGGATCCAGGTGCTGCTCCCTATCGGTTTTGCTGGAGGGGGTACTCTTAACCACGGCAGTATCTCCTAGGGGATCCCGAAAACCTGGCGCTATTGCTTAGCGCCCACAAGAATAGCCTTGCGATCCTAACACAGGTTAGGTTGAGGAGGGGAGCTAAGTTAGCGAGCAAGAGGGGTTTTGGATCTCCCTGCTCCCGGCGAAAACAGCAAGGGGCGACGGCGGGATTGGTTAAACTGCTCCACTGCGGCATCGATGGCCGCCCGGCTGTCCCAGCGGGAGGTGGCCCTCTGGCGGGAGAGGAGTTCAGCAGCCCGGAAGAGATCACTCATATCAAGGCTGGAGCCGTTGAACAGCGGGGTTCTGCCGTCGCGATAAATGGCCTCGTTGCCACTTCCACTTTGGGCTAGAGCAAGCCCAGAACTGGTCAGGATCCCCACCAGCAGCAGCCCCAGAATCCTAGCCCCATGGTCAGCAAGGCTGAGAAGGGAGTTGAGACAGTTCACGCGCATCTTGTTTCTCCACCTCAGTGTGCTGCTCGGCCAGGCCTTCAGCCAACAACTGTTGTTCTTCGGGGGTGAGGGGACGTTTGGCCAGCAGATCCGGCCGTCGTTGCCAGGTGCGTACTAACTGCTGCTGCAGACGCCATCGGGCAATGGCCTCGTGGTTACCTGAAAGGAGCACCTGGGGCACCTTGTACCCCAGAAACTCGGCTGGGCGGGTGTACTGAGGATAGTCGAGCAGACCCTCCTCAAAGCTCTCCTTCTTCAGAGAGTCTACCTTACCAACCGTGCCAGGCAAGAGACGGATCACGCCGTAGATCAAGGCCAGTGCCGGGATCTCCCCCCCTGTTAACACAAAATCCCCCAGCGACACCTCGCGAGTGGCTAGATACTGGCAGATCCGCTCGTCAAAACCTTCGTACTGGCCGCAGAGCAGGATGAGCTGGGCCTTTTGGGCCAGCTCCCGCAGCAGGGCTTGGTTTAGGGGTTGTCCCTGGGGCGTGAGCAAGATGATCTCGCGGGGATCCAGGCAAGGCAGGGAGGCGACAGCAGCAAAAAAGGGCTCTGGCTTGAGCACCATGCCTACCCCGCCCCCATAGGGCTCATCGTCGACCCGGCGGTGCTTATCGGCGGCAAAGTCGCGCGGGTTGGTGAGGTGAACCTCGGCAATCCCTTGCCGTAGGGCTTTGCCCACCAAGCCAATGCGCAAGGGCGATTCAAAAAACTCTGGGAAAAGGGTAACAACGTCAAACCGCACGGGCGTTGGGATCAAGCAGAAAGGCCAGCATCCGAGCAGGGTTCCGTGCGTAACCGCTCTAGCTCCAGGCGCAAGGACTCAATCTGGTGGATCAGCTCCATCAGTTCGCCCATTTCTTCTTTGGAGATGGTGGCGGTTGGGGAGCCGCTCCGGGGGGCCGGTGTTTGGCTCTCTACGGCTGGGCCAGGAGCCTTGGTGGCTTCATGGCGGAGGCTTTTAAGGTAGCGAACAGCCTCTTGCTCAATCTGCTCTCCTTTTTGCTCCAGCTCTGCAGCCAGCGCCGCCCAGTCGCCAGGAAGACGGCCGAAACTTTCGGCGCGCTTCTGGGGATCCTCCAGGAGCTCCACCAGGGCAGTGGCTGTGCCGTAAAAGAAGTGGCGTGCCCGCGTAAACCAGTCTGAGGAGCGAGAACTCATGGCGGCAGCATGCTAGATAGAGCCAGGGGATCTCCAGTCTATCCCAGCCCTTTGGAGCTGCGCTGACAACTGCTTGCTTCCAAGCTGCCACTGACTTTTGGGCAAGACTAGAAAAGGAATCAATCCACGGCGCGAATCTCGCCGCTGTTGAGGCGCTCCACAATCATGTCCAGCAGTTCGTGTTCTTCCGGTGAGACCTGGGAATCGGCGGTAACTGCCTGGAGGATTTCTTGTTGCTCGGCGCGGGTGAGGATTTTGTCCTGCAAAGCCCGGTCGATGAGTTCTTTTAGCTTGGATGACTCCACGGTGCTTCTCCTTGCCCTAGAGGTAGGGGCCAAGGGCGGTAGACTAGACGGTGCTTCTCCTCTCAGTATAGAAGTGAAGTCCCAAACCCAGATGCGGCCCGTAGGGGTAATCGGCGGGGGGCAGTTGGCGCAGATGTTGGCTTTGGCGGCCCGCTCCCTGGGGATTCCGCTGATGGTGCAGGCGGCTGCCCCCACCGATCCGGCAGTGGCGGTGGCCGATGGGGTAGTTTGGGGCGCTGTAACCGACACCCAGGCTACAGCCCAGCTATTGCAGCGCTGCCCGGTGGTAACTTTTGAAAACGAGTTCATCCTGCTGCCGGAGCTAAAAAGGCTGGATCCGGAAGAATCCCGCTTTTGCCCTCGCCTTAGCACCCTGGAGCCGTTGCTAGACAAGTTGCGCCAGCGGCAGTTTCTGGCAGAGCTGGGGTTGCCGGTGCCGTCTTTTTGGCCGGCAGAGACGGCAGATCTATCTAGCCTGAGCTTTCCCTTGGTGCTCAAGCGGCGGCGGCAGGGCTACGACGGAAAGGGCACCCGCATCTTGCCCGATCGCGCGGCTTGGCAACAGACCCTTGCCGAGTACAGGGGGATCCCGCTGCTTGTGGAAGAGTGGATCCCCTTTGAGCGGGAGCTGGCAGTGATGGTGGCGCGGGGGCTGACGGGGGAGATCCGGGTCTACCCCGTAGTGGAGACGGTTCAGGTTAACCAAATCTGTCGCCACGTCCTCGTGCCCGCCCGCATCCCCCCAACGGTCGAGGCCGAGATCCGGGACTTGGCAGTTAAGGTGATGGAAAAGCTAGAAGCGGTAGGGGTGTTCGGCATCGAGTTGTTCTGGGTGCCGCCGCCTCATCCCAAGGCTGGGATCTGGATCAACGAGATCTCGCCGCGGGTTCACAACTCCGGCCACTACACCCTGGAAGCCTGCTACACCTCGCAATTTGAGCAACATCTGCGGGCCATCCTTGGCCTTCCCTTGGGGGATCCCTCCCTCAAGTGTGGGGGGGCGGTGATGGTCAACCTCTTGGGCTACGAGCACTCCACCAGCGACTATGCCGAGAAGCGGCAGCGCCTGGCGGAGATCCCCAATGCCACCGTGCATTGGTACCACAAGACCCCCGCCCGCCCGGGGCGCAAGCTGGGCCATGTTACCGTCTGTCTGCCCACTGCCCCTTCGCCGCAGCAGGCAGCGGCCCTTGTCCACACCCTCGAATCCCTCTGGTATCCGCAGTCATGAGCCAAGCGCCCACCCTTTCTCCAGCCCTCCAAGCCCTGAGGCGGCCATGCAGCGGTAGCCCAGTATCTTGACCCCCAGGAGCGCTCCGCGGTGTTGAGAGGGATCGACTGCAAGCTCCAGCTCTTTGGGCAGTTGTGGCTGGCTGAGTTCTGCAAAGGGCGAGACTAAGCTCCATGGGCTACCGGCTGCAGGTGCTTGACATTGCCGCCCTGCCCCAGTTGCTAGAGCTGGATCGCCGCTGTTATGGCGGGCACTGGGGAGAACAGGGCTACCGGGCCGAGCTGGAACGACCCACCAGCCTGGTGATTGGGGCTGTGGCAGAACCTGAAGGCGCTTGCGGATCCCTGCTTTCCTCGCCAGGGACGCTGGTGGGCTTTGGCATCCTCTGGCGCATCGAAGAAGAAGCCCACATCATCTCGTTGGCGGTGGATCCTGCCCATCGGCGGCGTGGTTTGGGTCGAAGGATCCTGGAGGAGCTGTTGAGCCAAGCCAGGGCAGCAGGCTGTCGCTGGGCCACGTTGGAGGTGAGGGCTTCTAACCAGGCCGCCATCCGCCTCTATGAATCGGCAGGGTTTCAATTGCTGGGACGCCGCAAGGGCTATTACAACGGAGAGGATGGGCTGGTGTATTGGAAAAAACCAATTTAAGTGAGGAGAAGCAAAGGGTTCTAAAGCAAAAGTTTTCCTCTATACACCTGAACCTTGAACTTTTGCCCTGGAGCTTTGGTTAACCATCGGCATCCTGGGAATGGATGTAAAGCTTTGTTGCAAGACTCAGCGTTTCTGCTTGACGCTTGAGGCTTTCTCCCAGGCCAGCTTGCCCAAAGAAGGGCTTCAGGCTAACCTACTCTTTTGAACATCTCATGCTGTGAGGGTAATCTAATCATGGAAACCCCTGCCAACGACCTTCGCAATGAAGCCGTCTCTTTTGTTGTCAACCTTCGGGCTAGAGTCATTGATTTCATGCCCAATCTACTGGCGGCGATTGTCATTCTAGTTCTGGGTTGGATCGTAGCTACGGTGGTGGCTTTCGGCGTTCGGGGGCTGCTCAAACGGACGCAGCTTGGTAACCGCTTGGCCACCTGGATTATGGGCCAGAGGCCCGGCGAGAGGCCGCCGCAAACTGAGCGCTGGGTGGCTGCTGCTGTTTACTGGATTATCCTGGCTTTTGTGGTGGTAGCGGTGCTGAATGCTCTCCAGCTTCAGGCTGTCTCCGATCCGCTCAACAAGTTTTTGTGACAGATTTTCGCCTATCTGCCGCGGCTGGGCGGGGCGCTGGTGCTGCTAGGGGTGGGCTGGGCGGTGGCCACCGTTGCCCGGCTGGCAGTTATCCAAGGGCTGCGGCGCTTTAACTTGGATGAGCGGCTGGCTCAACCCCTCCAACCGGAGGCGGCTGCGGAAGGAACTGCTGCCAAGCCGGAGGGAGGCGCTGAGGTCGCTCCCTTTCTCTTGAATGAAGCTCTAGGCGACGCCCTCTACTGGCTGATCTTCTTGTTCTTCTTACCGCTCATCCTGGACACGCTGAGCCTGCGGGGGCCGCTGCAGCCAGTGCAAAACCTGCTGGATCAAATCCTGTCGATGGTACCCCGCATTTTGGGAGCGCTCATCATCGGTGTGGTGGGCTGGTTTCTAGCTCGCATCGTGCGTGGGATCGTTTCCAATTTGTTGGTGGCAGCGGGAGCTAACCGCTTGGGGGCACGCTTTGGCATTCCCCAGCTGGACCAAACGGTGGGCACAGTGGCCTACGTCTTGGTGTTGATCCCGGCAGCGATTGCCGCCCTCAAGGCCCTGGAAATCCGGGCCATCTCCGATCCAGCGGTGGCGATGCTGGAGCAGGTGTTGCGGGCCATTCCCCGAATTGCAGGATCTGCTCTCATCCTGGCCGTGTTCTACTGGCTGGGGCAGTTTTTGGCTGGCTTGGTGACCCAGTTGCTGCAGGCCATCGGTTTCGACCGCTTGGCTGCCGGCCTTGGTTTGCCCTCGGCCCCTGCTCCTGAAGCTCCCGCCGCCGAAGGGGATCCCTCAACCTTGGTGAAGCGGCGCACTCCCTCTGAGATTGCTGGCTTGGTGGTCTGGGTGGGCGTGGTCTTGTTCGGGGCAGTGCCAGCCGTGGAGCTGCTGCAGTTTGCTGCTTTGACCGACATCGTGGAGGGGCTGTTGGTCATTTCCGGGCGGGTGCTCATCGGCGCCTTAGTGTTTGGGATCGGTCTTTACCTATCCAATTTGGCCCATTCCATGATTAAGAGTCTCGGCAACCCCTCCTCAGGAGTGCTGGCCCAGGCGGCGCGGGTAGCCATTTTGGTTCTGGTTGGCGCCATGGCCTTGCAGCAGATGGGCGTAGCCACCGATATTGTGGTGCTGGCCTTTGGCCTGGTGCTGGGCGCCATTGCTGTGGCTGTGGCTTTGGCTTTTGGCTTAGGAGGTCGCGACGTGGCTGCCGAGCAGATCCGGCAGTGGCTCAAGCGGGAGTGAGAGCCTCGCTGGGTGAGCCCTTAACTAGTAGAAATTGCCCCGCCTGGCATATGGGCGGGGTTATTCCTTCGACTCTGGGCCAACCTAAACTGGCTCTGGAACTTTGGCCTCTTCTGCCGCTGTTTCTTGCACTACAATCTTGCCCCGGAACACAACATAGTTGTAGATGTTGTAGGACAAGATCACCGGAATCAAAAAGCCAATAAAGGTGAGCATAAACACCAGCGAACTGGGAGAGGCTGCCGCCTCGTAGATGGTAACGCTGGGAGGAATGATGTTGGGGAAAATCATGAACCCCAAGCCGATAAAAGAAAGGGCAAAAATGAGGAAGGTGTAAACCAAAGGGCTATTTTCTTCTCGGCGGCGCAAGCTGCGCAGCAACAGAGCCACCAACAAAAGCCCCAAAAGGGGGATTGCAGCAAAGACATAGAAAAGAGGCGGCGAGAAAAGCTGGGAGCGCGCCTGCTCCGACATAATGGGGGTGCTGATGGTAATAAACACTGCCCCCAGCAAAGTTGTCCACGTGGCGATGGTGGCCGTCCTGTAATAGGTTTTCTGGATTTCCCCCGTGGTTTTCACAATCAAGTAAGCAGAGCCGATCAAAACATACCCCTGGATCAGGGTAAGAGCCACCAACACCGTGCGCCAGGTCAGCCAGTCCCAGGGGCTGCCGGCAAAGTGGCCGGCTTCGTCCACCCGGATCCCTTCGAAGACGCTGCCCAAGGCAAACCCCTGGCCCAAGGCTGCCAAAAAGCTGCCCACCCCGAAGGCGAGGTTCCAGACCAGCTTGTTGTTGGCGTTCTCCCGAAACTCGAAAGAGACAGCCCGCAGGATCAGGCCCACCACCATGATCACCAGCGGAATGTAGAGGGCATTGAGGATGGTGGCGTAGGCGAGGGGAAAGGCTCCAAATAGGGATCCCCCCATGAGTACCAGCCACGTCTCGTTGGCATCCCAAACATTGCCCAAGCTGGTCATGAGAATGCTGCGGCGCGTCTCGCTGGAAGCCGTCAGGGAAAGGATGCCAACCCCCAAGTCAAATCCATCGAGCAGAACATAGAGAAAGAGGAATAGACCGAGGATAAAAAACCAGACTTGAGGCAGAAACCGCTGTAAAGGCTCGAAAGATTCCATGGTCCTTCCCTCCGCTTTAGGTATTTCTAGCCAGGCTAGTTCGAGACAGTTCCCAACTGCGATGTCGCCTGGGCAGCGGCGCTACCGAGCTTCCGCCGGACGGCGATCCGGCTCGTGGCGAGCAGGCTCGATCACGATCACCGGCTGGGTTGCTGGAACGGGGGCAGCCAGCTCCAGGTTAGGCCCTTTGCGGATGATGCGGCTGCCGAAGTAAAGAGCGGCCACGAAAAACACGGTGTACAAAGCAGTTAGGCCGACCAAGGAAAACAGCACCTCTCCGGGGGGCAGCGGTGAAGCCGCTTCTGCGGTGCGCAGTTGCCCGTACACAATCCAGGGCTGCCGGCCAACACAGCGGACAATCCAGCCAGCCTCGACGGCAATGTAGCCCAAGGGGCCGGCAAAGACCCAAGCCCACATCAGCCACTTTTGCTGAGGAAGGGCCTCTGCCGACAGTTTGCCCCTCAACCACTGGATCAAGGTAGCCCCCACGAGCCCGGCCATGAAGAAGCCAATGGCCACCATCGTCCTAAAGGAGTAGTAGATGAGGCCAATCATGTGAGGGCGATTTTGGGGATCCCAAGCTTTCAGGCCCTGCACCGGTCGATCCAGCCTGGGCTTAAACTCGAGCAGATAGCCCAGCGCACCGGGGATCTTCACCTCCCACTCGTTGCGCTCCTCACGCTCATTGGGCAAGGCAAACAGGCTCCAATCCGCCCTCTCGCCGGCGGGGAGCGTCTCCCACTGGGCCTCCATAGCCGCCAGCTTGGCCGGTTGATAGCGATACACTTGCTCCGCGCTCAAGTGGCCAATAAACACCTGCAGAGGGGCCACCACTAGCGCCATCACTAGGGCCACTTTGAAGGAGCGGGAAAAAAACTCGCTGTGCCGCCGCTTGAGAATGTACCAGGCGCTGATGCCACCGATGACAAACAAAGAGGTTTCCAAAGTGGCAAAAAACATGTGCAGAAAGCTATTGACCATGAAGGGATTGAAAATGGCCTGCAGGTAGTCACGTACCACGAACTTCCCATCGACAAACATCCCCCCTGCCGGCGTCTGCAGCCAGGAGTTGGCCGTCAGGATCCAAAAGGTAGAGAGGTTGGAGCCGAAGGCCACTAAGATTGTCGAGATCCAGTGAATTACTGGCGGCACCCGCTCCCAGCCAAACAGCATGATCCCCAGGAAGCTGGCCTCCAGCATAAAGGCCATCGTGCCCTCAAATCCTAGGATGGTTCCAAAGAAGTCACCTACCGCCTCAGAAAAAGGGGCCCAGTTCATGCCAAACTGAAAGGCCATCGGCAACCCCGAGGCCACGCCAAGGCCAAAGTTTAACACATAGATCTTTGACCAGAAGCGAGCGTGGCGATAGTAATCTAGGTTGCGAGTTTTCAGCCAAAGTCCCTCAATTACAACAAGATAGATGGACATTCCTGTTGTTAAAACCGGCCATAGCATATGAAACATGGCCGTGAGGGCAAACTGTAGTCGAGAAAGGGTGACGGTGTCTAGAAACATAATTGTCCCTAAGCTTGGAGGGTTGTAATGAGTACAGCTTTACAACTTTAGGAGATCTATTTTCCGCTGCTCCTAGGGTTACATCTTGGGCAAGACAACGCGCAGGCTGTTCAAGTCTAAAGGTTAACTTTAGAATCCTGGGAGTGCCAGCTTTTTTCCTGTAACATGGGATACCAAAAATCTCAGCCCTGGAGCATCGGCCTGGCAGCCTCAAGGCTGGTAGCCAACTAACTTTCCCACTCCGGAAAGGGCTCGTTGAGGTTCCCAGCGGCTACAAATGCCAGAATTGGGATCCCGGCTTGAGTTTGCAGTTTGCGGTGGAAAGATGTCGTTTATCCCACTGGTGCACTTTCTTGCCCAATCGGGCTTGGTGCAAGAGTTGGCCGTCCGGCTGAGATCCCAGCGACGGGCTGCTCTGCAGGGAGGGGGGCGGATTGCCAAGGGGTTGATCGCCTCGGCTTTGGCCCAGCAGGAAGGGAGATCCCTATTGGTGGTTACCGCCACGCTGGAAGAGGCGGGCCGCTGGACAGCCCAACTGGAGGGCATGGGCTGGGAGAGCGTGCAGCTTTATCCCACCTCCGAGGCTTCCCCCTATGAGCCGTTTGACCTGGAGCCAGAGTTGGTGTGGGGACAATTTCAGGTGCTGGCCGACTGTCTCCAGGGCAGAAAGGGCATGGCCATTGTGGCCACGGAGCGGGCCTTACAACCCCACCTTCCCCCACCAGAGGTGTTTCAGTCTTTCTGCCTCAAGCTGGAGCCCGGCGCGGAGCTGTCGCCGCAGCAGTTAGGGCAGCAGTTGAGTCGTCTGGGCTATCAGCGGGTAAGCCTGGTGGAAAGCGAGGGACAGTGGAGCCAGAGGGGCGATATTCTCGATATTTTCCCGGTGGCCTGCGAATGGCCGGTGCGCCTGGAGTGGTTTGGCAATGAACTGGAGCGGCTGCGGGAGTTCGACCCGGTGAGCCAGCGCTCTCAAGACGGGATCCCCCATGTCTGGCTAACTCCCACCGGCTACGGGCCCATCCTCTGGCCGGCTCTGCAGGAAAAAGCCGATCAGCTTTCCCAGGGTCTGCGGCAGCAGTTGGAGCAGTCGTCCCCTCCCCCAGAGGGCTTGCGCCGCTTTCTTGGCCTACTTTACGATCCGCCGGCCAGCCTGCTGAGCTATTTGGATCCCAATACCTTGATCCTGATCGACGAGCCAGAGCAGTGCCAGGCCCACAGCCGGCAGTGGCTAGACCATGCCCAGGAGCAGTGGCAGTTGGCCCAAGCTGCTGAGCCGGCTCTAGTGCCCTTCCACCGTCCCTTTGATCTTGCGGCTCCCGACTGGGATCCCTTCCCCCGCCTGTTGGCCCGGGCTTTTGCCCCTGCCGGCGAGGTTGAAGCGGCCCTTGACCTCAAAAGCCGGCCTGTCCCTGCCGCTCCCCACCAGTTTGGATCCCTGGCCAAAACCCTGCGCGAGTACCGCAAGCAGCAGTTGCGGGTGTGGATCCTCTCCGCCCAGCCCTCCCGCACGGTGGCCTTGCTGCAAGAACACGACTGCCCGGCCCAGTACGTGCCCAACCCCAAAGATTTTCCAGCCATTGAACGCCAGCTTCAGTCCTACACGCCAGTGGCCCTGAAGTACTCCGGCTTGGCTGAGCTGGAGGGGTTCCTGCTGCCCACGCTGGGGTGGGTAGTGCTCACCGACCGGGAGTTTTTCGGCCAGCACAGCCTCGCCACTCCCACCTACGTGCGCAAGCGCCGCCAGGCCAGCTCCCGCCAGGTGGATCCCAACCTGCTCAAGCCGGGGTATTTTGTCGTTCACAGGGCCCATGGCATTGGCCAGTTCCTGCGCTTGGAAAGCCTCACCATCGGCGGCGAAACCCGGGAGTACCTCGTTATTCAATACAGCGACGGCCTGCTGCGGGTGGCTGCCGACCAAGTCAACTCCCTCTCGCGCTACCGGGCTAGCAGCGATGGGCCACCTGCCCTGCACAAAATGTCCGGCAGCACCTGGGAAAAGACCAAACAAAAAGTCAAAAAGAGTCTGAAAAAAGTGGCCTTTGATCTCCTGCAGCTCTACGCCAAACGGGCTGAACAGGAGGGCTACGCCTTCCCCCCGGATTCCCCTTGGCAGCAGGAGTTTGAGGAGTCTTTTCCCTACCCCCTGACGCCGGACCAAATTCGCGCTGTCCAGGAGATCAAGCGGGATATGGAGTCCCCTCGCCCCATGGATAGACTGCTGTGTGGCGATGTGGGCTTTGGCAAAACGGAGGTGGCCATCCGCGCCATCTTTAAGGCCGTAACCGCCGGCAAGCAGGTAGCTCTTCTAGCGCCAACCACTATTCTCACCCAGCAGCACTACCACACTCTCAAAGAGCGCTTTGCCCCCTACCCCATTCAAGTGGGGTTGCTCAACCGCTTCCGCACTCCCGAGGAGAAAAAAGAGATCCTGGCCCGGCTTAAAAGCGGCGAGCTGGACGTAATTGTAGGCACCCACCAACTTTTGGGCAAAGACGTGCAATTTCGCGATTTGGGCCTCTTGGTGATTGACGAGGAGCATCGCTTTGGCGTCAACCAAAAAGAGAAGATTAAGCTCCTCAAAACCCAGGTGGATGTGCTCACCCTTACGGCTACCCCTATTCCCCGCACGCTGTATATGGCCTTGTCAGGGTTGAGGGAAATGAGCTTGATCCAAACTCCGCCTCCGTCGCGGCGCCCGATTAAAACTCACCTTTCTCCCTACAACCCTGAGGTCATTCGCACAGCCATCCGCCAGGAGTTGGATCGCGGCGGGCAAGTCTTTTACGTAGTCAACCGCATTGAAAGGATCGAAGAAACCACTGCCAAATTGCGGGAATGGGTGCCCGGCACTCGCATTGCCATTGCTCATGGGCAGATGCCGGAAGGGGAGCTGGAAGCGACCATGCTGGCTTTTAACAATGGCGAAATCGATATCCTGGTCTGCACCACCATTATTGAATCCGGCTTGGACATTCCTCGTGTCAACACCATTTTGATCGAAAATGCCCAGGAGTTTGGGTTGGCCCAGCTCTACCAATTGCGAGGGCGGGTGGGCCGGGCTGGGATCCAAGCCCATGCCTGGCTGTTCTACCGAGAGGATGGGATCCTCACCGAGGAGGCCCGCAAACGCCTACAGGCCATTCAAGAATTTACCCAACTGGGCTCTGGCTACCAGTTGGCCCTGCGGGATATGGAAATTCGCGGCATTGGCAACTTGCTGGGAACGGAGCAATCGGGACAAGTCAATGCGGTGGGCCTTGATCTCTATCTAGAAATGCTGCAGGAGGTCATCCAAGAAATTCGCGGCCAGAAGATCCCGCAGGTGGAGGACACCCAGATCGACCTCAACGTTACGGCTATGATTCCCCAGAGCTATATCCCTGACGAAGAGCAAAAAATGCAGGCTTATCGCCAAGTGGCGGCTGCCGGATCGCGCCTGGAGCTTTCCCAAATAGCGCAGGAATGGCAAGACCGCTTTGGCCCCCTGCCCAAGCCTGCCCAGGAACTGCTGCGGGTGATGGAGCTGAAGATTTTGGCCCGCACCCTGGGCTTTTCCCGCATCAGGCCCGCCAAAGAGCATGTTATTTTGGAAACCTCCATGGAGGAGCCGGCCTGGAACCGTCTTAAGGAAGCCCTGCCAGCTCATGTGCAGTCTCGCTTGGTTTACCAGCCGGGCAAGGTTACGGTGCGGGGGCTGGGAATGCTGGCGCCAGCGCAGCAACTGGAAAACCTTTTGCAGTGGCTAGACAAGATGAGCCTGGCCTTGACCCAGACGGAAGCCGGGCTCCCAACGCCTCCCTAGAGCCTGTCTCATGAAGGTTCTCGAAGTGCACCACCTCCAGAAGACCTACCGGCAGGGAGGCAAGCAAGTGCAGGCGGTGGTGGATGTCTCCCTAACGCTAGCAGCAGGGGAGATCCTGGCTTTTCTGGGGCCCAACGGGGCAGGCAAGACCACCACCATCAAGATCATCGCTGGTCTGATCCGGCCTGATGCCGGCAGCGTGCGCATCCTAGGGCGGGATCCCCACACTGAGCCTGGAGCGCTGGCCCAGGTGGGGGCGGTGCTGGAAGGCAACCGCAACCTCTACTGGCGGCTGACCCCCTTGCAAAACTTGGAGTACTTTGGCGTGCTGCGGGGGCTGTCCCCTAAAACTGCTCGGCAACGGGGGCTAGAGCTGTTGGAGACCTTGGGCCTGGGGGAGAAAGGGGAGGTTGCTGTGCAAACCCTTTCCCGCGGCATGCAGCAGAAGGTGGCCATCGCCGTTGCCCTCCTGCACCAGCCAGCTCTGCTGTTGTTGGATGAGCCCACCTTGGGGTTGGACGTGGAGGCAGCGCAAGCGGTGAAATCCCTCATCCGCCAAATTGCTGCTTCGGGTCGGGCCATTCTCCTCACCACCCACCAACTGGACGTAGCTGAGGCGCTCTCGAACCAAGTGGCTGTAATCGAGCGAGGAACGATTCTCGTCCAGGCCCCCACGCAGGAGTTGATCCGGCAGTTTGCTGGCGCAGCCGGTACTTATCGGATTGAGTTGGAACAGGAGCTGGATCCCAGCCGGGCGGAACGCCTAGCCCAGCAAGGGGTGGAGATTCTCAGCTCTCATCAGTTGCGGTTTAGGGGCTTCTCGGAGGCTTTGTATCAAGTGCTAGAGATCCTCAAGCCCTTGCCCCTGCTCAGCGTCAAGCGAGAGGAAGCCGATCTCACCCACATTTTTCTCAAGCTGCTGAAAAGGGGAAAGAAGCAGGGATGAGGCCACTGCTGTACCTGTTTTGGGCGGAGCTAAAGCGCACCTGGATCCAGTACATCCGCTATCCGGCGGAGGCCCTGGGCGGGATCCTCATCACCACCTTTTTCTTCTATGCCCTTTTTGCTGGCGCTCAGTATGTGGCAGGGCCAGCTTCCCAGTTTGGCGAACGGCTGGATGCGGTGGCGATTGGCTATGTGCTCTGGACGCTGGTCATTTTTGTGGTGAACGACATTGCCCTCAACCTGCAGGTGGAAGCCCAAACGGGGACGCTAGAGCAGGTGTTGCTCTCGCCGTTTTCCGCAGCCACGCTGTTTCTGGCGCGGGCTTGTGCCAGCTTGGTGTTGCGCCTTGCCATCGTCGTCGTCATTTTGGGGATCATTTTGTTGCTCACGGGCAGCCGGCTGCGCTTTCCCCCCAGCTTGGTGCTGCCGCTTTTGAGCGTGGTGCTGGGGGCCTATGGCTTCTCGTTTTTACTGGGATCCGCCGCCTTAATCTGGAAGCGCATTCAACAACTGCTGATCCTGAGCCAGTTTGGCCTCCTCTTTCTCCTGGCTACCCCCACGGAGGAGTGGTCGGGATCCCTGAAGTGGCTGGGACAGATGCTGCCCATGACGGCAGGGGCCGGCCTGCTGCGAGACGTGATGGTGCGGGATGCAGGTCTGGATCCCCTGCGGCTGCTTGTAGCTCTGGCCAGCGGCATTTTCTACTTTAGCCTGGGGTTGCTAGCCTTTCGCCGGGCGATGCGGCTGGCCAAACAGCGCGGCCTCCTGGGATCCCAGTAGGGCGTGGTCAAAGGGAGCGGGGTTCGCCAGGGGAGCGCAACAGGTGAGGGAAGTGGTACTCCACGGCGCCGGTGGCTAGGTTGTTCTCGGGGGAGGCGATGCCCCGTCGGCTCAGCTCTCGCAGCGCCTTTTCAATCTCGTCAAAGTCAGCAGGCAGTTCGATGGCAATCTCCGAGAGGGTGAGGATCCCCTGGCGACGCTGGGCTAGCCGTAGGATTTCCCGCATCAAAGCCTGACCCTTGAGGGGCTGCGGGGGTGCTGAGACAGTTTTTGCTGGAGACGAGGAAGGTCGGGATCCCTGCAGGACGGCTAGCTTAAGGTTGTAGTTGTCCACCATGCCCGGGATCAAAAACAGGTCAATCAACTGGCCAATTCCCAACAGGCCAAAGGTGAAAAGCCAGAGAATGCCTGTGCCCATCTTGCCCAGGTAAAGGCGATGGACACCACAGATGCCGAAGATGCCCAACGCCCAGAGAAGATAGGCGGTGCCGACAGATTTGGACTCAGCGGGGGGCAGCAGGTAGCGAGAACTCATGAGGATTGACACAGGGTAGCTTTGAGCAGGTACTCCCAGTTTAAAGGGGCAGAAGAGAGCTAGCAAAGCCGACCCTTAGGAGCCGTCGGGAGCTCCTCTCTAGGCTACTGCCTGAGGAAGGTAGCCTCAAGGGGGATCAATTCCCTCACTCCAAAAAACTCCGTCCCCTTAACACAAGCAGCAGGTACACTCACACAAATAAAGAAGTGTAATGCTTGCAATGCTTGAGCCCATCTTAATTGGGTTGAGTGCTGCGCTCTGGGGTCTCCTCTGGGGCTACGCCACGCTGCTAGTTGTGCTGGTGAACTTCAAAGAGCAGGGATCCGTTTACGCCTACCCCATGCAGGCGGTGCTGGATCGCTTCGTGGAGTCCCTGGGGTTGAGTTGGCTCAAGGAGCTGCATGCTATGCAACTGCAGCCGCTGCGCCGGATTAGCTACACCCTCTTTGCCGCCGTTACTCTAGGTATCGTCTTTGTGCTCTGGGTTTTAGGGTAGGCAGAAGGCTTTCTCAACAACTCTCGGTCTGCCCCTGAGGGAGATTGAAAATAGACTGCAGCTTTTTTAGGCAGGCCTGGATCTGGGCTATCTCTTCCGGATCCAACTTCTGAAAGCGCTCCCTTAGGTAAGCCACGTGGGCTGGGAAGACTTGCGCAAACAGTTTTTCCCCCGCTTCGGTGAGCACAATCCTGAAGCAGCGGCGGTTTTCCGGCGGCACCTCGCGGCGCACCAGCCCCTTTTGTTCCAGGCGATCCACGATCCCGGTCAGCGTTCCTTTGGTAACTAGCGTTTTCTCAGCCAGGACGTTCATCGTCAGGCCAGGGGTGTTGCCGAGGGTTACCAAGACCTCAAATTGGGGAGGAGTTAGCCCTGTCTGGCGGATGTGAGCGGCGGCGTAGTTCTCAAAAGCTTGGTAGGCCCGCGCCAGATCCTGCAGCAGCCCCAAGAAGGGCTCCTGGGCCACCGAAGGCTGGAGGGCTTGCTCTTCGGGAAGCTGAGTAGATGTGGGCATGGTTAGCAATCGCTGCAGGCGACTGACTTGTCAACAACGGTTTTAGCTTCACCATAACTCACTGTGATATAGTCCTAACGCAAATTAATACTCCCTGGAACAGTTCCCAACTTTGGAGGTTCTGGCTGCTGAGGGGAGATGCCTCATTACAGATCTCTGAATAGGGCTGGAGCAGGAGCAGGGTTCTTTGGAGCGGAAGATCCAGGCTAAGCTATGACCATAGCCCCTGTGGAGCGCCCTAGGCGCAGACGGGATCCCTCTCTGGGAGCCCGGGAGGCCAGGGCAGGAAAAGCCCCCTCTGCCGCCGGCTCTCTCGCTCTCTGCCTACGGTACGCCAGGCAAAGGAGTTGCCATGCTGAGAATTGTTACCCAGCTAGCCGAGGCCGAAGCCGAGCTCAGACGGATCTCGGAGCGCACCCAGGCAGACCAAAACCTGCATCGCGAGGCAACTGTGCGGGAGATCCTGCAGACAGTACGCCGCCAAGGGGATCGGGCCCTGCTGGCCTACACGGCAGAGTTTGACCAGGTGGAGCTGAGCGTTGCCGACCTAAGGGTCTCGGGGGCGGAGCTGGAGGCGGCCTACCAGGCGGTATCGCCGCAACTGCTCTCGGCCCTGCGCCTAGCCAAACAGCGCATCGAAGCCTTCCACCGGCAGCGGGTGCCCAGCAGTTGGGTAAGCTTTCCTGGCCCCGAGATTGTTTTGGGCAAGCAGTACCGCCCAGTGGATCGCGCTGGCCTCTACATTCCGGGGGGTCGCGCCGCCTATCCCAGTACGGTGTTGATGAACGCCATTCCTGCCAAGGTGGCAGGGGTGCCGGAAATTGTCATGGTGACCCCGCCGGGATCGGACGGCTCGGGCGGCAAGGGAATTAACCCAGCCATTCTGGTCGCTGCCCAAGAAGTGGGCATCCACACCATCTATCGCGTCGGCGGGGCCCAGGCTATCGCAGCGCTGGCCTACGGAACCGAGACCATCCCCAAGGTGGACGTGATCGCCGGCCCCGGCAACATCTACGTAACCCTGGCCAAAAAGCTGGTGTATGGCACGGTGGGCATCGACTCCCTGGCCGGGCCCTCGGAGGTGTTGATCATTGCCGATGAGAGCGCCAACCCCCTCTACGTTGCCGCCGATCTCCTGGCCCAGGCCGAGCATGATCCCCTAGCGGCGGCTATCCTGCTCACTCCCGACCTCCGGCTGGCCCAACAGGTGCAGCAGGCGGTGGTCAGGCAGCTCGAGGAGCATCCCCATCGCCTCCTGGTGGAAAAGGCAGTGGCCAACTACGGGCTGATTGGGGTGGTGCCCGATCTGGCCACGGCGGTCAACTTGTCCAACCAGTTTGCGCCGGAGCACCTGGAGCTTCAGGTGGCGGATCCCTGGGCCCTGTTGGACGCAATTCGCCATGCGGGGGCCATCTTCTTGGGACATTTCACCCCAGAGGCGGTGGGGGATTACCTAGCTGGGCCCAGCCACACCTTGCCCACGGCAGGGGCAGCCCGCTACGCCTCGGCGCTGGGGGTAGAAACCTTCCTGAAACACTCCAGCCTAATCCAGTACGGCTCAGCAGCCCTGCAAGAGGTGGCCGGCGCCATTCAAGCCCTGGCGCAAGCTGAGGGGTTACCCGCCCACAGCCGGTCGATCCAGGTGCGGCTGTCAGCGAAGTCCTAGCCAGCAGCTAAGGCGGAGGGTTGGGCAAATGGGGGGCCGGCTCAGGGGAAACTGGCTGGGGCAACTGGGGAGGGCCCTGGCGGCGGTTTGGATCGGCTGGGCAGGGGGGAGCGCTGTCATAGCGACGGCTGCCCCAGAGAGCTCCTCCCCTTCGCCTTTACCCATCCCGTGGGAGTGGGTGTACGACTTGCAGGAAAAGGCACAGCAGCGGCAGTGTACGCTGGTGGGCCTGTTGCGCAGCAAGCCCCTCGTGGCTCCGGATTCTCACTGGCAGGTGTACACGCGGCTAAATTGGGTTGTCACCCCCTCCGGAGGCCAGCTGACCAGCCTGTTGTTTGCCGAAAACACCCGTAGCCGCTCTCTGCAGGTTCTCTACCAAACCTCGGTAGCTGGGGGTAATCCTGAGGATCCGCTGGATTTTGCTTTGCTCTTGCCCATGGCTTGGCAGGAGAAGACTTTGCTGGTGAAGGAGTACTCGGGCTGGCTCCAGACAGACTTAAGCTGGGATCGGGCGGTGATCTGGCCTTTGCCGGCAGACTCGACCGAGATCCCGCCAGTGCAAATCTGGGATCCGCCACCGGCCTTGGCCTATGCGGAGCTGCTAGGCTGGGATCCCGAGGCAAGAGGACGGGTGCTGTTTGCCGTCGCTGACAGCCTTGGAGAAATGCCCCGCTTGGTTAGTGTAGGTTCAGACGGCCAGGTGTTGCTGCGAGCACCTGCTGTTCCTCTTCCCCAAACCGCCTCTTCTCTGGAGGGGTGGCAGCCGGTGATGGCGGAACCCCTGTGTCATCAAAGCCGTTTTGGGGTGAAGTAGACCGTGGGAGCAACACTATGCCTAGACCCATCGTGCGGCGTGGTTGGCCGCGGGAGGCCTTTGTGGGAGATATCATCGTCTGTACCCTGGAGGGATCTCATCTGGATCAGGTAACCGAGATCCGGGTCAGCCCGGCGGGCAAGGGGATCCGGGTTAGCTTTGGGGATCCCTTGGGGCGCTCCCAAGAGCCGGTGCAAGCCAGTGCCGAGGCGCTGACGGTTACCTTTGAGATCGATCCCAGCACCTACCCCGGCGAAAAGCGCATTGAGCTGATCTCGCCAGCAGGGCCCAGCGATCCCCTGCCCTTTCTGGTGATGATGTAGGGTCATGCCGTTTGCAACCGCCTCAACTGACCTGGGCGCGCTGGTACTGGGGGTGGGTCTGCTGCTCCTAGTGGGAGGCTGGGCCTGGGGGCTGCGGCGGCAGCGGCGGGCTGCTCCTCCAGAAGCTGTTTTGCCGGCAACGGCGGTTGACCTCTCTGCCCTTACGGCGGAACAGGCAGCCCAACTGCAGCCCTTCGAGCAGGCAGTGGCAGACCGGCCACGGGATCCCATTGCCTGGTACAACCGCGCCACCGCCCTCGACCAACTGGGACAGGCGCAAGCCGCCCTGGCCAGCTACGACCGCGCCCTAGAGCTGAAGCCGGACTTTCCCGAAGCTTGGAACAACCGAGGTTCTCTTCTGGACGATCTTGGCCGTCATCAGGAAGCGCTGGCCAGCTACGAGCGGGCTTTGCACCTAAAGCCGGATTTTTTTGAGGCCCGCTTTAACCAGGCCAACACGCTGCGGCAACTGGGCCGTTACCAAGAGGCGTTGCGCGCCTACGAGCAGGCTCTCACCCTCCGCCCCGACAGTGCGGAAGCGTGGCATCTGCGCGGGCTGACCTTGGCCTCTCTAGAGCGATGGCAGGAAGCAGTGAACAGCTACGACAAGGCCCTGGCCCTCAACCCCAGCGATCCCCGGGTTTGGCAAAGTCGCGGGCTGGCTCTGGTGCACCTGGAGCGCTACGCCGAGGCTCTGGCCAGCTACGAGCAAGCCCTGCAACTGGGATTGGAGTCGGCCTCTCTCTGGGCCGGCCACGCCTTTGCCCATCACCGCCTGGGCAACTGCATGGAAGCTCTCAACAGCTACGACCGCGCTCTAGCCCAGGATCCCCAGCGCTCCCAGCTCTGGCTGCAGCGCGGCTTGGTGCTGATGGACTTGAACCTCTACAGGCTCGCCCTCCAGAGCTTTGACCGGGCCGTGGAGCTGGATCCTGACAATGCAGAGGCCCACTATGCTAAAGCCTGCTGCTGCGCCTGGGAAGGCCAACTGCCCCAGGCCCTCCAAGCCCTAGAGCAAGCTCTGCGGCTGCAGCCGGAACGCTACCACCCGCTGCTTGTCTCTGAACCCTATTTCGATCCCATTCGCGGTGAACCGAGTTTTGCAGCCTTCCTGAGAGCGCACCCCTGTCGCGAATGAGGACTAGAGGAAAGCCCAACGCCCCTGACGCGAACAGCTCCACCGTCTGCTTCCTGAGTTCCAGAGTACCCCAGAGGACACACCGGCAATAGCAATCCGACCTTCCACCTAAGACGGAGGGTTTCCGGGAGAGGGGTGTTTACTGCCGCGGAAAAGCTGGTCAAACTGAGGGCACTTCAGTATCCTAGCAAATCTCAAAATTGTGTTCCTGCTAACACCTGGTAGCATTCTTATGGCTACAACTTAACTCGACCTGCTTGTAGATCGCAGTTGAGCCCAACGGCAGAAAATCGGTATCGCTTTGCACCCTCTGCTTTTGAGCTGCTTGGCCGCCGATCCAGCCTTGAGGGGCTCTAGCTCAATTGGTCAAAGAAAAGCAGCTTCTATGGTAATGGCTCCGCAGCAGACTCCTCTCGAGGATCCTGACTTCCTAAGACCACCGACGAGCCCAGCCTCTCCCTCTTCGGCCAAATCCAGCATGGGCAGTTCTGGATCCCCGACGGGGCGCGCGCCTAGGGCATCTAGACCTGGAGATGTTAAAACCCAAACCTTCGAGCTGTTGCGGCTGTACCAGCAAACTCGGGATCCGGCCCTGCGCAATCGACTGGTGGAGCTAAACCTAGGATTGGTGCGCAAAGAGGCCCACTACTGGCGGAACCAATGCAATGAGGGATACGACGACCTAGTACAAGTCGGCTGCCTAGGCCTAATTCAGGCCATCGAGCGCTTCGACGTCAGCCGCGGCCTGGCCTTCAGCTCCTTTGCCATGCCCTACATCCGCGGAGAAATTCAGCACTACCTGCGAGACAAAAGCCCGGCAGTGCGGCTCCCTCGCCGCTGGACCACCCTGCAGCGACAGGCCAAGAAGGTAATTGCGCGCCTGAGACAAGAGTTGGGCCGTCCTCCCTCTGAGGCGGAGGTGAGGGAAGCCCTCAACCTAACAGAGCAGGAATGGCGAGGGCTGCAGCTGGCCCAACAAAACAGCCTTTTGCTCAGCCTAGATGCTCCCGTACAGGTTGGAGAAGACAGCGTTGCTCTAGGGGATACCGTTCCCGATCAGCGCTACCGCAGTTTTCAACTGGCCGAAGAAGATCGCATCCGCCTGCAAAATGCCTTGGCCAAGCTGGAGGAGCGCACCCGACAGATTTTGGAATTTGTTTTCTTCTACGACCTCACCCAAAAAGAAACAGCAGAGCGGCTGGGGATCAGTGCCGTTACCGTTTCCCGACAGGTCAAAAAGGGCCTGGAGCGCTTGGCTAAGCTGCTGAGTCAGGACATTTTTTAGGGCGTTGCCGAGAAGAAGATCCCTGGGCTTCGCGACAGTCTCCAGCGCTTTTCCAGGCAGATCTGAACCCTCTCCCAAAGTGGAGATCAAGGCGACAAAGAGCCTCACAACGACTTTCCCGTAGTCCAAGGCTTTGGTTACTTCAATATCAGTGCAGTATCCTGGTCGAAATAGCTGTAACTTGTGTCTTCGCTTTAATCTTTTTTGTCTCGAGCTTTGTCTGAAGCTTGATCTTTGTCTTGGGAACAACTTGCTCCCCGGTTCTGCAGTTGGCTTAGTTGGGAGCGCACCTGCAAGGCAATTTGCAAAGCAGCATCCAAAAGCTGCGACTGTTCGCTGGCCTGTTCTCTTAGCTGGAGCGCAGTCAGAGCTGCCAGCTCGTCGCCGAAGAACTCCCTTTGCTGCTCAATAAAGTCTTTGTTCTGTCGCAAGATCCGTTCAGTTTTCAAGGCGCGGATTAGGTCGCTGCGAGTCAGCTTCAGAGCCTCGATGATCTGATCCCGCTGGGGCAGCTTGGCCTCAGGATTGCCCGCCTCTACCAATTCATCGTTGATGTGAATGGCTTGAATGAGCCGATTGTAGCGATCTACTTCTTCTAGCAAGTTCAGCAAGAGCTGCATGCGGCGGCTGCGGAAAATCCAATAGGCTTGGCCCAAAGCGGCAATGGCTGTCAGGATTCCCCATTCCACCAGCCAACTCTCCCAACTGCTGCGCAGGCCAGGGATCAAAATTCGCCCCACCAAGGTCAGCAGGGATCCCCCTGACCAAAAGGTCAAGAAACGGCAGAACAAATCCAGCACCAACAGCAGGCCCAGCAGATTCCAAAAGGCGGAGAACTGGCGCAGCCAGTCTTTCCAGCGACGGATAGGCCGAGGTCGGTACAGCCAGGCTATGGGTACCCCAGAAAGGTTTTCCACCAGAAAAGGGGAAATGACCAGCTCTTGTAAATCCCGCCGCATGGCCATGGACTCTGCCAAGGGCTAAGTTTTCCACCCAATTCTACTGCCGGCATCTTAACCTGCTGAGATCCCTTCTCAGGGGTAAAAGCTGGCCAAAGAGGAGACAAGCAGGGTGAGTAGCCCACTACGCCAACTGAAGGCACCTCTGGTTGAAGCGGAAAACTTTGCCCCTTACGGGCAGGCGATCTACCCTGCTCCCGACGACAAGCCTTTCGACAGCTAAGATGCCCAGTTGGTTTTGAATCAGGGCCAGCCCCGCTTTTACCTCATGCGCTTGCTCCGTCCTGGCCTCAAGTTCAGCCAAATACCCCGCCACACCCGTTGCACCCCGTGCCTGGGATCCCTGCACGGCAAGGAGTGGTTCATCGCCGTCGCGCCGCCTGCCGACGAGCTGCAGGTGGACGGGATTCAAGCTTTTCGAGTGGCTGGCGACTGCTTCATCAAACTGGAGCTGGGCACCTGGCACGCTGGCCCCTACTTCGACGGCGAGGAGTTTATCGACTGCTACAACCTGGAGATGGCTGACACCAACATCACCAACCACGAGACAATCGACCTGCTCCAGACCCACAACCTGGAGTTTCAGATCATCCCTTGAGCAGCCAGATTCGGCAGCCAAGACAAATAGGTGCGGGGATCCGTGGCAGCACTACGACAGGAGCCTTGGCACTCCCCCCTATGGGATAAAACGGAGTCAAACCCAGCGGCGTCTTGGAGATTTGTTACTATGGCTACACTCCAACCTACCCCAGAAACCGGCAAGCTCTTGAGCACCCTGGCTCTGTTCCTGTGCCTAGGGCTGTTGTCTGCCTGCAACGGGGGCAGCGGCAGCACGGTTAGCCCCCCTAGCCTCACTCCCACCCCCACTCCCGCTGGCCGATAGTTTTGCATGCGCTGGCAGCGGCTGCTTGGCTTAAAGCAGCGGTGGGGGGTAGGGCTGGTCATTCTGCTCTGCCTTGGTCTCTTGACGGCCTGCAACGGGGAGGGATCCCCCACGGCTCCAGAGCCTCCCCGGGCAGGGGAGCTGCCAATTGCTAGCTTTCTTTGCCAGTTGGATCGCCAAACCCGCACCTTTGCTGGTCCCATCTACGCCGAGCAGCCTCAGGCTGCCACCTGCAATCCCGGTCGCCTCACCCCAGCAGCAGCCCAGAAGATGATGGATCGGTTGAACTTTCTGCGGCTGTTGCACAAGTTGCCGCCGGTGAAGCTCAATCCCAAATTCTTGGAGGCCGCTCAGCAGGCGGCCCTGCTGCAGGTGGCCAATGGCGCCCTCAGCCACCAGCCCCCTCCCTCTTGGCGCTGCTTTACTCCTGCTGGAGAAGCAGGAGCCCGCTTCAGCAACCTGGCCATTGGCCCAATTCTGGAGCTGAACGGCCCTGACCCAGGGCGGGTGCTGGCCCGCCAGGTAGATATCTACTTTGCCGAGCCGGGCCGAGAGAACTTTGTAGATGTGGGTCACCGCCGCTGGAACCTCTATCCCCAGTATGCCCAAGGAGCCTACGGCATCGTCTTCGACCCGCGGGCCGGACGGGTAACTCAGGCCAATGCCAATTGGATCTTCGGCTTTGACGAGTCGGTACCGGATCCTGAGTTTATTGCTTTCCCAGAAAGAGACGGCTACCTGTACCGCCTCGAGGGGTTTTCCGGCCAGCCTTTGTCCGCCTACCGCTGGTCTTTCTCGGTGCCTAGCCGTGGCGGCTTGTCTGACCTCAGCCAGGCCCAGATCCGCATCACCGATACCCTCACCGGCGAGGCAGTGCCGGTTTGGGATATCCGGGTTGGGGATCCCGCCTTTGGCCTAGAAACCCTCACCTACTCGGTGGGCTCCATTCAGCCCAATCGACCCTACTTCTTTGAGATCAGCGGCATCCGGCTCAAGGGTTGGCCGCCGCGCACCTATCGCTACACCACCACCCTCTACGACTGCGACCCTCAGGCCGCGCCAAGGCCCGCTGCCTTGACGGAAGGGCTAGGGATCCCACCTCGCTGGCTTTGGCGGGAGGCTCCCTTGAACTTCCGCCGGTTCTCCCCGTAGCTGAGCCTTAACTTGTGGATCTGGGTTGTAGGCTCAGGGATCTCGCCTTCGCTGGGAGAAACTCCGGCAAGCCCCTTTCTTGTCTACTGTTGAGAAAATCAACGGAAAGTTGAGATTTCGATACTATCGTTGCTGCCTCGTCATCAGAGAAGCTAAGGTTTAGGTATCAAAGCTTTTTTAAAAACTGCTTTAGGGGCCCTGGAGAAGCGACCTCTCTGGGGCCATGATCTGCCTACGGATCGGGCACCACACCTAGGCGGACCTTCGGCCCGAGGGCGCGGCTGCCAATGTCGGAGCGGTAGTGGGCTTTGGGGAACTGCACCTGCTCCACAGCGGCATAGGCTTGGCGCAGCGCTTCTGCCAGCGTTGCCCCTTGGCCGGTAAGACAGAGGACACGCCCACCCTCGCTGAGAAGCTGCTTGCCCACCTGGCGAGTGCCGGCATGGAACACCAGGGCTCCGGTGGCGGCGGCAGCCTCTAGGCCGGCAAGGGGGATCCCTCGCTCGTAGCTGTCGGGGTAACCGGGGGCGGCCATGACCACACAGGCGGCATAGCCGGGCTTCCACCGCAGCTGAAGATTGGCCAGTCGCCCCTCGATGCAGGCCAGCAGCACCTCGTCCAGAGGGTTTTCCAAGAGGGGCAGGATAACCTGGGCTTCGGGATCCCCAAAGCGGCAGTTGTACTCCAAGACGTAGGGATCCCCATTGGGCGTAATCATCAGGCCAGCGTAGATCACCCCTTGGTAGCGAATGCCCCGCTGTTGCAGCGCCTGCAGGGTGGGATCCAGCACTTGCGCCTGGATGCGGGCCAGCAGCTTGGGGGTGACCAGGTGATCTGCCGGGGCGTGGGCCCCCATGCCGCCGGTGTTGGGTCCAGTATCGCCATCGCCAAGGCGCTTGTAGTCTTGTGCAGGCAGCAGCGGCAGGCAGATCTGGCCATCCGTCAGGGCCAGCACCGACACCTCTTGGCCGACGAGGAACTCCTCGATGAGCACCCGCTCGCCGGGCTTGGCCAGGGCCGCCTCTAGGGCCTGCACGGCTTCTTCTCGACTGTGGGCAACGGTCACCCCCTTGCCGGCGGCCAGCCCATCTTTTTTGATCACGACAGGATAGCTGCGTTCGCCTGCCGGAGTCCTGGAATCCAGGTAGGCCAGCGCCTCAGACAAGTCGGCAAAGCCCACAGCCGGAGCCGTAGGGATCCCTGCTTCCTGCATCAGTTGCTTAGCCCAGAGCTTGCTTCCCTCCAGTTGGGCGGCGGCGCGACTGGGGCCAAAAATGGGGAGCCCTGCTGCCTGAAAGGCGTCCACAATTCCCTCCACCAAGGGCAGCTCCGGCCCCACCACCGTCAGGCGGATCCCTTGCACGGTAGCAAACCGCACCAGTCCCTCGATGTCTGTGGCGGCCAAAGCCACCGGTTGACAGCGATCCATCTGCTGGGCGCCGCCGTTGCCAGGAGCCCAGTAGACTCGAGTCACCTGAGGGGACTGCAATAGCTTCCAGACCAAAGCGTGCTCCCGTCCCCCAGAGCCAATGACCAAGACTTGCATGGCGCTAGGGTTTCCCCGATCGCGTCAGCGGGACGTAGTCCTTACATTCCCCATTAGACCATGTTCCCGTAGCTCTTCCGTTCGCGTAAGCGGGACGTAGTCCTTACAGCCGCAGCGCCACCAGGGCAATGGCCAGGGCCGTCAGTGCTAACAACCCTGCTAGATCTAAGCAGACAGCGCCCCTTCTACAAGATCGCTGTAGGGGCGAGGGAAGATGAGCCAAACCTGGCCTTGGGTTTCCACTAAGGCGCGCACCAGCGGCGAGAGCTGGGCAATTTCTACGTAGCCGTCCTCGGTTTTGAGTTGGATCCCTTGGTCGTAGAAGCTGTAGCCCTGGACGTGGGCGGAGCGAATTCCCAAGTAGCTTTCTGGATCCAAGCCATCTCGCTGCATCTTCTGGCTCAGAGTTGCCACCAGCTCTTGGCGTCGCTCTTCTGGCAAGCGGGTGATGTTGCGGGCTTTGAACAGATCCCGCTCCAGGTAGCGCCGCGCCAAATCGGCCAAGATGGGATCCCTCCCCGACATGGCCCAAAAGCGAAAAGGGTAGCTGAACATCACATCGTCAGCGGCCAAATAGAGGGGCAGAGGCAACTCGAAGGGATCTCCCTTTTGCGTCGCCAGCGCGGCCCAGCACCAGGCGCTCAAGATGGGATCCAACTCGATCTCCCCCTTTTGCAAGAGCACCTGCGCCCGCTTGAAGAGGCGATCCAAAATAAAGCGGGCACACAGGCTCTTGGGGTGCTGGTACACTTGGGTGTACATGAAATAGCGCACCACCAGATAGTGCTCGATGGCTCCTAGGCCTTTGCGAGCAGGGATGCAAAGGGATCCCGTCTCCGGGTCGTAGTCCAACACGGTGAGGATGCGATCCAGATCCAGGTGGCCGTATTGGGCGCCCGTAAGCAGGCTGTCCCGCATCAAGTAGTCGAAGCGGTCACAGTCCAGTTGGCTGGCAATAAGCTGCCCCACCAGCGGCAGGGGGAATTGTTTCTG
>Ga0079995_1033641_pt1 | contig 30539 bp, 33 predicted proteins | sample FaiFalFF_MnMetaG_2_FD_69198 | JGI IMG/M metagenome (GOLD analysis project Ga0079995, IMG submission 69198) | Freshwater microbial communities from Yellowstone National Park, Wyoming, USA - Fairy Falls C (FF_Mn_C) (SPADES assembly) (version 4) | ecosystem: Environmental > Aquatic > Freshwater >...
GGTATGTTAGGCTCTATACCCATGGATTCTAAGCCCCTCCTTATATGTTCCGTATCGTATGCTGCGTCTGCGTAGAGCTGTTCAGGCTTCCAATCTAGGTCTCCTACAAGCTCTAGAAGCTTCTTAGAGTCATGCTCGTTCCCAGGCCCTATGATTATGCTTAGGGGCATGGAGTCCCTATCTACGCATACATGTATCTTAGTCCCCTTCCTATGCTTAAATCCATCATATCCTACTAGCTCTCCCCCTTTTTAGCCTCGACAGTCGAGCTATCTACAGAGACAATCCCATGCTCCCTAATGGATGCTAACGCCCTGAATATCCTATCCCATACCCCTTCATCCTGCCACTTCTTAAGCCTCTTCCAAGCAGTCTTGTATGAACCATACTCTAGGGGCATATCCATCCACCTACAGCCAGTGGTGAGGACATACAGTATACCGTTCAAGACCATCCTATCATCAGCCCTAGGCCTACCAACCCTAGACCTAGGAGGAAGAAAAGGCCTAACGACATCCCACTCAAAATCACTAAGCTCACGAAACTCCATAATACACCATGCTCAGAAGAAGCTTAAATAGTTTGGAGACGAGCTCGTCTATTACAAAGAGTATCTTAACAAATTCCTCATGGTCTGAAGGGCGAAGTCATCGTCAGGCTTGATGCTTATCTCTTAAACACGCCTACTGACCCACTTCTGCAGAAATATAGGCAGCTCCTATCATCGCATTTTACGAGGTCATCGGTCAAACCTTAGAAGTGTGGTTGAAAGGATTAGGAAAGTGGATCCGGAAAAGGTTTACATATCCTTCAACAATGATCACGCGATGTTGGAGAACGCGCGAAGAATGCAGGAGATTATTACATCGGAATCTCGTCATCCACCGCAAAACACAGTCAATGCCAAAAGGCAGTTGGGGAAAACCGCATAGAAATCCTAGGGGGAATAAACCTGCTACTCATTAGAGACCCGAAAAATATAAACTGGGACAATTGTATTAAACACCTGAGTTGAAAACTAGCACATCCGAGGCACGTTTGACAAGGCTGCAGCCTAGAGAGTGATTAACTAAGTAGCCCAAGTTATCCGTAACGTTGGGGGAGCTTCTGCGGGAATAATTAAACATGATCAACCTTCTCCGCCTAGTTTCAGCAGCTCGTAGATATGATCCATGTGGCTTCGTTGACATAGCATTTTCCGCCACTGTCAACGATAAAGCTGAAGGGGAAAGTCCTCTCCGCTAGAAGGAAGTTTAGGGCGCGTCCTCGTCGATGAATGTTGATCCCCACCAAGCCTTGTCAATGAGCGCCGGGCCGCGACGATCCTTAAGCCCGCCCGTACCCCGTCCCTAAAGATCTTTAGGGCTAGCGACGGGCCAGTCAACGATGATCGGTGTGGATGGTACTCTCACTTCATTTCGAGGTTATGTGCGAATCCTCCTGAGGCCAATACAACACCGCGACTCGCGCCAATTGATACCTCTCTACTTTCCTTTTACGCGATAACGCCACATACTCTTCCACCCCTCTCGATAAGATCGATCATCGACTACTCGGACCAGATGGGGATGCCTCTTCAGGTCGAAGAGATTCCCTCCACGCATCTACCATTGGTGCATCTGCCCAGCTTTTCAGGATAGCAACCTATTCATCCCGGCCTAACGGGTCTTCCAAGCATTATGGACTCATAGCTAGCTAACGTCACCGCAACGCCTTGGCGGCCGTCATACACGTCAGCGAGAGGCCTCTCGTCCTTCACCAAACATTTCACAAAACTCTTCACCATTTCCAAGTCGGCATCGCACCCATAATAGTGCCAAACAAGTCTCTTATCAGGACCAGCATCGCCGATGAAGTAAACACTCTGTCTAAAAGCATCGATCATCAGAACACCCTCACTTCCAACTATCTCAACCGCAACATCACCCCAAGTATAATATCCCGATGAGTAGGCCCAGCTTCCGTCGATGTGTCCCAGTATACCGTTCTCGAATTGTAGAGTGGTTGAAAAATTGTCCTCCACACTAATATGCTGATTTATATTTCTTCCAGAGATGGTGTACACCTCCTCGACCTCCGAGTTGGTGTACCACCTCATCAGATCAGCCAGATGTACCGTATGATCCATGATGGCGCCTCCCCCTGCCCTCTCTCTGTCCACAAACCAGTCCCTCATCACAGGCAAGTCCCTCCTAACTCTATTCGATCCCACCATTGCGAGCACTCGCCCTATCCTACCCGCCTCCAGTAGACTCTTAGCAACGCGGGTAACTGTATGGTACCTCATTACATAACACATCTGGAACTTAACTCTACTCCTGTTGACGGCCCTGACAACATCATCAGCGTCTGAGAGAGAGATTGTCATAGGCTTTTCGCATAGAACGTTGACACCACACTCAACTGCTCTAATAGCATACTCATGATGCAACGAGTTTTCCGCTGTAATTATCACCGCATCCACTTCTCTTAGCAACTCATCCATATTAGAGAATATATTGATTCCATGAATGCTGGCGAAACGTGATCCAACAACTTTGTCAACTTCATAAACCCCTATTAAATCAACGTTTGGGAGAGACCTCGCGGCGCGTGCATAGCTGTCTGCATGGAAGTGAGCCACGCCTAAAAAACCTAGGCGAATCTTTCCACACACTTCAGATCACCCGCCCACGGCTACCGGGGCGTTGGACTGAGCAGATTTGAGGGCCGCGATGGCCACTAGCAAGCTCTTCTTAGCCTCTTCTCCTCCAACCTCCACCTCTAAATCTTCCCTGACACACCTAGCGAAGTAGGAAAGTTCTCGATAGAATGGGTCAAGTGGGAGAAACTGTCCCCCCAACCCTACTTGCAATGATTCAGGTGAGAATGTCTCTACCCCTTTAGAGGTCCACATCCTAAGCGGTACTGGCGAGTGGTTATCAAGCTGCAGCATACCCTTATCTCCTATGATCTCAAGCTTCATGGTGAATGGGAAAGTCTGGGGCATGGCCCAAGAAGCTTCTACAAAACCAATCGCACCATCTGGGAATCTCATGGTTATTAACGCGTAGTCGTCCACTTCGTAATCCTTGTGTACTAGGTTCGCAACCTTCGAATATACAGATATAGGCATCGACTTCTTCACCCAAATAAAATAATCTATATCGTGGATGGCGAGATCTATCACCACTCCGCCGCTTTTACTTCTGTCTAAAAACCATGATGACCATGATGGTGCCGGGCCAACTCTATGTGCTCTCATTGAAGCGACAGACCCAACAGCATGTTGCTCAACTAGATCCTTGACCCTCATATAGTCCGGGAAAAACCTCAACACATGCGCAACCATAAATTTGACCCCATGGCGCCTAGACTTTGAAATCATTTCATCAGCTTCTTGTATGGAGAGAGCGATAGGTTTTTCGACAATAACGTTCTTCCCGGCCTCGACAGACATAACTACGAACTCACGATGGGTATATGTCGGTGTACAAACATCAACTATATTCACACTTTCGTCTCTCAGCAGTCTATCAAGATCGCGGATAGGTCTAACGTCATATTTCTCACAAAAATTTTTCAGCCTAGAGTAGTCGCGCCCCCATACACCTACGACCTCGCACCCCTCAATCAAGCGCCAAGCGAGTAGGTGCGTCAAACCCATGAACCCATATCCCAATATCGCAACAGCAAGCTTTGACGCCACATCCACTTTACTTTGATGGGACTAAAAATACTTTTCCACTCCGGCCGAGCAATGAAAAGCGACTTTCGTGCTTTCAGGGAACTATCCATCAGGGATAGTCACACAATTCACAACTACTTGTTGAGTTTATTTGCATTACTTCTATCCACGCAAGGCTCCCATTGTCAGACCTCTAACTAGATATCTCTGAATGAGAAGAAGGAATATAATATTAGGAATCATTCCTATAGTCACAGCGGATGCAATCTCACCATATCGTATAGCTTGTTGCGTTACAAACTGTGATGCGACCACATTTATTGTTACGGCGTTTTTTATAGTAAACAGTAAGGCAAACAGATACTCCGACCACGTAAAGATAAAGCATAGAATACCAGCGGCGACTAAGCCTGGTCTCAGGAGAGGTAGTGTGATATGCCTCAACACTCCAAACCTATCGCACCCATCTGTCATAGCAGACTCCTCTATCTCTGATGGTATATCAAGCACAAAGCTCCTCAGAACCAAGAAGGAAAGCGGAATATTGAAGGTCGTGTAAATTACTATCAATCCTACGACGTTGTCGATGAGCCCGGTGACATTTAATAAAACAAAAAGTGGAACCGCGAAGATAATAGGTGGAAGCAGCCGCATCGAGAATACAAAGGAGATAAGCGAGCCTCCACCAGTGTTTAGACGAGCTACAGCATATGCTGCAGGAATAGTAATGGCAATTGCGAGCAATGTGGAGAGAGAACTCGCAATCAAGCTGTTCCAGAGACCCTTAGTAAACGCGTAACCAGGGTTAAAGAGGACGTTAATATAGTTCTCGAGACTGTAGTGAAAAGTTGTGAACTGGCCAGCGAGTATGGAGCCATAACTTCTAAAAGATGTCCATACGACGAAGCCAATGGGTAACGCGAAGAGCAAGAATATGATTAGTATCACGATACCGAAGTATAAGCGCCTAATGATACCATAATTCGTCATAGCACCCCTCCTCTTCTTAGCGTCCTAAGACCAAAGGATAGAACGACCATCGATAGGTAGAAAAATATGACGGTGCTGGCCGCGGCTAACCCGAAGTCTCCTCTAATCAGCGCCACCTTAAAGATATTGATGCTAACAGTGGTTGTGGAGATTCCAGGCCCACCACCAGTAAGGACATATATAGTGTCGAAGGCCCTGAGCGCGTCCATTACCCTAAAGACGGTTACTAATGCTATTATCTTCCAAAGCATGGGTATCTTAACATACCTAATGACTTGCCAACCAGACGCACCGTCGATATAGGCAGCCTCTATAGGCTCACGCGGTAAGGAATGTAGAGCAGCATAAAGAATTATGAAGACAAAGGGCGTCCATTGAATCATGTCGGTAACGACGAGAACGGTGAACACGATTGGAAAATCGCTGAAGAAGTGCATCCTTATCCCAATTTGTCTTAATAGGTAGGGAATGAGACCAATAAATTCATTAAGCATTAGTTTTATCATGATACCAAATAGAGCGGGAGCTATAGCCATTGGAATAAGTATGAGCGAAACCACTAGCCGCTTACCCTTCATGGTCCTCTCTAGAAATAGTGAGAGGAATAATCCGAGCAGAAGCTCGGCACTAGCGGTAACTAACATATAGAGCACGCTGAACCGGACTGATGCCCAGAAGTCACTACTCGAGAGAGCCTTTACAAAATTATCAACTCCTACGAATATGGGGTTCCAGAAATTCAGTACAGTCATGTTATGGACACTCATGTAGTATGAAAAAATTAGCGGAAATAATGTAATACTTATTATCGTGAGTAGCATCGGCACTACCAGTATTATTCCGACTAATTGGTCTCTCAATCTATAAAAAAATTCTCAAGATTGTTTGATTTATACTTAACCTCCCAGTAACGACAATATCTCGGTCTTTGCATCCTTTAATGCCTGCTCTGGTGTCTTCGCTCCTACTAGTGCAGAGTTTATGTTCCTCGTCAGGATGTCATGCATTGGTACGAGATCTGGATGTGTTGTCATTGCGAACGATGCCTTATAAATGGGCGCCAGCTCTGGTATTTCCGTCCTTATTCTCTGTGCCAGCGGATTATCCAGAATTGCGGCACTGCCGGTAAATCCTCCATTCTTGAGATAGTCGAGGCCGAATCTCAGTGTTGTTAAGAAGGCGAAAAACTTGAAAGCGGCTTCTTTCTTTTTTGAGTACTTGTTTATTCCCGGCCCGTGAACATGTATTTCTGACAATCGAACCAGTTCTCTGTCAACGTAGCGGCCTGGAGTAGGAGCTGCGCCTATCTTGTCATGCACTAATGGTGCTTTCTGGGGGTCTCTTAGCTCGCCGAGGGCCGCGTTCCATTGTAGGGCCATTGCGACTTTCCCTGCGGCTAAAGCGGCGTTAGTCTCGGCATACTCGTAATTTACGGAGTCGGGCGGAGAGAGGCCTTCATTATACATATTAACATATACTTGGAGGACTCTGATCGCAGTCGGTGAGTCGAGTGACTTAGCAAACTCTATCTCCCTACCAGGTTCTGGGGGCACTCCGCCTTGGGAGACGTACAAGTTGATCCAGAAATACGAGTTGAACCATATGTTCTTACCCTGGATTGCGAATCCATACTCGGTTGGTGAGTCTGGATTGTACTTCCTCGTGAATTTTCGGGCCATCTCCACCATCTCGTCCAATGTTTTGGGTGGCTCGGGCATGAGGTCCTTTCTATAGATCAGCAAGCTGGTATTCATGTCGGTCGGGATTCCATAAAGTTTCCCATTTACTCTGAAGGCGTCAAGAGCGGCTGGAACATAGTGATCTAATGTGTAGGGGTATTTAGGAGAGGCGAACCAATCGTCGAGCGGCTCTAGGTGAGGCCAGACGGCACCCACGGTGTATGACATGAAGACAATATCTGGCTCTGGCGACTGGGCAAGAAGTAGCGTCTTTATCTTCTCGAAATGTTCTGCACGCCCAAAGAGTACGAGCTCGACTCTCACGCCGGTCTCGTCTGACATGTTCTTATTCCACCAGTCGATGATCGGCGCGACGGCATCACTTTCGGGGCCAGGGAACCAGTTTACGGTAATCGTGACTTTCTCTTTAGGTGCACCTGCTGTGACAGTTCTTGTTATAGTCTCCGCAATTCTTTCCGTCACGGTGAATGTCTGAGCCCCCGGAGCGCCTACTGTCTGCGTGTGAGTCACCGTTCTAACTTCACGCTCGACTGGCTTCAATAGCCATCCAGCTGCACCGCCAACCACGAGTCCACCAGCTAGCCCTCCCACAGTTCCAAGGAAGACTCTACGCGACACACTTTTCTCCTGCGACATTTCTTTCCTCCTCAAGTATTTAAAAAGTGAAGGGGTAATACATATTCATTTCGCCCACACGATCGGCAGTGTCCAAATAACGGGTTTATACAGCTGAAGACCTCCCATAGTAGCCTCGCGAGTAGAAATAGCCGCCCTAAGACAGTATTTAAAGCCTTATTTGGACCATCCCTAAGACAGGATGGAAAGTATATGAGGGCGGCGCAGGAATCCTGAGAACAAATGCCAGAGGGAGAGGAGGCAAGCTACCTCGACTTTATCGTTGTGGGGTTTGACGAGCAGGAGAGGATCCTAGTGTCGCCGACCTCGGGAATCGATCTAGGCGAGCTCGAGTCTCTTGTAGGCTCCGCGGTGTTCTACGAGGATTACAAGTCCGTCTTGTGGAGGGGGCGAGTAGTCGAGGTACTTGGAGACGTGCTGGTAATCGTTTTCGGCGACGAGGGACATGGTGGGGAGAACATCCCGCCGGGCCTCGGCCAAGGAAGCCTCGTAAGGATACCAGCCCAGACGGGCGTCCGCGGCTAGGTGCCTCCACGATGCAAGAACCAATTTATAATGCCGGCATAATGCTAGGTATTGTGATGGATACCTCTCCTGGATATCGTGTAGAGCGGGATACGATGGGGGAGATGATGGTCCCCCAGACTGCCTATTACGGTGCTCAGACTGCACGAGCCCTTGAAAACTTCAGGTTCTCTGGCCTCAGGATGCCTCGTCAGTTCATTCACGCTCTCGGCCTCATCAAGGCTGGAGCGGCTAAAGCAAACATGGAGCTCGGACTTCTACCGAGACACATAGGTGAGGCCATCTACATGGCTGCGCTCGAGGTTGCTGAGGGTCTACATGACGATCAGTTCGTGGTAGACGTGTTTCAGACCGGCTCAGGCACCTCGACTAACATGAACGCGAACGAGGTGATAGCTAATAGGGCTGCGGAGATAATTGGAGGTAAGAGGGGCGACAAAGGCCTAGTGCACCCCAACGACCACGTAAACATGTGCCAATCGACCAACGACGTGATACCTACTGCAATCAGGGTGGCTGCGGCAAGCGCAGTCTACAAGACACTCCTCAAGAAGCTAGACCTCCTAGCCAGCACGCTTGAGCTGAAGTCGCAGGAGTTTAGGGATGTAGTTAAGAGTGGTAGGACGCATTTGCAGGATGCCCTACCTGTGACCCTAGGCCAAGAGTTTAGCGGTTACGCAGAGATGATCAGGAAGGCGGTCTTGCGGGTCAGAAGAGCCGCGGAGGCCCTCCTCGAGCTTCCCATAGGGGGAACCGCGGTGGGTACGGGCCTAAACGCGCATCCAGAGTTTGCTCCCAGAGTAGTTAAGTTCCTCTCCGAGAGGACTGACATACCATTTGTGACTGCTAGGAACAGGTTTGAGGCTATGGGTACGCAGGATGCTTGCGTAGAGGTTAGCGGGGCCCTGAGGGTTGTCGCGGGGAGCATCCTAAAAATATGCAACGATCTAAGATTATTGTCTTCCGGGCCGGTAACCGGTTTCGGCGAGATTGAGATACCAGCCGTCCAGCCGGGCTCGAGCATCATGCCCGGCAAGGTTAACCCAGTAATTTTGGAGGCCTCGATGCTAGCTGCATGCATGGTTATCGGCTACGATGCTGCCATCTTCGAGGCCTCGAGGCTTGGGGAGCTCGAGCTGAACATGGGGAACCCGTTGATAGCCTACTGCCTGATCGGCTCGATTGAGCTGTTGAGCAACACGGCGTCGGCTCTCTCCGAGAAGGTCGTCCCAGGGATCACGGCTAACAGGGAGAGGTGTCTGCTCTATGCAGAGAGCAGCCCCTCCATCATCACCGTCCTAGCACCCCTGATAGGCTACGATAGGGCCGCGGAGGTGGCGAAGAGGGCTCTTGCTGAGAGGCGGCCAATAAAGGATATCGTGGTCGAGCTCGGATATTTAAGCAGGGAGAAGGTTGAGAAGGTCTTTAACGTCCGTCGGATGACCGAGGGCGGGATACCTGCACGTGAGGCTTAGGCCCTAGCTAATGAGCAGCGGCTCGGGCTCTATTGGCTCTAGCCTCATCAAGGCCTCCAGCCTCGACATCGCGTAGCTCCTAATCTCTTTGGCTGAGGGCAGGTCACCAACTATTTCCCCGCTCTTTATCAGGGGCTTCAGGAGAGGCTCGACCGTTCCGCCACACTTAGGGCAGCGCTCCAACTTCTTATGGCGCGGCACAACCACGTCGTGGAAATGGTCGCACCGGTATACTTGCTTCGCCGAGGGGAGCTTGCCCCTCTTCGAGACCGGTTTCCCCTCAACCTCGACAATATCTAGTGCGAGGTCTATGGAGGGTGGGAAGGCTATGGTCGTCCCGACGCCGAAGCCGTCGGCGACGCTGCACAGCTCCTCCACCTCCTCCTCCCCCAGCCCGCCGCTAACGTAAATCTTCACGTGCGGATAACCGTTTATGTTGAGCAGCCACCTAACCTCTTGGACTATCTTTCTCATATCGCCCCTCCTCGAAGAGGGTGTGTCCAGCCTTACACCATGGAGTCTCTGTCCAAGAGTCTTAGCTGCAAGCAGAGCCTCCTCCCTCTCGTCGAGGAAGGTGTCACAAAGGGCGATTCGAGGCACCTCTTCTGGCATGAACTTGTCAAACGAGAGCCAGGCCCTAGCTTGGTCTCCGAAGACTATTATGAGTGCGTGCGGCATTGTGCCGACCGGCCTCTCCCCTATCATCTCGGCACCAATCACGTTAGAGACCGCGTCACATCCACCGATGTAGGCGGCCCTGTCGATGGCTGGAGCAACCGCGGGATGGACACATCTGATGCCAAAGAAGATGAGGGTCTTCCCCCAACACCTCATTCTTACTCGCGCTGATTTGGTCGCAACGCTTGAGCCATGCCTTAAGACGCCTAAGAGGGCTGATTCGTGGACGCCGAAGGCCCCGTAGGCCCCCGACACTTCCATCACAGGCTCATAAACCCTGAAGATCTCGCCCTCACGCATCGAATATAGGTCGACGGCCCGGCCCTCCAAGAGGGCGGCCACCTCCTCGACCCCCGCTAGAACCCCCCACCTGTAGCCCTCAGGCAAACTATATGCGTGCACATCAGCGACCACAGACTTGCTCGCGAGCCCCTCCCACTCCAGTATCTCTCTAGATCTCACGAAGTAGACGTCGGTGACGGCTCCGCTCAGGATGTCTTGGACTGAGGCTGCGTAGATCCTCGGATCCTTCAAATCTCCGTCAAGGATTCTTCCACGCATCTTGGATAAAAACTCTGAACCGTGACGATTGACGTGCCTGTATCTGGCCAAAGGTGGCATAGATAGTTGCGCAGGAAAAAACTCGCGCTATGCTTTGCGTTCGGATGGAAATAAAGGGCTTATATGTCACCACACTATGCATCCTCGCATGGAGAATGCCGCGTTACCGCCTCACAATCAGGAGAGCCTTCGGCGACCTATCACTCGAGACTGAGCGACTCGAGGAGCTGGTGGAGAGCGCGGATAAGCTCGTTTCAGCCGCAAAGATGATTGAGAGTAGGGTAGGTGAGACGGAACAGCCGCGAGGCCAGACGGAGGGCACCGCAGGTACAGTGAGAAAAAGGAGGGGCAGGTCCGAGGCCGCCCTAGCGCTTGACGCTATAGAGAGACTCTTGATACCTTCTGGCTTCTTCTCGACCCCGAGGACGACGGCGGAGGTCCGGCTTAAGATCGCCGAGGCTACAGGACTCAAGCTTCAGAGCAGGAAGGTCAGCCAGGCCCTCGGCTACCTATACAACCAAAAGAGGCTGACTAGGGTCGGACAGAGAGGAAACTATAGATGGCTCAAGAAGTAGTCAAGCGGTCCCATAAATGAACCTGTCTAGGTGTCTGATCCTCTTAGCGGGATGGGGGTGTGTGCTGAAGATTTCGCTCAGAGCGCTAACCTTCGCCCTCCTTAATTCCTCAACCACCCTATCCACATCAACGTATGGGTCAATGGCGTGCTCGGGGTCAGAAATGAAGAACATCTTAAGCTGCTCTGCGTGTGTTCTCTCGGCTGGCCTGATCCTCCCGGCCGCGGCCATTATCCTAACCAACGCCCTCTGAAGCCTCCGCGCACCATCAGGGACCACCAGTGCCGCGTGGCTGTCTGCATAATACTCCCTGAGCCGGCTCATGAGGAAGACGAAGAGGTTGAAGATGAAGCTTAGAACGATCAGGCCTATTCCGATTAGGACCGGGGCCGCGCCCCCACCATTTCTCCTAGAACCGCCCAGGAGGCCGGACATGTACAGGGTGTAGCCGAGGTAGTAAATTATAGCTGGTATCAGGCTTATCATCAGCATTACAACCACATCCCTATGCTTCAGATGGCCCACCTCATGGGCTATCACGGCCTCCAGCTCGTCCCTCGGAAGCCTGTCGAGCAGGCCTCTAGTGACGGCCACCATAGGACCAGTTAGGGGACTGCCGTAGGCGAAGGCGTTCGGCAGATTAATCTCCGCAATCATGACCTTCGGACTTGCCCTCATGCCGCTCCTCACGGCCACCTGCTCAACCATCTGATGGAGCCAGATGTAGCTGGATGGGTCGGCAGGCCTCACGCGATAAAACGCATTTATCAAGTATGGTCCCAGCAGCCACTGAAGTATGTTTATCATGATTACGAAGCCCACCACTCCGTAAATGTAGAAGGAGGGTAGGCCGAGATAGAGTATAAGGGCTGTCAAGAGAAGTGAGGCGGTCCCTACGACTGCCAGCCAGACAGCAAACATACTGATCCTGAGGCCGATTAGCGATAGTCTTGGCTGCATAACCATGGCTAAACCACCATCCTAGAGTAATATTTGGGGGGAGATTATAAACCTAACCATTCATTAAAATCCTTCATCAAACCATTATAATATTAAAGGCACTCGTATCGCTTCGCGCAGATATTCACCACACTCTTGCTAAATTATGACTCTCTCCTTCCTCTCCTCTCTCGGCCTAACCTTCAAGACACCATAATGTATAGCACAGGAGATGCAGAGGTTCTCCGTGACAACATTGCCCGATACATAGGCCCCCATCTTCTTAAGCTCCCTCAAGAGCTCACCGCGGACAGGCGATAAGCGTCGCGTCACTCGCTGGATCTTGCTTCGAGGAACGAGGGCGCCACAGTTGTCGCATTGCACCATCTGCTCAGAGCCTTTCTGCCCCTTAGCCCTACCCCTGTTCTTTCTCTTGACCGGCATGGTACAACCATCGTATCCCTGTGTTGGAGAGTAATATAAGTTTAGGGGCGACAAAAACTCAGCCTGACCCCGACCCTCTCTCCTTCTTAAGCTTTAGAAACGTCTCAAAGGCCCTCAAAATTTCTTCCTGGACGGGGTCCACGGACCCTGGCCTGGTCTTTCTTATCCAGTATAGGGCCTCGTCGCTCGTAAGCCCCTTCTTGTACATTACGTAAGCCGCTACAACTGTGCCGGATCTACCTTGGCCCGCGGCGCAGTGCACCAAGACTTTTCGACCCTGGGACAATGCGTCATCGATAAACTCTATGGCCCTCTGGATGTCTTGGAGATAGGGGGGATGATGGTCTGGGACTGGGATATGCTCGTAAAGGATGTCTAATCCCTCGAGGAAGTAAGGCGGTATTCTATCCTCGGTCAAGGAGAGTATCGCACTGATGCCGCTCTGGAGGAGCCACTGTATCTGGCTCCTAGTTACAGGCCTTCCCGATACAGCGAGGTCCTCTAAGACCCATCCGAAGTTGAAGGGCTTCTCGGAAAAGAGCGCCATGAGCCGACGCATGAAGTCTCCCGAGCCAGCCACGATAGAATTATGGAAAGGGCGCGCTATATGACTTCGCTGATGCAGCTAATGTAGATATATGTTGCCGACCGGGAGCTATTTTCTTGGGGGTGTGTTGATTAGGGAGGTCTCGCTGGTCATAGGCCCCTCTTCCCCAGAGATAGGGAGTGGGCTTGCACAGCGTTTAGGAATCGCGCCCCTAAGAGTAGAGCATAAAATTTTCCCCGACGGCGAGTCCTATTTCAGGTTCACCGAGAGGCCTCTCGAGACCGTGATACTTGTGCAGGGAACCCATCCTCCCCAAGATCACCACATACAGCAGCTGCTACTCATGGCCGCAGGGCTGGAGGATGCTGGTGCAAGACGGATTATCGCGGTTGTTCCTTACCTAGCGTACGCGAGGCAGGACAAGGCGTTCCTAGAGGGCGAGGTTGTCAGTCTCTCGGTCCTGCTGAAACTTATGAAGACGGTTGGTGTGGGGGATCTCGTCACGGTTAACCCACACGCGCCGTGGGCCTTAAGCGCGGGCCCCCTTAGGGCCTATTCCCTGAGCGCAGCTCGCCTATTGGCCAGGGTTCTCGTCGAGAGGGGGTGGATGGGGCGCTACATCGTATCACCCGGAAAAAAGGGGGCTGAGCTCGCTTCGGAAATGGCCGAGGTGGTTGGGGGTGATCCTATCAAGGCCGAGACGCGGCGAGACCCATACACAGGTGAGGTGGAGGTGACTCTAGACGCCGAGCGCTCCTTTAGTGGAGCGGATGTCGTGGTTATCGATGACGTCGTAAGCACGGGGACGACTATGAGCCGCCTAATCGCACATCTCAGGGGTCGCGGCGCTAGGAGAATCTATGCATGCTGCATTCACGGGTTATTCGTGGGTGGCGCGGACGAGAAGATCTCTAGAGCAGGGTCTAGCCACATCATAGCGACAAACACTGTACCCGGCAGGTACTCCGAGGTTGATGTCTCACCAATCCTAGCTGAGTGTATAGCAGAGATCACCAGATGACCACACTCATCGCTCAGCTCTCGGGAGAGCATCCCGCTCTAGCCTATAGCGAGCTCCAGTCCATCCTCCACATCTTAGGCGTCACCAGCACTATTGAGAGGCCACACTCTAGACTCGCCCTCTTTAATGCCAATATGGATGCGGGGGCCCAACTAGTGAGCAGGGCTGCATACGTAAAGGTGGTCGCAGAATGCGTTTTATCGGCGTCTTTAAGCGATGTCGGTGTTAGGGGGGATCCTGGGTGGTCCGAGCTGCTTGCCCGAGCGGAATCCTTCGCTGTTCGGGCTGTGAGGATGGGGGACGCACCCATCAGCAGCATGATGGCTGAAAAGCTGGTCGGAGCCTTGATAAAGGGGGAGTATCCCCACCTAAGGGTCAACCTTTCCAGCCCTAGCCTCTGGGTTGTCGCCTTCATAACCCGCGACCAGCTCTACGCAGGCCCAATCGTTTCGAGAATAGACTCCAAGGGCTTTGAGGAGAGGAGGCCTGGGAGACGACCCTTCAGACACCCCTCAGCGATGATGCCGAGGCTTGCACGATGCATGGTCAACCTCGCGAGAGTGAGGCCTGGCGGATGGATAATCGACCCCTTTGCCGGTACGGGCTCCATACCTATTGAGGCGGCCTTGCTGGGCTACAATTTAGTTGCGATCGAGCTCAAGAGTTGGATAGCGAGGGGGTGTCTCCGCAACTTAAAGCATTTCGGCCTCGAAAACTCTACCCAAGTTATCTGCGGCGACGCGACAAGACCACCACTTAGAGGTAGAGTGGATGCAGCCGTGACCGACCCGCCTTACGGGAGATCAACCCAGCTAGGAGGCAGGGAGTTACATGACCTTTACTTGGAGGCGTTTGAAGCATTGGTAAACCTTCTCCCCAAGGGAGGCCGGGTCGTGACCGCACTACCCAAGGAGAGATTCGCGCCAGAAATACTCAGCTATGTAGGGCTCAGGATAATTGAGACACACCCCATCCGTGTCCACTCAGGACTAACGCGTATAGTCTGTGTAGGCGCGACTTAAGGGGGATGTGGTTCCGTCAATCGGCTGGAACTAAAGACCCGTCAATAAGACAACATGATTTAAGTTACGCTGTCATATCAACACCTTTTTGCATCCACATATGGTGTTAATACATGGATCCGTGATGTTTCCCGTAAGAATGCTTATTAATGAGTTTAGATCCCAACTAGCTGCAGAAGTGGCTTGCATATAGAGGTAGAAAGCCGTCTCCAGAAACTCTCCGAAATGCTCGCGCAGAGCTGGAGACTAGCTCGTAGCCCAAGGATGAGGGCCATTCTACGGGTCCAGCAGGAGGCGTGCGACGCCATGCGCGCATACCTAAAATCCGAGCACTTCTTTGAGCTGCTCCCACCAATCATCGGCCCCGTGACCGATCCGGGGATCCGGGGAGCCAAGCAAGTAACCATTGACTACTATGGCCGCGAATACAAGATCATGAGCAGCGCTATTCTCTACAAGCAGGCGGCCGTGAGCGGTCTCGGCAGGATATTTTTCATGTCTCCAAACATTAGGCTAGAGCCCTTAGACTCAGCCTTAACTGGGCGCCATCTAACCGAGTTCGTGCAACTTGACCTCGAGATAGCTAATGCGACCTATTACGACGCCATGAAGGTCGCAGAAAACCTACTCTGCACGGCAATAGACACGGTCAGAGACGTGTGCGCAAAAGAGCTGGAGATGCTCGGGAGGAGTCTGCCTTCCTTCAAACCTCCCTTCAGGAAAATGACCTACGACGAGACCGTCGAGTCTTTGGCGAGGCATGGCGTAAAGCTGCGCTATGGTGTCGAGGTTCCCTGGGAGGCTGAGCATTTTCTCTCTAAGCTTATGGGAGAACCCTTCTTCATCATCGATTATCCGAGAGGTGCAAGAGGTTTTTATGATAGGGAGGATGATGAGAGGCCAGGCATCTTGAGGGATTTCGACCTCCTCTATCCCGAGGGGTATGGCGAGGCGGCGTCGGGGGCCGAGAGGGAGTATAGGCATGAGAAGGTTCTTGCCAGGATGAGGGAGAGTGGCGAGGACCCGAGGAAATATGAATGGTACCTGAAGATGCTTAAGGAGGGTATAACGCCTAGCGCTGGCTTCGGCATCGGCATAGAGAGACTCACGCGCTATCTATGCGGCCTAGAGACCGTCGTAGAGGCGAGACTGTTTCCCAAGGTGGCCGGAATATACTCTCCTTAAACGGTGACTTGGGTGTGGTGGTTTACTATTGAATCGCTGTTCTCGCGCGCCTTCTCCAAAGCCCTTCTAGGAATCGTCGGCCTCTCCTCGTTTTTTGAGGACTTAAGAGAGGCTTGGTCCAGCTACCCCTACAAAGAGATAATCCGGCGGGCGAGGAAGGGGGTGGACGCGGTCTATCCACAGGGAAGGTTCTGGCCGGCTTTGATGGCTGTGAAGGGGGCTGCAGTCGTCGAGCAGCCGAGAAGATTCGCGACGCTGGACGACATCCTCCTTCTACCACCCGCATTCACACCGCTGAGGCTGAAGAAAATGTCTGAGATCCTGCGCGAGCCTAACTACACTGACGTTGATCTCGGAACAGAGTTCGGTGGGTTCAGGGCCTCCATGCCTCTGATGGTGGCGTCGATGGGGTCCGTCCAAGTGGCTAATAGCGTTTCACTCGAGATTGCAAAGGCTGCGGGCCGTCTTGGCGTTCCAATGGGGGTCGGGGAGAATGTGGCGACTATGTGGGGCTATTCAAAGAGGATCAGGAGTAACCAACCGTGCTTCAAAGAGAGGGTCATGACGTATCTTGAGGCTACGGAGGGAGGGGTGGGAGGTATAGTAATCCAGCAGAGCGTCGAGGACGCCTACAACGAGCTATGGAACCTGGTCTACTCAGACCCTGATGTTGAGCCCTATATCGAGAAGGGGGCAGTGGGTTTTGAGGTAAAGATTGGGCAGGGAGCAAAACCGGGCCTCGGCGGAGAGGCTATGGTACCTCTCAAAGAGGCCGAGAGGCTGAGAGACAAGTACCATATTCCCGAGGTTTCCGAGATGGAGGGTGGCGGATACGTGACTAGACACTCTGCGCCTGGGACATACACGCCTGATATTCTTAGAGGGATGGTGAGGATGATGCGTAACAACTATCCGCGGTGCCGCCTCTGGATAAAGCTCGGGCCCTTCCGCGACCTCCCCCAAGTACTCCGCATACTCCTCGAGGAGAGGGTGGACGCGGTCTGGATAGACGGCAAGGAAGGAGGCACAGGAATGAGCCCACTGGCCTCGATGAAACACCTAGGCCTGCCGCTCCTAGCTGCGCTCTGCAGCATCGTCGAGTTCCTAGCGAATCGGGAGAGTGGGACGAGTCTGCTCGCAGCGGGACGGCTTTATGATGGCGGCCACCTGGTCAAGTGTCTGTGTCTCGGGCTCGACGGCATGGTTGTGGGGAGGCCTATGGTAATATCTGCATGGGCCGCGGGGGCAAGAGGCGTGGAGAACTATGTTAGGACGGTCGAGGTGGAGGCCAAGATGCTGATCTCGGCCCTCGGTAAATACAGCGTCAAGGAGCTCGGCCCCGAAGATTTAGGCTGCTTGGACCAGGAGCTTGCGGAGAGGCTCCGTATAAGGTATGTTTATGGATGATGGCTAGAGGGCTATAACTTCCCGAGAGCTATAGCCCCGCGAGAAAGGCTTGACGCAGATGCTCGTCTGCTTCCTCGGGACCAGTGGAGGGATGCCGACGCCGAAACGCGCCCTACCAGCAGTCGCTGTAAGGTTTGCGGGAGAGCTGCTTCTCTTTGACTGCGGCGAGTCAACCCAACGGCAACTCCTTGCCTCGGGCCTAGGCTTCCCGAGCGAGTTCAGGGTCTTCTTGACGCACAGCCACGCGGATCACATTCTCGGGGTGCCGGGAGTCCTATACACGTTGGATATGCTCGGTAGAGAGGCTCCTGTCAAAATATATGCGCCGAGAGACTCCTGCGATATCGTCAAGCAACTTCTCGAGGTACTAAACACAAGACTAGGCTTCACAGTCGAGCTCCACGAAGCATCGCCAGGACCAGTCTACCGCGGCAGATCTTTTGGGGTTGAGGCCGCTTGGGCAAAACACTCGGTCGAGAGCCTCTGCTACAGACTTGTGGAGAACGACCGGCCCGGAAAGATGCGTGTCCAGTACCTCGAGAAGGTTGGCCTCCCCAGGGGCCCCCTCTGGGGAAGGCTCCAGCGGGGCGAGACGGTCAATTTCAGAGGCCTGGTGATAAGGCCCGAGGAGGCCGTTGACCCCCCTAGACCTGGTAGGAAGATCGTCTACACGGGCGATACTAGCCCTTCCGATCAGCTTGCCAAGTTTGCTGAAGGAGCGGACCTACTCATACATGATGCCACATTTGACCAAACCCTCGCAAAGCGATCCGAGCAGGAGGGGCACAGCACCGCCGCCTCAGCTGCGGAGATCGCGCTGAAAGCCAGGGTAAAGATGCTGGCCCTATTCCACATAAGCCCGAGGTATCATGGGAGGGAGGAGATCCTGCTTAACGAGGCCAGGAAAATCTTCCCCGCCACCATTCTACCGAACGACCTGGAAACGCTCGAGATTCCTTATCCGGAGCGGGGTCTGAGCGTATAGATCGTTGGAGGCCAGCTCGACAGGTCAATCCAGCTAGTCAAAACATCGTCCAGTAGATAATGCCTAAGGGATCTGGGCTCGCCACCGTCGCTCTTTCGAGCTAAGCTGAAGTCCTCCCTAACAACCAGCATCCTCTCCTCCTCGTCAGGGGCTTCAACACTTATCTCCTCGCCTGGCCTCACTGCCACCGCAGTTACGCCGGGTGGGACAGAGCCTAGACCCCTCCACACCAAGATAAGCCATCGCGACTCCCCAGCCTCGACCAAGTCTAGGACCCCCTCAGTAGACGACGCGGTACCGGGCCCGCGCATCCCCACTTTCGTCGCACCACACCTCCTACACCTCCAAGCCTCGACGACCTTGATCATCTCCTCACCGCGCCCCACGTTAACAACCCCTAAGTACTTTAGGTCGTGATTGCAGCCACCCTGCTTCAAGGCTCCTACTCCTCTTGCTCGAGGATCTCGACCCTGCAACGGGCCAGCCGCTTAAACTCTAGAGCGTCTTCCTTAGACCCCACTATTGCCCCATAATGCATGGGTATCGCGACGGCCGGATTAATCGTATTTGCAGCCTGAGCTGCCTCGGAGGCTGTCATAACGTATGTGCCGCTGACGGGCAGCAGCGCAACATCGATGCTTCCAAGATTCTTCATCTCAGGTATAAAGTCTGTGTCGCCCGCATGATACACCCTCGTGCCAGCTATCTCGACCACGTATCCTACTCCACCGTACTCGGGGGGATGATACACTACCCCGGGCGCCCTAAACTTGTTGATGTTGTATGCTGGAACTACCCTGTACTTCACCTCCGAGACAGCCCCCTCATCACCAGGCTTGACTAGAACGTACTCTTTATGCTGGATATCCTTAAGACCCTTCATACAGTTCTTTGAGGCCACTATGACTGTCTTCTGTCTTGAGGAGAACTTCGCAATATCCTGGGGCGAGAGATGGTCGAAGTGGTCATGAGTTATGAATATTATGGATGCGGGCCTCTGTGCCCTTGTTTTGACGGAATACGGATCGAAGACAAGCTCGTGCCCTGCTCCGGTGATCCTGAAACCGGCGTGACCAAGCCAGCTAATTTGTAGGCCCTTATACTCGAGCATCCCCCTCCTAATCTCTTCCACTCTTATATAAGTGGTTTTGGATATCCGTACAGCTTTAGTTGTCCTTTTCCCCTGAATATGACCTCGTTGCTCCAGATAGTGTCCAAATAACGGGTTTATATAGCTGGGGCTCTCCTGAAATAACCTCGCGAGTAGAAATAGACGCCCCAAGACAGTATTTAAAGCCTAATTTGGACACTATCGAGCTGGATGGAGAGATCCTTTTATAGCCCTTTCGAGGGTCAATCTCTAGAAATGACGATATGGCATGGTGACCAGCATAAGAGGAAGAAGAGCGGGGGAAAGAAGGGGATACACCGGGGGAAACGCCGCTTCGAGAGGGGCCGCGACCAGGTCTATGCGCTCTTAGGCGACCCTGAGAGGGCCGTGATTAGGGTGAGGGGGGGGAAAGTCAAGCAGGTCCTCGTCTCCGATAGGTTTGCAAACGTCTACGACCCAAGGAGCCGTAAGGTTGTGAGGACGGAGATCCTAGGCGTCAAGTCTAATCCTGCAAATAGAGACTTTGAGCGCAGAGGAGTGATAACGCGTGGCGCGATAATCGAGACGAAGCTGGGGAACGCTAGGGTCACATCAAAGCCTGGATCAGACGGAGTAGTCAACGCGGTGCTGATAAGCTCGTCAGCCGCATGATTAGGAGAGAGGGATACTTAGTATGGATAAGATCGTTTGACGCTAGGAGGAGCAAGTCTGGGGGGAGGCGCGTCCCCGCAAATCTAGCAGTCAAGAACCCCACACCTGAGATGATAGTTAAGGCTGCAGAGAGCCTCGGATGGGGGGCGGAGCCTCTGCCTCTGAGCCACCCGTCTGAGTGGTGGAGAAAAGGAGCCGCTGTTCTTATCAAGCCTCCGGCTGGGGTGACGAAGCATCGAGCGATCAGGCTTATCGCTCAGAAAATCCGGGGAGAGAGGTAATGAGTGATACACATGTTGTGTTGGGTGAGGTGCTTAAAATTGTACGTGAATATGCAGTTGTTAAGGCCTCCAGCCTGCCAAGCCTCATGGAGCACGTTTATGATTTAGAGGGCTCACATGTAGGTTACGTATCGGATGTCTTCGGACCCGTTAAAGGATTCTATGTGGTAGTCCGGATAGATCCCGGAGCGCCGAGACTCGCTCCTGGAGAGAAACTCTTCCTCAAGGCGAAGAAGGAGCAAGTCAAATCTTAAAGAACCACCTAGCGTGCGGAGGCGACCTTCTTCAGGTTTGCGACAAGCTCTCGGACTTTAGACTTTGCCAGTTCCTGCATGATCCTCGCCCCGAGACTGGCCGCGACTCCTCCGACAGACACATCGGCAGCCCACTTCACGAGAGACTTTCCCTTCTCCTGCTCAATCAGGTCAAGGTCTATCCTGAGATCGACTGTTGACTGCATTCCAGTTCCGTGGCCAGTGACGGATATATGGCTTGGCGCCCGCAGGTCGGTGTACTTAAACAACATGCCAATATTCCCACTTAGCAGGCCTACCTTCAGCCTAAACTCTGCGTAAAAGCTCTCGGCGTCACGCGGCTCAAACTTCCTCAAATCAGGCAAAGCCCTCGACAACCTGCTAGGATCCGTCAGAAGCTTCCAGACACTTTCAGGAGGGGAAGGAACCTCGAAAGACCCCTCTAACCTCATTTGTCCGTCAACTTAACATCCTCACACAGCTTTTTAACAATTTCTAAGAGGACTCTTCCACTCTTGTCGAGGGAAAAATTTTATTAGGTCAGACTGAGGCTACTACGGTAGAGTGGTCGATAATTTGCGTGGAGCAGATCTCATAAAGAACTTATCTATTGATATGTTATTGAATAAGCTAGAAGAGCATCTATACGTCGCCGATAGGAGTCTCGCCACCGCTTTGTATCTCGCGATCAAGATGAAGAAGCCCCTCCTAATAGAGGGGGAGCCTGGCTGTGGGAAGACCGAGATCGCCAAGGTTTTAGCAGAGATCCTCGAGACTGATCTCATTAGGCTCCAGTGCTATGAGGGGCTAGACGCCTCGGACGCGATATACGAGTGGAACTATCCTAAGCAGCTGCTCTATATCAGGCTCCTAGAGAGCCAGGGAATTATGAAGGATGTAGAGTCAGAGATCTTCAGCGAAAGGTTCCTCCTTAAGAGGCCCCTCCTAGCAGCCATAATGCATGAGGGTGAAGTGCCCCCAGTGTTGTTGATCGACGAAATAGACCGCGCCGATGAGGAGTTCGAGGGCTTTCTGCTCGAGTTTTTGGCCGAGTTCCAGGCAACCATCCCCGAGATCGGAACCATCAAAGCGCGGCAGCAACCCATTGTAATACTCACCTCCAACAGGACGAGGGAGGTAGGCGATGGCTTGAAGAGGAGGTGTCTCTACTACTACCAATCATATCCAAGTCGGGAGAGGGAGCTCAAGATCTTGAAGCTTAAGGTAAGAGGCCTCCCCGACAACGTGGTGGAGAAGATCGTCGACTTCGTTAACCTGATCAGACAGAGGCAGGACATATTGAAGAAGCCGGGGATCTCTGAGTCTATTGACTGGGCCACAGCGCTCGCCAAACTCTCGGTCAAGGATTTAACTCGAGACATAATCCAGTCTACACTGCCATGCATCGTGAAGACTCAGGAGGATCTCCAGAGGCTGGACATTGACTCCATGCTCTCTATGCTGGGAGGCAGGAGCACTTAAGATGAACCTCTATACGTTTGTGACAGATCTTTCCCGGGTTCTCCGTAAGTATGGGCTTAAGGTGGGCATCTCAGAGTCGATAGATGCCTGTGAGGCGATATCACTAGTCGCCGGGGGAGGGGTACAGGATCTCTTGACTGCTATACGCGTCACAATGGTGAAGGATCCGACGAGGTACCATCTAATTGAAGAGGCTATCCAGGAGGTCGCGTCGGGGGCTGGCGGAGGTGGGGATCGGGGCGAGAGCGAGGGGCAGGAGGGTGAGCAGGCTGACTCTTGGCGTGGCGAGGCCCAAAGAGGTAAAGGCCAGGAGCAGGAGAGGGTGAGCACACAATACGTGATGTACAGCCCAGCGGAGGCCCTCCACAAGAGGACCCTCAGGCCCCTTGACGTAACCAAGCTCCGGACGGGCAGGCGTATCATAAGGAGGATGAAGAGGCGTTTGGCAGTTCTTCCGGGCCGACGCTCCAAATATTCAAAGCGTGGAGAAATAGAGTTTAAGCGGACCATAAGAGAGAGCTTCAAGACCTTCGGAGAGATAGTTGAGTTCAAGAGGACGCTGAAGACCCTCACGAGGGCGCGGCTAGTAGCCCTGATTGACATAAGCGGCTCCATGGACACTTATACCGACTGGCTCGTGAGGGCCATGTACCTGTTCAGCCGATTCACTAGGCGCGTAGAGATTTTTGTATTCAGCACAAGGCTCAGGCGTGTGACCGACTACCTCCTCGTCTCCAATCTAGAGGAGATACGTAGACGGCTCTCCGAGGAACTAGACCTGTGGGGGAGCGGGACAAGGATCGGATACTGCTTAAAGACCTTCCTCGAATCTTATGGTAACCTGGTTGATAAAACTTGGGTGGTTATAATCGTGAGCGACGGGTGGGACACGGGAGAGCCCGAGCTGCTGAGAGAGAGTATAGAGATGCTGCGGCAGCGCGTGAGCAGGATTATCTGGCTCAACCCTCACTCTGATAAGCCCGGCTTCAAGCCCCTCACCATAGGCATGCTGACTGCATTACCGTACATCGACATACTCGCAGGCACCAGCATCATGGAAGACTACCACTCATTCCTCACATTCTTCGGCAAATCTATAAAGCCTATGAAGAGGTCTAGCTACCAGGCCAGATATGGTGTCTCAGCGAGGCCCATATAGAGCTATTACAGACTTCCGGGAGATAGGAGAGGTCCTAGAAGAGATACGCGCCAGAGTGCGCCCCCTGGTGCGAACCGTTTCCATGAGGACGCGCGACGCTGTGGGCATGGTTGTCGCGAGGGGGGTGATGGCGCCTAGAGACCACCCGCCTCTACATATGTCTCATATGGACGGGTTCGCTGTCAGAAGCACTGACATCAGGGACGCCTCTGAAGAGAGGCCTGTTTTCCTCAGGGTGGTCGGCTCGATAGGGCCTGGGCAGACCTCCGAGTTCCTTGAGAAGGGCTGCGCGGTGAGGATACACACGGGTGGCTACTTGCCGGAAGGAGCAGACGCCGTCATTAGGCAGGAGGAGATCTCCATAGCCGATAGCGAAAAGATAGGAGTGACGCGCCCCATTGAGCCGATGGAGAACGTGGTACCAGCCGGGAGCGAGGTCAGGGAGGGAGAGGTGCTGGTCAGAAGTGGCGAGATCTTAGGGCCGGCTATGGCCTCTCTTCTTGAGACTCTGGGCATAGCTATGGTGGAGGTGAGAGCCCCCGTGAGAGTGGCCATAGTGTCGTTCGGGGACGAGCTCACTGAGGATCCGGAAGAGGTCCAGCGAGGGAAGCTCCTAAACTCACACGCCTACCTCGTGTACCACATGGTTAAGAGGCTTTTCTGCGACCCCATGAAACCCATCATCGTACCCGACGACCCAGGACAGATAAGGGAGGCGACAACTCGTTTACTAAGCAGCTCGGACTGTGTTTTGACGATAGGCGGCTCAAGCGTGGGCGATATCGACCTCGTTAGCGCCGAGCTCAAACGTCTAGCTGAGCTCTTCATGCAGGGAATAAAGCTCCAGCCGGGGAGGGTGGGGGGAGCTGCGGTGATAGATGGTAAGCCGCTCATCATGCTTCCAGGGCTCATACATTCCACCGTGAATGTTTTTAACTATCTGGCAGCCCCCATCTTAGCACATCTAGGCGGAACCAATATAGAGCAGTTTATGCTCAGGGTTAGGGCCTACCTAGATTCCGAGATACACTTCCCTAAGAGACGAAACTTCGTCAGAGTCGTATGGGTTACTTTGTCGCGGAGAGGCGATGCCTACTACGCTCGGCCAAACATAAGCGACGCGTCCAGCATAAGGAGCATCGCGGAGTCACACGGCTACGTAGAGATCCCCCCAATGGTTGTGGATCTAAAAGCTGGGCAGCCTGTCGAGGTCAAGATACCTCTCTGGCTAGCTGGATATGGCTTGAACATTTTCGGCAAGGCCTTGTAACACTTAATATCCCTCGCTTCCAGAATTCATCAGGGCGTTGAGAATTTTCAAGAGCGAGGAGAAGCTTTCCCCCGAGTACGTGCCTCCGAGGCTACCCCATAGAGAGCGCGAACTCAGCCTCCTCGAGACCTTCTTCTCCAGCTACCTCGCGGGGCGACCGGCGGTGGCGGTGAGAGTGCTTTTGGTGGGCTCCGTAGGAACCGGAAAGACGGCTCTATGCAAGCTTTTTGGCAGACGACTTATGGAGGCGGTAAACTTTGCGAGATATGTCCACATAAACTGTAGAATCCATCCCACACTCAGCTCAATTCTCAAGAAGGTCGTAGAGTCTCTTGGGGCTCCTCTGCCAGTTAGGGGGCTATCGACCGAGGAGCTCGGGGGTAGGTTGATGGATCTGCTTGAGAAGAAGAGGGTGCTGCTCGTCATCGGGCTCGATGAGTTCGACGGCTTCCTTCGAAACGATCCACAGGGCGTCTATAAGTTCCTGAGGCTGGGAGAGGAGAGGCAGGAGCTCGCACGTATCTCGACCATCGCGGTCATGAGGAACATAGAGATCATGGACCAGCTCGATGAGGCTGTGCGAAGCATGTTCCAGGCAGGCGTGATGTATCTGGATGAGTATAGCGCGGATCAACTCAGCGATATAGTTGATTATAGGAGCTCGGAGGCGTTTCACGAAGGCGTTCTAAGCGAGGACGCTAAGTCCCTAATAGTGGATATCGCTGCAGAGCGGGGAGACGCTAGGTATGCGGTCGAACTGCTCTGGAGGTCGGGCAAGTATGCAGAGAACGAGGGTTCTCCCCGGATAACTCCGGAGCACGTCAGGAAGGCCGCGGCTAGCATATATCCCTCTATCAGGCGAGAAGTCCTCACGTTCACCTCCAGACACGAGAAGATGCTCCTGTTGGCCGCCTCAAGGTTTCTCCTGAACTCCGACCGCTCATACATCAAATCCAGCGAGCTCTACCAAAACTACCGCGTGGTGTGCGAGGAGTACAAGGTAGCCCCCAAATCCTACACTAGGATCTGGGAGTATATGCAGAAGCTCGAGGACCTCGGCCTAATACGGATAAAGATATCGAGTAGCGGGGCGAGGGGGAGGAGAAGTCTGATCACTCTGCCGGGAATACCCGCATCGATAATGGCTAGGGAGATCTCCGCCTTGCTCGAGTCGTCCTCGGACGAGGAGTAGCCGGTTCATGCTTGGGAGGCGCGGCCCGCTCCTTCTCTAACCCTCCAGCAGTGGTCCTCCCTACGAAGACCGTCTTTATGGCCTGAACCTCATCAGGATTCAGACCATAGTGCGCTGATATTCCTTGCTCGCCCCTACGCAACATCTCCGTAATGTAAGGAAGCATCTCTATCGCCGCCTTAACCCTCGACATCTTGGATTTCGCGGCTATCTTTGCAGTCGCCTCCTCGATCCTAGATCGAAGTTCCCTCGTCTGCTGCATGAACCGTATCTTGGAGGGAAACTCGAATCCTGCCCCTCTTTCGCCACTAGCTGTCTTCACTATCCCGGGGCCAGCCCCCACGAGTGGTGTGATGTATCTGGTCAGGCCCCACATCTGGTACCTCTTCAGCCTGGCGTGATGATGATCGGCGTCGGCCAGTATCTTCAGCGCCTCTGCCAGCGCCTCCGGCTTCTGGTATTGTTTAAAGACGTTGTCGTAAACCCAAGTGAAGATCTGGTCGAGATCCAGCTCGGTGTTCATCGTTAATTGCCGGCCCTCAGAAGCCTTCTTGGCCCCAAAGACCGCGGCCAAGACATCGAAAGCGTTCTTCTCCCTATTCCTCTCACCTAGGTAGGTGAAAAGCAGCGAGGGGTTCGCCCTCATCGATGATAATAACTGAAGATCATTTATCGCGGCCCTCATATCCCCCTCCGCCCTCTCCGAAATCTCCTTAAGCATTTCTTCATCAACCTCCAGCCCCTCTTTCTCTGCGATCACCTTTAGATGCCTCAATACCTCGTCTTTCCTCACCTTGCTGAACTTAATCATAGGCGCCAGCTCTCTCAGTGGGGCGAGTCTCGGGTCCCATGGGTCGTTAGCAACTAGGACTATCGGGACGCGCGACATCCTGATAAGCGAAGAAAGAACCGCCACCCCGCCTGCCGACTCTTTACCAGCGATTCCATCAACCTCGTCCACAAGTATTATTCTCTTCCTTGTCCCAGCGATCGTGGTTTGGGAGGCGGAGGCCCCGACTAACGCCTTCAGCCTCTCACCACTCCTCTCGTCGCTCGCGTTTACTTCAACTAGATCCCACCTGTATTCGTTTGCGTAGGCCAGGACTAGGCTCGTCTTCCCCACACCCGGGGGCCCAACAAGCATAACGGCCTTCGATGATGGCGTGCCTCTCTCCCAGCCCCGCATCCACTCTAGAAACTGGTTGACGGCCTGCTTGTTTCCAACAACCTCTCGGACATATCTGGGCCGATACTTCTCAGTCCAGGGGATAGACATGTCCTACTTACTCTCGTGGGCGGCGGCGTATAGATGGGTCAGAAACATCATCAGCTGAAGCTCCGGGGTCGCGCCTTGGGATAGCCTGAAGTCAACCTCGCCGAGTAGCGAGATGAGTGTGAGCTTCTTATGCTCAGGAATATTCAGATAAAAGATCTCGCGATACATCTGTCCAATAAGGTCTCTCTCAGAGGCCCCGTTGACGTAGAGGATTGTTCTGAGCTGATTCCTCGCCTCCTCGAGTTTTCCCGCCACGGCAAACTCCATCAGCCTACGCACCTCGCCCCCCCACGCTATACCCGCAACCTGGTAGATCAGCGAGTCGTCTATATCTCTGCTATATGTAGAAGCCGTTTGTAGAATGTTTATACAGCGCCTCAGATCCCCCTCCGTAACTTCGTATAGAGCCTTCAACGCTTGGCTCGAAACCCGCAGTTTCTCCCTATTTGCGATCCTTTCTACTGCCAGCTTAACGTTCTCGAACTCTATCGGCTTAAACTTGAAGACGGCACACCGCGACTGTATCGGCTCTATGATCCGGTTTGCATAGTTTGCCGCGAGTATGAAGCGGCACGTCGCAGAGAACTGCTCCATAACCCTCCTGAAGGCGTGCTGTGCGTCTGCGGTGAGCATGTCCGCCTCGTCGAGTAACAGGATCTTAAACCCTATGCCGCCCATAGGGACGGTTCTTGCGAATCCCTTCACCTTCTCCCTAATCACGTCGATCCCTCTCTCGTCGCTTGCGTTTATCTCGAGAAAATGTCCATCATCTATGTAGCGGGGTCCGAAGAGGTCTGCCGCGAAGGCGTGCGCCGTGGCGGTCTTACCTACTCCTGGAGGACCCGCGAACAGCATGTGTGGAGCCATGCGCGTCTTAACCATCGTTTGAAGGCTGGTCACGACCGCCTCTTGGTTTATGATGTCGGCCAGGGTTCTCGGCCTATACTTCTCTATCCAGGGGATTGTCTCCTGTAGAGCCAACTGCCACCAAGCTTATCTCACCAGCCTACACTTTAGTTTTTGCATCTCAGGCAGGAGAAGAGCACCTTTGAGTAAAAACCTGGGATGCCTAGCCGGTCGATCCCTCGCCGTATATGTAGGTGAGCGTTATATAAGACCTCCTTATACAGGACGCCGTCCGCGGAATCCTCGCGCCTCACTCCGCCGAGATCTCGGTCTCCAGGCTATATATCCGCAGCTGCCACTGCCGGCAGGCACTTTCAAGAAGCCGCGACAAACATAGTACAGTGTAGGGCTGACTCGTCCTCGCTGTGGCCCTAGGCCTATCCCCTTTTTATCCGAACAACGCGCTGAGGCCAGCCAGCGCCTCTTCTTCCTTCGGCTTCTCCTCCTTGACCTCCTTTGCCTGCTGTTCTGGCGCAGCAGCCGGTGCCTTAACTTACGATACAGGCGATATTGTTCGAATCTTAACAGAAACAATCACGATAATGGTACTTCTCATAATCCTTGGAGAGTGGCTGGGCACATTAAGTGTAAGTCTAGATAATGAGGTTGAGAAGGGGGTGGTCGGTTTTCTTCTGTCTTCTTCGGACCCAATCCAGGCTGGAAAAGTTGCAGAATACTTGGATGTTTCCATGGAGAATGCTATAAAGATCTTCTCCAAAGCAAAATAGGTACTGTCAGGTTGGTATTACCTCTTTTCATCCTGGTCGGATGATGTTGTGCATTGCTGCAATTGCAGTTGCCAGCTCTTCTAGGCTCTTCAGTGTCTTCGCGTTTATGTTGTTGTGGAACCTCTTGGTCCTGTCCTTCAGTTCCCTGAACCACCTCTCTATTTTGTTCCTACTTCCGAAGGTCTCATGGAAGTAAGTTGTCCCCAATCTCTCCAATGCCCATAGAATAGAGAGTTTCTCTAAAGGAGAGTACCTGTGATGTCTGAAGAGCTTGGTGAATGAGTCCAGCAGGACGTCGATGACGTGCATCATGGCCAGAGACCATCCTAACAGGCTTAAGTAAAACTTGTCAGTACAGTTAAAAAGATATTTAACTGGACACTTGATAGCTGATGTAGATGATCGATAAGCCCGTAGCGATCGTTAACATCTTGAGTTTTAGTCATGAACATATCGAGTCTCTGTTTTCTGAGGGATTGTGGGGTTTCCCTGATGATAAAGCCGGCATGAATAAGCGTAACTGGGAGAGATTACAACTCGGGAGCGAAATTTTACTTTATGGCGAATATAGGGGTGTTAAAGGGGTCTGGATGCTCTGTAGTCTGCTGGAGAAAAAAGAGTCCAGAGAACCTGTAAAGTACTGGAAGCAGAATCCGACGGGATATCCGTGGCAGATTAAACTCTTGCCTGTTCTTCCAGAGGGCAGATTCCAGCGGGATAAACTCGAGGAGATTGTACCCATCAAGAAAGAGGAATTGGCTTCTCTCGGATTAAGGATCTTTCGCCAGAAATATGATAGGTGGTCGTTAAGGGTCTTTGGGCAAGTTGACTCGGAGCAATATTCAGCAGTTAAAGAGGTCATCAAAATGTTGCAGATCAGAAATGAAAAAATAGTCGTAAATCGCGCAGATCATGATAAAATAAAAAAGATGATTTATCAACTTGGAGAAATGCAAAATCGTTTTCCAGCAACTGAATATCAAATGGATAATGAACGTATTGATGTGATTTGGAGGAGAACAGAGAGAAGTGTGCCTAGCTTTGTATTCGAAGTTCATATAAGCGGTAATATTTACAAGACGCTTGTCAAACTCAAACATGCATTTGATTTATGGAATGCTATACCAGTATTAGTTACTACTGAAGACCAAATTTCAGAAGCGAAGCGCTGGATCGAGGGATCTTTTCATGAGATAAAAGAGGTGTTTCGAATAGTTAAATGGCAAGACATAGCTCAAGTTTACGAATCAAAGCAGAAAGTGAAGGAATTCGAAAGAAAGTTGGGGATCATATAAAGACATCGTCAAGAGAAGTATTCTTAAAATTTCGCAATCATTGATGTTTATGACTCTAATAACTTACCTGTGGATGCTGTGTGTGCTATCATCCTGACTTTTCCCCAAATATGTTAGTTTTGTTTCTTCTGCAGCATCATGCCCACTTTAATCGCTATATCTCCTTCACAACATCTCTCACTTTCTTCTTCTCCCCATATTTTACCACGTTATGGTCTATCCACTTCCCGTAAGTCTTCTCTGAGTATTCGTTTTAGCCCTCCTGAGGGAAGACCTGCAGAACTCCTTGACCAGAAGTAACATCAGATAATCAATGAGCTCGTCTCCAAACTATTTAAGCTTCTTCTGAGCATGGTGTATTGTGGAGTTTCGTGGGCTTAGTGATTTTGGGTGGGGTGTCGTTAGGCCTTTTCTTCCTCCTAGGTCTAGGGTTGGTTGGCCTAGGGCTGATGATAGGGTGGTCTTGAACGGTATACTTTATGTCCTCACCACTGGCTGTAGGTGGATGGATATGCCCCTAGAGTATGGTTCATACAAGACTGCTTGGAAGAGGCTTAAGAAGTGGCAGGATGAAGGG
>Ga0079995_1110834_pt1 | contig 29810 bp, 43 predicted proteins | sample FaiFalFF_MnMetaG_2_FD_69198 | JGI IMG/M metagenome (GOLD analysis project Ga0079995, IMG submission 69198) | Freshwater microbial communities from Yellowstone National Park, Wyoming, USA - Fairy Falls C (FF_Mn_C) (SPADES assembly) (version 4) | ecosystem: Environmental > Aquatic > Freshwater >...
ACAACTTCAGTCATACACTCACACCCAGTCAAGGAATGTATCTAATAGTTTGTCAAAGAACTCTTTTCCATATCTATTGATGATCTCCTGCTTATAGTGTGCGGCCTCTCCGACTCTAACCATGACATTATGCCCGAACATCTGCATATCTGGTGGGCAACGGACTTAACTACCCGCATTCAACTGCCACCTCACTAACGTTGCGTTGACGTAGGTGGAAATATGTTCCTCCTAGCCAGCTCCTGCTCAAGGTAGTCCAGCCTCCTCCTCAAGTCCTGTATCGACCCCACAATTATGTCGATTCCAACCCCTATCCTGCCCTGGAATATCTTGTCAACCTCCTCCCTGGTATACCTCTCGATTACCTGTTTAGCATGCTCAGCTACCTCCTTCACCGCCAACTGCACCGCTTCATCCACCTTCTGTTTAAACACCTCGTCCGGCATTTCTCCTAGAACCTTATCCAGCCTGTTCCTCACCTGGTACGGGATGTCGTAGGCTTTTATTTTCTCCTGCACTATCTTTCTGACTTTTTCCTCCGGCAGCTCCTTGTCAAGCAATTCATTCAGATTCCTGAACACGATCTTCTGGACCAGCATGTCCACCACCCTGCCCTCGGAGTCCCACACGATACGAGCTATCCGCTCCTCCACTTCATGCTTAACGATAGACTGTATCATCTTATTGTTGAATACCATTTCCACCTCTTGCCTAACCATCTCCTTGATCTGTGATGCGTCCATGCCCATGTCCTACACTAGGAGCTAAGACTGATATAAACATTATTAATCTGCAATTGCAGAAAATACAGATTTTTTAAACCCCGAATTATAAAAAATGCGTGCTAAAGCTAAAAATAAGGTGCAGGATATGCCGTGCAGAGATATACCTAGCGGAAGCAATACTCCACCTACAGAGGCACCTCATACACATAAGTGGGATAGAGCTTAAAAAGCACCCGTTGCTAGGTAGGAATAAGGCATTCAGGTCGGTTAACGATGTCCAGAACCAGACAGACAAAAATATCGCTTGACTGGGGGTCAATGTTCCACGTTCTATTCGGTTTCTGGGCCGTACTACTAAACATGGAGTACCTATTCACCACAATATTTCTCGTAAAGCAGTTCGGAGACGCCTACTTTCTAGGCGAGGACTGGGGCGAGACATCAGGGGATATAGTGGAGTACGTAATAGGATTAATAATAGGTCTGTGGCTTAAGTGGGTTGGAATACTACATACCTAAAACTCTGAGCAGTATCTGAATTATAATTGCTCCAATGACTGTAAATGTCAGCCCACGGATCGTGTTATGCAAGGAGTCAACTTTCCTCTCAACCTCCTGAATGGCTTCGTTGAGGTTGTTAACCGATACCTCAAGCTTGGAAACCCGCTCAGAGAGAGCCACTATGTCCCTCCAGCTAACAGCCCCGGCTTCATCTGAGCTAACCATTCCAGACATTTTTACGTCACCATGATATATAAATAGTAGTGGGGTTTTATGGGGGAGTCGTCGGAACCAGGTAGTCGTAGAAACTATTGTATTTATAGAATTTCACTCCATCAACGACTCTGTATAAAGGTGTTCTAACGAAGTATAGTGGGTTTACCCGTATCTCGAACCCGACCTCGCCATCGGTGACAGCGACACGTTTAGCCACGGGGCCGATGCCGAAGTATGTATAGGGTATCGGCCTCCCCATAGAGTCGGTTATCTCCGGGGCAGCTCTCTCATCCCCATCTATCGGGATTACCAATATGGTGTACTGGCTGTTCTTCTCGGCGTTGAAGTAAGCGGCTGGCGGTACAGCTCTACGGGCGTGTTCGCTGATGTTTTCAACAGTCCACTCTGAATATAGATACTGGCTGACATCATCTGCAATTGCAGTCACCATGACACGGGTGGTGATCACCAGGGGAGCGTTCTGGGCCCACTTCACATGTATTACTCCAGACCTACTGTCGGCAAACAAGTATCTGTCATACTTCGCAACCCCTGAGAAAACCACTGTAAGCTCTATGTCAGTCATCCTAATAGTCCCATACGGGAACGCAAAACCAACCAGCTCAAGAGTGTACAGCACGCCCTTCTTCAACGCAGCTACCTTTGCGTCGTACTCAGGTGACCCAGGCGTGTAGACGAACTCCATGCCCCCCTCCCACCAGGTAATCGACCGATTGGCATGGCTGACTAGGGCGAAGAAACCTAAAGCACCTACATTGGTTCCGGCAACGCTGTTGTAGTAGCCCTCTGGGTGGATGGCCGTTACCTTTCTACTAACTCCGGCATCGGCGAGAGCGAGCGGCAGAGCCATCAGCATTATAAGCACGGTAGCCACAATAGCAAGGTAGGGCTTACCTATACCCATGCCATATTATCAGAAATGCCACGTATATAACCTTTAAAAAACAACTGTGGCTGGAACATACAATTGCAGGTAAATAAGCCTTATATATGCTCCAATAAAGGCAAATAATGATGGCGGGAAAGACAGTAACGAAAAGAGGTAAAAAACCGGTTAAACCAAGGAAGTATTACACGATAAATGTAAACCTCGACGCCGACCTATACAAGAAGTTCATCGACAAGGTAAAGGATGTATACAGAAACAGGCACGGCAGCAAAAAGCTCGCAATACAGTCAGCAATAATGATATGGATCAAACATCAGGAAGATAAGGGAAGACCAGAAGAGGCTACGGCTGTACTGGGGTAGAGGGTCGTGACGATCGATGGCGGAGGAGACCACCAGAAGGCCTACAATGCATGTCGGCTTCACCATAAAACTCATACTGGAAAGAGGACCTATGTCACCCTACGAGATGTGGCGAGCATACAACAGGAACATAGCAGCATTATTCAAACGTCCCCCGGTATCGTTCAATACCTTCTACAACTACCTAGTCCACTACAAGAGGCTTGGTCTTATACGGGAGGTGGCGAGAAACGTCCCCTCGGAGAAGAGGCCACACTTAAAACGCACAATATATGGAATATCCCCAGGAAGAGAAGACGACCCACTATGGAGCCAAAACATACAAAGGGTAAGGGCAATGAGAGAGGGCTGGAAGCCGACATGGCTGGGATCAAGACGATACCGAAGAAGAGTGCTTGGGATGCCGCCGCTTCCAAGAGGTCGTCCAAGAAAAACAGACGAAGGCTAAGATGTCCATGTGGAGAAGTGGTGGACCCTACATACCTAGTTTACGCATTTGACGATTACTACTACCCCTGTCCATCATGCAATATAATATACAGGCTGAGCGACCTGAAAAAGCGGGATAAGGGAGGTCGAAGAAAATGAACCTCATGGAGTGGATTAGGGCTGGACGCATACACACAGCCTCCCTGAGCATGCCGCTGGCACTGATAGGGTACGTCTACGGAGGTGGAAGCGACTGGGTTAAGGGGCTGCTGTGGCTGGTCTTCGGACTACTATTCCACTACTCCGGCTTCCTACAGAACAATGTACACGACTACATGTATGACTTGAAGGACCCGCATAAACAGCACTTCCCACTAGTCAGGGGAACCATAAAGCTGAAGCACGCCTTCATAGTGGCCTACACGGGGGTTATCGGGGTGTCTGTGATACCGTTCATCCTCGGCGGCATACCGTCCCTATTAGTGTACGTCTTCGGCACCCTGATACCAGGGACGATTTACAACCTATTCAGCAAGAAAACCCTCCTCAAACCCATACCTATATCGATATGCTTCCCAACCATCCCTCTAGCCTCATACCTATCGGCATCCCCAGTCATAGACATCAAGATAATAGTGCTGGTATTGACATTCGTAGCAACCATGCTTTACCAGATAGGGTACAGCGGCGAGCTAAAGGACATAGACAGAGCGGAGAAAAACATACTAAGATCAATAGGATCTACTAAATGGGTTGCTGTATACGCAATAGCGATTAAGACATCAAACATCCTAATAGCGGCATATCTGCTGTACCTTAACTTAGACGGACTCTCTATTACTAACATGGTTATAATAGGCATGTTCGTGATAACAACCGTAGCAATTGCAGAATTACTATATCAGCAAATATACGACTATATTAAGTGGACCGAACATAGCTGGGACAGAAACCAAGCCCTCAAAAACATGAGCTTTATGGAGATATTCTCCTACACTCTAATAATAGTCGCATCTGCAAACGTACTCGGTATACTATACGCCCCGCTATGGATAATACTGCCTATCCTATGGTTTATCTCATTCAATCGGGTGATTTTCGGAACTAAACTATTCCCGAAAGTGTAAGCCCCTCTTCAACCTGGAGCCTGCCCCACCTAGTCCACACACCCTTAACCGTCTCTACAAGAACGTATACCTGACCCCCGGAAAACTCTATCTGGTTCCTCACATTGAAGAGTCGCTGGAGAACTTCGGGTGGGTTAATGGCTCGTCCAGGGACCCTAACCTCTGGTAGCTGCTGCACAGCGGCTATAACAAACACTATTGGGTCAACAAACCTGGGGGCGTACGGCGAACCAATAGGCACATCCCTCGTACTCCTAAGATAGAGTTCGACGACACGAGCCCTCTTATTAGGCTCCGACTCGGTTAGGGACTTCAGCGGGCGGTACATCGGACCAACCACGTCCATCTCATACTTCCGGGCTTCGGACTTAATGGTGCTGACCACCCTATCGATTAACGGAAACTTGTTCTCCCCACGGGTCACATCCTCCACAACCATAAGCTTGACACGGTGATATATTGTCGATGCGGGACCCATGAATATCCTCCTGGAGAACGTGATGTTCACGTTATGTACTTTCTGTATACCATCAACCAGCTTCTCATTCATCAGCCGGGTCAATGCCCTCTTACCGCCGTACAGAACCATGCCGATACCCCACTCAGCGCCCCTAGCCGTCAACCTGCCCGTGCGTGCTATCGGGCGTTTGTAGACCTCCACAGCCAGACTTCTTGCAAGAGCCTCGAACTCGGCAGCCGCAGCAGTAACCTGGTTTTCATCCACGCCCGTAATAGATACCCTCAGTGCTGTGACCGGCACAACGGAAACATGGAACACAACATATTTAAGTATTTATGTGACAGTATATCGACCAATAAAGCATGAGGCGATATCTGGATAAAAAAAGAATGGTAAAAGCATTAGGTTACAGAATATTCGTCATCTTCCTAGATATAGCCGTGGTCTCAACAACAGCATACTATACTGGCGGAAACTATATACTGGGGCTCCTGGTCTTAAACCTCATAAAGATACTGGGGTTCTACGTCTATGACATCTTGTGGGAGAAACCTGAAACACGAACCCCTCTGAGAATTATTGACAGGGTTCTCAAGATCCTAAAGATTAAGAATAACGGGTAGAGTCGTAGTCATAATCAGCAACGTATAATGGATATAGAAAAGTCTCCACAGTTTTTCCCCAGACACATTGAACGGACTCCGTGAAACATATAATGTATAAAATACCAATGGCATGGCTATAAACGTCCAAATCAAAACAGAGTAGGCAATTGCAGATGCGATGTAGAAAGAAATGTGTGCTATAGCCATACCGGCTAAAGTTATGCTCACACCCGCCTCTTTACCATAAACTGTGACAAAGTTCCTGACACCGTATAACATATCGTACTCACAGTCATCTATATCCTTCGCCGTATTGGCAAGAAACACGTAGACAGCGAAAATAAAACCAACCATCAGAACGTAGGCATGAATTGTACCCGAAACCGAGCTATAGGCCGCCAGCACCCCGAGCATCCCACGGGGCGTACCTATAGCAAGGTTCCCCCAGTAAAGCCTAGACCTAAACCTTGCAGGCGGGGAGCTGTACAGCCATGCGAACAGCAGTATAACAGTCAGCAGTATGCTTGTGAGAAAACCGTAAAGTAACCATGAAACGGTAATTATGATAATGGTAAGAACCCACGCAAGACTCATAGCGTTCTCCGGACTAACAGCACCTGAAGGAATAGGTCTCTTACGCTTTGAAGGGTTAGCATAGTCTATATCCCTGTCAAACACTTGGTTAAGCACGTTGCCAACGAAATTTGCAACTGCAAGAATAAACGCCATAGGCAGTATCCTATATACAAGCCCCCATGTGAGCTGAACCCCCTCAAGCCTCACAGCCAGCAGGGCGAACAGTAATCCTCCTACGGCGGGAGCCATCAAAGTGAACGGTCTACTGAGCTTGAGATACGGTCCAATCCTCACCACAGAAGTCCACCAATAATTTTGAACATGAGCCTTATGTCCCGCCGTGCCACATGCCACAGCGCACCACTCAAAGCCCTCAAAGGATTCGCTGACTTGGGTACATAAGGCCCCACAGACAGCAAGGAAACAAACCTGTCAAGGTCTTCTCTGGATAGCTTCTCATAAATAAGCCTCTTCAGCTTATACCAGCGCATCAGAAATGGGTAAAGCCTTTTTCTGTAGTCTTTCTGATAAATCTCTAAGTCGCCTTCTGCAATTGCATCACCACACATCTGGCCGCTAAACATGGACGTTGCTATTCCCCCGCCTACCGCTGAGTTTATGATGTTTCCTGCATCCCCTATAAGTGCCACCTTACCGTAGACCACACGCTTGAGAGGAGGCGGTACAGGAATGACGCCGCCGACCCTGTTCACGACATATCCATACAAGCCCTTGAACGGATCCATCTTACCCGGGTTGAGGACATAACCAGTAGCAGGGTAGTCGATAAGATAGAGTTGCAGATAGTCCTTCAGCAATTCCTCTAAGTCCTTAATATTCATCTTCCTAGCGTAACCCATGCTTATTCCAAGCCCAACCTTCACATAATCCTTGTAGGGAAACCACCAGGAATAGCCGTCTCCAGCTATGATGTTGTAGTGAACATATATGCCCTCATCTTTAACTTTGAACAATTCTTTCGGAAACCAGTACTCAAACCCCACGGCGACATCCTTCTCCCCGTTGTCAGGAATACCGAGATCTCTTCTAACGGTGCTGTAGGGGCCGTCAGCCCCGACGTAGAACTTTGCCGGGAAGTGTTTACGCAGTTTATCAAGGCTATCTACCCGACAGTTGTTGATAAGCGTCACCCCTTTCTTCACAGCCTCGGCAGCCAGATATTTTTCAAACTGCCCGTGGTCAAGCACATAACCCACTGACGGCATGATGGGCAACGTACTGTCTAGAGACTCGCCTTCAGATATGCTCAGACCATATTTATAACACGATGGTGAGACAAGGAATACTTTATTGATTTTGTATGCAAAATCCAGCTCATCCGCAGGTATGCCAAGCTTTTTAGCCCAGTAGTATGCTATGCCGCCAGTCGATCTGATAGGAAAACCGATTTCCTTACGTCTGTCAAGGAGAACTACTCTGGCACCCTTCTCAGCGGCCCTTATTGCACATGAAAGACCGGCAACACCGGCGCCAACAATGGCGACATCCCACATTTGTTAAAACTTATTATCATGGCGATTTATATCTTTTAGCGTGATAGAATGCGGGATATGCCATAAGGACTTCGGAACAGAGAGAGAGTTTCAACAGCACTACGTTAATACCCACATGAAAAGAATACCCCTAAAATGTCCATTTTGTGGCGAGGACACAAATGGGCCGGAAGGGTTCAGGAAACATTTAAATAACATTCACAACCTAGACATATCGTACATCATGTCATCCGAACTAGAGGAATCACCACCTGAAACATCTGAACTACCAGAAGTGGAGGAACAAGCCCCAACAAAACTAGTCACCTGCCCTGAGTGCGGTATAAAGATAGGTCTTGGAGAGCTGAACCGCCACATCAAGGAGAACCACCCAGACAGATATGCACAGATGAGTGAAAAGCGAGCCAGAAGCCTCAAGCTGAGACACAAGATGCTACAGGAGGGAAAAATGCCTGAAGAAGCAGCTGTAGAGGTGATGCAAACCCATAGACTATCAGATGAGGAGATACGGTCAACGATAATGATAGAGGGATACGACGGATACCTAAAGATTAAGAGAGCCAGATTAGAGGAGGTGCTTTCTCGCCATCCAAGGGTAACGCCCCGTGTCAAAGACTACATAATGTACCTATGGGACACAAACGATATGATACGTGAGGACATAAACCAGCTATTCGCAGCTCTAAGGGATGCAGGGCTTGATGCAACCGTAGCCAAATCCATAACAGACTCGCTGTTCTCACTTGACAGAAAATTCCTACCACTCATGCCGCAGAGAGCTACAACATACTTCAACGTGCAATATCCACAGACGCCAACCCCATACTACGCTAGCCCACAGTATCCTGGACAGCAGCCGACCGCCCATACAACACAAACCTGGCAGCCCTACACATCACAGCCACAATACCAAATAACAGGACCCCCCTACCCCCAACCCGTACCGCAAACCCTTCCGCCTCCATTTCCGATTCAGCCCGGCATGCCACCACAGCCCGTTATGACGCCTGAGATGGTTAGAGACATGGTGCGAAGCACATTGGCTGAGTTCTTTGAAGAGAAGAGGCGGCGGGACAAGCTTGACATGCTTACGCAGGAGGTAAACGAGCTGCGCCAGTCTTTGATAGAGCTTGCAGATATGAGGCAGAGGCAGGCTGCACCACCAGATGTCTTTGAGAAAGAACGGAAGGAACTGGATGAAAAACTTCATGAGCTGGAAAAACTCATGCTTACGCAGAAACACGAATTTGAAATGGAGCTGAGTAAAAAAGACCGAGAACGGTTGGAGGAAGAGTTGAAGGAACTTAGACGCACCATAGAGAGTCTGAAATCCTCCAGATCAGAGATAGTTCAGGGATATACAGCGGACGTCTACAGGTTCCTAGGTCAGACAACAGAAATACTTTCTGAGAGAAAGCCGCTTGAAACGGTTGCACGCATAATATGGCCTGAAAGGTTCACACCACCTGCACCGGTTAAGCAGGGTACAATACCTGCTGACCTGAAACAGGACCTGATATCAAGGGGGTTGGTGGAGTAACATGGTAAAGGGCGTATCAGTAATTAGTGGAAAAGGAGGTACAGGTAAGACTTTAATTGCAGTCAATATAGCTCTTGAGTCTGTTAGACGTGGTATAAAGACTGGGCTACTTGATGGCGACATATCCAACCCTAACACAGCAAACCTCCTGTCCCTAGACGTTCGAAACGTTTACGCACAATTTACCCAGGACGCAGACCATAGAGTAATACCGTTCTCCTTCGAGAGCCTGCCAGGGTTCCAATACTTCACGGTTGAGGTAGTAGCCAAGGACATCGGTATAGGTAAATCCGGCTCGGAGTACGGGAAAATAATCGCCGAACTAATAAGAAACGCCGTCTGGGATGTGGATTGGCTAGTGGTTGACTCCCCTGCGGGATACTACGACATACATAAAAGCATCGTAGCATCATTTGACACAGACTACGTGGGCTCAGTGGTCATAGCCAATCCGGCACATCCAAGAGACCTGTACAGAGTTCTAGACCTCCACCGAATAAACGACATTCCTGTAGTAGGAGTAATAGAGAACATGTCAAGCTTTACATGTGATGCATGCAACACCACACACTACATCTTCGGCCAGAGCGAGACAAAGAAAATATGCGATGATTTTGGCGTAGAGTTTTTCGGAAGCGTTCCGCTCTCAAACAACATACGAAAAGGCATCTCTCAAGGAAACCCGATTTTACCGGATGGCGAGGGGCGTGAGATAATAAAAAACATCGTGGATAAGATAAACCAACTCAAGCCAAGAAGACCGGGATTTATAACGGAGATGATACAGAAGATAGACTCAACAGTAGAGTCCTCCTTGATGAAGTTGATTAGCAGCATCCTTGTAGTTGTTGCAGACCACATAGATATCCGTGGGCTGCAATTGCAATACGGATTCCCGGGGAACAGGCTAATACGTCTCAACTTACTAGACAAAACCATGACAAACACGATAACCAGCTTCCACTTCATAATAAGAGACGGCAAACTCAAGCTCGTGGAAAACCTAACATCCGATCCAAAGGTACAGATAGACATGTATTACAAAGCTTTTGCATGGGCACTGCTCAAGGAGAAGGATGGTAAACCCTACGACTTCTGGAGGGCGCTTTGGAACGACGAGCTAAGGGTCTACGGGGAGAAAGGCGTCGAACAGATGACTGCATGGTACTTCCTACAGGACGTGTTCAACAAGGTCATGGAGGTCGGGGGGCAGAGACTCATACCCCTAGTGAAGGTGATAGCATGACAGAGCTGTGTCCGAGCTGCAAGATAAGCAGGAACAAGGACGTAAAGATGCTACTGAATGAGGGGGTTCCACCATACCTGGACATCAGACCCATAGCCCAGCAGCACCCATTAGTCGTGGTCAGAGCCTTCGCAAACAGGGCGGTTGAATCCATGATGAAAAACATAGAGAAAAACATCTACTACTATAAATGCCCCGAATGCGGCCACATAGACTTGAGGGAGAAGGTGTGAGCACGAAGGAGGAGATAGCCGCAAAGATAAGGAAACATCTCCGGGTTGACGTGGAGTTCGAGAAGCTTAGCAGAAACGAGCTGGAAAAACTCCTAAAGTACCTGGAAGAGGAACACGTACCGCAAACCAGCAAGAAACAGGATGAACAAGAAGTTCAAGAGCAGCAGGCTCCAACCCAAACCCCGACACTTTTCCCACTCGGCATAGTCCCGGCGGTGGTGGATACGCTGCGTTCAAGGGTTCCAAAAATAAGGGAGGCCGTGCAGAAAGCCGTTGACACCGCCTTAGATGAGGCAGTATCCAGAGCCACGGTGAGTGAAGGTGGTGAAAGAGAGAAGAAGAAAGGCTGAGGTAGAGCTGGAGGAGGACGAGGAGCCTATAGCGCCCCAGCAACCGGTAGAGCTTGATGTGGTGGAGGCTTTGAGAAAGGCTCGTGAGGAGTTACAATCAATAAAAGACACGGTGCTGGAGGCAAGGCGTGAAACACGGTACATAATGCAGGCGATGCGACCGAGAATAGCGGGTGTTACATTAGAGCGCATAAGGCCTAGAAACTTACTTCGACGCCTACTTGGACGGTGAATACTTAAATATTTTGAAAACCCGGTTTTCTTGATGGCTGTCACGATAGAGCAGGTTGAGGACGCTCTCTCAAGAACCATCGTGGGCAGGCCCCCGAAGGAGGTCTTCATCCTTGATGGCGTGGTAGATGTGGAGAAGGACGGACGTAAAGCAACCGCAATAGCATTCATGAAGCATGGTGAGGATTATGTCGTCTTCACACCACTATCTAGGCTCGACAGCATATATCACGAAGTCCTACACAAAGGTCTGTTTGGATTCGGAATACTGGGGATGGAGCCGATAGCCGACATAGGGGGAAAGCTCATGGCTAGAAAGTACCAACTCTTCCCCGGTTTCAGAAAACGCAACGTCAGGTACATGCTCTGTGACTGCATGACCCATGAGGAGATACTCCAAAAGCTCAAGCTACAACCTCTGTTCTCCGGAACCCCACAAATACGCCATTACAGACTTCTTGAGGTTGATTGAGATGGCTAGGATCGCCCCACTCCTACAGAAAATACTTGAAACAGGCGTACGGACACGGATAGTTCCAGTAATAGTGAGAACAACACCTGGAAAGGAGCTTGACCTGTTCAATGCGGTAAGACAGATGCTGGGAGGTCTCAGCGTGGAGGGCGTGTTCAGCAGGCTGATGCTATTCAGCTCCAGGGAGGAGTTCGCAGTATTCCGACCCAAGATATTGTCAAATTTCAACATGTTCTCAATACCCGTAACAACGCCTGTCCTAGAAGACCTGGCGCAATCCAGGGAGGTGGTTAAGGTATATCCCGACCGCATGATGTACCCTCTCCTACCGGTAGCCGACACCGGTGAAGTATACGCAGACCAGCGGGGCAGACCGTTTGTAACAACCAAAACAGTTACAAAGCTTCTCGGTGCTCCGGATGCTTGGAGCAAAGGATATAGAGGAAGGGGCGTGAACATCGCAGTAATAGACACCGTAGCGTTACAGCAGCACCAGGCAATAGCCAAGAACATTCTCGGCGGAGTACCAACATCAACAATACCTGGAGACTATACAGATCTCAATGGGCATGGCGTGTGGGTTGCTGCTATGGCTGCCGGTAACCAATGGGTATCACCTAACGGGCTTGAGACAATAGGTGTCGCCCCGGAGGCGTCATTAACTCTTATAAAGGCTCTTGGATTCGTCATCGGTGTAGGCTCGGACTCATCTGTTATCGACGCCATAGGACAAGCAATTGCAAGAGGAGCCCACATCATCAACATGTCACTTGGGTCGGAGCAGGTTCCTGAAAACCTGGAGGACGACCCGCAGGCAATCGCAGTAAAGCGTGCGACAGATGCAGGAATACTTGTAATGTGTGCAGCAGGGAACTCAGGCCCGGACCCAAGGACAATCAACAGCCCAGGAGCTGTCGAGGAGGCTATAACTGTAGGCAGCTACAACCCAGTAACCGGGAAGATATCTGACTTCTCATCAGTAGGCCCTTGCCCAGATGGGCGTATAAAACCTGACGTAGTTGCTCCAGGGGAAAACGTTTTCGGACCGACTGTGGGTATGCTTGATTTCGCCCTCCCGCCTAAAGGCGTCTTACGTGCAAGTGTGTTATCAGGGACCAGCATGGCGACGCCGGCTGCCGCTGGCATTGCAGCATTGATGTATGAGAGCGCTTGGCGTCAAGGTGTCAGGCTTACACCTGCTATGTTCAAGGACATGATGGCTAGGTATGGCGAATTTGCGGGAAATAAGAGCAACTACTATGGCTGGGGGGCACCTACCTGGGATATCTGGGAAAGATACGCACGGGAGGTTATAGGTATCTCTGTGTGACGGAATGTTTATATAACCCTAGTAAACACATTATACGACATGGCAGAATACCAATTGCTTAGAGGAAGAGGCGCCGGAAGACCACTGGTGACAATAAAGATACCGAAGATCAAGGAGGTTGAGTTCGTGACTCTGCCAATAACGTCTGGGCCGTTCGGTCTCGTAAGACTTCGCAGGGCTGCGGTGGGCGAGATCACACCGGTCAACATAGAGCCAGTGCTTGATGCGAGGAGGCGGTGAGACATGTCGAGCGTAGAATACCAACTCCTCACAAGAATACAGAACATGAAGACACGGGTTCTGGACATCAAGCGTAGAGCTGGACTTGCACAGACCACGCCACTACTCGACAGAGCCCAGAACCTAGTAAGCCAACGCATGGCTGGAGGAGGAATGCTCGCCAGGGCTAGGCAGCCCATACTCGCACCGCCAGCTCCTGCACCAGCTCCAGCACCTGCACAGACCCAGGTAGTACAAACACAGGTAATCCCGCCAGAGCAGGCAGGAATAGAAGTAAGATAAACAGTTAGACATCGGGCTGAGGGGGCGACCGGCCATACCGAACATAGATGCGATACTGGAATCAAGGCGCACCCCCGTTATGGACATCCAGCAATCTGTCCAGTCAACCTCACAGAGGGTTACCCAGAGCGTCAACACTTCACCAACCTCCGAGGCCCGCAGATTCGTCGAAGCCTACACAGGTGTTAGCCTGCCTCAACCACAGCCAACACCTTCTCCGCCACCGAGTCCGCCCCCACAGCCCACAACAGCCCCTACAGGGGTTGCTAGGCCGACTCAACCAGTTCCTGCTGAATACCCTGAAGCAGTATTGCGTAGGGCCGCTCCAGCACCTACTACTGCCCCAGCTGCCCCTGCTGCCCCTACACCTACTCCACAACCAAGAATATCCATTTCGGTTATAGTGTCGCCTACAAGCGTAAGACCAGGGGAAACCGTCAACATAAGGGGTATAGTCACACGGGATGGTCAGCGGGAAAGTCTTGCTAGGGTCAACGTTAGTGCAGACGGTTACTCATCAACTGTATACACGAACACGTCAGGCGAATATCAAGCAGTATTTACAATAAGACAGGATGAAAGACCGAGAAGAGTAACGGTAAACGTATCATCCGGCGGTGCAACTGCAACATCATCGTTTGAGATAACAGCGCCATCACCCCTACAGACCGGCGCCCAGCAGGTCCAGCAGGCAGTAACCAGCACGGCACAGCGGATACAGGAATCTGTCCAATCAGCCTCAATTCAGGTTAGGCCGGAAATAGAATTGCGTCCTGTTGCAGAAAGGGCGTTTACTGCTACTGGAAGAACCGATGTTATACGTGGGTTCCAAGCTGAGATGTATTATTCAACCGCACAGGGCAGGCGGGTGAGAAAAACCGATGCCGATCTAGAGGTCACGATATCTGGTCCACGTTCAGCAAACATTAGAGTGAGATCTGATGGAACACCCTACGACATGAAAGACTACCCACCTGGAAACTACACGATCTCAGCCAGATGGCCTGGAGGAGTATCCCTGTTCCTAGTAGAGCCTCTTCCAGGTACTTTAGGCGGTCCAGTACCCCTAAACTCGGCTCCTGCAACTGCAACAATAAACATAACGCTTGCAGGCGGACAGGCTACAACGACCACAACACCTACAGGGGTGCAGTCAAGCCAAAACCTTGAGCAGGAAGCAAGAAATAGGTTGTCACAACAGCAGTCACGGCTAAATAGCTTGCAGCAGCGCTACGATCGTGCACGGTCAACCGCACGAACGTTCGTTGTAGTTGGCGATGGCAGAACTGTTTATTCAAGAGCCTCAGGTGCAGAGACACCCTTCGAGCCGATTAGATTGACTATAATAGATGGGAGATCAGAATACCGTCCTATCGTCCCCGACTTAATGGTTTCAACCATTGACCCAAGCTTATTTAGGGATTTTAATGACGGCTCGAATACTGCAGACAGGTTATTTAATGCAATAAGAAGTAACTTCAGCACTGCACAAAATTACATAACAAGAGGATCTTATTCAAGTGCAATACAGACTTTAGCAGAAAACGAACGTCTGTTTACAGAATTGGAACAGGCTATCGCTAAAATGGAGCGTTTCATTGATGCCGTTTTACGTAACCGTACAACAGTAACCAACCAGAGACCTGTTCTAACGGAGCAGCAGACTCAGAGACTGGTAACTGAGGGTAGGGTTCCAACGGAGTCAAGAACACAGCAGACATATACAACTGGTCAGACAACCCCCGGTCTAGAGGTCGCCACCTCCTCTAAGGAGGCTATACGTAACAGGCTTGCAGCACTGAGGGCTGAGCTTAACTCTATAATAGGTGAAATCCCGACTAGGGAGAACGCCATAGCAGTCCTTGAGAGGGAGCGTGGCTCCCTGTTGGGTGAGATACAGTCGCTTAGGGGGCGTGTCCAGGAGCTTCAGTCGAGGCTGACCAACCTAGGCTCCTACGTATCCAATGAGGCGGCGCTTAGGAATAGGATAGCATCGCTCAGGTCGGAGGTTGAGGGCTTGAGGGCCCAGCTGGCTAACCTACAGGCTATCAGGAACGACTTAGGTATGAGGCTGATGCAGATACCGGTGAGGTTTTAGACATGCCACCGCTGGACATCATAGTTGAACGTGCTCAACAGGCTCGGCAGACCGCTTCATCCGCCGTACAGGCGGACATAGCGGCGGAACAGAACGAGATAAACTCCCTACAGTCACAGGTGGCTGATAGGAGGCGTCTACTGGACGATCTAGTCTCAAGACTTAACAGACTACAGTCAGAGGTCGGCTCCCTGAGGCAGGAACGCCTCAACCTTTTATCTTCTGTGCAGGACCTTGAGAACAGGATAAGAAACGCAGTCCCGACAAACCTCTCAGGTCTTGAGCAGGAGATACAGTCTCTGGAGAGAGCCAGGTCAGAACTACAGTCCGCAATTGCAGGCATACAGTCCGAGATACAGTTCCTCCAGGACGAGATCAACAGGAGGCAGCAGCTTATCAACATACCGCCACCCCCGCCTCCTTCTATTACTGGTCCGTATATACCTGACATACCTACTCTGCCTCCTTTAACGCCTACAACGATAACCCCGCCTATACCCGGAATACCGCCCATCCCCACCTACTCAGGTGTAGACGCTCAGATACAGGCTCTACAGTCACAGATACAGGCGCTCCAGCAGGCTCTGCTAAACTCTCAGAGCAGATATGACGCAAGAGACATACAGGCCCAGATACAGGCGCTTATCACATCGCTTGTCGGTCTACAGCAGTACAGGCAGCAGGAGTCAACACGCACATCGGACGTACTTCTGGCAGCCATACTGGCGCAGCAGAGACAGCCTCCTCCAACAGTGCCACCGGAGCTGCTGTTCGCAATACAGTCGCTGCAATCACAGATAGCCCAGTCCAGGAGTAGTGAAAACTCGATGAACCAGCTCATGCAGTTCCTATTCCTACAGATGTTGATGTCCCAGAACCGTGCAGACACGACCGGTGTGGAGACACAGATAAGGCAGCTCATGGCCCAGATAGAGGAGGAGCGCAGGCAACGTGCACAATTGGAGCTTGAGCTGCGGCAGAGGCAGCTGGAGCTTGAGAGACTTAGAGCTGCGCCACCTGCTGCACCCCCACCGGCTGCTCCTCCAGGGGCACCTCCGCCAACAGTGCCACCAGCCGTTCCTCCAGCCGCACCCCCAGAAGCACCTCCAGGAATACTCAGGCTGCTTGCACGGAGACCGTTACTTGGAGCGTTATTTGGAGGAAGATAGCCCGCTCATCTTGAATACATGTATTTTGTTACGTAGGATCTCCATAAAACCGGATCACTATCATGTATCATTATTGCAATTGCAAGAACATCTGACACTCTTGGATGTTCTGGATTTATCTCAAGAGCTATTTGCCTAATCCTGATCTTTATTTCCTCTGGAACTTTTAGGTTGAAGCGTTTGGTTTGTGGCACCTCGGGTGTCATGGGTGGCACAAAAGTATTTAAGCATTTTTAACTCACTACAACCGAGCAAAAATGTCAGCAAGACCCGCAGGACTTATAAGACCTGAAGACGTAAGCATCATAACAGGACAGGCTACAGTACCGGCATACCTGGAGCTTGACAGCAGAGAGCTGACCAAGTTCGACCGTGACCTCGCCAAGATGGCTGGATACTACGCATCAAGCAGAGACCTGTTCAAACTGATCCTGGAGGACAGAGACACATACCTCTTCGCTGCACAGGTGTCAAAGCAACAGCTCAACGCAGCATTCGGCGGAGCCTTGCCGGGATCTGGTGAGTTCGGCTTCCAGTTCATCAGGTCTAAGACCATTCTCGGCACATCCTCGTGGGTTAGGGTGTTTGCAGCCGCCGGGTGGCAGGACGTGTTCGGAAGCCCCGCAGCCCCAATAGACCTATCAACCACGAGCACAGCCTTCGGAAACCCGCAGAACCGTGTCCTAATCGTCTTCCCGAAGCTAGCCGACCTGCTCCTGCCAGCCAAGATCCGTGAGGTCTGGTTCAACGTAGCCCCAACCGACTACCCGATATGGCCGGTTAACTTCATCAACCTAGCCGACGTTGGCATAGCAGGGCTTCCGGCAGCTGTACTGGTGCAGAAGAACGCAAGGTTCTTCATGCGTGGAAACATAGAGGGCGCTGGGCAGCAGTCAGCAATACAGCCACTAGGTCTAACGTACGCACTCGGTCCATACATGGTCGGCTCAACTCAGGAGTAGTGAGCTGACGTGAGCGAGTTCGCCGCCAAGGTGGTGCCACCGGTAAGCCAGCAGGCCCTAAAAGAAACCATAGTGGAGTACGGAAGCATCTACTACAGCCCCGGAAAAGGCGGAAACATAGTCTTCGTCCCCGTACCAGCCGTATCGTACGCCGCCGTCCTAGATGTCAGACCTGTCACAGGAGAACCTATACCCGGTACCATAGTAACAGCATACGTCAGGGACTGGGGGCTGGGAATAGGATCAATAGCCCAGGCTAAACCAACTGACCTAGAGGCCACAGTATATGCGGCACCCAACGCAGTGAGGCTCGTCGTCCAGAGTATTGATACGACGTTCGTCGGTGAGGGCATACCTCCGGTAACGGGAACGGTTGCGGGAACACTACCGATAGTAGTGAGAATGCTTATAAAGTATTAAAACAGATGATATACGATGTCGGAGAGATTAATAACGCTTGAACCGGGTCAGAGGCTTACCATACTAGCAGCCCCGAGACCATTTCCACCACGGATGCCACCTCCTAGTCCGCCGCCAACGGGTGAAGCGAGACCTGCGCCACCACCATTTCCTGTCCCAGTAGGACCAAGAGCGCCTATACCGTTTCCTGGGATGCCTGAAGCCAGACCTCCGCCATGGGTTCCTCCTGGATTTGTAGTAGCCTTGCCTTTAGGACGGCCCACTACACCAGCACCGGCTGCTGGAACTACTCAGACCCAGCTTCTAGGCAGCCTGGGAATACTTGACAGAGTGCGTGCACGTGTCGCAGCCATACGGTCAAGGTGGATGGGTCAGATTGAATTTCCGCCGGTCTATCAATACGGCTATCAGTATGACTACCAGGTTCTACCGGAAGAGTTCGGAATAGAGAGCCGCTAAATGTCAACAAGAGGAAGATGGATTCCATGGGGCAGGGGGCCGGGGCCACGTGTAGAGCCACGTACACCGGACTGGATGCGGGAGCGTGTAATAAGTAACCTGCGTGAAACAGTAAAGCCTCCACCTATACCTACTCCGATTCCTGGAAGGGTTTGGGTATCTAGAGGTTTTCCATCACCGCCAACTATGCCTAGAATAACTATGCCTCCTCCAACCATACCTCCGCCTATGCCTGTTCCACCCGTACCAGTTCCTACTGGACCGACGGGTGAGGGTATTCCTCCCGGTGCACGTCCCTTAGTCGGTGATGTAATAAGACCTCCTCCCGTCATATCTACGCCACCACCACCGCCTCCACCGCCAAGGGTTTTACCGCCGCAGGAGACTATTGTTCGCCGACTTCCTACTATGATCTAATTTCCACAACAAACCACGAGAATCCGTCGGGCGTACCTACCTTAAACACCTCATATTTTTTATCTGTGCTTTCTTCGATTGTTTTCTTTAATGTTTCCAGTGTGAACCATCTCCTATGCCATAGGTGGGGTTTAACCTTCTCTGATACAAGCTCTTTGAGGAATGGTGACTTTGATGCAAAGTGTCTAGCCATCTCATCCACGTCTTTGAAGCCATCCCTCTTCATCCTCTCCTCCCTTGTCAGCAGGGGTGCTTTAGACTCCGGCCACGAATACTCGTCAGGGACTGTCGCTATAACGGTGTCCGATGAGACTCTGATCGCCTCTCTTAGGACGTGAACGGGGTTCTCTACGTGTTCAAGAACCTCGCCCAGAACCACTAAATGGAAATCCATGTCCCTGAACGGCCACGGTTTATCAACATCTAGCTGTACGAAGTTTCCCTCAACCTCGTAGGCGTCTATGTCAACCCCGGTATAGTCGTAGCCGCAGCCAGCGAACAGGAACCCGTCCTCGCACCCGACATCAAGTATTCTAAGCCTTCCTCTATACTTGTAATCAAGCTTGTGGGCCTTCTGCCTTATTACATCCAGTCTAGGTTTCTGGTCGTGGGCAAGGTATCTAAGGACTCTGGGGTCGGTCTCTACTTTGTTGAGAACTACAAACTGGCATAGTCTCGGATCGTATGGGGCTATATATCTGAGAACCTTGGATCTATGCCTCCGGTAGAACTCGGCCTCCACACCAGGGTGCCAGACAGACTGCATAGGACCAGGGTGAACCATCACAACGTCTTCGGCATGTAAATATGAGCTGTAGCCATACCTGTCTAACACTGAGTAGCATAGCCCGGTATCACCCCTCCATCCACGGTCTGGAGGTGGGTTAAGTCCCCAGTCCTCCTCAAACCCGCCCAGTTCAACAAACTCTTTTCTTCTGATGAAGATGTTGCATCCTATAGCCCAGAACGGCTCGCTTATGTGTAGCTTTTTACCCCAGCCGAATACATCCCCCTCGACAGGCCCAGTTAACATAACTAGGTCTGGATTGTTTCTGAAGTAGTGGGCTGCTTTCTCAAGCCAGTCCGGTGGGGGTAATGTGTCATCGTCTGTAAACGCCAGTACTTCACCTTTCGCACGCCTGGCAGCTCTGTTTCTGGCGTGGTACTCTGTTGGGCCTGAGTCATCAGTTATCAGCTCGAAGTCCTTGAAGGTCTGGTTCGCCAGCGATCTGAGGGTGTCGTAGAGCGTCGGTCTAGCAGCCAAACCCTTGGTTGCTACGATGACGGAGAAGAACGTCAAAGTCGAACAGTTATAGGTTTTTTCACTTCCTTCTTAGGTGCCTCGGTTATTTTGATCTCTAGCCCTAGCTGTTTAGCGGCTGGCTCGACCACGGTTGCAACAAACTGAACTATGTCCTCCTTCGTCTGAAACATTATCTGAAGCTGCCCATTCTCTACACGCCATTGAATCATGTTATCTCCCTCACTACGTGACTTATTAAATTTAGCCAATCAAATCCCATTCTCTCATCTGAGAAGTAGTGTGCTCTCCTAATGCATTCGTCGGGGTTTATGTTCCGTATCGATGATACTGCTTCCTGCCAGTCTTTTAGCGTTGAGCAAATGAACCCGGTTTTTCCATGTACTACCTGTTCAGCTGGTCCGCCGCTGTCTAGGCTGACTATCAATGGTGTACCGCAGGCAAGTGCCTCACATCCAACTATCCAGAAGCTTTCAAGCCAGTTAGGCCGATGCATGACGGCTGCCGCATGTGCTATGAGGTCTATTTTCTGTTTTTCATCAACGTCGCCTAGAAAGTGTATTCTGCCCGTACATAGTGACTTAACATCCTCCACGTATTTCTTGTCGTATGAGAACTGACCTATATGTCCTGCCACTATAAGCTCTATTCCTAGTGCGTTTGCTATGTGTATCAGCTCCAAGACGCCTTTCTCGGGTATTATCCTACCGAAGTACAGGAAGTAATCTTCTTTGTCTTTAACCCGTGGATAGCGTTCAACATCTATGCCCGGAGGTATTAGGGCTACTTTACCGTCTTGGTTTAGCTCCGGGTTAATCTGTAGGTAGCCACGTTTCACGGCATTGCTCGGGAAGACATTGTACCCGTAGCCGAGCATATCTGTCCAGAAAACCATGTTAATCGTCTTAGGTCTTTTCCGGAAATCACGTAGTTGAAGGTAGGTTGTTGCATGCTTCATGTGGCTCCAGTCGATTACCACATCGTATATCTTACTCCTATCTTTTATAACTTCGTATAATGACCGAGCAAGCTCAATCTCAGTCCCGCCCACGTATAAGCCGCCGTTAGGCTCGTAGCTGTCTGCTGCGGCGAACAGGGATACATTGTGACGTTTCTCCAACTGCTTGACAAGCAGGTAAACCAGTTTCTCGATGCCGCCATAGCCGCTTGGCGGTGTTGCAATTGCAGCGGTAGAGACCACGGCTACGTTCATGTCCACCCCCTCGCCTTCATAAGCTCATGGAATTCCTCAACCCGCCTAGCCCAGCTCATTTTTGCTACGAAGCCATCATATTGTGACTTATCAGGCTTGAACTCGCCCTCTATTACCTGGCTTAGTTTAGCTGCCAGATCCTCGGGATCAACAATGTGGTTGAAGTGGAATGAGTCTGGATGTATTTCGTAGGTCTTGGCGTAGAGAGCCATATCCCCCAGAACCTCCATGTGTACCGGGTGAGCTGAGGCAACTACCGGAAGCCCTGTAAACACGGCCTCAACGGCGGGCATGTTGAACCCCTCGGCTGACGATGCTGTGCAGTAGCAATTGCTACTACTGTATATCGTCCTCATAATGTTTACAGGATAGCCCCAGTCCTTGCTGTACTTAGCTGGGAGAAGAACTCTTCCCTTAAGACCGAGCATTTTAACATAGTCGTCAAGTGCGAAGGCACCGCTTGACGTGTGAAGGTACAGCTCGACATCGTACTTTTTTAGCAGTATCGTAAGAGCCTTAAGTATTAGCGGGTAGTTCTTGTGGTGCCTATCATGCACCCCTACCGATAGTATTACAAAGCTGCTATCGGAGAAGCCCAGCATCTTCCTGTCAGGTTTATCAGGGTAAAAGTCCTCTGGGTCAACCCCCCACATCAAGGTTTCAAGCTTGTTGGCTGGAACTCCTGCGAATAAGAAGTGGTTGTAAGCAAATTTGGTCGGAGCCAGAACTAGGTCCGCATCGTTCGCCAGTATAGCCGCTGTATCTGGCGTGGGAGGTCCCATAGCCGGAGCCCAGTGAACTACCTTCACACCGTACTGCGACGCCACCGGCCTTATGGAATATGCTGCTGGAAAGAACTTCTGGTTCAGGGCCACCGGGTCTCTTATATGTATCAGAACGTCCGGCCTGCACTCGGATATAGTCCTCTCCAAAGCATCTCTAGTACCGCCCGTAGCAGAATACATGGGTACATAATTTCCCTCAACCTTCACATAGGTGGGTCCACCTATCTGTTGTAGACTTCCGAAGAAAACCTCATAGCCGCCATGTCTGAGTAGGTATTTTGTGAAGTAGTAGGCGATGTTCCCGTAACCGGTAGTTATCGTGGGGCTATCCGATAGTATTAGTAGCTTCACCGTATTTCAGCCCCCTGGACAAACCTCCAGACCTGGCTGTAGGGTATGCCGTGCTTCATTGTCAGATGTTCTGCAAACTTGGATAATGTATAGAAACGCCCGTAACACCTGCTGCATCTATAGACAACAGGAGGGAAGATACGTTCATCGTCTAGGGGTATCTGTACAGCGTACCCTTTCGCTATCCTGTCCTGCATGGTCTCACCCTTCATCTCTATGATCTTATACCTTCTTGGCATCTCCCAGCACCGAGTGCCATAAGTCTACTGTCTCCCTTAACCGCATCATCAGACCTTCCGGCTTCCAGCTAGGTACGTTTCCACCCTTCATAGCTAGCACCGGTGGGTCGTATGGGCGTGGCTTGAGGCCCCAGAGAGGATTTCTCTGATAGTCGTATATCTTGTAGTCATTCTCCATTACAGATAGAATATTGTGGTACATGGTTCCACAGGATAGTGTGGTGTCTTCCGGAGCTATGTGAAATATTTTTCCATGATCCCATTTGCCATGCATTATTTTCAGCAGTGCTGTGATGTGGTCCGACACATGCATCCATGTCCTAACACGGTCTGGCGGGCCGTCGAATTTAGGGCGTCTGCCCATCAACAGCGTTGTCACAGCCTTCTCAACAAAGTACCCCATTGACTCAGGGTTGATTCCCATTATGCTTCTGTCAAAGGTATTGCAGGGCCTCACTATGCATGCATCTACGTAAGGCTGGGTCTTCACATACCCTTCGGCGGCAAGCTTTGACGCCGCATACGGGGTTGAGGGATAAACCGGCACGTCCTCCGGATCTGTTGGAGCTTTTCTCATAAACTCGTCAAGGCTGTTATACGGCTTAAGAACCTCCATCGTGGAGTAGTAGATCAGCTTAGCATATCTAAACTTCTTGGAGCTGTGTATTGCGTCGATAAGATTTACCGTGCCGAAGTAGTTGACCTCCATGTACTCTTTGAGGTAGCGCCAGCTGTTCCTAACTGGGGTTAGGGCGGCCATGTGTATAACTAGGTCAGGTCTTGCAATTGCAATGGCTTTTGATAGGGATGACGGAATTTTCAAATCACCCTTTACACGGGTAGCCTTTATTCTGTATTTTTTAAGGAATCTGTCGAAGTCTGTTGAAAACTTGTCACCTCTTACGAGGCAGGATACCTTATAGTCTGTCTCATGTACGTTTTTAAGCCAATAGATGAGATTTCTACCTATAAATCCTGTGGCGCCGGTGATTAAGATGTTCACGGAAGTATCACCCTTTCACGTTTGGCAATCACAGTTCCGACTATCAGCCACACCAGGTCTCCCGGCTCGACTTTAACGACGTTTTCCCTGAAATCTTTAGGTATGTAGAGCCTGTAGTCGTCGCCGACCTTGCTGTAGAAGCTTTTGGTAACATCTACCTCCGGTATACGTAGATGAATGGTAGCTGACTCCATATCTCCCCATGGTGTGGGGGAAGTATTTATATCTATCTAAAAACTATATTCCTGACGTGATGGAGACAAAACTAGATAGAATTAACGACCATATACTCAGGCCGAACGACCTCGCACTACTTAACTTCCCCGAAGGTCTGATACCGATACGGGTGCTGAACACGGAGTTTTTCCAGTTCCTCTACGACCCGTTGTCCGAAGGTCAGATATCCACAGAAGTTCCTGCAAGCACCTCGGTAGATGGTGCCAAGGATCTAGGATTTGTGTCGCCGCAGCTATTGAAGAGCGCAATACTTGCCGCTCAGCCGGTAAACGTATTCAGAATAGACAAGCCGTCCATACTTTACCAGGTGTTCGTCGGGATAGCGCCGAGCTACGCCAGGGTGTTCTTCGCACTGCCGTCAACGGCTTCACAGAAAAACCTTGAGATAATAAGCTGGAGTTCTGCATACTCTGCTTTCGGCTGGGTGGATGGCTTTACCTCACCACTTACCGAGCCCGACCCCCAGTCTGAGGCCATATTCCCGTATGGTATAGATCCCGCCATAGGATACGCTAATCCGTTGCAGGAACCCATACGTCCTCTGCTAATGTTCTACGTTAACAGGGTTGCCTACGGCGTAGTAGCCGACGTTGACCTGGTGGTTGAGATGCTAGATAAGCGTGGACGTGGTGAGAGAACATTCCTGAAGACGGTTGGAGGGATGACGAGGTTCACCTACCCCTACAGGGATGTCTTTAAGATAACCCCCATACCGATAGGCGCCACAAGGGACCAGATAACCAGGATACTGAGAGGTGGGTGAGATGCGGATATACGACTTTAGAACAATATCGTTCAACGCCGGAGGCGGGGTAGTTGCAGTAACAGCTACCGTGCCAGACCAGTACGTTGGCGTCATAGCTTATGCTAAATACGTGTCCGACGACCCCGACGCCACAGTGACAGTGAAACTAATGCAGCAGAGGGCTGGAACAATAACCGGCACCCTCGACGTAGCGGTCCTAACACCCACTAACCCGACAATACCTACGGTCCCCGGCAACATCGATAACATTGTTGCAATAGTAGATCCAGGACACCGTGTCGTCGCAGTCACAGACGGACCAACTGTGACCGGAGTACTCCTCTTCGGGTACGCCCCAGGACGCATGAGGAGACCCTAGACTGAGACGACATGAGTTCAACTGAGTTCCAGCTGCTGCGGGAGAGACTGGAGAGGCTGTACAACGAGCTAAGGGTGATGGAGGAGCAGCTGCATCCAATCATATCACGGCTTAGGACGGTTTTGGGGGAGTTTCTGGGAGTTGAGGCTGCGGCTGCCCCGCCGCCAACTCCAGCTCCCCCGGCTCCAGCGGAGGCCCCGAGGATATTTGTCACTGAGGCGCCTGCACCGACAGCTGCTCCACGGCCCCCCGAACTGCCTCCGGAACGTACACTTCTGTTCATGCTTCTCACGGAGATAACCAAGGGTATAAAGCTTGCTAGGTATAGAGACCACAGATTCGTCGTCGCTTCGGAGCCAATAACTTATGAGGGTAACGTACACGACCTTGGACAGGAATATGACGTAGTGATACTGAGTCCAAGCATAGACACACAGATAGAGATAGACAGGCCAGTAGAACCCAACACACCAGTTATATTCGCCAACACCTTCTTAAATATAGACAACATGGTTGTGAGACGAATATATTATAAAGGTATCTCACCTGTCTTAAAAGGAAGGATGTCGATCTGGGCGTTCAAGTACTAGCGTATATCGGCGTTAATCAGTTCCAAATCAGATATATGTGACATGGCGCAGCAGTCATAGACCGTTAATACAACGACCTCTAATGCCAGCCCCTCCAATAATTCTGATGGCTGTGGAAGCTCGTATAGCATCGCCTGTTCTTCGGTTAACCTATGCGACCCGCAACAATCCTCGGGGGGTAGGCTCACAAAAAATATTTAGCTTAATCTGATTATTAAATTTAGTGGCATGGTAGAGGTGGTACGCAATTTCACAGTCCCTGCAATAAGAGTATTCCGGGGAATCACGAAACGTGATTTATTAGCAACGATCCTCAACAAGTCTAGTATCGATGTCAGCGGAGTAGCGACGTATAGCCTGTTGGAACCGCCTAGTTTCGCCTATCTTGTGATGGATATTACCAAACCAGTACTGTTCCCGAAATCTTCAATTACAGAGGTGAAAAACAGTATAAAGTATATATTGGCTAGCGAAAAAGACAAAAAACATGGACATACCTTGCACGTTGCTCTAAACCTGAACGCTGGTGGACATTCCTTTGATATTGACTACAAGGCCATAATCGACACGCCTGGACACTCGACCGATGAAGTGAATCCCAATCCGAAGCAGCAAGGGATACACTACATTAATGGGCTTTACTGGTTCTTCTTTTCTGATGGCATGGACCTACTATATACCGTGAGTAGTGACGGAGTTAGTTGGACACCCCCAACTGTAATAGATACGCCGGGAATAGTGACTGAGGGATTCCGCTTTGATACTTTTTTTGATGGTACTTACCTACATATAGCAGTAGGGATGGGCGACATATATTATCGCAGGTTTATACCTATCAACAGCACTCTGATAAGAGACCCACCTGGAGATCCTGACTGGTTTTATGTAACATCTGCTCCAATGCAGACTATAAGCATTACGACGGATACCGATGGGTATCCATGGATAGCGTATGATTTTATCCCCACAGTTGTAACAAAATCCTCTACTAATGATGGTACGTGGGTCACCGATACTGATAATGGATTTCCATACGAATTCCCTGCTCATGGGGATCCACGAGTTACAGTTAGGCGTCTTCCTGGTGGAAAGGTGTTATTACATTGGAATGATCTTCGATTTGATCTAGATAGATTTGATGTGAACGTAAGTGTATGGGATGGGACTTCATGGTTACCTACAGCTACAATTAATCCTCTAGTTCCTTATGAATCCCCATCATACAACGTTATAACACGAGGAGACGACGCCTATATACACGTGGGTGCTGAACTATACAAATATTCTTTTTCAACTAACGACATCAGTTTTATAGACACTGTAGTGCCGTTAGAAGAAGAGGATTATCCCTTTGAAGTTGATTTAGGAATGATGACGTACGATCCAGTAGGGGATAAGATATATCTGACATGGTTGTTACCTGATCGGTCAACTATCAGAAGAAGAGTCTACCACCCCGCATCAGATACGCTAGATCCAATATATACAGTAGCCGTCCTTCCTCGACTTCCCTCAGAGCGTTCTAGACCCACGGCAAGCCACTATCTTGTCAACGGCAAGATCGGGTTAGGATATAACTCTACGGACGAAATAGGTGCCATCCACCATGAGGTAGTTATCACCGAACCATAACTCTTATATACGTATAATTTCACAAGATTATGGGATGCCTGCAATTACAGGCGGCGTAGTCATAGCACAGACGAGAATAATAATGCCGACGGATTTGGCGACGGCTAGACCCGGGTTGCTTGTACCTGTAACGGGAACAATAACAGCAAATGTAGATACAGTTAACACGGTAGGAAACATACAAAATGTAGGAACAGTTAACACGGTAAGAAACGTACAAAATGTAGATACAGTTAACACGATAAGAAACATAGAGTCTGGCAACATAACTGCGTCAGTTTCAGCAGGAGTATTAGACGTGGTGCAGTATACCGGGACAGTGGATGTTATAGGAAGCCTGATAACTTCCGGATCATTGCCCGTAATAATTAGTGAGCCCGCCACCGTCGTCATCAGGGACCAGATAGTGTATACCACCATACTCGCCTCCCTCAGCCCGTCAACAGTCTCAGGAACATTCATATCGCCCTCGGTGGACGCCCTATACTACCCCGGAGGCGTAGGGTTCAGCATAGCCTACATAGCGGGGCAGAACGTCACCGCCACGGCACTCATCCAGAACAGCAGAGACGACACACTATTTAGAACAGTAGCCACGGCACCGATAGCTAGGCTCTCACAGTATGACGCCGTGTTCTCGCCGACAAGGCGTTATATGCGGTTTATCGCCGTAAACTATTCGACGTTAAGCGCTACAATAGATGCTGTTATAAGCCTGATGCCGCCAGGAGCACATTAAGTTCATGATGAGAAGACTATTTTTACTCTTGTTCCGCCGTCAGCTCTAAGTATTACCTTCCCTATTCTCGGCTCGTTGAAGTTCAGGCTGTCGGCTTCATCGGGCAGTATCTCTATCTCCTGCGACCTGAATATCTTTTTACCGTCCTGGAGGAGTTCAAGGGTTACGAACAGCGTTCCGGGCCCCCTGTTAACTATGTCTATGTCCCTGTAGAACTCTGTAGGCTGGTCGTTCACCACTTTGATCTCGCCCGGGTTTAGCGTTATGACCATGGGCACAACCTTTCCATCGCCTGTTAGGGCTCTTCTTATCTGTTTCAGCTCGTTCAGTATTTCGTCAAGCAGTACCGGCGCTATCTTCTCGGTTGATATTTTTGCGTCAGTCAAGCTCCAGCACCCTTCTCACAGGCTCAGCCGCTGTATATGTGTTCTCCGCCCCGTTTACTACTACGTTTCTGTGGATGACGATGTTCTCTATCCTGCCCTCGGGTGATCTGACTATTTCCCACATCTCCGTGTTGCTTACCCTTTGGGGCTGGACAGTTGTTGCAACTGCAGCTCCGCCTGTGAGAAGTGAGAGTATGAGGTTTATTATGGGTCTGTTTCTGAGGAATTCGAGCAGTAACTGGAGGAGCATCCGCATACTTATGTCAAAAACTATTATATAGCCTTTAACCCTTAAGATGCGTGGTTATCCAAACCCAGGCTAAGACCGGCGTAATCGGAACGTTACATACGGAGGAGGCTGGCGGTCTGTCCTATTTCACTTCAACTGTGAGCGCAACAATCCATAGGCCGTCTGGTAGATTGTTCGGAGTTTTAACCTCTCCCGCATCCACCCTGATCGTGACACTGCTTAACTATGGTGCTCCAACCCCCACGGGAACCATTATAGCCAGGGTTATAGCTCCGGCTAACGATACAACGGGATTCATATTCTCGTCGAAGGGGGTTAGGTTTTCAACCCTTGTAGCCAGCCTGTCAGCCATAGACTGGTATACTGTGTACTATTCGACATTTTGATTAATGCATATATACAGCATCAGCATCTATCAACTGGTATGGCGGTAAAACAAAAGATAGACGGTAGTGTAGTTTGTTCCGCATGTGGAAGTGTTTTTACAGGTGCTCCATGTGGGTATGAACACTGCTCCAACCCGGAATGCATGTACAGCTATGAGAAGGATAGGGCTCACTGTCGGAGGGACCATAAGCGATGAGTGCGGAGGCGTACATACAGGTTCCGCCCGACTCAACCGGGAAAAAAGTTAGGTCGATTGAGAAGACTGTTGGTGCAAACATTGTTCAGGAGGAGGTCTTTGTAGTCGGCTCCCCACGCAGGCTTGTAGGGGTGTACCAGTACTCTTCACCAGTCGTCTCGGGAAACATCACCGCTGGCTACGTCTACCACAGCATATTCAACCCAAGCTCATCGACTAACCTCATGGCTGTCCGCCGGATCGTCATTAACTGGGTCACGGTAGCGGCAGCGGTATATATCGAGGGCGCACTATACAGGATAACCGCAGCGAGCGGTGGAACAACATTTCCAGCCACCTCTGTAGGGAAGAAGGATACCAGCTACCCGACGCCGACCGTCGATATAAGGCATTCCGGTGTTACGGTGACTCTTGAGAACAAGATGTTCAACCTCATCACACCCGGGGCGGTGGGCCAGGTCACCGGTATCTTCAACCTACCCTTCGATAGGGGTGACGGGAGGTCGGACATAATACTTAGACCTGGACAAGGGCTGGCTCTTA